>Ga0066256_1000580_pt1 | contig 83336 bp, 76 predicted proteins | sample ThiBio_1000_biof_FD_87107 | JGI IMG/M metagenome (GOLD analysis project Ga0066256, IMG submission 87107) | Wastewater bioreactor microbial communities from Cape Town, South Africa - Thiocy_expt_1000_biof (version 2) | ecosystem: Engineered > Bioreactor > Thiocyanate-remediating >... | reverse complement strand
CTCGAGCGCTTTCGCCTACTTCATCAACCCGGCGACCGGCCAGGTCAAGGACACGTGGATCCTGGCCAAGACCGGGGCCGGCTCGTTCGCGCCCTTCAATGGGGGCACGATCTCGCCGGACGGAGGTGTGTTCGTCTACGACTGGCATTACTTCGACTGTGGCACCTATCCCTGCACCCTGAACCAGCGCATCTCGTTCCTGGCCGGGCCGGGCACCACCAACCCCTGCCTGATCAACTGCCACGTCGGCTATGTCCGGCCGCGCTGGATCCCGGGCACTCCCTACGCCGGGTTCGTGGATACGCAGTTCAACCGGATCTGGGTCCAGAAGGCCGGCAGCTCTCAGCCCGCCGCCTGGCTCGGTTTCAACGACCCGAACGGTGGCGACATGCTGAGCTTCGACGTCTCCACGACCGGGATCGCGGTGCTCGAGGTGACGCCGGAAGGCTCCGACGCCGCCGAGTTCGCCTTCTGGAACACGAACGGCACCCCGCCGGCCGGCAGCCCGACCCACCGCTGCTCGGCGGTCAACGTCGCCAAGTCTCCTGCCTACCCGCGCTTCTCCCCGGACGGATCGATGATCACCTGGCAGGACCGCGGTTCGGTCTACGTGGCGAACGTGCCCACCCAGAACAACGGCGGCAACTGCACCCTGAACCCGGTCAAGGTCGGCAGCGGCAAGGAGCCGGCCTTCGGCCAGGCGACCCTGCAGCGCACCGGGCCGACCGGGCCCACCGGACCGACCAACCCGACCGGACCGACGGGCCCGACCAACCCGACTGGCCCGACAGGTCCGACCAACCCCACCGGGCCTACGGGCCCGACCAACCCGACCGGACCGACCGGTCCCACCGGGCCGACCGGGCCGGCCAAGCCCCGGATCGCGCTCAAGGTGAACCCGGCCACGGCCAAAGTCAAGGCGGGGCGGAAGACCAAGCTGACCGCCGTGGTGAGCGCTAGCGGCGCTGCCGCAGAGAAAATCAAGGTCTGCGCGACGGTCACCGGCAAGGCCCGCAAGATGGTCAAGCCGGCCGGCTGCAAGACGCTGCCGGGCATCGGCGCCGGCAAGACGGCCCGGACGACCCTGGCGATCCGCACCGTCCGTAAGGCGAGGGGCAGCTACCCGATCCGAGTCTCGGCCTCGGGCCCTGGCATCAAGACGGTCAACTCGAAGAGCAAGGTCAAGGTGACCCGATGAGCCGCGCGATCTCGCTGTTCACCTGTCTCTTCCTGGCCTGGTTCATGTTCGCCGCCGACTTCGCCGCGGCGACCCCCTACAAGGGCAAGACCAAAGGCGGCAGCTCGGTCACGTTCGCCCTCAAGGGCAAGAAGGTGACCGGCATCCGCACGGTCGTCCCGACCCTCTGCCTGGAGACCACCGGTGGCTACGCGTCGCGGGCCGGCAGCGAACTCTTCCAGCCGGTCGCGGCCGGAAAGATCGGCAAGACCGTCAAGAGCAAGGCGCTGCAGCCGGCCGCGATGAACGTCGGCGCCAAGGCGACCAAGAACTACGAGGTCACCCTGAAGAAGCGCGGCCGGGTCGTCTCGGGCAAGTTGAAGCTCAACTTCTCCTTCCTGATCCCCGACCTCTATGGCGCCCGGATCTACATCTGCTCCGGTTCCACCAGCTTCACCGCCAGGCCCAAGTGAGAGATGCCCGGCGGCCCTGCTTTGTGTCAGGGTCGCCGGGTAGCTTTCGGCCCATGAAGTTGATTCAGGGCTACAAGGAGTTCATCAGCCGCGGCAACGTGATCGACCTTGCCGTCGCGGTCGTCATCGGCGCCGCGTTCACAGCACTGGTCAACTCGATGGTCGCGGACCTGCTGACTCCGATCATCGCCGCGATCATCGGCGAACCGGACTTCTCGGCGCTCAGCTTCACGATCCGCGGTTCCGAGTTCACCTACGGCAACTTCATCAACGCCCTGATCGCCTTCCTCTCGGTGACCGCGGTCGTCTACTTCTTCGTCGTGACGCCGCTCAACCACCTCAAGCGGGACGAGGAAGCGAGCACCCGGGAGTGCCCCGAATGCCTCTCCGAGATCCCGAACAAGGCAACCCGCTGCGCCCACTGCACGGCCGAGGTGACCCCGACCGCCTGAGCCTCGTCCCCCGGAATGTTGAATCTGTCAGTAGATAGCGCTGACAGATTCAATATTCCGGCTGTGAAGCAGTGTCAGGGGAGGAGTTTCGAGGGCTTGGCGTTCTTGAGGAGCAGGTTCGAGAGCAGGATCACCACCGGCTTCTTGCCGTTGTTGGCGGCGCGGTGGTGGTCGGAGGGCTGCTCGATCAGCCACTGGCCGGGCTTCACCCTTGCGGTCTGTCCCGCCTTGATCAGACGCACCAGCTTCGGGGCGTCTCCGGCGCCGGTCATCACCTTCGCCTGTCCCGCCTGGACGTGGTAGGTGAGGACGCCCGACTGGATGTAGCCGACCTGGGTGCCCTGGTGGTAGTGCAGCGGGATCTTCGCACCCGGCTGGATCACGATCCGGGCGAGGTTGAGCGCACGGCCCTTCGCACCGATCGGGTTGACCACCCGGGCCAGCGAGTTGTACTTCGGCGCCGGCGGATCGGAAGTGGCCGAGACCGCGACCGCGGCCCCGACGCCGCCGAGCGCGAGGAGGCCGAGGCCGGCCAGTCCCAGCCTGATCCGACGGGCGGTCGGGTGGCTCCAGTTGATCCGGTCGGCAAGCTTGAAACGGCGGCGGGTTTTCATGCCCGCATCCTAGACCGACCGGACTCAGCCGCGGCCGCGGAGCATCACGTTCCAGTAGAACCAGGGCAGCCCGTACCGCTTGAACTGGTACCAGCTCCAGCGTTCCTTGGCCGAGTCGATCAGGGGCAGCGAGGGGGCAGGGTTCAGGTCGTAGTCGAACTCGGCCATCAGCAGCTTGCCGTAGCCGGTGATCAGGGGGCAGGCGGTGTAGCCGTCGTAGGTCGCGGTCGGCTGGCCGCCCGCCATGACCCCGGTCAGGTTCTGGCTGAGCACCGGTGCCTGAGCGCGGATCGCCGCACCGGTCTTCGAAGTCGGCAGGCCGGAGGCATCGCCGAGCGAGAAGACGTTCGGGAAGCGGGGATGCTGAAGCGTCGCCCGGTCCGCCTCGCACCAGCCGCCCTCGCCGGCCAGCGGGCTCTCGGCGACGAACCGGGGTGGTCCCTGGGGCGGGGCGAGGTGAAGCATCTCGTAGCCGACCACCGACTCCTTGCCGTCGCCGCCGGGGAAGACCGCCTCCCGCTCGTCAGCGCGGACGGCGGCCAGCCGCTGCTGGTAGCGGGCATCGATTCCGCGGCGGCGGATCACCTCGTCCAGGGTTTCCGCATACTTCCTGACCGAGAAGATGCCCGGGGTGGCCGCGCCGTAGATCACCTCGGTGCGGTCGCGGACCCCGTTCTTTCGAAAGGTGTCATCGGCCATGTACATGATCTTCTGGGGCGCCCCGGCGCACTTGATCGGTGGCGGCGGCATCGTGAATAGCGCCGTGCCGCCTTCGAAGGAGCGGATCGTCTCCCAGGTCTTGGGGCACTGGTCGTATTCGTAGTTGGAGCAGATGCCGTCTGCACCGGCCCGGCCTTCCAAGCCCTCGACCAGGTCCCAGCGCGGGGCCAGGCCCGGGGCGACGACCAGGTAGTCGTAGGTGATCTCCCGGCCGTCACCGGTCACGAGCCCGTTCTCTTCCGGCCGCAGCCTGGTCACCTCGGCCTGGATCCATCTGGCTCCGGCCGGGATCAGGCCGGCCATCGGCCGGGCGCTTGCTTCCCGCTTCGCCACGCCGCCTCCGACCAGGGTCCAGAGTGGCTGGTAGTAGTGGGTAGCGGAAGGCTCGATGACCGCCAGGTCGGGATTGTCTAGTGCGCGATGGAGCCTCGCCGCCACCGTGATTCCGGCCGTGCCGCCGCCGACGATGACGATTCTGTGGTGTTCGCTCATGGGTCTCCCGGGGTCGATGACCCGTCTCGTGGTTGACCGTTGCTGCCCGAGCGATATTACCCGCGAATCCAATCGGAATTTAGGTATTTTCCCGACGACTTGGGTTCAGCTGAAGCGGATCGCGCCGTCCTCGAGGTCGCCACGCAGCAACTCGCGGCGATCCGAGAAGTAATTCATGTGGAGCACCCACGGGGAGACGTCACCCGCTTTCGGGAGCCGGGACTCGGCCCGGCGTATGTAGCCCGATTGGAGGTTGAGCAGAGGCACCGTCGCCATGGGCCCCTCCGGCGCGACCGGGCCTCCCGAGCCGGTGCCTGAACCGCCGCCCCTGCGTTCTACTGTCGCGATGAAGCGACTCGCGAAACGGGCGATCAGCTCGCTCTTCAGGGTCCAGGAGGCGTTCGTGTACCCGACCACGAAGACGAAGTTCGGCACCCCGGAGAGCATCGCGCCCTTGTAGACCAGGTGGTCGGCCGGGTCGATCGGCTCGCCGTCGACGCTCATCTCGATGTCGCCGAAGATCAGCAGGTCGAGCCCGGTCGCCTTGACGATCACGTCGGCCTCGATCTCGGACCCTTCCCGCAGGTGGATACGGTCGGCGCCGATCCGCTCGATGTTGCCGGTCTCGATCCGGGCCCGCTCGCCGGAAAGCGCGGCGTAGTAATCGCCGTCGGGGGCGAAGCAGACCCTCTGGACCCAGGGGTCGTAGGCCGGGTTGAGGTGGCGCCTGTCGTACCCGGCGGGAAGCTGCTTGCGGGCGCCGCTGATGAACAGGCGGCGGAACAGGTTGGGGAAACGACGCGCGAGGTTGAACTGGGCAAGCTCCATCAGGATCCCGAACCAGCGCAGCAGGAACGCCGCCCGCCTGGGTGAGAAATGCTCCCGGATCCAGTCGGCGATCCCGCCCTCGGTCGGGATCGAGACCACGTAGCTCGGCGAGCGCTGCAGCATGGTCACGTCGGCGCCGGCCTCGGCCAGGGCGGGGACCACGGTGATCGCGGTCGCGCCGCTGCCGATAACCACGAAGCGCCGGCCCTTCAGTTCGAGATCCTCCGGCCAGTGATGCGCCTGGAAGAGCTCGCCCTCCAAGTCTTCCTCGCCCTCGACGGCCGGCGAGAAGCCCTGCTCATCCCGGTAGTAGCCGGTGCAGCCGATCAGGAATCGGCTGCGGATCCTCGTTTCCCCGGATCCGTCGTCCACGGTGACCGTCCAGCGGGCAGTCTCGCTGTCCCAATCGGCCGCCTTGACCCTGCGGTTGAAACGGATGTGCTGGTCGATCCCGTACTCGGCCGCGGTCTCCTCGAGGTAGTCGCGGATCTGCTCGCCCGTGCCGAAATGCTTGGTGCCCGGCCAGGGACGGAACGAGTAGGCGAAGGTGCCCATCCCCGAATCGGAGCGGATGCCGGGATAACGGAAGAGGTCCCAGGTGCCGCCGACCCGGGAGCGCCCTTCCAGGACGACATAGCTCAGGCCGGGGTGGTCGAGGCTGACCTGGCGGGCCATCGCGATGCCGGAGATCCCGGCACCGACGATGACCACATCGACTTCTTCGGTATGCCCGTTGGCCATAGCTAGGACTCTAGTCCGGGTGCATCGACTTGATTAGCGAGAACTGAACTAAGTCAAAGCACCCGCCCCGGTGGGTCGCCCCGCTAGAGGCCGTAGGAACGGCCGATCACCTCGAGCATGACCTCGTCGGTGCCGGCGCCGATCCGGTTGAGACGCAGGTCGCGGTAGGCCCGTTCGACCTCGTACTCCTTCATGTAGCCGTAGCCGCCGTGGATCTGGATCACCTGGTCGGCGACCTCGCAGGCCATCTGGGCGGAGAGCAGTTTGGCCATCGAGATCTCGCGGACCGGATACTCGCCGTTGTTGACCCGCCAGGCGACCGAGTAGGTGAACTGCTTGGACGCCTCGATCTTGGTCGCCATGTCGGCGATCTTGTGGCGGATCGCCTGGAACTTGCCGATCGGGCGGCCGAAGGCGTTGCGATCCTTGGCGTACTCGATCGCGGTCTCGAGCAGGCGCTCGGCCGAGGCGTTCGAGCCGGCGGCGGCGACCAGCCGTTCGCTCTGGAGCTCCCAGCTGATGTGGTAGAAGCCCTTGCCGACCTGGCCCAGGACGGAGTCGGCCGGGACTCGGAAGTCCTCGAAGGCGAGCTCCCCGGTGTCCGAGGAGAGCATGCCCATCTTCTCCAGGTTCTGGGCAACCGAGAAGCCGGGCAGGTCGTTACCATTTTCATCGCGGATATCGATCAGCATCAGGGTGATGCCGTCGTGGCCGGCGTCGGGGTCGGTCTTGGTGACCAGGACCATGAAGTCGGCCCGGGCGGCGTTGGTGATGAAGGTCTTGGAGCCGTTGATCACGTACTCGTCGCCGTCGAGGATGGCGGTGGTGCGGATGCCGGCCACATCCGAGCCCGCCCCGGGCTCGGTGATCCCGAGCGCGCCGATCCTCTCGCCGCGGATGCCGGGGGCGAGGTACTTCTGCTTCTGCTCCTCGGTGCCGAGCAGGTGGACCGGGGGCAGGACCATGTCGGTCTGAACCGCGAAGCCCATGCCGAGGCCGCCGTTGGCGGAGTGGCTGAGCGCCTCGGCCCGGACCAGCGAGTAGTAGTAGTCGCCGCCTTGTCCGCCGTACTCCTCGGGGAAGCAGAGGCCGAGGTAACCGAGCTCGCCGGCCCGCTGCATGGCGGAGTCGGGCCACTTGGTCTCTTCCCACTCGTTGCGGTGCGGGTAGAGCTCCTTCTTGACCCAGTCGGTCATCGACTCGCGCAGATCCTCGTGCTCCTGGGTGAAGATGAAGTGCTTGCGGCCGGCTTCGTGGTCGGGCTTGATGACGGTTTCGGTAGACATGAAGTGGACAGTAGCACTTTCTACTCTCGACTTACTGGTATCTTTGCCACCATGAGCCAACCCACCTTCGAGAAGATCCGGTACGAGATCGCCGACTACGTCGCGACGATCACCCTGGACGACCCCGACACCCGCAATGCCCTCTCCGACCAGCTGCTGGGCGAGCTGATCGAAGCCCTCAGGCTGGCCCGCGTCGACGACGCAGTCCGGGTCGTCGTGCTCGCCTCCTCACACGAGAAGGTCTTCTCGGCCGGCGGCAACCTGGCCGCCTTCGGCAGCGATGCGAATGCGGTCGAGAAGTTCGAGGGAGCTGAAAATTTCGTCGAAGCCTTCAAGCTGCTCGGCCAGTTGGGCAAGCCCTCGATCGTCGCCGCCCGCGGCCACGTGCTGGCCGGTTCGCTCGGCCTCGCACTGGCCTGCGACCTGATCGTCGCCAGCGACGAGGCGACCTTCGGCACCCCCGAGATCAACGTCGGGCTCTTCCCCTTCATGATCATGGCGCTGATTTACCGCAACGTGCCCCGCAAGAAGGCCAACGAGATGCTGCTGCTCGGTGGCCGGATGTCGGCGGCAGAAGCGAAGGAGGCCGGGATCGTCAACCACGTCGCCAAGCCGAAGGAGTTCGACCTGGTGCTCGAGGACTGGACCAAGATGCTGGCCTCGAAGTCGCCGCTGATCATGAAACTCGGCAAGGACGCGATGTGGCGGCAGATGGACATGGACCTCGCCGCCGCTCTCGACTACCTGCGCTCGCAGCTCGCGATCGAGCTCTCCAGCGAGGATGCGATCGAGGGCGTCAAGGCTTTCTTCGAAAAGCGCGAACCGGAATGGAAGGGACGCTGATGGGCGAGAACGAGAACGAGAACGGGGCCGCGGCCGAGGAGACCCCGCAGAACCTGCTGCCCGGCACGGCCTCGCTGGCCGCCCTGACCGAGCAGCTCCACGAGCGCCGTGGAAAGGCGCGGCTCGGGGGCGGCCTCGACAAGATCGAGAAGCAGCACGAGCGCGGCAAGTTGACTGCCCGCGAGCGGATCGACCTGCTGGTCGGGATAGTTGATGACCCTGAGCGCGGAAAGGTGGTCGACGAAATCCGCCTCGAAATAATCGGCGTCGAGCCCGATGGCGCGGCAGAAGATGCGGCGCAGGTGGCGGGCCAGCGTCTCCATCTCGGCGAAATAGCCGTGGAAGGCCGCTTCCAGCCCCTCGGGGCGAGGCGACCAGACGCCGCCGCCGAGCCGCGGGCCGTAGTTCAGGCTCTCCTTGTAGTCGCCGGGCGTCTTGATGCCCTTGGTGGCGGCCAGCGCCTCGTCGGCGAGCGGCGAGAAGCTCATGCCGCCCATCACCGAATTGCCCTTGCCGTGGGCGCGCTTGTAGTCTTCCTCGAGGTCGAAGAAACCGCGGGCCAGATTGTAGAGCCGCATCGTCTTCTCCGGCGAGACGCCGTGACCGGTGACGAGGAAGAAGCCCATGTCGCGCGCCGCCGCCTCGATCGCCTCGACCACCTTGCCGCTCCCGGCCTCCCCGCGGATGAAGGGGCCGACGTCGACGACGGGGATTTCCTGATCGGGAAGCTTGGGCGCGGGCTGCATTGGCTCACTCACTTTGCGAAGAATGTGACGAAGGCGTGCCGGCGGGAAACGCGAAGGCGTTCCGCGCCGCAACGAGCGGTGGATTGAGGTGACGACGAAGATCAGCGTGGCGGCTCAAGGTGCTACCTTCCGGCTGCGTCGCACGAGGCCGTCGCTCCCGTCGGTCGTTCCCAAGTGGGTCGACCGGCCTCGGCGTGTCGCGTGGCGACTGCTGTCTTACAAACGTATGTTGACAACATCATCTGTTGTTGTCCATACCAAAAATGAACCGGCTTACTGGAGGCCGGCCACCCGGCCGGACGGATGACCCTCAGATGGACGACCTCGGCTCCCAGGAACAGGCGGTCCTCGACCTGATCGCCGCCAACCCCTTCGCCGGCCAGCAGGAGATCGCGACGGCGCTCGGCCTCGCCCGCTCGACCGTTGCGGCCCACATCGTCTCGCTCATCAACAAGGGCTACATACTGGGCCGCGGCTACGTGCTGCCCTCGCCCAAGCGGATGATCTGCATCGGCGGCGCGGTGCTCGACCGCAAATACCATGCCCGCGCGCCGCTGATCTTCGAGACCTCGAACCCGGTCGACGGCTACCGCTCGTTCGGCGGCGTGGCCCGCAACGTGGCCGAAAACCTCGTGCGGCTCGGCGTCGACGTCAGCTTCGTGTCGATCGTCGGCGACGACGAGACCGGCCGGGCGCTGGTGCGCCAGCTCCGCGACCTCGGCGCCGACGTGAGCCAGGTGGTCACCACGACGCAGCGGCCGACGGCCGAATATGCGGCGATCCTCGACCCGAAGAACGACCTCGTGCTCGGCATCGCCGACATGGACATATTCGACCTCCTGACGCCCGACCATCTCGACCGGTTCTGGCCGCATCTGGCCTCGGCGAGCTGGGTGTTCGTCGACTGCAACATGCCGGCGGCCACGATCAGCGCGCTGATGCACCGCAAGCAGGGTTCGCGCTTCCGGCTGGCGGTCGACACGGTGTCGGCGCCGAAGGCGCTCAAGCTGCCGAAGGACCTGACCGGCATCGACCTGCTGTTCACCAATGCCGACGAGGCGAACACGATCCTCGGCATTTCAGACCCGGCGAAGCGGCTGTCGCAGAAGGAGGCGGCGGTGGCGCTGCGCGAGCGCGGCGCCCACGAGGTGATCGTGACGCGCGGCGCGCACGGCTATGCGGTGGCGACCGAGCACGGCGTCCAGCAGATGCGCTCGGTGCCGGCGCGCCCCGTCGACATCACCGGCGCCGGCGACGCGATGATCTCGGGCACGCTCTACCGCGTCCTGCAGGGCGAGCCGGTCGACGTCGCCGCGCCCACCGGCGCGCTGCTCGCCACGCTGACGACCGAAAGCACGTCGAGCGTCCACCCCGAACTGTCGCCGCGCTTCCTGACGGCGGGCGAATACAGGATACCGGCATGATCTCCGAAGCACTCAAGCCGCTCGTCGACATCGAGCCTGACGTGGCCGCCGCGCTCGCCGCAGGCCGGCCTGTCGTCGCGCTCGAATCGACCATCATCACCCACGGCATGCCGTGGCCGGCCAATGTCGAGACCGCGCGGGCGGTGGAAAAGGTCGTGCGCGACAACGGCGCCGTGCCGGCGACCATCGCTGTGCTCGACGGCCGCATCCGCGTGGGTCTCTCCGAGCGCGAGCTCGGCGCGATCGGACAGGCGAAGGACGTGGTGAAGGCCTCCGGCCGCGACCTCGGCGCGGTGCTCGCCCGCAGGGGAAGCGCCGGCACCACGGTGTCGGCCACCATGCTGATCGCCGCGATCGCCGGCATCGGCGTCTTCGCCACCGGCGGCGTCGGCGGCGTGCACCGCGGCGCGGAGGAGACCTTCGACGTCTCGGCCGACCTGACCGAGCTCGGCCGCACCGACGTCGTCGTGGTCTGCGCCGGCGTCAAGTCGATCCTCGACATCGCCAAGACGCTCGAATATCTCGAAACCCAGCGCGTGCCCGTCTACGCCTTCGGCAGCGACGATTTCCCCGCCTTCTACACCCGTTCCAGCGGGCTCAAGGCCGATCACCGCTTCGACGAGGTCGCCGCGATGGCACGCGCGATCGCGCTGCACCGGGCGCTCGGCACCGGCACCGGCGTGATGGTGGCGAACCCCATACCCGCCGCCGACGCGCTCGACCCGGCCTTCATCGACAGGGCGATCGCCGACGCCGTCGCGGAAGCGGCGAAGAAGGGCATTTCGCGCAAGGATCTGACGCCCTTCCTGCTCGCCCGCATCAACGAGCTCTCCGGCGGGCGCAGCCTCACGGCCAACATCGCGCTGGTGAAGAACAACGCAGCCCTCGCCGCGCGCATCGCGGCGGCGCTGCGGGCCTGACACGCGGCCACAACTCAAGGGGGACCCGAATGACGGACACGAAATTCAGCACCATCCTCTACGAGAAGGACGGCAGCGACCGCTTCGCGACGATCACCATCAACCGTCCCGACAAGCTCAACGCGATCAACAAGGACGTGATCCGCGAGATCGTGCGGGCCATCGACCTCGCCGTCGCCGACGAGGAGGTCAACGCGCTGGTGATCGCCGGCGCGGGCCGCTCGTTCTCGGCCGGCTACGACCTGCAGGGCGGCGACTTCGACGTCGACATCGACTTCTGGCGCGAGGACATGTCCGAGAATTCCGAGGCATGGCTGAAGATCTGGAAGGCGCCGATCCCGATCGTCGCCTCCGTTCAGGGCTATGCGCTGGCCGGCGCGCTGGAGCTGATGATGTGCTGCGACCTCGCGATCGCCGCCGACACGGCGAAGTTCGGCGAGCCCGAGGTGCGGCACAATTCCGGCCCGCCGACGCTGATGATGCCGTGGCTGCTCGCCACCCGCGACGTGCGCTGGCTGATGTACACCGGCGACCTTGTCGACGCACAGGAGGCGCTGCGCATGCACCTCGTCAACAAGGTGGTGCCGGCGGCCGAGCTGAAGGCGGCGACCGAGAAGGTGGCGCGCAAGCTCGCCCGCATGCCGGTGCCGGCGCTGAAGTTCACCAAGGCCTCGATCAACAACCAGCAGATGGTGGCGGGGCTGCTCCCCTCCTTCCAGTACAACATCGAGGCGATCGCGGCCCTGCATTCGACCAACAAGGGGCGCGAGTGGATGAAGAACCTCGCCACCATGTCGCTCAAGGAATATCTGGAATTCCGCGACGCGCCCTTCAGGGGGCTGGACGTCTGATCCCGGCATGGACGCGGCCCGCCGAGCCGCCGTCGCGGCGCTGATGAACCCCCGCTCGGTCGCCGTCGTCGGCGCGACCGAGCGGGCCGACGCCTCCTCCTCCTTCGTCATGCGCAACCTGATCGCGAAGGGCTTCTCCGGCGCGATCCTCCCTGTCCACCCCAAGGCCGAAAGCGTGTTCGGCCTGCGTGCCTGGCCGTCGCTTTCCGCGCTGCCGGAGCCGGCCGACGTCGCCGTCATCGGCATCGCCGCCGACCGCGCGACCGACGCGCTGGACGAGGCGGGCCGCGCCGGCACGAAGGCCGCGGTCGTGCTCGCCTCGGGCTTCGCCGAGACCGGCGGCGAGGGCCTGGCGCGGCAGGCGCGGCTGGTCGAGATCGCGGCGCGCCACGGCATGGCCGTCTGCGGGCCGAACTGCCTCGGCCTGCTCAATCTCTCGACGGGTGCGGCCCTCTATTCCTCCACGCTGTCGCGCAACCTGAAGCGCGGCGGGCTGGCGATCCTGTCGCATTCGGGCGCCAGCGCGATCGTGCTCGCCAATTGCGGCCGCTTCGGGCTGAGCCACATCGTCTCGGCCGGCAACGGCGCGGTCACCGACATTCCCGACTACCTGGCCTTCCTCGCCGGCGATCCCGAGACGCGCGCGGTCGGGCTGGTGCTGGAGGCGGTGCGCGACCCGGCGGCCTTCGCCGCGGCGGTGCGGCTGCTCCACGAAGCCGGCAAGCCGGTCTTCGCCCTGCGGGCCGGCCGTTCCGCGCGCGGCGCCCGCGCAACCGCCGCGCATACGGCGGCGCTGGCAGGCGCTGCAGAAGCCTATGCCGCCTTCTTCCGCCGCTGCGGCGTGATCGAGGTCGACGACATGGACGGCTTCGTCGAGACGGCGGCCCTGTCGCTCGCGCTGCGCCGCAGGCCGACCGTGCCGGGCATCGCGGTGGTGGGCGTCAGCGGCGGCGGCGTCGCCCATGTCGCAGACATCGCGGACGAGGCCGGGCTGTCGCTGCCCGAGCTCGCGCCCACGACCGTGGCGCGGCTGAAGGCGCTGCTGCCGCCCTTCGCCAGCCCGCAGAACCCGCTCGACACGACCGGCGTGGTCTTCGCCGACGGCGGGATCTACCGCGCCGCGCTGGAGACGCTTGCCTCCGACCCATCGGTCGGGCTGGTGGTGGCGGCACAGGACGCGCCGGTCGGGCTCGACGAGACCTGCGCGGCCGAATATCACGGCATCGCCGCTGCCTTCGCGCAGCATGCGAAGGAGAGCGACAAGCCCGCCGTCTTCGTCAGCAACCTGTCGTCCGGCCATCACCCGTCGCTGGCGCCGTTGCTCGACGGCGTGCCAGTGCTGCACGGCACCCGCGCGGCGCTGCGCGCGATCCGCCATGTCGTGCAGCCGCCCCGTTTCCGCATGGGCGACACAGCGCCCAACCTACCCCCGGCGGCCGAGGCCGTCCGCCCGCGCCTCGACACAGCCACGCCGCCGACCGAGCGCGAGGCCAAGGCCCTGCTCGCCGCCTTCGGCCTGCCGGTGACGCGTGAAGAGCTGGCCACCGACGCCGAGGCGGCGGTGACGGCCGCCGCGCGGATCGGCTTCCCGGTGGCGATGAAGATCGAATCGCCCGACATCGCACACAAGACCGAGGCCGGCGGCGTGCGGATCGGCGTTGCCGACGCGGCGGCCGTCCGCGCCGCCTTCGCGGAAATCATGGCGAACGCGCGGCGCCATGCGCCCGAGGCACGGCTGTCGGGTGTACTGGTGCAGGAAATGGTGTCCGGCGGCGTCGAGGCCGTGCTGGGGCTGGTGCGGCATGAGCCGTTCGGCCTCGGCATCGTCGTCGGCGTCGGCGGCACGCTGGTCGAGCTCGTCAAGGACGCCGCCTTCGAGCTGCTGCCGGTGGACGCAACGCTTGCCGGCGAGCTCATCGCGCGCACGCGGCTTGACGCGCTGCTCGCCGGCTATCGCGGCGCGCCCGCGGCCGACCGGGGCGCGCTGGTCGAGGCCATCGTGGCGCTGTCGCGGTTCGGGGAGGCCTGCGGCGATCGCCTCGAGGCGGTGGACCTCAACCCCGTCGTCGTGCTGCCCAAAGGCGCGCGCGTGCTGGACGCGCTTGTCATCCCGCGCAAGGCGGACTGACTGGGCAGTTTTTTCAGCCGCATTTCCGGACGCAAAACCGCTTCGCACTTTTGCTGGAAATGCTTTATGCCGCCCGCTCCACGTCCGGCGATGTCGTCAGGCGTGCGGCCAGTTCGGCGCGGCGCTTCTCGTAGCGCTCGATGGCCTCGAGCTTGACGTGGCCGAAGCCGCGCACTTCCTCCGGCAGGCGGGCGAGAGCGGTGGCGGTGGCGAGGTTTTTCGCGTCGAGCGCGGCCGCCATCTCCCCGACCAAGCGGGCGTAGTCCTCGATGAGGCGCCGCTCCATGCGCCGCTCCCGCGTGCGGCCGAAGGGGTCGAGGCGCGTGCCGCGCAGGCCCTTCATGGCGGCGAGCAGGCCGAAGAGCGGCTCGATCCAGCGGCCGAAGGCGATCTTGCCCGGCTTGCCGGTGCGCGGGTCGATGCGCGCCAGAAGCGGCGGCGCGAGGTGGTATTTCAGGCCGTAGCCGGGCTCGAACTGCTCCGCCAGCCGCCGGCGGAAGGCGGGATCGCGGTGCAGCCGCGCCACCTCGTACTCGTCCTTGTAGGCCATCAGCTTGAAGGCGCCGCGCGCCACGGCCTCGGCGAAGGCGCCGGACGCGCCTGAGACGCGGGCCTCGGCACGGGCAGCGGTCGCGACGAGGTCGCGGTAGCGGGCGGCGTAGGCGGCGTCCTGATAGTCCGTCAGGAAGGCGGCACGGCGCGCAATGATCCCGTCGAGGCTCTCCGTCTTCGGCGCCTCCGCGCCGAGCCCCGCCTGCGCCAGCACGGCCGCAGGATCGACCGCCGACAGCCGCCCCCAGGCGAAGGCGTCGCGGTTCATGGCGACGGCCGCGCCGTTGAGCTCGATCGCCTCCTCAAGGGCTGCGCGGCCGATCGGCACGAGGCCCTTCTGCCAGGCATGGCCGAGCAGGAACATATTGGCGGCGAGCGCGTCGGAGAACAGCGCGGTGGCGAGCCGCGTCGCCGCGACCGGGAAGACGCTGGCCTCGCCCGCCGCCTCGCGGAGCTGGCGCAGCGTCGCGCCCTGCCGGAAGTCGATCGTGGTGTCCTTCACGAAGGAGGCGGTCGGCGCGAAATGGTCGTCGATCACGGCGCGGGTGCGGCCCCGGTCGAAGGTCGCGAGCGCGCCTGCCGAGGCGGCCACCACGACGTCGAAGCCCAGCACGAGGTCGGACTGGCCGGGGCCGATGCGCGGCGCGTCGAGCCGGGCGGGGTCACGCGCCAGCCGGATGTGCGAGGTCACCGCGCCGTTCTTCTGTGCAAGCCCCGTCTGGTCGAGCGTCAGCAGCGCGAGGCCGTCGAGGTGGGCGGCCTCCGAGAGGATGGCGCTGACGGTGATGACGCCGGTGCCGCCGATGCCGGCGAGCAGCATGGAATAGACGCCGTCGATCCCCGGCAGTGCCGGTTCCGGCAGGTCGCGGGCGGCGTCCGCCAGCTTGCGCGCCGCCGGCCTGCGCAGCACGGCGCCCTCGACCGTCACGAAGCTCGGGCAGAAGCCCTTGATGCAGGACAGGTCGGTGTTGCAGGAGGACTGGTTGATCGCCCGCTTGCGGCCGAACTCGGTCTCCTTCGGCTCGACCGAGATGCAGTTGGAGACGGCCGAGCAGTCGCCGCAGCCCTCGCAGACGAGGTCGTTGATGAAGGCACGGCGCGGCGGGGGGGGGAGGGGGCGGGGTTGGGGCGGGCGCCGTTTCCGGGGGGCGCAGCCTGGAGCGTAGACGGGCCCGGCCCCGCCCTCGCCGGCGCGCAGTCCCTCCGGCCCCGGGTTCGGCTGGTGGGGAGGGCTGGGGGTGCCGCGGGCGGGCGGCCTGCCCTGCCACACCTCAGGGCGCTCGGCGACGACGGCGACGCGGCGCGCGCCTTCCGCCAGCATCTGCGCGACGATGCCGGGCACGGTGACCTCGCCGTCGTGGCGCTGGCCGCCGGTCATGGCGACGGCGTCGTTGTAGAGGATCTTGTAAGTGGCGTTGACCTTGGCCGCGATGGCCGCACGGATGGCGAGCAGACCGGAATGGAAATAGGTGCCGTCGCCCATGTTGACGAAGATGTGGCGCTCGTCGGTGAAGGGCGACAGCCCGATCCAGGCGCCGCCCTCGCCGCCCATCTGGGTGAAGGTGGAGGTCTGCCGCTCCATGCCGATCACCATCATGTGGCAGCCGATGCCGGTGGTGGCGCGGCTGCCCTCCGGCAGGACGGTGGAGACGGAATGCGGGCAGCCGGAGCAGAAATAAGGCTCGCGGCGCAGCGCCGCCGCCTGCGCGGGCGCGGAGGAAGCGATCGCCGCGATGCGGGCGGCGTGCTCCGACGCCACCGCGCCCTCCGGCAGGCGGGACAGCAGCGCCCGTGCGACCGACACCGCATTGATCTCACCGATCGCGGGCAGCAGCGGCGCGCCCGTCTCGTCGGCCTTGCCGACGATGCGCGGCCGCTCGCGCGCCGGCAGGTTGTAGAGGAGCGACTTCAACTGCTCCTCCATCACCGGCCGCTTCTCCTCGACGACGAGGACCTGCTCCAGCCCGGCCGCAAAACGGCGCATCGTCTCCGGCTCGAGCGGCCAGGTGAGGCCCGCCTTGCACAGGCGGATGCCGAGGCGCTTCAGCCCCGCCTCGTCGATGCCGAGGGCGGAAAGCGCGCCCATCAGGTCGAGCCACGACTTGCCGGTGGAGAGGATGCCGATGCGCGCGCCCCTGCCCGCGCCCGAGATGCGGTCGATGCCGTTGGCGCGCGCGAAGGCGTGCACGGCGGCGATCTTGTGCTCCAGCCGCTGCTCCATCGCGTGCGAGCCGTCCGGCCAGCGCAGCGACAGGCCACCGGCCGATAACAACATGTCGGGCAGCACGATCGCCGGCCGCAGCGGGTCGACGTCGACGGTCGCCGAGCATTCGACGATCTCGGTCTGGCACTTGAAGCCGACCCAGAGGCCGGCGAAGCGGCTCATCGCCCAGCCGAGCAAGCCGTATTCGATGTATTCGCCGACGCCGCCGGGCGACAGCAGCGGCACCATGGCCGAGGCGAGGTTGTGCTCGCTCTGGTGCGGCAGCGTCGACGACACCGCCCCGTGGTCGTCGCCGACGAGCAGCAGCACACCGCCGTGGCGGTCGGTACCGGCGGCGTTGGCGTGGCGGATCACGTCCATCGAACGGTCGACGCCGGGGCCCTTGCCGTACCACATGGAGAACACGCCGTCGTAGCGCGCGCCGGGGAACAGGCCGGTCTGCTGCGTGCCCCAGACGGCGGTGGCGGCCATGTCCTCGTTGACGCCCGGATGGAAGACGACGTGGTTGTCGCGCAGATATTTCGCGGCGCGCGCCATCTCGCGGTCGAAGCCGGCCAGCGGCGAGCCGCGATAGCCGGAAACGTAGCCGGCCGTGTTCAGGCCGGCCGCGAGGTCGCGCTGGCGCTGGATCATCGGCAGGCGCACCAGCGCCTGCGTGCCGGAGACGAGGATGCGGCCGCCGGCCCGCGTGTAGCGCTCGTCGAGCGCGCCGGCCTTCGTCGCGGGTGCCTTGCCTTGGAGTGCGGGTGAGGCGGTCATGGCGGTGGCTTCAGCCTGGCTCGGGCGTCATGTCGAAGATGCGCCCGCGGTTGAGGATATTGTTGGGGTCGAAGGCGGCCTTGAGGCGGCGCATCGCGGCGAGTTCCTGCGGGCTGCGCATCAGCGGCAGGTAAGCCTTCTTCATCAGCCCGACGCCGTGCTCGGCGCTGATCGAGCCGCCGGCCTCCGCCGCCAGCCGGTGCAGCGCCGCCGACACGGCGTCGTGCTCCCGGGTCAAGGCGATGTAGTGGATGTTGCCGTCGCCGAGATGGCCGAAAGCATAAAGGCGCGCTGCCGGGTCGAGGGCGCGGGTCGTCGCCTCGGCACGGACGAGGAAGTCGCCCAGCCGGGCGAGCGGGAGCGACAGGTCGAGCCCGACCGCCGGCCCCTGTGCGAAGATGAAGCGGCTGCATTCGTCGCGCAGGCGCCAGAACGCCTCCACTTCGCGCTGCGAGCGCGACAGGACGGCGTCCGTCACCAGCCCGGCTTCCAGAGCCTCTTCCAGAGCGGCGGCGAAGACGGACCTGTCGGCCTCGGGCGCGAAACCGTGCATTTCGACCAATGCATGCACCGGTGCGTCGCCCACCGGCATATCGAGCCCTGAGGCCTCGGTCATCTCGCGATAGAGAGGGGCCAGGATCACCTCGAAGGCCGAGAGCAGCGGCCCGGTGCGGCCGCGCATAAGGCGCAGCAGCGCCAGCGCGGCCTCCAGTGACGGCAGCGCACAGAAGGCCGCGGCCTGCTCGACCGGCTTCGGGTGGAGCCTCAGGCAAACGCGGGTGACAGCGCCCAGCGTGCCCTCGCTGCCGACGAAGATCTGGGCGAGGTCCTGCACCGCCTGCAGCGGCGCGCCGGCCTGCGCCACCACGGTCGCGGCGAGCGCGTCGACCGGCTCGACCCGCGCCATCCGCTCCAGCGACAGCACGGCCTCGCCGGCAAGCGGACGGGCGGCGCCCGACAGGCCGGTGCGGCCGCCCTGGATCGTCAGCGGCAGGCCGGCGGCGTTGAAGGTCTTCAGGATCACCGACACATCGGCGGTCGAGCGCGGCCGCAGCACCAGCGCCGGACGCGCCGCGCCGGGGCTGGCGAGATCGTCGCCATAGCGGGCGTCGACGTCGTCGCCGGACAGGATCGCCGCAGCGTCGAGTTGCGGACGCAAGCTCGCCAGGATGATGTCCGCGGCAGGAATCATGGGGCCTCTCGCCCGGCCTCGGAAGAGCCGGACGGCACCGAGACTAGGTGCTTTCCCCTATTTGTCAAACCTATGTTGTTTATGCCCGCCGGACCCGCTAGCCTTGGCCGATGCCGCCGAAACCGGCGCGGGGAGGGCCATGCCACTCGAATACCAGGACGTCGTGCGGACGGGGCTCGCGCGCCAGGTGGCGGACCGCATCTACGAGGCGATCCTCGACGGCCGGCTGGAGGTCGACGAGCGGCTGCCGACCGAGGAGGAACTGGCGCGCCGCTTCGGCGTGTCCCGGCCGACCGTGCGCGAGGCGCTGAAGCGGCTCGCCGCGCAGAACCTGATCCGCTCGCGCCGGGGGCCGGCCGGCGGCACCTTCGTGCGCCGCCCCGACCCGGAGGGCCTGTCCGCCGCGATCACCGGGCCGGCCACGCTGCTCGTCGGCATGGGCGCCTTCGGCATCGACGAGATCATCACCGCTCGGCTGGAGACCGAGGCGATCTGCTGCCGGCTCGCCTGCGCCAACCGCTCCGACGCCGACATCGCGGCGCTGCGCGCGGAGGTTTGCGCGCAGCGCGAAGCCTCGATCGGCGACGAGGAATTCTGCGCCTCCGACGTGCGCTTCCACCGCGCGGTGGTGAGCGCGGCCGGCAACGGGCCGCTCAGCTTGATGATGCACGTCGTCGTCGAGGCGTTCATGCCGATCACCAACATGGTCGTCTACCACGACCGCGACCGCTCGACCGTCGTCGGCTTCCACGATGAGCTGGTACAGGCGATCGAGGCGCGCGACGCGCCCCACGCCGTCTCCGTCCTCGAAAGCCTGCTCGACTACCTGCGCCACAGCTACGGCCTGGCGCTCGCGCGGCGCGCGGAGCGGCGGCCGTAGCAGGTCGGCCGTAGACATCTCGCCCGACCTCTTTCATACAGCATCCGTCCCGTCGCAATTCGGCCTCAAGCCGGGCGCACCGGGTGTGACATTCCTTCTCGATTCCTTCCCATGCGCCCTGCCCTTCCCCTTTCCGCCATCGTCCTCCTCGTCGCGACATCTATAGCTTCGGCCAACCCGGCCAGGCTGGTCGAGCCTGCGCTGCGCCTGCCGCAGGAGTCGTCCGGGGAGGCCCGGGTCGCGCTGACGCTGGATGCCTGCGGCGGCCGGACGGACACGCGCATCCTCTCCGCCCTGGTCGAGAACCGCATCCCGGCGACGATCTTCGTCACCGGCATCTGGCTGCGCCGCAACCCCGATGCGGTGGCGATCCTGAAGGCGCACCCGGACCTGTTCGAGATCGAGAACCATGGCGCGCACCACATTCCGGCGATCGATCGCCCCGTCAGCGTCTACGGCATCGCAGCGGCCGGCAGCACGGACGGTGTGGCGCGGGAGGTGATGGGCGGCGCCGACGCGATGGCGAAGGCAGGCCTTTCGCAGCCGCACTGGTTCCGCGGCGCGACCGCGAAGTACACGTCGACCTCCATCGCCCAGATTCAGGCGCTTGGGTTCCGGATCGCGGGCTATTCGCTCAACGCCGACGGCGGCTCGCTGCTCGGGACGACGACCACCGAGCACCGCGTCGAGGCCGCCAGGGACGGCGACGTGCTGATCGCCCACATCAACCAGCCGACCCATCCCGCCGGCGCAGGGCTGGTGAAGGGCCTGCTGGCGCTCAAGGCGCGCGGGATCAGCTTCGTGCGGCTGGCCGACGTCGCGGGCAACGTCTGAGGCAAGCTCAAACCATCATCGTCACGCCCCGGCCAAGCCGATGTCGGCAGCGGTCTCGAGCAGTCGCGGCAGGCATTTGCGCGCCGCTTCGTCGACATTCATCACCGAGGCGATGAAGGTCATGCCGAGGCAGGCGACGACGCGGTCGCCCTCGTAGATCGGGACGGCGATCTCGCCCGTCTCCGGGACGAGCTCCCGGTAGCGCGAGCCGAACCCGGCGTCGCGCGCGAGACGGACGGCCTTCTCGATCCGTCCGCGCAGCACCCTGCGGTCCGCTGGCGACGGCTCCGACAGGGCGAGTTCCTCGACGAGGGCTTCGCGCTCCGGCGCCGGAGCGCAGGCAAGATAGATCTGGCCGGCGGCCGAGCCGACCATCGGCACATGGTCGCCGACCTTGATGCGGTCGATGACCCACGGGCTGCTGCTGCGCGTGGTCAGCGCCAGATACATCATGGCGTCCATCCGCACCGCGAGGTTGGTCGGCCAGACAACCCTGCGCTGAAGCTCCTGCAGCCGCGGCATCGCCCTGGCATAGAAGTCCATGTCGCCATTGTAGCCGCTGCTGAGGCTGCGGACCTTCGAGGTGAGCTGGAAGCGGTCCTTCTCCGGCGACTGCGTGACGTAGCCGAGCTTGGCCAGCGTCGCGAGGATGCGGTAGATGGCGGGCCGGGAGATCCCCGTGCTGCGGCTCAGCCCGACCACGCTGTGCGGCCCGGGCTCCACGTTCATGGCCGCCAAGACGTCGAGGCTGCGCTCGAGCCCGCGCATCGTCGTTTCCTCCCGCGGCTCCGGCTCTTCACGATTGGCAGGCTGGCCAATCCGGCACCGACCGCTACGACAAAAATCCTTGCTGGCACCAGGCAAGTCAAGGGCGCGGCGTTTTCGACGGCAGCGACAAGCCCTCATGTCCGCGAAACGGACAGTCGCGGATTTTCGATTTCGACGCATGACCGGCCCCGTTAGGGTCCGCGGTCGGCGGGCGCCTCCCTTCGGGGCGCGCGCTGCGCGTGGAGGAGAGGCAAGCGCCCATGACCCAAGCTCTGGACTGGCTGGAAAGGCTGATCGGCTTCGTCGCGGCGATGCTGGTGCTGGCCTTCACCGTCATCATCCTCGTCGACGTCGTCTGCCGCTACTGGCTCCTCTACTCGCTGTCATGGCCGGCGGAGCTGACGATCCTGCTGTTCCAGTGGACCTGCTTCCTCGGGGCGGCGCTGGCGCTCCGGCGCGGGGCCCATTTCGGCCTCGACATCCTCGTCTCCATGCTCTCTCCGCGCCAGCGGACCGCGGGCGCGCTGCTCTCGCTTCTCCTCGTCGGGGCGGCGAACGTCGTCATCATCGTCGCCTGCGTACCGATGATCCGGAAGGCGCAGTACTCGATCTACCCGACGCTGCCCCTGAGCCATGCGATCGTCTACTACGGCGTGCTGGCTTCCGCCGTTCTCATGCTGGTCTTCACGGTCGAGCAGGGCGTGCTTCGCCTGCGCGGCGAAGCCCCGCGGCACGAGCCGGCGGCGGAGGGCGTGTGATGGCCTCGCTGCTGCTCATCTCCGGCTTCACCGGCCTGATCCTGATCGGCGTCCCCATCGCCTTCGCGATGGTCGTCGCCGTCGCCGTCGCGATCTTCCTCGGCGGCACGATGCCGCTGGCGATCATCGGCCAGCGCATGGGCTCGGGCGTCGAGAACTTCACCTTCCTCGCGGTGCCGCTGTTCATCCTCGCCGGCACGATCATGGAGCATTCGGGCATCTCGCGACGGCTGGTGAACCTCGGGCGCGTGCTGGTGGGCCACCTGCCCGGCGGCATGGGCCAGGTCGTGATCGTGTCGGAGATCTTCTTCTCCGGCATCTCCGGCGCCTCGCTCTCGGACGCTTCGGCCATCGGCTCGCTGATGCACCCCGCGCTGCGTCGCTCCGGCTACCAGGCCGGCCAGGCGACGGGGCTGGTCGCCGCCGCCTGCGCCATGGGCGTGCTGATCCCGCCATGCCTGGCGATGGTGGTGATGGGCGCGGTCGCCGGCGTGTCCGTCACGGCGCTGTTCATCGCCGGCCTGGTGCCCGGCCTGATCATGGCGCTGGCGCTGATGGTGCTCGTCTACGTACAGGCCCGCCGCGGCACGCTGCCGGGCGGCGAGGCGGCCGCGTCGTGGCGCGAGACCTTCGTGGCGATGCGCGAGAGCGTCATCCCGCTGATGATGCCGGTGATCATCTTCGGCGGCATCCTCGGCGGCATCTTCTCGCCGACCGAGGCGGCGGCGGTCGCCGTCCTCTATGCGCTGATCGTCGGCGTGCTGGTCTATCGCGAGATCACCTTGCGCAGCTTCTACGACATGCTCGTGGAGACGGCCAAGGTGACCGGCGCGGTGGGCGTCATCGTCGGCGCCGCGTCCGGCTTCTCGGTGCTGCTCGCCCTCGACGGCGCCCCCGTCAGCATCGCCGCGGCGGTCGAGGCGCTGTCGAGCGACCCGATCGTCTTCCTGATCGTCGTGAACCTGCTCTTCCTCCTGTTCGGCGCGCTGCTCGACGGGATACCGGCGCTGCTGCTCTTCGTGCCGATCCTGCTGCCGGTCGCGACCACGCTGGGCATCGATCCGCTCCATTTCACGCTGCTCAGCATCGCCTCGCTGGGCGTCGGCATGATCCTGCCGCCGATCGGCATCATGCTCCTGGTGATCTGCTCGATCACCAACACGCCGATTGCGGAAGCCTCGCGGGCGATGATGCCCTACCTCGCGATCCTGCTCGTGTGCCTGCTGGTGATCATCGCCTTCCCGTGGACCGTCGTGGCGCTGCCGCGCGCATTCGGATTCTGACGCAACGGCCTCCCGCTTCAATCCAACCGCTGAAAGGAAAAGACGGTGAAACTCGTAAGCTATGGCCAGCCGGGCACCTATCGCGCCGGCATCTGGCTCGACGACGGAATTGCCGACCTCGAGGAAGGCATGCGGCTTGCCGGCGCGGCGGCTCCGGTTTCGGACCTGCGGCTTTTCCTCGGCCAGGAGGACTGGCGCTCGCAGCTTCAGAAGATCGCGAAGGCGGCGGCAGGCGGCCGCAGGATCGACCCCGCCGCCACGCATCTCGGCCCGCGGATCCCGCAGCCCGGCAACGTGCTCCTCGCCGGGGCGCACCCCCGCTCGCACGTGCGCAAGGCCGAGCCTTTCGTCGGCAAGGTAAATCCTCCCAACCGGCCGATGCTGATCGGCAAGTCGACCGCCTCGGTCTGCGGCCCGTTCGACGACATCGTCCTGCCGCCCGAGACCAAGAAGCTGGACTATGAGGTCGAGGTGGCGGCGATCATCGGCAAGCGATGCCGGCGCATCACCGAGGAACAGGCCAGGGACCACATCGCCGGCCTGTGCGTCTCCAACGACGTCTCCGCCCGCGACATCCAGATCGCCGAGCACGAGGAAGTGCTCCTGTACAAGCTCACCCATTATCTCGGGAAGAGCTTCGACACGTTCTGCCCGATGGGTCCCGCCCTGGTGACGAGCGACGAGATCGACTGGGACAGGCCGCTGAAGATGCGCACGCTGGTCAATGGCCAGGTGCGCCAGGACAGCGACACGAGCGACCTCGTGCACGGCATCCTCAAGCTCGTCTCCTACGCCAGCAGCATCATGACGCTCAATCCGGGCGACGTCTTCCTGACGGGATCGCCCTCCGGCGTCGGCAATTTCATGGAACCGCCGGGGTTCCTCCAGGACGGCGATCTCGTTCGCTGCGAGATCGAGCGCCTGGGCGCGATGGAGAACCGCGTCCGTCGCGAAATCGTCTGAGCCCGGAAGAAGCAGCGGAACGGGAACCGGAAATGGGAGTGAGACACATGCTTTCGATACGAAGGCTCGCCTTGACGGCGACGGCCCTCATGACGATGGCGGCGCAGGGCCTGGCCGCGGACTACCCGGAAATGACGCTGAAGTTCGGCGACATTCTCAACCGCAACTTCGCCTATTACGCGGCCATCGACGCCTTCAAGAAGGAGGTCGAGGCCCGCTCGGACGGCAAGATCAAGGTCGACATCGTCACCGACGGCGCGCTCGGCTCGGCCAAGGACGCGCTCGAGGCGCTGCAACTCGGCACCGTCCAGATGGAGGTCAACGTCGCGTCCTATACCCAGAGCATCGTGCCCGAGCACCTGATCTGGGACGTGCCCTTCATCTTCAAGAGCCGGGAGGCGTGGAAGAAGATCGCCTACGGCCCGCTCGGCCAGGAGATCGGCGACAAGATCGAGCCGCGCGGGATCAAGTTCCTCATCTGGGGCAGCACGGGCGGGCGCGGCTTCATCTCCAAGAAGCCGCTGGCGACGCTCGCCGACTATCATGGCGTGAAGCTGCGCGAGCAGCCGAGCCCGGTGCTGGTCCAGACGGTCGAGGCGCTCGGCGCCCAGCCGGTGGTGATGAACCTGCCCGAGGTCTACACATCGCTGGCGCAGGGCGTGCTCGACGCGGCCGACGTCAGCATCGAGAGCATCAAGCTGCTCAAGTTCAACGAGGTCGCGCCCTACTACACCGAGACGCAGCACATCCTCACCGCCTCGATGGTGATCGCCAATCTCGACTGGTGGAACGGCCTCAACAAGGACACGCAGGACCTGTTCGCCGACGTGCTCGCGACGAAGTATCGCGAGACCAACGACAACTGGTTCAGCAATGTCGACCCGGCCGCGTCGGTCGAGGAGCAGGCGAAGCAGCTCAAGGGCGGCGTCTCGAACTTCACGCTGGTCAAGTCGGACATCGAGGCGATGCGCGCTGCGACCGAGCCGGTGCGGCAGAAGTTCCGCGAGGGGATCGGCGCCGATCTCTTCGACCGCGTCCAGGCCGCGGCCAACGACTAAGCCGAACCCGGCGGCCGGAGACCCGCGTCCCCGGCCGCCGAACGTTCTCGCCGAGCCGATCAGGCGGCGCCCGATTTCTTCCTCGACGCTTCGCTCCCCGATGTCGAAGCGCCGATCCCTCAGACCAGCGCCTTGGAACGCGCGTTGGCGATGTGATCTTCCATCAGCGTGCTGGCGCGGGTGAAATCCAGCGCCACGAGAGCCTCCATGATGTCGAGATGCTCTCGCAGCCATTCCCTGACGCGCTTGCGGTTGTTGTAGGTTCCGAACTCGAAGAGCCGCCGCAGCCTGTTCTGCTGCTGTACGGCGTGGAGGACGAACAGATTGCCGCTGAAGTCGGCGATCATCTCGTGGAAAGCGGCGTCGATCTCGAAGAACTCGGAACCGTCGATCGTTCCGAAATTCGGCGAGGCTTCGAGGCGGATGTGCTGCATGCGGATCTTGTCGAGAACGCCGCCGTCGATCCTGAACGACCTGAACAGGATGGCAGCCGGCTCGATCGCCGAGCGGAACTCGTAGCTGCCGCGCAGGGCCGAGCGGTTGTCCAGCGTCGGCAGGAAGCGCCAGCCATACCCCTTCTTGCGCGCCACGAGACCGTCATGCGCGAGGCGCGCGATGGTGCGGACGACGACCACACGGTCGAGCCCGTAGCGCTGGGCGATTTCGGCCTGGCTGAAGGAATCCGGTAGCACGCCCTCCAGCCGGTCGCGGACCATCCGGTCGTAGAGCATCTGGTCCATCGTCGACGGGACGACGATCTCAACCCCGTTGAGCGACTGGGGAGGCTGGACGAGGAAAAAGCCCTTGTTCCTGCGCGCCTCGACGACCCCGTGCTCGGCCAGCAGCGCCAGCGCGGCGCGCACCGGTGTGCGGGATACGTCGAGCAGGTCTCCCAGGAACTGCTCGCCGAGATGGGTCCCCACGTCGAGCCGCGCGTCGCGGATCAGGTCGAGGATCTGACCTGCGAGCCGGTGCCGCGCCACTTCGGGCTGTCGCTCCATCAATTCTCCGCTCCCGTAGCGTCCCTCGGAAATGTATTTTTGTCTTTTGCAGAACAATCCATGCTGGCCAAGTTCTAGCGTCGAAACAGCCCCATCGCCAGCGAAAACCTTTATCATGCACGCATGCACGGTCATGGCGCGAATGTGGCGCGCCCTTGACTAGGCTCCCAAATTGTACATCATGCGACGAAAAGCGCGATCCTGAAACGAGAGGTCGCCGGCGTTGCGCCCGAGAGCGCACGTGCCAGGGAGCGACGCGCTCGACGAGGGCGGGTGCCAAGAAAGCAATCGCTGTCGTTCATCCGCGGATGAACAGAACAAAGGAGTGGGAATATGCTACGCAGTCGAATCCTCTCGTCGGTCGCCGGAGCACTGGGGCTCCTCATGGTCGGCGCCGTGCTGGCTCCGGCCGGCCATGCCGAGAACGCCTCGAGCGCCGCCGCCAAGCTGCTTCCCGAGAAGTACAAGGCCGGCATCAAGATCGTCACCAGCGGCGGCGCCACCCCGCCCTACAGCTATCACCCGAACGGCGACCCCGACCGCAACGAGGGGATCGATCCCGACCTCGCGCGCGCCGTCGGCGAGCGGCTCGGCGTTCCCATCGTCTTCTCCAGTTCCGACTTCGCCGGCATGATCCCGGCCGTCTCGTCGGGCCGCTACGACATGGCCATGTTCGGCATCACCGACACGGTGGCGCGCCAGCAGCAGGTCGACATGATCGACTATCTCGCCGCCGGAACCGCCATCATCGTGGCGAAGGGCAATCCGGAGGGCATCAAGAGCGCGGACGACCTGTGCGGTAAGAACGTCGCGGTCGTCGCTTCGTCCAGCCAGCAGACCATCGTGGAGCAGCAGTCCGCCAAGTGCGCGACGCCGATCAACATCATGGAATTCCCGGCCAAGGCCGAGACCTATCTCCAGATCCGCACCGGCCGTGCGGTCGCGACGCTCGATGGCACCGCCGCCGCGCGCTACCTCTACGCCAACCCCACCGAGGCGAGCGCCGGCGTCGAGCCGGTGGCGGACGTCGACCTGAACGTGCTGCCGCTGGGCATCGTCATCGCCAAGAGTTCCCCCGAGCTGCGTGACGCGGTCGTGGCCGCCTTGAACGAGATGATCCAGGACGGCACCTACCAGAAGGTGCTGGAGAAGTGGGCCGTGCCCTATATCGGCGTCAAGGAAATCAAGGTCAACGGCGCCACCAAGTAGCCGCTGGCAAGGACGGCGACCACCGCGCGCGATGCGGGGCCGCACCGACGGGACTTCGGGCCTGCTTGCGCCTTCAGGACTGGCAGGTCCCTTCCCGTTTGGGCCGATCAGGTTCGCGCGGCGGCCATTTCCGTCGTTGCGTTGCATCGTCCCGGCGCCGCATGTTCAAGGGCCCGACGCCACATCAACCGGAGAATGAGGCCGGATGCAGCAACTACCGTTCGATGACGACCTGGGCGCGCCCGTGCCGCTTAGGCCCTGGGGGCGCTGGATCGGCGCGACGGTCCTCATCCTGTTCCTCGCCGCCGTGATCTACGTCTTCGCGAGCAGCCCCAACGTCAAATGGAGCGCCATAGGCCAATACCTCTTCTCGCGGCCGATCATGAACGGCCTGCTGATGACCATACGCCTGACGGCGATCTGCATGGCCATCGGCATCGTCCTGGGCGTCTGCGCCGGCCTGATGCGGGTCTCGGCGAACCCCGTCCTCAACGGCGCGAGCTGGCTCTACGTCTGGTTCTTCCGCGCGACCCCGCAGCTCGTGCAGGTCATCTTCTGGTTCAACATCTCGCTGTTCGTGCCGCAGCTCTATCTCGGCTTCGCGGTCGTCGACACGAACACGGTGGTGACGAGCTTCGTCGCGGCCACGCTCGCGCTCGGGCTGAACCAGGGCGCCTACATGGCCGAGATCGTGCGCAGCGGCATCATCTCCGTGGATCCGGGCCAGGTCTCGGCGGCCACCGCCATCGGCATGAACCGCTCCCAGATCAACCGCTTGATCGTGCTGCCGCAGGCCCTCAAGGTGATCCTGCCGCCGGCGGGCAACGAGTTCATCAGCCTGCTGAAATCGACGTCGCTGGTTTCGGCGATCTCCGCCCGCGACCTGCTCAACGAGGCGCAGAGCATCTACCAGCAGAACTTCCTGGTGATCGAGCTGCTGATCGTCGCCAGCATCTGGTACATGGTGCTCACGTCGCTCGCGAGCCTCGGGCAGTATTTCCTCGAAAGATACGTCTCCGGCGGCCCCGTCATGGCGTCAGACCTGATGGCCAGGATCGTGCAGAACATGGCTCCGCTGAGCCGGCGGATGGTCGCGCGATGACCGGGATGGTGGAAGTCAGGAAGATCCACAAGAGCTTCCACGGGACGCCCGTCCTCAAGGGCGTGGATCTGAGCGTCGCGGCAGGCTCCGTCACCTGCATCATCGGCCCGTCCGGCTCGGGCAAGAGCACGCTCCTGCGCTGCATCAACCATCTGGAGAAGCCGGACCGCGGCCGCGTCTACGTGAACGGCCAGCTCTCCGGCTGCCGCGAGCGCAACGGCGTGCTGTATGAGTGCCGGCCGAGGGAGCTGTGCCTCGACCGGCGCAAGATCGGCATGGTGTTCCAGTCGTTCAACCTGTTCTCGCATATGAGCGTGCTGCAGAACCTCACCGTCGGCCCGGTCACGGTGAAGGGCGAGGACGGCGCGGCGGCGCGGGCCTATGCGCTCGAACTGCTGGAGCGCGTCGGACTGGCGCACAAGGCCGATGCCATGCCGTCGCAACTGTCGGGCGGCCAGCAGCAGCGCGTGGCCATCGCGCGCGCCCTGGCGATGCGGCCGAGCGTCATGCTGTTCGACGAGCCGACGAGCGCGCTCGACCCCGAGCTCGTCGGGGAAGTGCTCGAGGTCATGAAGGCGCTTGCCGCGGAAGGCATGACGATGATCGTCGTCACCCACGAGATGGGGTTCGCGCGCGAAGTGTCGGACCACGTCGTGTTCATGGACGAAGGCAGGATCGTCGAGGAAGGGCACCCCGACAGCGTGCTGCTCAAGCCGCAGCACCCGCGGCTGCAGACGTTCCTGTCCCGCGTCCTCGGCTGAGCCATCGGCCGGCCCGCAGCATCGGAACCTCTCAGCATGACGCTCGCTTCGTTCCGCGACGAGTTCGAAGTCGCCTCCAGGATGGCCTATCTGGCCAACGGGTCGGTCACGCCGGCCGCGCGCAGCGTGCTGGCGGCGTCCAGGAGCTGGCAGGACCACTGGGCGCGCGACCCGCAGGTCGCCTACCGCACCTATCACGACCGCAAGGAAAGCCTGCGCCGGTCGATCGCGGGCTTCATCGGCGCCGACCCGGACGAGGTCGCGATCACCGAGAATGCCTCGCGCGGTGCGGCGCTGGCGATTCGGCTGCTGGCCGGGCGCAAGGGCGGCCATGTGCTGGTCGACCGCACCACCTATCCCAGCAGCCGTTACCCGTGGCTGACCGGAACCGACAAGCGGCTCCGGCACGTCGACGACGGCGGCGAGAGCGGGCCGGACCCGCTCATCGCGCAGATCGATGACGATACCTGCGCCGTCAGCATCTCCCATGTCGACTGGGCCAGCGGGGTCCGCCACGACGTCGCGACGCTCGCCGCGGCCGCCCATGCCCGCGACGCCCTGCTGATCGCGGATGCCTCGCAGGCGGTGGGCGCCGTTCCGGTCGACGTGAAGCGCGACGGGGTGGACGTGGCCTACGGCACGTTCGGAAAGTGGCTTCTGGCCGGTCCCGGTCTCGGCTTCCTCTATGTCAGGAAGGAACTGATCGAGGCCGGTCCCGTGCTCGATCCCGGCTGGAAAAGCTTGGCAGTCGACGGCAGGGAGTGGCCGGGCGAGACGATGCCGGAGCCGGTGGACGGCGCCCAACGCTTCGAGCCCGGCCTGCCCAACCTCAACGGGATCATCATGGCGCAGGCGGGCCTGGACCTGATCGGGAAGGTCGGCGCGGCCGCGATCTTTTCCGCGATCGGGACGCTCGCCGGGCAGGCGATCGACGGCCTGATGCGGCTTGGCCTGCCGCTGCTCACGCCCGCGCGCGCCGACCGCCGCGCCGGCCTCGTGTCGTTCGAGCACCCCGACGCCGTCGCGCTGGCCGCCTATCTGCGCGAAAGGCAGGTCGAGATCACGGGATACCGCTTCGGCCTCGTGCGCGTCGACCCGCACGCCTACAACACGGCCGACGAGGTCGAGCGCATGCTGTCGCTCGTCGCCGACTATCTGCGCGGGCGCGGCGGCTAGGCCGCCGGCTTTCAGGCGCGCAGCAGGGCGCAGGCCTCCCGCATGCGTTCACACGCGGCGACGAGGCGTTCCGTGCTCGTCGCGAAGGAAATCCGGAAATAGGGCTCCATGCCGAAGGCGACGCCGGGAACGGCGGCCACCCGAGCCTGCGCCAGGAGGTAGTCGACGAAGTCCGTGTCGTTTTCGATCGCGCGGCCGTCGGGCCGCCTGCGCCCGATCATCCCCGCGCAGGAAGGATAGAGATAGAAGGCGCCGGCCGGCCTGGTGCAGCTCAGTCCGTCGATGCCGTTGATCGCCTCCAGGCACAGGTCGCGCCGCGACTGAAACGCGGCGTTGCGCGCGGCGAGGAAGTCGAGCGGGCCGTTCAGGGCGGCCACGGTCGCGGCCTGCGAGACCGACGAGGGGTTGGTGGTGCTCTGCGACTGCAGCGTCGCCATCGCCCTGATCAGCGGCGCGGGGCCGCCCGCGAAGCCGATGCGCCAGCCGGTCATGGCATAGGCCTTCGACACGCCGTTGACCGTCAGCGTCCGCTCGAACAGGCGCGGCTCAACCGCCGCGATCGTGGCGAACGCGAAGCCGTCGTAGCGGATGTGCTGGCAGAGGTCGCCGGTCTGCGAGTGGGGCGGGGGGTGCGGCGCCACCACCAGGGCCAGCGCCTTCGGCTCCGCGGCCGTGTGGCCCGCGCCGCGCGGGTGGCTGGGCGATTTGGGGACGAGCCATTTCGTGCGCGCCGTCAGCGACTTCCGCGGCGCCTGTGGCGTCAGCTTGAGGCCGCCGCTTTCGGGACAGGCTACCACCACCGGCGTGCCGCCCGCGAGCCGCACCATGTCCGGATAAGACACCCAGTAGGGCGCAGGGACGATCACCTCGTCGCCCTCGTCGAGCGTGGCGCAGAGCGCGTTGTAGATGACCTGCTTGCCGCCGGTGCCGACGCTGATCATCGAGACGTCGTAGTCGAGGCCGTTCTCGCGCCTGAACTTGGCGGCGACGGCGGCCTTGAGCTCCGGCGTGCCGTCGACATCCGTGTATTTCGTGGCGCCGGCATCGATTGCCGCCTTCGCCGCCGTCTTGACGTGCTCCGGCGTGTCGAAATCAGGCTCGCCCTGCGACAGGCCGATGACGTCCTCTCCGCGCCGGCGAAGCTCCGCCGCCGTCCGCGTGATGGCGATCGTCGGCGACGGTTTTACTGCGTTCAGTTTGGCCGAGAGCAATGTCATGTGCGTTCCTGTCCGGGAATCCTGTTGCGCTAGCTGCGGGCGTCGACGACGCCGTCCACGAGATTGAGCCCGAGCAGGAACTCGGGCGGGAAATGGGTTCGGACCAGCGGTTCGACAGGGATGCACCCGCCGAGGAACGCCTGCTCCTGCGCGCGTGCGGCCACTGCGTCGGCATGCGTCACCGCCTCGAAGCTCAGCGAGGTGCCCGGGCGCGCCTGCGCGAAGCGGCCGAGGTCGGCCCCTATGATCGTGGCGATCTTCGGATATCCGCCGGTGGACTGTCGGTCCGCCATCAGCACGATCGGCTCGCCGCTGCCGGGAACCTGTATGGCGCCCATCGCGATCCCGTCGGAGGTGATGTCGTGGCCGCGCCGGTGCTTCAGCGTCGGCCCGCCGAGGAAATAGGCCATGCGGTCGCTGCGCGGAGAGACCGTCCACGGACCGGCCAGGAAGGCCTCCATCTGGTCCGGCGCGAAATGGTCGTCCTGCGGCCCGGGGATGACGCGGATCCTGTCCGGCGGACGGTCGAGCATGGGAGTGACGATCGCCCCGGCTTCGTGGAATGCCGGGAGGGCGGACGAGATCGGAAGCCGGTCGCCGGCCTGCAGCGCCCTCCCCCCGAGCCCGCCCATCCCCGTGCGGATGTGCGTCGACACCGAGCCCAGCACCGGAGGCAGCGCGATGCCGCCGGCCACGGCGAGATAGCACCACGCCCCGGCCGCGCCCGGCCGGACCTTCAGGCGGGCGCCCGGCTGGAGCTCGGCGACGACGGCGGAAGGCAGCACCTGGCCGTCGAGGCTCACGGCAAAGCTTCCGCCTGCCAGCGCGACCGTCGCGGCGCCGCCGTCGACGGTCAGCTCGATGCCGCCGAGGGAGATCTCGATGGCGGCGGCTTCCGCCGGGTTGCCGACCGCCCTGTTGGCGAGTGCATGGGCGAACGGGTCCATCGGCCCGGCGCCGGTGACGCCGTATCGCAGGTAGCCAACGCGGCCTGCGTCCTGCACCGTCGAGCCCGGCCCGGCGGCCAGGATGGTCAGGCCGGCCGGCATCGCGCGGGGCCCCTGGCCACCACCTCGCCCGAAGCCGCGCGCCGGCTGAGCGCCTCGAAGGCGGCGGCATCGACGGGTTCGAACGTGATCGTATCGCCCGGTTCGAGCAGGAACGGCTTCTCCCGCTCCGGGGCGTAGAGGCGTTCCGGCGTGCGGCCGATCACATACCAGCCGGTGGGCATCGCGAACGTGCTGATCGAGCACAGCCCGCCGCCGATCAGCACCGCGCCCGGCGCATGGGAGCCGCGCGGAGACGGGCGGCGCGGGACCGCGATCTCCGGCGGCAGGCCACCCAGATAGGTATAGCCGGGCGCGAAGCCGTACATGTAGGCGCGGTAGGTCGCGGCGGCGTGCCGCTCCACGAGGCTGTCGGCCGCGATGCCCAGCAGGCTCGCGATCTCCTTGGCGTCCTCGCCGCAGGGAGGGTCGTAGCAGCAGGGAACCGTCCAGTGCGCCGGGCTGGCGGCCTTAGCGGCCGGCGCCGCCAGGCACTCCATGACCTGTCCCGCCAGCGCGTCGCGGGACAGCCGCAGCGGATCGTAGTGGATCATCAGCGAGCGGTAGGTCGGCACCAGCTCGCGGATCCCGTCCGGCGCCCGGTCGGAAAGCGCGGCGTCCAGGGCCAGGACGCGGGCGCTGATGCCCGGGTCGACGTCACTTCCGAACTCCACGACAAGCGCGGCCTCCCCGGCATCCAGGAAACGCGGCACGGTGTCGTCGGGTGTGTTGTCTTCTGTGCCGGACATAGCGTGCTGGAATAGGGACCGTCCATGCGGGCGGACGTGCCCTACCTGTCTTCCGTCCTCATCGGCGGCGTCACCCGGTAGCCGCGCGTCAGGTGATCGGACATCGCGCGACTGGCTCCATCGAGATCGCCGGCGAGGGTGGCGTCGATAATAGCGATGTGCTCCGCGCACCATTCCCGCACGCGACCGCGGTCCTCGTAGCTGTTGTATTCGAGCAGACGCCTGAGCCGGTTCTGCTGCTGCAGCGCCTGCAGCACGAACACGTTGCCGCTGAACTCGGCAATCATCTCATGGAAGGAGGCGTCGATCGCGAAGATCGCGGGGGCCTTGAGCGAAGCGATGTCGGGATGGGCCGCCAGCTCGACATGCCGCGCCCGTGCCCGCTGGAGCGCCTCGCGATCGGCCTTGAACGTGCTGAACAGGAAAAGGGCCGGTTCCAGCGCGATGCGGTATTCGTAGCTCGACTGCAGGGCGATCTTGCTGTCCAGCGTCGGGAGGAAATGCCAGCCATGGCCCTTGTTGCGCGCGATCAGGCCGTCCTCGGCCATCAGCGCAAGGGTTCTGTGCATGGTGATGCGGTCGGGGCCGTAGCGGCTCGCGATATCGGTCTGAGTAAACGAGTCGGGCAGCCGCTTCGCCAGCCGCTCCTTGACCAGCCGCTCGTACAGCAGCTTGTCGGGCGTCGCCGGCACGGCGATCTCCACCTTGCCCAGCACGTGATGCGGCTTGGCTAGGAAATAGCCCTGGTTCTTCCGCGCTTCCGCGATCCCCCGCTCCGCCAGCACCTGAAGGGCGGCGCGCACCGGCGTCCGGGACACGCCGAGCAGGTCGGCCAGATGCTGCTCGCGCAGATGCGCGCCGGCGTTGAGGCCGAGCTCGCAGATCAGGCCGACGAGCTGGTTGGCCAGCTTCTGGCGGCTGTGCAGGCCTCGCCCGCCTTCCGCCGCCGCCGTCTCGTAGGATGTCGAACTCGTGCCTTCCGCGGCCTCATCCATCTGCGTTTCCATCGTTGTCGCAACGCGCCCTGCGCGCATCCAAATGCCTGCGCGCGCACGAGGAATCGAGCCTGCCACGATCGTCCGCAGTTGCTGTCCGGTAGGCCCGGCCAACTGTTCCTCCAGATGCTGCCGTAGATGCAACCGGTGCCGCTGGCAAGGCACACCGGACCGTGATGACCGGGTACAGATAGGCGAAAAAAGTCTCTTGTGCAATATGTGACAACATATACAATAATAGCCGACACGATGATTGCCGGCATCCGGAAGCCGGAGATGCGTTGCGCATTTGCCGACTGTCCGCCGCCTGTAAATGATGGCATGCCGGCGGATCGAAACGCCCGGAGATTTTCAGTAGCGCCATGCAGGGCATGTCCGAAACCGCAGGCGAGACCGTTTCGCACCGGATCCACCGGGCGGTCGCGGATGGTGCAGCCCTGGCCGGCGGCCGGGCTGGCCTCGAGGCCACCGTTTCCTCCGCGCGCGAGGCGGCACATGTCTGACGCAGCCGAACCGCTTGCCGCCTTTCGCGACCAGTTCGCGGTGACGCAGACGATGGCCTATTTCTCCAACGGGTCGATCACGCCGGCCGCGCGCGCCGTCGTCGATGCCCTGCACGACTGGCAGGACCGGTGGACGCGCGATCCGCAGGTCGGCTACCGGCGCTATCCGCAGTTGCTGGAACAGCTTCGCGCCGGCATGGCGGCCTTGCTCGGCTGCGAGCCGGACGAGGTCGCGATAACCGACAACACGTCGCGCGGTTCGATCCTGGCCGTGCGCGCGCTGGCGGACCGCAAGGGGAGCCCCGTCCTCGTCGACGGGACGACCTATCCGAGCAGCCGCTATCCCTGGCTCGCGCTGACCGGCAAGTCGCTCGCGCATGTCGACGACGGCGGAGCCGACGGGCCGGGCCCGCTCGCCTCTCGGATCACCGACGAGACCTGCGCCGTCAGCGTCTCGCATGTCGACTGGTTCACGGGCGTGCGCCATGACGTCGAGGCCCTGGCGACCGCCGCCCACCGCAAGGGAGCCGTGCTCATCGTCGACGGCTCGCAATCGGTCGGCGCGGTTCCGGTCGACGTCCGCAAGGCGGGCATCGACGTTCTCGTCGGCACCTTCGGCAAATGGCTGCTGGGCGGGCCGGGCCTAGGCTTCGTCTACATGAGGCGGTCGCTGCTGGAGGCCGCCCCGATGGTCGAACCCGGCTGGCGCAACTTCGTCGCCAAGGGGCACGCCTGGCCCATGGACGAGATGCCCGAGCGGGCCGCCGGCGCACGCATCTTCGAGCCCGGCCTGCCCAACATCAACGGCCTCGTCGCGGCGCAGGCCGGCCTGGACCTCGTTCTTTCCACCGGCGTCGGGACGATAGCGTCGGCAATCTCCGCGCTGGCCGGCCGCGCCCGAAACGGCCTCGCGGAGATCGGCATGCCGGTGCTGACGCCGGCCGATCCCGCACGCCGCGCCGGCCTGCTGGCGTTTCCGCTCGCCGACGCTCCCGCGCTGGCCGCGCATCTGCGGGAGCGCGGCGTGGAGATCACCGGCTATCCTTACGGGCACGTGCGGATCGACCCGCATGCCTACAACACTGCGGAAGAAGTGGGCCTCATGCTCGACGCCGTGAGCGACTACATGAAACGGAAAGGGCCTCGCAATGGCTGAGACAGGCATGGCCGGACCCGTCCTGCTCCGCGTGGGACAGATGTTCGACGGCGATTGTGCGGTCGCCCCGCTCGCGGATGCCGGCATCGTCGTCGGCGGGCGCAGGATCCTCGACCGAGGCCCGTTTGACGGGATGCGCGACCGCTGGCGGGATCTTCCGGTGGTCGACCATGGCGACGCCACCGCGATCCCCGGCCTGGTGGATTGCCACGTGCATCTCACAATGCCCGGCGACAGCACGCTTTTCGAGGACGCGGCCGCCCGCTCGGCCGCGGACCGCTTCGCGCAGGCGCAGCGCAACGCGCTCACCCATCTGTGCGCCGGCGTGACGAGCATGCGGGACGTCGGCTCCCACCGCGACCTGCCGCGCTGGCGCGACGGGCTCGACCAGGGCATGCCGCGCATGGTGCTCTGCTGCGCGCCGCTGACCGCGCCCAGGGGCCACATGTATCTGTGGGGCGGCGAGTGCTCGGACCTCGCCTCGATCGAGGAGGCGATGCGCCGCAACGTGGAAGCCGGCTCCGACGCAGTCAAGATCGCCGCGACCGGCGGGTCGACGCGCGGCACCGTCCCGCAGAAATCCGCCTTCACCCAGGAGCAGCTCGACGCGATCGTCCGCGCCGGCCACCGCTACGGGCAGCGGGTGACCGCGCACGCCATGTCGATCCGCTCGCTCGACATGTGCATGGCCGCCGGCATCGACGGGGTCGAGCATGTGAGCTTCCTCGAGGAGGACGGCGCGCCCTCCTATTCGCAGGCCACGGGCGAGGCGCTGGCGCGCAGCGGCACCGTCGTCTGCGCGACGATCTCGACGCGGTCGAGAAGCATCGAGCTGATCGAGAAAGGCGAGCTCGTCGATCCGGCCTTCGAGGCGAGGAAGGCACGGGCGAGGTCGGATCTGGAAAACGCGCGCCGGCTGCACGAGCTCGGCGCCCGCATCGTCGTCGGCCCCGATGCCGGCTTCGGCAGCATCGCGTTCGGCGAGATCCACAGGGAGATGACCGGCCTTCACGCGGCCGGCTTTGGCATCGCCGATCTCGTGCATGCCGGCACGTTCGATGCGGCCCGCTATCTCGACCTCGACAAGGTCGGCCGGCTGGCCCCCGGCTGGGCGGCCGACATCGCCATCCTGGGCGGCAGGCTGTCGGAAGACATCTCCTGCTTCACCCGCGTCAAGGCCGTCTACAAGGCCGGCGTCGCGGTCGACATGCGGGCAACCTCATGAACAGGATCGATCTCAACTGCGACATGGGCGAAGGCCTCGGCGTCTACAGCCTCGGCGACGACGAGGCGATGCTCGACGTCGTCACCTCGGCCAACCTTGCCTGCGGGTTCCACGCCGGCGATCCGCTGGTCATGTACCGCGCGCTCTCCAGCGCCAGGGCGAAAGGGGTCGCAGCAGGCGCGCATCCGAGCTTCCTCGACCTGTGGGGCTTCGGCCGGCGGCCGATCCTGGGCGAGCGCCCCGCCGACGTGGAGAAGCACGTCATCTACCAGATCGGCGCGGCGCAGGCGCTGGCGGTCGCGGCCGGCACCAGCCTGGTGCATGTCAAGCTGCACGGTTCGCTGGCGAACATGGCGAACGAGGACGACGAGCTCGCCGATGCGGTCGCCAATGCGATCGGCATCGTGAGCCGCGATCTGATCTTCGTGGTCATGCCGGGGCTCGCCACCGAGCGCGCGGCGCTGCGCGCCGGCCTGCCGCTGGCGCGCGAGGTCTATGCCGACCGCGCCTACGGTCCGGGCGGCAACCTCGTCTCGCGCAAGCAGGCCGGGTCGGTGATCCACGACGTCGACGCGGCGGTGGCGCGCGTCCTGCGCATGGTCGAGGCGCAGTCCATCGAAACGCAGGACGGCGGCGCGATCAGGACGCGGATCGATTCCGTGGCCGTGCATGGCGACACGCCCGGCGCAGTGGCGATGGCGCGCCGGATACGCGACGCGCTCGTGCAGGCGGGAATGGAATTGCGGCCGATGGCAGAGGTGATCGCCTCGTCGTAACGCCCGGCCGTTGGACTGGAAAAGGGGGTTCGGAATGGATCTCGGACTGAAGGGCCGGGTCGCCCTGGTCTTCGGAGGCGGGGGCGGGCTTGGCGGCGCCATCGCCCGCTCGCTCGCCGCCGAAGGCGCGACGGTCGCCGTCGCGGACATCGACATGGCCGCGGCGGATGCGACCCGCGACGCAATCGTGCAGGCGGGCGGCAAGGCGATCTCGATCGGCTGGGACATCGCCGACCTGTCGGTGATCGGGCAGTGCCTCGCCCGGATCAGGGAAGAGACCGGCGGCGACGTCGACGTCCTCGTCAACAATACCGGCGGCCCGCCGCCGACCCCCGTCTCGGGGCAGAGCCCGGAGGCCTGGCGCAAGCATTTCGATTCCATGGTGATGTCGGTCATCGCGATCACCGACCACGTCCTGCCCGGCATGCGCGCGCGGGGCTGGGGCCGCATCATCACCTCGACCTCGTCGGGCGTCATCGCGCCGATCCCGAACCTCGGGATCTCCAACACGTTGCGGGTAGCGCTGCTCGGCTGGTCGAAGACGCTGGCCGCCGAGGTCGGCCGCGACGGCGTGACCGTCAACATCGTCCTGCCGGGCCGCATCGCGACTGCGCGCATCCAGTTCCTCGATGCCCAGAAGGCCAAGCGGGAGAACAGGTCCGTGACGGACGTGGCGGCGGCCAGCGAGGCCTCGATCCCGGTCGGGCGCTACGGCCGGCCCGAGGAGTATGGCGACGTGGTCAGCTTCCTCGCCAGCACCCGCGCCTCCTACGTCAACGGCTCCGTCATCCGCATCGACGGCGGCTTCGTCCCGAGCATCTGACAGACCAACCGGCCGCCGTCCGGCGGTCCAGCCAAAGAAGAGAGACAATGTCGAAAGAACCTTCATCGAGCCGCGCCGACATCCGCCGGCGCTTCCTCGCCGTGGACAGCTCGAACGTCGCCGACGTGCTCGACATGATCGGCCATCCCAACCAGGGCATCCATGCCGACTTCACCCCCTACAGCGCCGGCAAGCTGGCGGGCTTCGCCTATACGATCCGCGGCCAGATGGTGCCTTACGAGGGGCTCGGCGATCCGGCCAAGATGAAGGCCTGCCAGGGCATCGGCGCGGACGAGGTGTCGGTCTGGAGCGGCGACGGCGAAGGCATCTGCTATTTCGGCGAGCTGATCGCGCTCGGCATGAAGGAGCGCGGCTCGGTCGGCGCGCTGGTCGACGGCGGCATCCGCGACGTGCGCTGGCTCAACGAGCACAAGTTTCCCGTGTTCGCGCGCTACCGCACGCCGGTCCAGTCGATCGGCCGCTGGAAGGTGACCGACGTCCAGACCCCCGTCTATGTCAGGGGCGCCACGGTCGATTACGTCACAGTGTCGCCCGGCGACTTCGTGCTCGGCGACGAGGACGGCGCGATCGTCATCCCGTCGAAGCTGATCGACAAGGTGCTGGCCGATTCCGAGGCGCTGACGCAGAAGGAAGTGCAGATCCGGCAGGAGCTGTCCAAGGGCCTGACGCTCAGCGAGGCGCTGCAGAAGTTCGGCCACATCTAGCCGTCGGGCCAAACCCGAAGTCCCCAGCGGGCTGCCGCCGGCCCGCTGCTCTCCGCGCCACGACCAACCCTCCCCTACTCCATTGAGCACCGGGCCGCGCAAGCGCCCGTCGAGCGCCTGCGCGTCCGGTCGGTGCTTGCCGGGAAGTTGAGACCACCAAAAGGTACTTGTGCAATATGTGACAACATGTACAATACTCCGAGCCAGGAACGGGTATGCCGCGACGGCGGCGAGCCAGGCGGCTGCATCCCGACCTCGCATTGCGACAGTTTTTGAAATGTCCCGGACTCAACCGGGGCGAGGGGAAGATTTATGAGACAGCGCCGATCGCCATCGGGACCTTCCCCGCGCTCCCGGTTCCCGGGTCTGAAGCCGGTGCAAATTCACCTCTCGGAGAATGGTCATGATGTCGAACAGAATGCATGAAGCCTGCCGGCGCGTTGGCGCGCTGACTTCCAAGCTCGTGATTGCCGCCGGCGCCGTCGCGCTGGTGCTGGCGACAGGGCTGCCGTCCGGCGTGGCGACGGCGGCGGAGGGCGGCGCCCTCAACAAGCTGCTGCCGCAGAAGATCCGCGAGCGCGGCTACGTCGTCGTCGCCAGCGACCCCTCCTTCGGCCCGCCGACCTCCTACCACCCCGAAAGCAAGCCGGACGAATGGGCCGGCAGCGATCCCGACCTGCTGCGCGCGATCGGCGACCTGCTCGGCGTCGAGATGCGCTGGCAGGCCTCGCCTTTCGCTGGCATCGTCACCGGCCTGATCGGCGGACGCTACGACGTCGCCTCCAACGCGATGAGCATCACGCCCAAGCGGCTCGAAGAGATCGACATGGTCGGCTACTTCAAGCTCGGCCAGACGCTGATCGTGGCCGAAGGCAACCCGCAGGGCATCAAGACGCTCGACGACGTCTGCGGCAAGCGCGTCGCGGTGACGTCGGGCGGCAGCCAGCAGGCGGCGCTCGAGAAGTACAACACCACCAACTGCACCGGAAACCCGATCAACGTCGTCGGCCTCAAGGCCAAGCCCGACTGCCTGCTGGCGGTCGAGTCCAAGAACGCCGACGCGGCGATGTTCGGAACCGACTACGCCGCCTATCTCGCCAACGATCCGAGCTCGGAAGGCGCCGGGCGCTTCGACGGTCTGCAGGACACCATCAACGTGTTCGCCAACTATCGCGGCTTCGGCGTCAACAAGAGCAATCCGGAGCTCAGGGACGCGATCGCGGCCGCCCTTGCGGAGCTGATGAAGAACGGCACCTACGGCAAGATCGTCGAGAAATACGGGTTCCAGAGCGGCGCGCTGACCGAAGTCGCCGTCAACCGGGCCGAGTAGCGATCGCTCGATGGCAGGCGGCACCGGCATGCAATCATCGGCTGTGGCGGGCGGCGCGACCCGCGAGCGCCTGCAGATCCGGACGCGGGTCCTGTGGACCGACGTCCTGGTGACGGTGCTCGTCGCCCTGGCCGGCATCGGCATGGCGGCGGTGTTCGCCGGCTCGCCCAACATCCGGTGGGAGCGGGTCGCACGCTACCTATTTTCGCCCCAGGTGCTCTCCGGGGTCTTCGTAACGGTCGCGCTGGCGACCGTCGCGATGGTCGCCGGCTGCATCATCGGCGTCGGCGTCGCGCTCGCCCGCCGCTCCCGCCTCCCGGCCGCGCGCTGGGCGGCGGGCATCTATATCTGGATCTTCCGCGGCGTTCCGCTGCTCGTGCAGATCCTCTTCATCTTCAATCTCGCGCTATTCCTGCCGTTCATCGGCATCGGCTCCTTCGGAATCGAGACCAACCTTCTCATCACCCCGATGGTGGCCGCCATCGTCAGCCTCTCGCTGCACGAGGGCGCCTACATGGCCGAGGTGGTTCGCGGCGGCCTCCAGTCGGTCGACAAGGGGCAGATGGAGGCCGCGATCTCGCAGGGGCTCAGGCGGCGCACGGCGATGTGGCGCATCATCATCCCCCAGGCTTTGCCGAGCATCATCCCGGCGACCGGCAACCAGACGATCACCATGCTGAAGAGCACGTCTCTGGTGGTCATCATCGGCGCCCGGGACCTCATGACCCAGGTCGAGCTGATCTACACGCAGAACTTCCTGATCATCGAGCTGCTTCTGGTCGCCTGCTTCTGGTACCTCACCCTCGGCACCCTCGGAACCGTGCTGCAATACGTTCTCGAGGAGCGGAGGTACCGCCGGCGCATGGTGAGGGGCGCGCTGCAGGCACCCCTGCCCGACGCCGCCGAAGGCGCGGGAGGCTGAGCATGTCCGAAGCGCTTGTCAGCGGCCACGACGTGTGGGTCGTCCTGGGCGGCCGCGAGATCATCCGCGGCGCCGATTTCGACGTGCGGGAAGGCGAGGTCACCTGCATCATCGGGCCGTCGGGGTCCGGCAAGAGCACCCTGCTCAGATGCATGAACTACCTCGTGCCCGTCGATTCCGGGCGGATCCGTTTCGAGGGCGAGTTCGTCGGCATCGAGGAGGACGGCGACCGCGTCTACGAGAGGGGCGAGGCGGATCTCTGCCGCATGCGGGCGCGCATCGGCATGGTCTTCCAGCAGTTCAACCTGTTCCCGCACCTCACCGCGCTGGACAACATCACGCTCGCTCCGACCCTCGTCCTCGGGATGAATCCCCGCGAGGCGGCCGAGGAAGGCCGCCGCCTGCTGGCGCAGATGGGGCTGCCGGACAAGGCGTCGAGCTATCCGAGCCAGCTCTCGGGCGGGCAGCAGCAACGCGTCGCCATCGCGCGCGCGCTCGCCATGCGCCCGCGTCTCATGCTCTTCGACGAGCCGACCTCGGCGCTCGACCCCGAGCTGGTGGGCGAGGTGCTGCGCGCCATGCGCGAGCTGGCGGCGAACGGAATGACGATGGTGATCGTCACGCACGAAATGGCCTTCGCGCGGGACGTCGCCGACCAGTTGCTGTTCATGGACGAGGGCCAGATCCTCGAGCGCGGGGACCCGCGCCGGATCCTGTCGGCTCCAGAACATCCGCGGACGAAGGCCTTCCTGGCACGTCTGCACGAAGGCCAGAACGAGGCAAGGAGATAGCGGTGTCCTTCAACATCCAGGCATCGTGGACTTTCACCGGCGACCGAATCGAACCCGACGCGACAATCGCGGTCGACGACCAGGGGACGACGACCGTCATCCCGGCGCAGGGAGCCGTCGCATCCGTGGAGACCGTTCACAGCTATCCCGGCTGTACCGCCCTGCCCGGCCTGATCGACATGCATACCCACGTCGCGCCCGGCAACCGGGCCCGGCCCGGCGCGCGCGATCCGCGCACGGTGGCGTACCAGACCTTGCAGGGCGTGCCCTCGCTCGCCTCGGCCATCCGCGCCGGCATCACCACGATCAGGGACGCGGGCGCCGGCGGCGAGCAGATCTTCGCGCTGCGCGAGATGGTCGAGCGGGGCGTCATCCTCGGCCCCCGCATCCGCGCCGCCGGCGAGGCGATCGCGATCACCGGCGGGCACGGCTGGATGGGCCTCTCCCTGGGGGCCGACGGGGCCCAAGGCGGGACGCTCGCCCTGCGCCAGCAGATCAAGAACGGCGCCGACTGCATCAAGCTGATGATCGCCGGCGGCGCCGGCCCCGATGGCGAGGACGTCACCGAGACGCAGATGAGCTCGGCCGAGATCGCCGCGGCGGTCGAGGTCGCGCATGCCAAGGGCAAGCACGTCTTCGCCCATGTGACCAATTCGCAGGGCGCGCTGCGGGCGATCGAATGCGGCGTCGACTGCATCGAGCACGGCATCGACCTCGACGACGAGATCATCAGCGCGATGGTCGAGCGGCGGCTGTTCTTCTGCCCGACCCTCCAGCCTTACCGCCGCATGGTCCGGCTCGGCGCGGCCGGAGGGTATCCGGCCTACATGCTGGAAAAGGCGCAGCGCGTGATCGAGCCGCATACGCGGACGCTGCAGAAGGCGATCGCGGCAGGCGTGCGCATCATCTGCGGCACCGATTCCAGCGCCAATTTCCGCCTGCTCGGCGAAATCGCGGCCGAGCTGGCCGACTATGTCGAGGAAGGCCTGAGCCCGCTTCTGGCCCTGGAATCGGCCACCTCTGCCGCGGCGGAGTGCCTGAGGGAACCGAAGCTCGGGCGTCTGGGCGACGGCTGCCTCGCCGACGTGACCGTCGTGCGCGGCAATCCCGCGCAGGACATTGCCGCGCTTGGCGACGTCGTCGCCGTCTACAAGCAGGGCCGGCCGGTGCATGGGGGCGCGCTGTGAGCGGCGTCGCGGGCCAGGCTTCCGACGGCTGGTGGCAGTCGAGGCTGTCGCCCTTCGTACGCGGGTTCGACCCGTCCGGCTACGCCACGGTGCGCGACGAGATGGCTGCGGCGCGCGCGGCGGGTGTGGACATCCTGCCGCTCAAGGGTTCGACGATCCAGGCCCTGGCCCCGGACGTGCTGGAAGCGGGCGTGGCGGGAGCGCACACCAACATGCACGGCCACGCGCGCGGCTTGCCGGAGCTGCGGGCGGCCATCTCGCGCAAGCTCTCGGCCAGGAACAGCATCGTCGCGGACCCGGAGCGCGAGATCCTCGTCACCGGCGGCAGCAAGCATGCGCTGCACATGCTGCTGATGACCCTGCTGGAGCCCGGCGACGAGGTCGTTTTCCCGACGCCGGCCTACACCTATTGGGGGTCTGTCCGCCTCGCCCACGGCAAGCCAGTCGCGGTGCTGATGCGGGAGGCGGACGGCTATCGCTGGGACCCGGAGGCCATCGAGGCGGCGGTGACGCCGCGCACGCGCGTCCTCCTGCTCTGCGCGCCGATGATCCCGACCGGCTACGTCCCAACGGCGGAAGACCTGCTCGCCATGGGCGAGATCGCGGAGCGGCACGATCTCGTCATCGTCATGGACGAGGCGCACGAGAACCTGGTCTTCGACGGCCGCCGGCACGTCAGCGCCGCCTCACTCGGCGCCCTGCGCGAGCGCACGGTGACGCTGTTCAGCATGACCAAGGCGCACAACCTGACCGGCTACCGGATCGGCTACCTCGTCGGCAATGCGGCGCTGATCGACCAAGTCGCGAAGATGGTCGAGTGGTCGGTCCTGCTCAACCCCTATCTGCCGCAGCTTGCCGCGAAGGCGGTGCTCGAAGGCCCGCAGGACTGGCTGGAGGACATGATCCGGCTGGCCGAGAGGAACCGGAACGTCGTGAGCGCGGCTCTCGACGAGCTGGAAGGCGTCAGCCACGTCAGGCCGGCCGGCGGCATGTATCATTTCATCAATGTCAGGGGGACCGGCCTGACGGACCTCGAGCTCTATCGCAGGCTGCTGCGCGAGCACGGCATACCGACCGAGCCGGGCTGGATCTCCGGCGAAGCGGGGCATCTGCGCCTGACTGCGCTCGGCAGCCCGGAAGCGGTCGTGGACGAACTGGCGCACCGGCTGCGCATCGCTTGGCAGAAGCTCTAGAGCGCGGCCCCTAGCTCGCCTCGGGCTCGCCCTTGCGCCAGTAGGACACGGCGAGCTGGTCGGGCCGGGCCACGCCGCATTCTTCCACCCAGTGGCGGCGGATGGCCTGGATCTCGGCGAATTCGGCGCCGGCCCAGCAGAAATGCGTCCGGTCCTTCGGCACGGCGACCCTGGCGACCGCGGCGGCCAGCCCGGTGCCCGCAGCGCGGTGGAGCCAGTGGAGCTCGAACCCGGCGGGACGGGAGAGCGCAAGCTCGTCCGCCTCGCCCTCGACCTCGATCAGCGCGATGCCTTCGGCTCGCGGCGGCAGGCCCTCGAGGATGCGGGCGATCGCCGGCAGCGCCGTCTCGTCGCCGGCGAGCAGCAGCCAGTCGGCCGGCTTGGCGCCGCGCCCACCCGGTCCGGCCATGCCGAGCAGGTCGCCCTCGCCCGCGCCCCTGGCCCAGTCGCTGCCGGGGCCGGCGTCCTCGTGCAGCAGGAAGTCGATGTCGACCAGGCCTTTCGCCGCGTCGATCCGCCGGATCGTGTATTTGCGCACGGCCGGCCGCAGGGCCGGCTCGACGGGCTCGATGACGCCGTCGGCGCCGCGCGTCGGCCACACGGGCGGCCGCCCGCGCGGCGGGAAGAACAGCCGCACATGCAGGTTGTCCTCGGTCGCGAAACGCCCGAGATCGGAGCCGGTCAGCGTGATGCGCCGCATGTGCGGCGTGATGTCGGCCACCGCCACCACCTTCATCTCGCGGAAATCGGCAAGCGCGCGGCTCGGCTCGAACCCCGACCAGCGGATCGCCGGCCGTTCCGGATGGGCGAACTCCAGCACGTGCGAGGCGAGGAAGCCGATGATGCCCTCCATGCCGGATTCGGTCTCGGCCTCGACCTCCAGCGCCAGCGAGGCGGGCTCCAGCCGCATCGTCGCCCGGCCGACGGGAAGCCGGGTGCTCGCCACGCGCCCGTCGAACTCGACGGCAAGCTCGTGCGAAGCCATGTGCGTGCACAGCGTATCGAGGACGAAGGCGGGATTGGCGAGCGGGACGACGGCGCTGGCTGTCTTCACGGGCAGGACTCCGGGTGTCACGAGGGGAAGCGCGCGGCGCCGGCGGCCGCATGGTCGGGCACTATGAACAGGTTGTCGCCGACATGCTCGACGCGGGCGGCGAAGCCGTAGACCTCGGCCAGCATGCGCGGCGTGATGACCTCGCGCGGCGCGCCGTGGCTGTGGAGCCGTGCGGATTTGAGCACGATCGTCCGGTCGGCCCACTGGGAGGCCAGCGCCAGGTCGTGCAGCACGATCACCACCGCCGCGCCCTTGCGCGCGATCGCCCGCACAAGCCCCATCACGCGGTGGACGTGCGCGAGATCGAGCGCGCTGGTCGGCTCGTCGAGGAACAGCATGGCCGGGTCGCGCGCGATCGCCTGCGCGAGGCTGACGAGCTGGCGCTCGCCGCCCGACATGCGGTCGAGCGGGGTGAGCGCCAGATCGACGATGCCGAGGCGTTCCAGCACCGCCACGGCGCGCCGGTCGAGGCCGTCCGCGTCGCCGCCGGCCCTGAGCGCGATGACGACGCTCTCCAGCGCGGTCAACTCGGTCCCCTGCGGCAGGGCCTGCGGCATGAAGCCGATCAGCGCGGCGCGCCGGCGCGGCGCAAGCTGGCGCAGGTCGGTCCCGCCGAAGCGCAGTTCGCCCTCGCTGGCGATCACCCGCGCCAGCGCCTTCAGCACGGTCGACTTGCCAGCGCCGTTCGGGCCGATCAGCGCCGTCACCTCGCCGCGCGCGATCGGCGGCAGCGACAGGTCGTGGACGACGCGCCGCCGCCCGTAGGCGACGCCGAGGCGGCTGACCGCGAGCGCGTCCTGCACCTTCTCCATCACGTGCGCCTGTGCCGCCGCAGGATGAGCCAGACGAAGCCCGGCAGGCCGACCAGCGCGGTGCCGATGCCGATCGGGATCATCAGGCCGGGCACGACGAGCTTGGTCGCGATCGAGGCGGCCGAGACGATCAGCGCGCCGGTGAGCAGGCTGGCGGGCAGGAAGAAGCGGTGATCCTCGCCGACCAGCATGCGCGCGACATGCGGCGCGACCAGCCCGACAAAGCCGATCACGCCGACGAAGGCGACGCTGATCGCCGCAAGCAGGCTCGCCCGCAGCAGCGCCAGCAGCCGCAGCCGGCGCGTGTCGAGGCCGAAGCTCGTGGCACGCTCCTCGCCGAGCCGCAGCGCCGTGAGCTTCCACGCCGCGGCGAAGGAGAACGGCGCGACGGCGCACAGCACGGCCGCCGCGATCGGCAGCACGGTCCAGTCGGCGCGGGCGAGGCTGCCCATGCTCCAGAACACGATCTGCTGCAGCGCGTCCTGCGAGGCCATGTACTGGACGAGCCACAGCACCGCGCTGGCGGTGAAGCCGAGCGCGATGCCGAACAGGACCAGCGTCTCGGTGCCGGCGTCGCTGACGCGCGCGAGGAGCTGGATCAGCAGCAGCGAGCCGACCGCGAACAGGAAGGCGTTGCCGGCGACGATCCAGTTGGCCGGCAGCCACGAGGCGCCGAGACCCGCCACGATGGCGAGCGCGGCACCGAGCGCGGCGGCGTTCGAGACGCCGAGCGTGAACGGCTCGGCGAGCGGATTGGCGAGCACGGTCTGCATCTCGGCGCCGGCCAGCCCCAGCGACGCGCCGACGAGGACCGCCATCAGCGCCACCGGCAGGCGGAGCTGCCACAGGATCACCTCCTGCGCCGGCGGCAGGGTGGAGAGCCCGGTGAGCGAGCCGAGCGCGTCGAGCGGCGGGAGGCCGGCCGGGCCGGGGCCGGGGGCGCGCAGGCAGACGCAGGCGACGGCCGCCGCCCGCAGCAGGATCAGCAGCAGCCGGCGGCGCCTGAGCCGCGCATAGGCGGCGAGCGCCTGCCCTCCGTCCGCCGGTGCCGCAGCGCCCGTCATTTGCCGATCCAGTAGGTGCCGGACATCGGCACCGGCAGGAAGTCGCGGTTGATGGCGTCGATCGTCTCCTGCGGGTCTACGTCGGCGAACAGGTCCGGGTGGAACACCTTCGCCAGGAACTCGATCATGGCGATGTGGGCCGGCGTGTCGTTGAACATGTGCCACAGCGCGAAGGCGTTGCCGGTCCTCACCGCGGTCAGCTCCGCGATCCCCGGCGTGGCGAGCAGCTTCGCGAAGGAGGCGTCGGCCTGCTGCTTCGTCACGCCGGGGCCGAGCACGAGGCCGCCGCGTGCCGCCAGATGCGCGCCGCCGGTGGCGATGTAGATTTCCGGGTCGTCGGCGATGAGCTGTTCCAGGCTGACATTGCCGAACAGGCCGGCGACCTGATCGAGGGCGACGTTGCGGCCCTTCGTCAGCTCGATCATCTCGTTGAAGACGCCGTGGCCCGGCGTCGGGCAGCAGGGCATGCCGCCGGCATGCACGTGCATGAACACGCCCGGCCGGCGCAGGTCACCGGAGACGAGCCGTGAGGTGATGCGCCGGAGATGCGTTTCGTAGAAGGCGGCGAACGCCTCGGCCCTCCCCTCCGCGCCGATCGCCTTGCCGAGGATGCGCAGGCTGGGCAGCGCGTTCTCCAGCGGATGGGAGAAGAAGTCGACGACGACGAAAGGGATGGAAAGCTGGTCCAGCAGCTCCATCGAGCGCTGCGTCGCGGCGGCCTCCGCGTCGTAGAGGTCGATCACCACGAGGTCCGGCTCGAGCGTCAGGATCGTCTCCACCGGCAGGCCGTTGGCGGCGTTGCCGCCCAGCACCGGGATGGCGTCGATCGCCGGGAACTTCGCCGCCCAGGCGCCGTACTGCGCGCCGTCGAGCTTGAAGTCGCCGCGCCAGCCGACGAGCAGCGAGGCGGGATCGGGATGCAGCAGGCCGAGCACTGGAAGCTGGCGCCCGGCACCCATGACGATACGGCGGGCGGGGGCCTCCAGCGTCACCTTCCGGCCGATGATGTCGGTGATCTCGACCGGCGCGGCCGGAGCCGCCGTCGCGGCGAGCGCGACGAGCAGCGCGGCGAGCCACAGCAGCGCGGCCCACCCGAAACGCAGGCGAGCCGCCGGACCGCCGGCGGCTCGCAAATCGACTTTGAAAGTACCTACCATCTGTATGTCAGGTTCGCCGTGATCGTTCTGCCGGCGCCGTAGTTGCAGCTTCCGCCGGTGAGGTTGAGACAGTGCGTGACGTAGACCTCGTCGAACAGGTTGGTCACGTTCACGCGCAGCGTGGAGCCCGCGAGCTCCTTCTTCAGCGCCCCGAAGTCGAACTCCGCGCCGATGTCGACGAGGGTGCGGGCGGGGATGCGCAGCAGCGCGTTGTAGGTCGGGTCCGACTGGTAGGACGAGGTCGCCCGCACGCCGGCGCTGAGCGACAGGCCCGGCACGAAGTGCGGCCGGTAGTTGAGCCACAGCGCCGCCTGGTGCTCCGGCAGGCGCAGCATCTCGCGGCCGAGCTCGACCGGGTTGTTCGACTTCGTCACCTGCGAGAACGAGTAGGCGTAGGAGGCGATCACGTCCAGCGACGGCGTCACCTCGTACTTGCCCTCGAGCTCGATGCCGCGCACGCTCTGCTCGCCCGTCTGCACCGAGAAGGCGGTGTTGACCGGGTCCGGCGTCAGCGCATTGCCGACCAGCAGGTCGAAATAGGACAGGCTGATCAAGCCGCGGGAGCCCGCCGGCTCGTATTTCACGCCCGCCTCGAACTGGCGCGCCCGCTGCGCCTGGAAGGGCTGGCCGAGCCTGTCGGCGCCGAGCGTCGGCTGGAACGAGGTCGAGTAGCTGACATAGGGCGCGATGCCGTTGTCGAAGAGGTAGGAGAGGCCGGCCCGGCCGGTGAGCGCGTTGTCGCTGGTCGTCGCAGTCGCGCCGGTGAGGCGGTTCAGCGTATCGATCTGGGAGATGTCGTAGCGCAGCCCGAACGTGCCGATCCAGCCGCCGTAGCGGATCTGGTCCTGCGCGTAGAAGCCGAGCTGCCGCGAGGTCTGCAGCACCGAGGTGGTGACCGGCGAGGTCGGGAAGGCGAGGCCGTAGACCGGGTTGAGGTAGTCGATCGACGCGACGCCGACGGCGAGGTTGCCGAACTGCCGGCCGGAGGTGGCTGAGTTGTAGTCGACCCCGAGCAGCGCCGTATGCTGGGCGCCGCCCGTGTCGAAATTCGCCTCGACCTGCGTGTCGACGGCGAAGGTGCCGAGCTGGTCGTCGGAGATCGCGGTGGCGCGGCTGAGCGAGGAGCCGTTCGGCGTGCCCGGGAACGGATAGGCGAAGGCGGGGTTCACCAGCACGAGGTCCATGTGCTGGTTGGCGGCCGCGTAGCGCAGGTTCTGCCGCACCGTCCACGTCTCGTCGAAACGGTGCTCGAACTCGTAGCCGGCAGCGTAGAAGTCGCGCGTGAACGAGCCCCAGCTCGGGTCGCCGAGGAAGACGTTGCGCGGGATCTGCCCGAACGGGTTGGGCAGCAGCGTGCCGCGCGCCGGATAGAAGCGCGGGCTGAAGACCGGATCGTCCTTCTGGTAGTAGCCGTAGACGGTGAGCGAGGTGTCGTCGCTCGGCGCCCAGGTGATGCTCGGCGCGAGCAGGATCTGGCGGTCGCGCTCGTTGTCGATCTGGGTGCCGAGGTTCTTGGCGAGGCCGACGAAGCGGGCGACGAACTGGCCGTCCTCGCTGAGCTTGCCGGTGACGTCGATCGAGCCCTGGACGCCGCCGAAATTCGTCGTTTGCAGCGAGATCTCGCGGCGCGTCTCGGCCTGCGGGCGCTTGCTCACCATGTTGACCAGCCCGCCCGGCATGGCGCGGCCGTAGAGCACCGAGGCCGGGCCCTTGATCACCTCGACGCGCTCCAGCGCGTAGGGGTTGATCGACGGGTTGGCATAGCTCGACGGGTCGCCGGGCAGCATCAGGCCGTCCAGCCACATGTTGCCGAGCTGGTTGAAGCCGCGGATGTAGAGCCAGTCGTAGCGCACGTCATGGCCGTTCGGCTCGTAGAGCGCGCCCGGCGTGTAGCGCAGCGAATCTGAGACGGACTTCGCGCCCTGCGCCTCCATCTCGTCGCGGGTGACGACGTTGACCGCCTGCGGCGTCTCGACCAGCGGCGCCGCCGTCTTCAACGTCGTGGCGCTGCGCTTGGCGACGATGCCGGCGTCCGGCCCCTTGGCCGGCTCGTCGGCGCCGCCCTCGACGACCAGCCGCTCAAGCCGCGTCGACGACTGTTGCGCATGAACGGGCGTGAGGACCGAGCTCACCGACAGCGCCGCAAGACCGACCGAGACCCCCAAGAACGCATTCCCTGCACGCAAGACCGTAGACCCCCGACATAAACCTGATAAAAGAAGTCATATTAATGGCGTCGTAACCAGTGGCGGGGGCCAACGCAACGCCGGGACCTTTGCGCGAGCGTCAAAGTCGTTTGCGCGAGAGGCAGGCCGGTTCGATTCAGGGATTGATGGGCAGCGTGGTCACAGTTGCGCAGGAAAACGCGGTCGTGCGGGTCGGGGACATGGTCCGCCGGCCCGGCCTGACCTTCGAGAGCCCGGAGGACTTCGCCTCGCTCGACGCGCCTCTGTTCCGCGGCCGGTTCTGGCACCGCGAGCTGCGGCGCGGGCTGGTTGTGCATGCTAGCGACGTGTTCGAGGACGCCGGCTTCACCGCGCTGTCGTCGCAGCACGAGGGCCTGTCCTGCATCTTCTTCCTCGACGGCGACGTCGACGTGGAGATCGGCGGGCGCGGCGTGCACGTCGCCGGTGAGGGCCGCCTGCGCGCGGGGCTGCTGCTGCCGTCCGTGCGCGGCGAGACCTTCCGGCGCCGCTCTCCGGGCCGGCAGCGGATAAGGCACCTCGTCGTCTCGGCCACGCCCGAATGGCTGGACCGCGACGGGCTGGCGTCGGTCGACGACCGCAGCGTCGTCAACGCCGCGCTGGGCGCGCATCTGGAGGGACGGCGCTGGCGCGCCGGCCGGCGGCTGACCGACCTGGTCGACCGCATGATGCGGCTCGGCGGCTCGCCCGGCGGGCTGGACCAGTTGCTGGTCGAGAGCGCGGCGGTGGAGATCGTCGCGGAGGCGCTCGCCTCGGCGACCGGGCAGGACGCCCCTGCCCCCGAGGCGCGCCGCGACCTCTCTCCGCGCGACCGCGCGCGGCTGCGGCGGGCGGCCGACTTCATCCGCGCCGACGCGAGCGCGCGGCCGAGCGTCGAGGCGATCGCCCGCGAGGCGGGGATGAGCCCGAGCAGCCTGCAGCGGCTGTTCAGGGCCGCCTACGGCGTGAGCGTGCTGGAGCTGATCCGCCGCGTCCGGCTGGAACGCGCCCGCGACGCGCTCGCTGCCGGCGAATGCACGATCCAGGAAGCGGCCTTCATGGCCGGCTATTCCGGCAGCGCGAACTTCGCCACCGCCTTCAAGCGCCATTTTCGCGAGCTGCCGAGCCAAGTCGCGAAGCCCTGAACTCTCCTAGGCGAGCAGCCGCTTCAGCTCGGACACCGCGACCACGTAGCCGCGCGCGCCGAGCCCGGCGATCACCGCCGTCGCCACCCGCGACACCAGCGAGTGCTGGTAGATCTCCTCGCGCCGGTGGATGTTGGAGATGTGCACCTCCATGATCGGCAGGGAGCACATCTTCAGAGCATCGAGCAGCGGGATCGAGCGGAAGGACAGCCCGGCCGGGTTGATGACGATACCGGCGCCCGCGTCGATCGCCTCGTGCACCCAGTCGACGAGCTGGTGCTCGGCATGGGTCTGCATGAAGCGCAGCGGGCTGTCGCCGGCCGCCTCCCGGCACATCGCCTCGATCTCGGCGAGCGTCGTGCGGCCGTAGATCTCCGGCTCGCGCATGCCGAGACGGTTGAGGTTCGGCCCGTTCAGGACATGGATCGGCTTCATCGGTTTCTCCTCAGCCCTGGTAGCCGAACAGGCGCGGCAGCCACAGCACGACGTCGGGGAAGAAGGTGATGATCACCAGCGAGAGGATCATCGTGTAGAGGAAGGGCAGCACGTCGCGGACGATGTCCCACAGCGGCACCTGGGCGATGCGCGTCATGATGAACAGCAGCAGCCCGTAGGGCGGCGTCACCAGGCCGAGCATGATGTTGACCACGCACATCACGCCGAAATGCACGAGGTCGATGCCCAGTGCCCGCGCAGTCGGGATGAAGACCGGCAGGATCACGAGGATGATCGTGGTGCCTTCCAGCACGCAGCCGAGCAGCAGCAGGATGACGTTGACCATGATCAGGAACGCCGTCGGCGACAGGTTCCAGTAGGTCAGGAGCACGCTCAGCGACTGCGGGATGTTCTCGACGGTGACGACGTAGTTGAAGACCAGCGCGCCGGCGATCAGCATGCCGATCGAGGCCGTCGTGCGGGCGCTGGCCAGCACCGACGTATAGAAGTCGTTCCAGCTCACGCTGCGGTAGAGCACCACCGAGACGAGCAGCGCGTAGGCCGCGGCGACGGCGGCGGCTTCCGTCGGCGTGGTGATGCCGGAATAGATGCCGCCGAGCAGCACGACCGGCATCAGCAGAGCCGGCAGCGCCCGCCAGGTGATCAGCGGGATATCGCGCAGCGGCGTCGGCGCCTCGACCGGAAAATTCCTGCGGCGCGCGTCGTAGGCGACGAGCACCATCTGGAACGCCGCCATCAGCAGGCCCGGCACGACGCCGCCGAGGAACAAATAGCCGATCGAGGCGTCGGAGACGAGCGCGTAGATGATCATCGGGATCGACGGCGGGATGATCGGGCCGATGACGGCGGTGACGGCGGTCAGCGCCGCCGCATAGCTCGCCGGATACTTGTCGTCGGCCGTCATCATGTTCTGCATCATCTTGCCGGAGCCGGCAGCGTCGGCGATCGCCGAGCCCGACATGCCGGCGAAGATGATCGACTGCAGCACGTTGACCTGCGCCAGCCCGCCCCGGAAGCGGCCGACGAAGGCGTTGCAGAAGTGCAGCAGGCGGTCGGTCATCGAGCCGATGTTCATCAGCTCCGCCGCCAGGATGAACAGCGGCACGGCCAGGATGATGTAGTTGGAATACATCCCGTTGAGGAACTGCTCGGCCGCCGTGCCCATGTCAAGGCCGGCAAGCAGCAGGTAGAGGATCGAGCCGGCGATCATCGCGTGCCCGACCGGCAGGCCGAGCAGCGCCAGCGCCGTGATGACGACGAGCGAGATGGAGAAGGGGCTGGCGAGGTTCATACGCCCGACCCCGCCTTGGCCGGATCGTACTCGTCCGGCGCGGAGCCGCGCAGCACCCGCCACGACAGCCAGATGTAGCGCACGATGATGGCGACGACGAAGACGACGTAGATGGAATAGAGCCAGTCGAAGCGGATGTGCATGTAGGCGGTCCTCTGCACCTTCATGAAGGTCACGTAGTCGACCACGGCCGGCAGCGAGACGGCGTACAGCACGACCAAAGCGGCGGCGAAGACGAGGAACATGGCCGACCTGACGCGTGGCCGCGCCGAGGCGTAGAGCAGGTCGAAGCGCATCTCCTCCTGCTCGGTCAGCACGAAGGCGGCGCCCCACAGCACCATCCAGATCCACAGGATCGCGCTCAGCTCGTTGGTCCAGCCGGTCGGCCAGTTGAGCACGTAGCGGAAGAGGACCTGCAGCAGGAAGGCGAAGAACATCACCGCCAGCATGGCCGCCAGCACATTCTCGGCGCGCCTGTAGAGCCAGGCGCCGAGGGCGCGGAGCTTGGGATTCATGTGTGCCTCTCCCGGCGACCCGCGGATCGCCCGTTCCCGAAGAAGGGCCGGCCGGAGGACCCGGCCGGCGACGCCCGCTCAGAGCGCGTTGATCTTGTCGACCATGCCGGCCGGCCAGCTCTTGGCGAGCTCGGAGGCCAGGTACTGCTTCTGGACGTGGTCGCGGAAGGCGGCCTGGTCCGGCTCGTAGATCTTGAGGCCGGCGCCCTTGAACTTCTCGACCAGCTCCTTCTCGCGGGCGAGGTGCTTGTCGGTGGAGAAGGCGATCGCGGCGTCGGCCTCCGCCTGGAGCTTGGCCTGCTGCTCCGGCGAGGCGGCGTCCCATGCCTTCTTCGAGATCGTCAGCAGGTCGAAGCCGACGAGGTGCGAGGTGAGCACGATCTGCTTCATCACCTCGTAGAACTTCATGTTCTCGACGTTGGGCAGCGGGTTGTCCTGGCCGTCGATGGCGCCGGTCTGGAGGCCCGTATAGACCTCTGCATAGGCCATCGGGGTCGGGTTGGCGCCGAGTGCCTGGCCGAGGAACTGCCACGCCTCGCCGCCGGGCATGCGCAGCTTGATGCCCGCCATGTCGGCCGGCGTCCTGATCTCCTTGTCGACCTTGAGGCCGACCTGGCGCACGCCGAAATAGGTGGGGCCGAGAACCTTCACGCCGAGCTGGTCCTCGGTCATCTTCTTCATCTCGGCGCCGGCGTCGCTGGCGAAGAACTTGGTCACGTGCGCGGCGTCGCGGAAGAGGTAGCCGGCGGTCAGGATCGACCAGGCGGGGATCTGGTTGGAGATGTCCTGCGGGGCGATGTTGCCCATCTCCAGATTGCCGCGCTGGAGCGCGACGAGCTCGGTGCCCTGCTTGAACAGGTTGCCGCCGTAATAGCCCTCGAAGGTGAAGTCGTCCTTGGTGGCGTCGGCGAACATCTTCATCATCTCGGCGCGGATGTCCTGGTCCGAGAAGACGGCCGAGAAGCGCAGCTTCGGCTTGTCCTGCGCGAAGGCGAGCGACGGCAGCGCGGCAGCGCCGATGGCAAGTCCGGTGCCCGCCAGGAAGCGGCGGCGAGTGGCATGCACGGTCATGGTCTTCCTCCCTGTTGTGACGTCAAGGCCTGTGGTTCCCGCCGGACGTCCCGGCGGCTTCGTCCGGGCCGGCGGCCGGCCCGCAAGCTCGTGAGGCAAGGGCACGCACTCATGCCGCCGCCTCGAAATGGTGCGCCATCGCCGCCATGTCGGCGGCGCGGCCGGTGAACAGCTCGAAGGCGCGGGCCGCCTGGCCGATCGCCATGCCGATGCCCGGCAGCGTGGGGCAGCCGAGGGCTGCGGCGCGCCGCAGAAGCTCGGTCTCGGCCGGAAAATAGATCACGTCGGCCACCCATTGCCGGGCGGACAGAAGCCCGGCTGGAAACGGCATGCCGGGATATTTGGCCATGCCGACGGGCGTCGTGTTGACGATGCCGTCGGCGTCGCGGACGGCGGCCGCCGCGTCGGCAACGGCGAGCCGCGTGGCGCCGGTCGCAGCCGACAGGCGCGCGACGAGGGCCGCGGCACGTGCGGCTTCGCTGTCGACCACGTCGATGCGGCCGGCGCCCAGGCCGACCAGCGCATAGGCCACGGCCGAGCCCGCCCCGCCGGCGCCGAACAACGCCACATGGCCGAGCGGGGCGCCGGGCATGGCGGCGCGAAAGCTCTCGGCGAAGCCCCAGCAGTCGGTGTTGTGGCCGACGCGCCTCGCGCCGAAGACGACGGTGTTGACGGCGCCGAGTGCGGCCGCATCCGGCGCCAGCGCGTCGAGCAGCGGCAGCACCTGCTGCTTGAACGGGTGGGTGACGTTGACGCCATGGAAGCCCAGCGCCGCCGCGGCGTCGAGCGCGGCGCCGAGGTCGTCGTCGCCGAGGCCGAGCAGGTCGAAATCGATCAAGAGATAGGCGCAGGACAGGCCCAGCCGGGCCGCCTCGCGCTCGTGCATGGCAGGCGAACGCGAAAGCTGGATGCCGCGGCCGATCAGGCCGACGCGGATGTCGGGGCGCGGCTGGCCGGCCAGCCTGTGGCCGCGCATCAGCGCCTCGATCGCCCGGACGACCGCGTCCGTTGCCGCTGCCATCGCTCCTCCCCGCGCGGCCGGTCGTCGTGCCGGCCTTGTGCTCCCGCGGCGCGAGCCGATAAATGGCTCAGCCGTTCCGTGCACTATGTACGAACTGGTTAGTTTGTCAACGCCGCGACGCGGCGCGTGAGGTTTCGATGCGCGAGCCGACCCCTGCCCGTCCGAAGGCGATCCGCAAGGACCGCGAGCCGCCGAAGCGGTCGCAGGATCCAGACGGGACGAAGCGGGACATCCTCGAAACGGCCTCGCGCGAATTCGCGATGAACGGGCTGTCGGGCGCGCGCATCGACGAGATCGCGGCGCGGACGAAATCGTCCAAGCGCATGATCTACTATTATTTCGGCGACAAGGACGGGCTCTATCTGCGCGCGCTGGAGAACGCCTACCGCACTGTGCGCGAGGGCGAGGCGAAGCTCGACACGGACGGCCTGCCGCCGCGCGAGGCGTTGCGCCGGCTGGTCGAGTTCACCTTCGACCACCACCACGAGCACGAGGAATTCATCCGCATGGTGATGATCGAGAACATCCACCACGGGCAGTATCTGGAGCGCTCCGACGTGATCCGCGGGCTCAACGTCACGGCCATCGACAACATCGCCTCGATCTACGACCGCGGCGTGGCGGAGGGTGTGTTCCGGCCGGGGCTCGACCCGCTCGAGCTGCACTGGCAGGTCAGCGCGCTGTGCTTCTTCAACGTCTCCAACCGCGCGACCTTCTCGAAGATCTTCGGCCGCGACATCGGCGCGCCCGCCGAGCTGGCGCGGCTGCGCGAGAGCAGCGTCGAGATGGTGCTGCGCTTCGTCGCCGCCTGAGCCGGAGCGGCGCCCTACTGCGCGAACAGCTTGGCGTAGCGCTCGCGCAGCACGTTCTTCTGCACCTTGCCCATGGTGTTGCGCGGCAGCTCGTCGGCGAAGACGACGGCCTTGGGCTGCTTGTAGCGCGCCAGCCGGTCGCGGATGCCGGCCATGACCGCCGCCTCGTCGAGGGCCGCCCCCTTGCCGCGCACCACCACCGCCACCACGCCTTCGCCGAAATCGGGATGCGGCACGCCGATCACCGCGCTCTCGACCACGCCCTCGAGCTGGTCGATCTCGGTCTCGACCTCCTTCGGGTAGACGTTGAAGCCGCCGCTGATGACGAGATCCTTGCCGCGGCCGACGATGTGGACGTAGCCGCGCGCGTCGACCTTGCCGAGGTCGCCGGTGATGAAGAAGCCGTCGGGCCGGAACTCGGCCGCGGTCTTCTCCGGCATGCGCCAGTAGCCCTTGAAGACGTTGGGGCCGCGCACCTCGATCATGCCGGTCTCGCCGGCCGGCAGCGGCGCGCCGCTCTCCGGCTCGGTCACGCGCAGGTCCACCCCCGGCAGCGGGAAGCCGACCGTGCCGGCGACGCGGTCGCCGTCATAGGGGTTCGACGTGTTCATGTTGGTCTCGGTCATGCCGTAGCGCTCGAGGATGGCATGGCCGGTGCGCGCCCCGAACGCCGCGTGCGTTTCGGCCAGCAGCGGCGCGGAGCCGGAGACGAACAGCCGCATGCCGGCCGTCGCCTCACGCGTCAGGCCCGGATGCTGCAGCAGGCGGACGTAGAAGGTCGGCACGCCCATCAGCACGGTGGCGCGCGGCATCAGCCGCAGCACCTCGTCGGCGTCGAACTTCGGCAGGAAAATCATCGACGCGCCCGACAGCAGCACCACGTTGGTGGCGACGAACAGGCCGTGCGTGTGGAAGATCGGCAGCGCGTGGATCAGCCGGTCGACGGCGGTGAAGCGCCAGATGTCGCAGAGCGCGACCGCGTTCGACAGCAGATTGTCGTGCGTCAGCATCGCGCCCTTGGAGCGGCCGGTGGTGCCCGAGGTGTAGAGGATCGCGGCGAGGTCGTCCCGCCCCCGCGCGACGTCGGCGAAGTCGCCCGGCATGGCGGCCGCGCGGTCGGCGAGGGAGCCGCCGCCCGCCTCGTCCAGCGTCTCGACGCGGGCGCCGCGCGGCGCGGCGATCGCCTCGACGCCGGCGCGGGCGGCGGGGGAAACGACGACCAGCCGCGGCTCGGCGTCGGAGACGAAATAGTCGAGCTCGGCCAGCGTATAGGCGGTGTTGAGCGGCAGGTAGATCGCCCCGGCGCGCAGGCAGGCGAGGTAGAGCAGCACGGCTTGCGGGCTCTTCTCCACCTGCACGGCCACCCGGTCGCCCGGCTCGACGCCGAGTGCCGCGAGCACGCCGGCGAAGCGGGCGGACGCCGCCAGCATGTCGGCATAGGTCCAGCGGCGCCCGTCCGTCGTCTCGATGAAGATCGCTTCCGGGCGAGCCGCCGCGCGGATCGCATCGAACATGTGGTTGGCCATGGTCCCCTCCTGCCGGTCGCCCTCGCCTAGCGGCTGGCGATCCACTCGGCAAGCCGGGTCGCGGCCGCCTCCACATGGTCGAGGCGGCGGTGGAAGCAGAGGCGGAACCATTCGTCCGCGCCCTCGCCGAAGGCCATGCCCGGCGCCAGCCCGACGCGCGCCTTGTCGACGATGTCGAAGCAGGCCGCGAGCGAATCCGTCACGCCGTCGACCGCGAAGAACAGGTAGAAGGCGCCCTGCGGCGGCAGAACGCGCGCCCGGCCGGTGGCGGCGAGCGCCGAGCAGACGATGTCGCGCGCCTGGCGGGCGCGCCCGATCTGCGATTCGACGAAGGCCTCGCCCTCGGTGAGCGCGGCAACCGCGCCGCGCTGCATGAACTGCGCGACGCCGGAGGTCGAATACTGGACGAGGTTCTCGATCACCTGCCCGAGCGAGGGATGAGCCCTGATCCAGCCGATGCGCCAGCCGGTCATCGCCCAATTCTTGGAGAAGGAGTTGACGAAGATGATGCGGTCGTCTTCCGCCATCACGTCGAGGAAGGACGGCGCGCGGCGGCCGCCATAGTAGAAGCGGCTGTAGATCTCGTCGGCGATGATCCACAGGCCGCGCCGGCGGGCGAGGTCGAGCACGGTGCGCAGCGTCTCGGCGTCGGCGGTCCAGCCGGTCGGGTTGGACGGCGTGTTGAGGAAGATGGCGCGGGTGCGCGGGGTGATCGCCGCGGCGATGCGGTCGACGTCGCAGACCCAGCCGTTGTCGCCGGGGGTCAGCCGCACCGGAACCGGCGTCGCGCCCGCCACCCCGACGGCGCCCGCGAAGTTCGGCCAGGCCGGGCTCATGTAGATCAGCTCGTCGCCCTTGCCGGCCACGCAGTCGATGGCGAGCTGGATCGCCTGCATGCCGCCGCCGGTAACGAAGAACTCCTCCGGCGCGAAGGAGCGGCCGAAGAGGCGGGAATGATAGGCCGCCAGCGCCTCGCGCAGCTCGGGGATGCCGCGCTGGCGCGTGTAGAAGGTCTCGCCGCCGGCCAGCGCCCGCGAGGCGGCTTCGGCGATGAAGGCCGGCGTCGGCAGGTCGCCCTCGCCCGCCCAGAGCGGGATCACGTCCGGCTTCGACCAGCCGTAATTGGCGACCGCGACGATGCCGCTTTCGGGCGCGGCGCGGGCTTCCGGGCGCAGATCGTCGACGAGCAAGGCATGCCTCCGGGCACAAAAGCGAAGCGGGGCCGCGCGGCCCCGCTCCTGGTTCATCCTGCCAACTCTCTATCGTCCCGCAGGCCCGATGCAAAGGCCGGCGGATTGGGCCACGAGGCCGCGCGCGGCTACCTGCGGGTGGCCAGCAGGTCGCGGATCTCCGTCAGCAGCGCGACGTCGGCCGGCGGTGCGGGCGGCGTGCCGGGAGCGGCCTCCTTCTGGCGCTCGACGCGGCGGCGCAGGTTGTTCACGCCCTTGACCATCAGGAAGATGATCCAGGCGAGGATCAGGAAGTTGATCACCACGGTCAGGAAGTTGCCGTAGGCGAAGACCGCGCCCTGCTCGCGGGCCGCCGCTAGCGAGGTGGCGGTGACGCCCGACGACAGCGGCAGGAAGTAGTTGGAAAAGTCGAGGCCGCCGAAGATCGCGCCCACGATCGGCATGATGATGTCGTTGACCAGCGAATCGACGATCTTGCCGAAGGCCGCGCCGATGATGACGCCGACGGCCAGATCCATCACATTGCCGCGTGCAATAAATTCCTGAAATTCCTTGAGCATCCGTCTCTCCCCTGATCTGCGCGCATGACGCGCCGCCGCTCAATTCACACAACCGAACATAGCAAATGGGCGCGCCACGGGAAGCGCCATCTTGCAGGCGCGCCGATGGACAGCGCGGCCGCCCTGTGCTTGGCTTCCCGGGGCTGCCGAGCGCGGGAGGATGACGCCCGGTGCAGGGCTGGTTCATAGCGGTCATTGCCGTCGCCTATGTCACGATGCTGTTCGCCATCGCCAGCATCGGCGACCGGCGGTCGCGCCGCATCGACCCCGGCCGCGCGCGGCCGCTGATCTATGCGCTCAGCCTCGCCATCTACTGCACCTCGTGGACCTTCTTCGGCTCGGTCGGGCTGGCGGCCGAGCGCAACTGGGAGTTCCTGGCGATCTATATCGGCCCCGCGCTGGTGTTCCTGTTCGGCGTGCCGCTGCTCAGGCGCATGATCCGGCTCGCCAAGTCGGAGCGCATCACCTCCATCGCCGACTTCCTCGCCGCCCGCTACGGCAAGAGCTTCGCCGTCGCCTCGATCGCGACACTGATCGCCACGCTCGGCACGGTGCCCTACATCGCGCTGCAACTGAAGGCGATCTCGACCTCGGTCAGCCTGATGGTCGAGCACTACAACGGCGCGCCGCCGGCGCTGAACCTCGTGTTCGGCGACATCTCGCTGATCGTGGCGCTGCTGCTCGCGCTGTTCGCCGTGCTGTTCGGCACGCGCCATGCCGACGCCACCGAGCACCAGGACGGGCTGGTGCTGGCAGTGGCGGTGGAATCGGTGATCAAGCTGGCGGCCTTCCTTACCGTCGGCCTCGCGGTGGTCTTCTTCCTGTTCGGCGGCCCGGGTGACCTGCTGCGGCAGGTGGGGGCCAACGAGGCCGTCGCCCGCTCGCTCGCCTACCAGACCTCGCCCGCGACCTGGATCGTGCTGACGGTCCTGTCGGGCCTCGCCATCATCATGCTGCCGCGCCAGTTCCACCTCACCATCGTGGAGAACCGGCGCGAGGAGGAGCTGCGCAAGGCGAGCTGGCTGTTCCCGCTCTACCTCGTGGCGATCAACCTGTTCGTCATCCCGATCGCCTTCGCGGGGCTGGCGACCGTCGGCGGCCGCACGACGCCGGACCTCTACGTGCTGTCGCTGCCGCTGTTCGAGCACCAGGACGCGCTGGCGATGATCGCCTTCATCGGCGGCCTTTCGGCGGCGACCGCAATGGTCATCGTCGAGAGCGTGTCGCTGTCGATCATGATCTCGAACGACCTCGTCATCCCGCTCTTCCTGCGGCGCTTCCTGCGGCCCGACTTCCGCGCCAAGGAGGATATGACCAAGCTGATCCTCAACGTCCGCAGGGCCGCCATCTTCCTCATCCTGCTCGCCGCCTTCCTCTACTACCGCGAGGCGACCACCAACACGCGGCTCGCGGCAATCGGCCTGATCTCCTTCGCCGCGATCGCGCAGTTCGCGCCGGCCCTCATCGGCGGCCTGTTCTGGCGCGGCGCCAACGCCCGGGGCGCCGGCCTCGGAATGGCCGCCGGCACGCTCGTCTGGGCCTACACGCTGCTCCTGCCGTCGATCGCCCCGCCCGGGCTGGAGCTCATCACCGCAGGCCCCTTCGGCATCTCCGACCTGCGGCCGCAGGCGCTGTTCGGGGCCGAGGCCGACCCGCTCAACCATGGCGTGATGTGGAGCCTCTCCATCAACGCGCTGTTCTTCGTGCTCGGCTCGCTGTCGCGTAGTGCTGCGCCCCGCGAGCGCATCCAGGCGGCCATCTTCGTGCCGCGCGACGCGCATCCCGTGCCGGCGCTGCGGCGCATGCGCACCTCGGTGACCGTCGACGACCTGCGCGAGACGATCGCGCGCTATCTCGGCGTCGAGCGCACGGAACGCTCGCTGCAGAGCTTCGAGGCGAGCGAAGGCATGCGGCTGGCCGGCACCGAGCGGGCCTCGATCGAGCTGGCGCGCTTCGCCGAGCAGTTGCTGGCCAGCGCCGTCGGATCGTCGTCGGCACGGCTCATCCTGTCGCTGCTTTTCCAGCGCGGCGAAGGCGCCTCTCCAGATGCGCTGAGGCTGCTCGACGACGCCTCGGAGGCGCTGCACCACAACCGCGACCTGCTCCAGACCGCGCTCGACCAGATGGAGCAGGGCATCACCGTGTTCGACCGCGACCTCAGGCTGATCTGCTGGAACAGCCAGTATTTCAGCCTGTTCGAGCTGCCCGACGAGATGGGGCGCGTCGGCGTCTCGGTCGCCGACATGCTGCGCCACCTCGTCCGCCGCGGCGACATACAGCCGGGCGAGGACGACCTCGTGCTCGACCGCCTCGTCCGCTTCGGCCAATCCTGGCAGGTCGAGCTCTCCTCCAGCGGCCGCATCATCGAGTATCGCGCGAGCCCGATGCCGGACGGCGGGCTGGTGGCAACCTATACCGACATCACCGCGCGGGTGGCGGCCGACGCGGAGCTGAAGCGCGTCAACGAGACGCTGGAGCAGCGGGTGGCGAGCCGCACCGCCGAGCTGATGCACGTCAACGAGGAGCTGGCCCAGGCGCAGATGCTCGCCGAGGAGGCCAATCTCGGCAAGACGCGCTTCCTGGCGGCGGCCGGCCACGACATCCTGCAGCCGCTCAACGCGGCCCGGCTCTACTGCGCCTCGCTGCTGGAGACGACGGCCGACGGGTCCCTGCGCGGCGGCCTCGGCAACATCGAATCCTCGCTCGATTCGGTCGAGGCGATCCTCGGCGCCGTGCTCGACATCTCGCGGCTCGACGCCGGCGCGATGAAGCCGTCGCCCTCGACCTTCCGGCTGGACGGGCTGCTGCGCCAGGTCGCCACCGACTTCCAGCCGCTCGCCGCCGAAAAGGGGCTGGAGCTGCGCATCGTGCCGTCTGCGATCGCGCCCCCCACCGACCGCAACCTGTTCCGCCGGCTGGTGCAGAACCTGGTCTCCAACGCGATCAAGTACACCCGCCGGGGCGGCGTGCTGATCGGGGCGCGGCGGCGCGGCGACCTCGTCGAGTTGCAGGTGATCGACACGGGCATCGGCATCGCGCCGGAGAAATTGAGCACGGTGTTCCGCGAGTTCACGCGGCTCGACGAAGGCATGCGCGAGGCGCAGGGCTTGGGTCTCGGCCTCTCGATCGTCGACCGCATCGCGCGCGTGTTGAGGCTGGAGATCCGCATCCATTCGCGACTGGCGCAAGGCACCCGCTTCTCGGTGCTGGCGCCGCGCGTCGCGGCGCCGCAGGCGGCGGCCACCTTCGAGGAACGGCCGGCGGCCGGCGCCCCGGCGAGCCTTGCCGGCATGCGCGTGCTGTGCATCGACAACGACCCGCGCATCCTCGACGGCATGCGCCGGCTGCTCGAAGGCTGGGGCTGCGCGGTCGAGACGTGCCGCGGCTCGGCCGACCTGCGCGACGGGCCGTAGACCGCGCCACCCAGCCTCGTCATCGCCGACTACCACCTCGACCGCGAAAACGGGCTGGACGTGGTCGCCACGCTCAGGCAGCGCCACGGCGACGAGCTGCCGGCCGTGCTGGTGACGGCGGACCGCTCCAGCGAGGTTCGGCAGCAGGCCGAGCGGCTCGACATCCCGGTGATCGGCAAGCCGGTGAAGCCCGCGGCCCTGCGCGCCGTGCTGGCGCGCTGGCACGGCCGGCTGTCGGCCGCCGAATAAGTTACGATCCTATCGCGGCCGGGTCGGAGCCGATGCGCGACAGGCGGATCACGGCCTGGGTGCGGCTGTCGACGCCGAGCTTCTGCAGGATCGCCGAGACATGCGCCTTCACTGTCGCCTCCGAGACGCCGAGCTCGTAGGCGATCTGCTTGTTGAGGCGGCCCTCGCCGATCATGCCCAGCACGCGCGCCTGCTGCGGCGTCAGTGTCTGCAGGCGGCGGATCAGGTCGGAGATCTCGGGGTCCCGTTCCTCGCCGAGGTCGATGCCGTCGGGCGTGCAGATGCCGCCCTCCAGCACCGAGGAGATGGCGGAGCAGATCTGGTCCATCGAGGCGGACTTGGAGATGAAGCCCGAGGCGCCGAGCTCCAGCGCACGGCGGATCGTCTCGGGATCGTCATGCGCCGACACCACGACCACCGGCAGCGAGGAATGCTGCCCGCGCATCGCGACCAGCCCGGAAAGGCCGCTGGCGCCCGGCATGGAGAGATCGAGCAGGACGAGGTCGGCGTCGGCATTGGCCGCGATCAGCGCCTTGGCGCCGTCGAAGTCGCCCGCCTCGAGGATCCGGCTGTCGGGGCCGATCCGCATCAGGGCCTGCTTCAACGCTCCCCGGAAAAGCGGATGATCGTCCGCGACGACGAATTTGTAGCCGGCCAAAATGGTCCTCCCCGCTCCGCCGGCCGCTGCCGTGCCGCGGCGTGCGACGGAGTCGCCCGATTATGCGGGGGGACGGCGCCTTTTCAAGCCAAAGGCCGCGCCGGGGCGCAGATGACGCAGGCGGGCGGCGAGTTTCAGGTGCGGTCGGGCGTCGTCGTGGACGGCTGGCCCGGCTTCTGCTCGTGCTGGAAATCCTGCATCATTCCCATGAACCGGCGGAAGAAGCGCTCCATGAAGCCCATGGTGCGCTCGAATTCCTCGTCCGTCGGCAGGGCGTTCTGCGGCTTGCCGGTCTCCAGCCCGGCGATGCGCTTCTCCAGCGCCTCGACGCGGCGCGAGAGCCTGTCGATCTCGGCCGCGGCGGCAGGCCGCTCGTCGGCCGCCGCCTTGCAGTCGAGCCCGCCGGCCTGCTGGGTGCAGAACGACATCTGGCCGGTCAGCGTGTCCATGCGCACGAAGCCGCCGTCGGTGCGCTCCAGCCGGTAGCGGCCGGCTTCGTCGGCCGAGGAGGCCGGCCCGGCCATGAAGAGGGCGGCGGCCGCAGCGGCAAGCATCAGGGTGGCACGCATGGGAATCCCTCCGCACGATCGTTCGAGCCGCAGCATAGCATCCAATGCGCCGGAAATGCGGTTGAAATCGCCGAATGTCGCGCGCGCCGTCTTTCCGGCGCGGCGCCGGCGGTTCCGGTTTTCACGGAAACGGCGGAATTGCTCCATCTCTTTGTTTCAACCGCATTTCCGGACGCAAAACCGCTTCGCACTTTTGCTGGAAATGCTCTATAGGCCGGGCATGGCCCTGATCTACAAGATATGCCCGCGCCCGGTCTGGCAGGCCGCCGAGAAGGCCGGCCGCTTCGACGGCGCGGGAATCGACCTCTCCGACGGCTTCATCCATTTTTCGACCGCGATGCAGGTGGCCGAGACGGCGGCGAAGCATTTTGCCGGCCAGCGCGACCTGGTGCTGGTGGCCGTCGACGACGCGCTGCTGGGCGAGGCGCTGAAATACGAGCCGTCGCGCGGCGGCGCGCTGTTTCCGCATCTCTATGGCCCGCTCGACCTGCGCCACGTCGCCTGGGCCAGGCCGCTGCCGCTCGGGCCGGACGGCACCCACCGCTTCCCCTCGGCGTGGTGATGCCGGGCATGTTCGACGCCTTCGGCCGCGCCGCGCTGTTCGCGCTCGCCCCCGAGACGGCGCACGGGCTCTCGATCGCCGCGCTGAAGGCGAACGTGCCGCTCTGCCCGGCGCCCCGGCCCGACCCGCGGCTGAGGGTCACCGTCGCCGGCATGGACTTCCCCAACCCGCTCGGCATGGCGGCGGGATACGACAAGAACGGCGAGGTGCCGGACGCGCTGCTGCGGCTCGGCTTCGGCTTCGTCGAGATCGGCACGGTGACGCCGCTGCCGCAGCCCGGCAATCCGAAGCCGCGCATCTTCCGGCTGACTGACGACCGCGCCGTGGTCAACCGGCTCGGCTTCAACAATGCCGGCCACGACGCGGCGCTGGCGCGCATGCGCGCACGGGCCGGCCGGCCGGGTCTCGTCGGCGTCAACATCGGCGCCAACAAGGACAGTGCCGACCGCATCGCCGACTACGAGCTGGGCGCGGCCCGCTTCGCGCCGCTCGCGGCCTATCTCACCGTCAACATCTCGTCGCCCAACACGCCCGGCCTGCGCAACCTGCAGAGCCGCGCCTCGCTGGCCGAGCTGCTGGCGCGGGTGCGGGTCGCGCGCGACGAAGCACTGAGGGGTGGGAGCAAGCGCACGCCGATCTTCCTCAAGATCGCCCCTGACCTGTCGGAGCCGGAGCTGGCCGAGATCGCCGAGGAGGTTCTGGACAACGGGACCGAGGGCGTGATCGTGTCGAACACGACGCTGTCGCGCCACGGCATCACCGACCCGGCGGGAAGCGAGACGGGCGGCCTGTCGGGGCAGCCGCTGTTCACCCGCTCGACGGCGATCCTTGCGCGCATGCGCCGCCTGCTCGGCCCGGCCACCGTCCTGGTCGGCGTCGGCGGGGTGGATTCGGCCGAAACCGCGATCGAGAAGATCCGCGCCGGCGCCGACCTCGTCCAGCTCTATACGGGCATGATCTACGAGGGTCCGGGGCTCGCCGGACGCATCGTCCGCGGCCTCGCGGCCCATGCCGACAGGCACGGCCTCGACAGCATCGCCGCGCTGCGCGACAGCGGCCTCGACGAGTGGGCCAGGCATCCAATCGAGTGAAGTGCCGGGGCGGCGGGCCCAAACTGCCGCCCCGGCACGCCATCCCCAAGCTCAGAACGGGTAGTGCTGGCCGGGATCTTCGATGGTGATCCAGCGCAGGTCGGTGAACTCGGCGATCGCGGCCTTGCCGCCGAAGCGGCCGTAGCCGCTGCCGCCGACGCCGCCGAACGGCATCTGCGCCTCGTCGCCGACCGTCGGGCCGTTGATGTGGCAGATGCCGGACCTGATGCGGCGGGCGACGGCGAGCGCGCGCTGGATGTCGCGGCCGAAGACGGCCGCAGACAGGCCGTATTCGGTGTCGTTGGCGACGGCAACCGCCTCGTCGACCGACTTCACCCGGATCACCGGCTTGACCGGTCCGAAGGATTCCTCCGCATAGATGCGCATGCCGTCGTGGACATGGTCGACGATCGTCGCTTCCACCACGGTGCCGGTGCGCTTGCCGCCGGCGACGACCTTGCCGCCTTTCTTCGTCGCATCGGCGATGAAGGCGTCCATCTTCTCGGCCGGCGCGAGGTCGATCATCGAGCCGAGCACGACATGGCCGCGCGGGTCGCCCGCCGGCAAGGCCTTGGATTTGGCCGCAAGCTTCGCGACGAAAGCGTCGGCCACCTTCTCGTCGACGATGATGCGCTCGGTCGACATGCAGATCTGGCCCTGGTTCATGAAGGCGCCGAAGGCGGTGGCGTTGACGGCCGCGTCGAGGTCGGCGTCGTCGAGCACGATCAGCGGCGCCTTGCCGCCGAGCTCCAGCAGGACCGGCTTCAGGTGGCGCGCGCACAGCTCGGCGATGATGCGGCCGACCCGCGTCGAGCCGGTGAAGTTGACGCGCCGCACGGCCGGATGAGCCACGATCGCCTCCACCACCGCCGCGGCGTCGGCCGGCGCGTTGGTGACGACGTTGACGACGCCGTCGGGCAGGCCGGCCTCGTGGAGGACCTCGCCGATCAGCCGGTGGGTTCCGGGGCACTGCTCGGAGGCCTTTAGCACCACCGTGTTGCCGCAGGCGAGCGGCATGGCGAGCGCGCGGGTGCCGAGGATCACCGGCGCGTTCCACGGCGCCATGCCGAACACCACGCCGGCCGGCTCGCGAACGGCAAGCGCCAGCGTGCCGGGCTTGTCGGAGGGGATCACCTCGCCGCCGATCTGGGTGGTCATGGAGGCTGCCTCACGCAGCATCTGGCTGGCCAGCATGACGTTGAAGCCGGCCCAGGGCGCGGTGGCGCCGGTCTCGGCGACGACCAGCTTCGTGAAGTCCTCCACCCGCGCGGCCATCGCCTCGGAGGCCTTGAGCAGCAGCGTGCGGCGCTCGTTCGGGCCGATCTGCGACCAGGCCGGGAACGCCGCGGCGGCGGCCTCGACGGCGGCGATCGCGTCGGCGGTATTCGCCGCCGGGGCGACGGTCGCGGGATTGCCGGTGAACGGGTCGTTGCGGGTGAAGGTGGCGCCGCCGGTGGCCTGCACCGCCTTGCCGCCTATAAGCATCGCTATATCCATCGTCTTCTCCTGCCAGTTCTTCAAAGCCAGACGTCCAGCACCGCGCAGCGCCTGTGTTCGCGCACCGCGCGGAAGCCGGCGGCGATCGCGTCCTCCAGCTGGTCCGGCGACCTGACGGCGAGCGCCAGCGCGCCGCCGGAGGCGGCCGCGATGCCGCCATAGTCGGGCGGCGGGTCGAAGGCGATGTCAAGGTCGTTGGCGCGGCTGGCATAGCCGCTCGGGTGAACTGCGAGCGCGGAGAAGCGCGGCGCGTTCCAGCCGCGATTGTTGTAGACGACGGTGAGGAAGGACGTGCCGTACTGCCGCGCCATCCAGTGCACGGTCGAGGGCAGCGAGAACATGTAGGAGCCGTCGCCGGTCAGCGCGACGACCTCGCGCTCCGGCAATGCGAGCTTCATGCCGATCGCCGCGCCGCCGTTCCAGCCGAGCGAGCTGCCGCCGCTGGCGAAATAGGTGCCGGGCCGCGTCGGCGCGCCGTGGTCCGAGATCACGTGATAGTTGGTGCGCCCCTCGGTGCGCGGGTCGGCGTCGGGCGCGGCCTCGCGGCGCGCGGCCGCGGCCCCCATCTCGGCGGCGCGCTGGCGGGCGGGCGCGGCCTGTCGCGCCAGCTCCCCGGCGCGCTCGGCGTGGAGCGCCGCATAATGCGTCCGCCGCGCCTCGACGTCTCCGAGCGGCTGGCTTGGGGCTGCGGCGTTGAGCTGGCGCAGCGCCGACGCCGCGTCGGCGGCGAAGGCGCGCACCGCCTCGACATACCAGAGCGTCATGCGCTCCTTCAGCGGGTCGGTGTCGATGTGGAAGACCGGAACGCCGGGCGACGGCCGGTTGATCGTCGGGATCCACGGCACGTCGGAATCGACGATCAGGATCGCGTCGGCCTCGGCCAGCGCGCGGTTCTGCACCGGCTGGTTCCAGTAATTGCCGAGATAGAGCGGGTCGTCGTGCGGGAAGTTGGCCGCGCTCGGCGCCGATTCCACCACGCCCGCGCCGATGCGCCGGCAGAACGCCGTCAGCTCGTCGAAGGCGGCGGGGTCGCGGCCGGCATAGGAGGTGACCACCAGCGGGCGCTCGGCCTTCGCCAGCGCCGCGACGATCTCGGCCGCGCCGCCCTCCGGCAGAGCGCGCGGCGCGACCGGCCGCCACAGGGCGGGATCGAGCGTGACGGGCGCGGTCTCGGCCTCCATCACCTCGCGCGTGCCGACGAGGTAGACCGGCCCCTGCGGCGCGCTGTGGGCGATCTGCATGGCGCGGTGGACCAGCTGGGCCATGTTGGCGCCGGTGCGCAGCTCGTTCTCGTATTTGACGTAGCCTCGCAGGATGCCGCGCTGGTCGGGGATGTCCTGCAGCCAGTGGATGAACTCGTTGCGGCTGCCGGGCAGTTCGCCGGCCTGCGTGAAGGGCGACATGCCAGCGAAGATCAGCACCGGCGAGCGGCTGCGCAGCGCGTTGTGAACGGCGCCGCCCAGCGCCTGGGTGCCGCATTCGACATGCACCACCACCGCCTGCGCGCGGCCGGTCGCCTGCGCGTAGCCCTGCGCGGCCGACAGCGCCACCATCTCGTTCGGGCAGGTGATTATGCGCGGGATCGCCCGGCCGGTGGCACGAGCCTCGGCGATCGCTTCGAGCAGGGCCGGGTGGTCGGAGCCGAAATTGGCGAAGATGCAGGAGACCCCGCAAGCGACCAGCGCGTCGAGGAAGGCGGTGCTTGCGGTGTACATCGGGTCAGCTCAGCTCGTAGATGATCTTCTTCAGCAGCCGCAGGAACTCCGGCTTGTTCTCCAGCCCGACGAGCTCGTCGACCTTGCGGTCGTGCTCGCGCACATGGACGAGCAGCTCGTCGAGATGCGTCTCGCCCTTCGGCGTGAGCTGCAGGGTGACGCTGCGGCGGTCGGAGGTGGAAGGCCGGCGCTCGATCAGGCCGTCGCGCTCCAGCCCCTTGACCAGCGGCGTCACCGACGACTTGTCGCGCGAGATGCCGCGCCCGAGCTGGATCTGGGTCAGCCCCGGATTGAGCCGGATGATCATCAGCGCCGCGAAGTGCCCCGGCCGGAAATTGCGCTCCCGCGAATTCTGGACGAAGACCTGCAGGGCGGTATCCTGCGCCAGCCGCAGGTTGAACGGGATCAGGTCGCTCAGCGGCCCGAGATCGATCTCGTCGCTCTGGACGGACGGACGCGCCGGCCTGCCGGTCTTGTTGCGGCTCACGTGCTCATTCCTCCGTCGACCATCAGCATGCAGCCGGTTGTAAAGCTGCTCTGGTCCGACGCAAGGTAGAGAACCGAGCGCGCCACCTCCTCAGCCGTGCCGTGGCGGCCGAGCGGGATCATCCGATTGAAGAATTCGGTGCCGTCGCCGCCGATCTCGCGGCCCAGCCCCTCCTCGACGCGAAGCTGGAAGGCGTTGTCGAGCGGGCCGGGATGGATCGTGTTGACGCGGATGCGGCGCGGCGCGAGCTCCTTGGCGAGGCAGCGCATCAGCCCGACCTGCGCGTGCTTGGCGGTGATGTAGGCATAGACGCCGGGATCGCCGCGGGTGGCCGCCACCGACGAGGTGATGACGATGCTGCCGCCATCGCGCATATGCGGCACGGCATGCTGCGCGGCGAGGAATGCGCCGCGCACGTGGACGGCGTAGACCGCGTCGAAGGTCTCGACCGGATAGTCGGCGATGGGTGCGACTGTGCCGAAATTGCCGGCGTTGGAGAACAGCACGTCGATGCCGCCGAAGCGTTCCACCGTCTGCGCCACGTAGCGCGCCGCGTCCTGCGCCCGCGAGACGTCGGCCGCGCAGGTCGCCACGCGGTCGCCGCCGTCGAGCGCGGCAGCGGCGCGGGCGAGGTCGGCCCCGCGCAGGTCGACCAGCATCACCGAGGCGCCCTCGGCGAGGAACAGCCTCGCCGCCTCGAGCCCGAGGCTGCCGGCGCCGCCGGTGACGATGCACACCTTGCCGTCGAGTTGCCTCATGGCCGTCCGGCCTCCAGATCCGTCAGCCGGAGCGCGCCCACGGGTCACCGGATGAGCTGGTCGATCAGGCCGGCGCCGAGGCCGACCGCGTCGTAGTGCCGGCGGCACATGGCGATGTAGTCGAAGACGTCGAAATGGCCGACGCCCTCGCCCTTCTCGTCGAGCCAGACCAGCGGCCCGGTGACGATGAAATAGGCCCGCATCGGCTCCTCGTGCTCGTAGGCCACCAGCGTGTGGCCCTCGCCGGGCGATTCGTAGACGAAATCGCCGGCCGTCGCGATCCAGTCGTGCTCCAGGTAGCCCCACTTGCCGGAGATCGTGTAGGCGAAGACCTCGTGCGGGTGGTAGTGGCGGTTCACCAGCCCGGCGGCCTTGGCGTAGAGGATGTCGGCCCACTTGTTCTGGTTGGGCGAGATCCACAGAGGCCGCGAGAACACCGTCTCGGTGAACGGCACGAAATAGCGCTCGTCGGCGAAGGGCGCATCCGCCACATAGGCCTCCGGCTGCGCGCCTTCCCTGAACACCTTCTCGATGGGCTTGATGTCGCGCCAGAACTCGGCGCCCGCGACCTTCGGCATCCGCGCCTCCCGTCATTTTGTTTTGACCCAAACTATATCGGCGGCGGCATGTTGGCAATTGGTTTGCTTTCAAACCATTTTTGCAATATCGTCCACGACGAGGAGCCGCCGTCCGTCAGCGATCCGCCGACGGCCGCAGAACGCCAACGGGAGGAAATCAATGAGCGGGAAGCTTCTTCTTCTGAATCGCAGACAGGCCCTGACCGGCCTCGCTGCGGGTGCGGCCGCCACGGCTGCCCCCGGCTTCATGACCAGGGCGCTGTCGGCGCCCAAGACGATCAAGATCGGCGTGGTGCAGCCGACCACCGGCCCGCTGGCCTTCTTCACCGAGCACATTCCCTTCGTGCTCGACCAGGTGAAGAAGTCGATGGGCGGCAACATCACCGTCAACGGCACGCAGCACCCGTTCGAGATCATCATCAAGGACAGCCAGTCCAACCCGAACCGCGCGGCGGAAGTCACCCAGGAGCTGATCCTGAAGGACGAGGTGGACCTGATCGCCACCTTCGCCACGCCGGAGACCGTGAACCCGGTGTCCGATCAGTGCGAGGTCAACGGCGTCCCCTGCATCAGCAACGACGCGCCGCTGGAGCCCTATTTCTTCGGCCGCAACGGCGACCCGAAGGTCGGCTGGGACTGGACCTACCACTACTTCTTCTCCGGCCAGGAGCTGGTGGAGACGATGATCCCCTACTGGAACAAGCTGAAGCCGGGCGGCGTGATCGGCGGGCTGTGGCCGAACGACGGCGACGGCATCGCCCAGTCCGACAAGGACCACGGCTTCCCGCCCGTCTTCGAGAAGAGCGGCTTCAAGGTGGTCGATCCGGGTCGCTTCGACATGCCGGCGTCGAACTACAATGCGCAGATCGGCGCCTTCAAGGCGGCCGGCGTCAACATCATCTCCGGCGTCCTGCCGCCGCCCGAGTTCACCACCTTCTGGAACGGCGCGGCGCAACAGGGCTTCCAGCCGGAAGTGGTCTATGTCGGCAAGGCCTGCGAGTTCCCGGCGGCGATGGAGCCGCTCGGCGACCGCGCCATCGGCCTCACCGTCGAGGTATGGTGGAGCAAGTTCCACCCCTATTCGTCGGGCCTGACCGGGCAGTCGTCTCTGGAACTCTGCGACGCCTACGAGGCGGCCAGCGGCCGCCAGTGGTCGCTGCCGCTCGGCTTCCGCCACTCGCTGTTCGAGATCATCTTCGACACGCTGAAGCGGACGCAGAACCTCGACGACAAGGCCTCGATCCGCGACGCGCTGAAGGCCACCAACTACAAGTCGGTGGTCGGCACGATCGACTTCTCCAAGGGGCCTTTCCCGAACACGGCACTGACGCCGCTAGTCGTCGGCCAGTGGATCAAGGGCAGCAAGTATCCGCTGGACATGGCCATCGTCGACAACACGACGACGCCGGAAGTGCCGCTGAACGGCGAACCGACGCCGATCAAGTACTGAGGCGAACCGGCGGCGCCGCGCGAGAGGGGGACCGCGCGGCGCCGCCCCCTTTTATCCTGTTGAGCATCCCGCCGCATCGGTAGCAGACTATGGTCGGAAGCGACGGACCGGGAACGATGCTCGAACTCAGCGGACTGGCCCTGCATTTCGGCGCGCTCAAGGTGCTGGACGGGGTCGAGCTGACCGTGCCGCAGGGCGCCGTGGTCGGCGTGATCGGGCCGAACGGCGCCGGCAAGACGACGCTGTTCAACGTCATCGCCGGCGTATTGTCGCCGAGCGCGGGCTCGATCCGCTTCGAGGGGCGCGACGTCGGCGCCATGCCGGTCTGGGACCGCTGCCGGCTCGGCATCGCGCGCACCTACCAGATCCCGAAACCCTTCACCAACATGACCGTGTTCGAGAACGTACTGGCGGCCGGCCTGCATGGCGGCGCGCTGTCCATGCGCGAGGCCTCGGCGCGCGCCGAGGACGTGCTGGCGCTGGTGGAGCTCGACCACCGCAGCAGCTTGCGCGCCGGCGACCTTTCGCTGCTCGACCTGAAGCGGCTGGAACTCGCCAAGGCGCTGGGCAGCGGGCCGCGCCTGCTGCTGCTCGACGAGATCGCCGGCGGGCTGACCGACGCCGAATGCGACACGCTGCTGGACATCATCTCGACCGTGCGCGAGCGCGGCACCACGATCGTCTGGATCGAGCACGTCATCCGCGCGCTGCGGCGCATCGCCGGCACCATCGCCGTGCTCTACAACGGCACCTTCATCGCCACCGGCGCGCCGGACGAGGTGCTGGTCGACCGCCGGGTGAAGGACGTCTACCTCGGAGCCGGGCAATGACGGCGCTGCTCGAGGTCGACGCGCTCTCGGTCTTCTACGGCAAGTTCCGCGCCCTGTTCGACGTGAGCCTGACCATCGCCGAGGGCGAGATCGTCTCGATCATCGGCGCCAACGGCGCCGGCAAGTCGTCGCTGCTCAAGGCGATCGTCGGTCAGGTGCCGCGCGTCGAGGGCGAAATAAGGCTGTCTGGCCGCAGCATGGCGGACCAGACGACCGCGGCGCGCGTGGCGGCGGGTGTCGCGCTGGTGCCGGAGGGGCGGCGGCTGTTTCCCTCGCTGACCGTCGAGGAAAACCTCGACATAGGCTGGCAGACCGGCCGGCGCGGCGAGATCCGCCGCGACGATGTCTACGGCTATTTTCCCGTGCTGCGCGAGCGCCGCAACCAGCGGGCGAGCCAGCTCTCGGGAGGCCAGCAGCAGATGGTCGCGCTCGGCCGCGCCCTGCTCGCCAACCCGCGCCTTCTGCTGTGCGACGAGATCAGCCTCGGGCTGGCGCCGGTCGTCATCGACGGGCTCTACCGCATGCTGCCGCAGATCCGCGACCGCGGCACGGCGATCCTCATCGTCGAGCAGGACATCTCGCGGTCGCTGGCGGTGGCCGACCGTTTCTACTGCCTGCTCGAAGGCAAGGTTAACCTAAGCGGCCGTCCCGGCGAGTTCAGCCGGGAAGAGGTCGAACGGTCCTATTTCGGAGGCTGACGGATGGCGGGAGCCTGGGCGAACCAGATCGTGCAGGGCGTGCTGCTCGGCGGACTCTACGCGATGTTCGCGATGGGCCTGTCGCTGTCGGCGGGCGTGATGCGCTTCATCAACATCGCGCATGGCGACCTGATCGTGCTGGTCTGCTTCATGGTGCTGTCGCTCGCCGTCGGGCTCGGCGTGCCGCTGCTGCTTGCCGTCGCCATCATCGTGCCGCTGGCCTTCGTCGCCGGCTACGTGCTGCAGCGGCTGCTGCTGCAGCGCGTCCTCGGACAGGGCGTGCTGCCGGTCATCCTCGTCACCTTCGGCCTGTCGATCATCATCCAGAACGCGTTGCAGGGCACCTACGGCGCGGACACGCGCAAGGTGCCGGCGGGCTCCATCGAGACGGCCACCATCCACGTCGTCGACGGCATCAATGTCGGCGTGCTGCCGCTCACCATCTTCGTCGCCGCCGTGCTGCTGGTGCTGCTGCTCGACCGTGTGCTCTACAGGACCGGCATCGGCGCGCGCATCCGCGCCGTCTCGGACGATCCCTCCGCCGCCAACCTGATCGGCCTGCCCTCGCCGCACATCTACGCCATCGCCATGGGCATCGTCGGCATCACCATCGCGATCTCCGGCGCCTTCATGGCGGTGTGGACGAATTTCGACCCGACCAGCGGCCCGAGCCGGCTGCTGATCGCCTTCGAGGCGGTGGTGCTGGGCGGGCTCGGCAGCCTGTGGGGCACGCTCGCCGGCGGCATCCTGCTCGGGGTGGCGCAGACCCTGGGCGGCCAGTTCGACGCGGCCTGGCAGGTGCTGGCCGGCCACATCGCCTTCCTCGTCATCTTCACGCTCAGGCCGCAGGGCCTGTTCCCGCGGTACTGACCATGAACCCAGCCGTCCTCATCGGCCGCGCGCTGCTCGTCGCCGGCGCCGTGTTCCTGCTCGCCGCGCCCTTCGGCCTGTCGCCGCGCGGGCTCCAGCTCGTCACCGAGTTCCTGACCATGCTGGTGCTGGCGCTGATGTGGAACCTGCTCGCCGGCTATGCCGACATCGTCACCGTCGGCCAGCACGCCTTCGTCGGCATCGGCGCCTACGCCTTCTTCGGCTTCCTCGTGCTCGCGGGCTTCGACCCCTGGCTGTCGGTGCTGCTCGCCGGCCTCGTCGCGCTGGTCTTCTCGCTGCCGGTGATGGCGATCATCTTCCGGCTGCGCGCCGGCTATCTGGCTGTCGGGAGCTGGGTGGTCGCCGAAACGCTGATGCTGGCGGCCGGCAAGCTGTCGGCCTTCGGCGGCGGCTCCGGCGTCTCGATGCCGGTCGCGGCGGTCAAGCGCTTCGGCGCCGCCACGGCCGACCGCTACGTCAACGTCTACTGGCTCGCCTTCGCGCTCGCCGCGCTCGCCCTTCTGTCGACCTGGTATCTGATGCGCTCGCGCATCGGCGTCGGGCTGACCGCCATGCGCGACAGCGAGGAAGGCGCCGGCGCGATCGGCGTCAACCTCAGGCGCGCGCGCATCCTGTGCTTCCTGTGGGCCGCGCCCTTCCTCGGGATCGCCGGCGCCATCATCACCATGCAGAAGCTGCGGGTCGCCCCGCCCGCCTCGTTCAGCATCATCGACTGGACGGTCTACGTCATCTTCATCGTGGTGATCGGCGGCATCGGCTCGTTCGAGGGGCCGATCATCGGCACGCTCGTCTTCTTCGTGCTGCGCGAGCTGCTCGCCGACACCGGCGTCTGGCACCTGATCGTGCTCGGCGCCGTGTCGATCGGCATCGTTCTCATCGAGCCGAAGGGCATCTGGGGCCTGCTGCGGCGCTTCGTGCCGGGCGATCTGATCCCGGTCGGCCATTCGCCGGGCAAGCGGCAGGGCCGAGCCTAGGCGAAGGCCGCCCTCGCCCGCACGCGCATGATCGCCAGCAGGCTCAGGCCGCGCGCGAGCAGGAAGACGTGCAGCGCGGCCCAGATGCCGTGGTTGCCGAAGCTCGTCCCGAACGACCAGAGCGCGGCGACGTAGAGCGCGAAGGACACGAGCATCATGTTGCGCATGTCGCGCGACCAGGTGGCGCCGATGAAGACGCCGTCCATCTGGAAGGCGAGCACGCCGCTGACGGCGGTGAGCGCCGCCCACGGCAGATAGTCCATCGCCACCGCCCGCACGTCCTGCGCCGTCGTCACCAGCGCGACGAAGTGGCCGCCGAAGACGAGGAAGAAGGCGCTCAGCACGAAGGCGAGGCCGAAGCCCCAGCGGGCGGTGAGCCGGACGGTGCGGTAGAAGGCCGGCGCATAGCGGGCGCCGATGGCGCGGCCGGCGAGCTGCTCCGCGGCGGTGGCGAAGCCGTCGAGGAAATAGCCGCAGAACAGGAAGATGTTCATCAGCACTGCGTTGGCTGCAAGCGTGACGGTGCCGAAATGCGCGCCCTGCCGGGTGAGCAGCGCGAAGGAGCCGATCAGCACGAAGGATCGGATCATGATGTCGCGGTTGACGCCGAGGGTGGCGACGAAGGGGACCGGGTCGGCGAGCCGCGCCCGCGACACCATGCCGGCGCGCCGAAAGCGCGGCAGCAGGATCGCCAGACCGGCGAGGAAGCCTGCCAGCTCGCCGAGCACCGCGCCCCAGGCGACGCCGGCGATGCCCCATCCGAGCACGAGCCCGAACAGGATCGAGGCGCCGATGTTGACGCCGTTGAGCACGGCCTGCACGACCAGCCCCGTCGTGCCCTCGCCGCGGCCGAGCACGTAGCCGAGCACGGCATAGTTCGACAATGCCAGCGGCGCCGACATGATGCGGATGCCGACATAGGTCGCCATCGCCGCCGCGACCTCCGGCGAGGGCCCGACGAACCAGCCCGTCGCCTCCACCACCAGCGGCGCGGCGGCGACCAGCATGAGCCCGATCGCCAGCGCGATCGCGAAGGCGCGCCAGAACACGGCCTGCTCCTCCTGCGCGTCGCCGCGGCCGAGCGCCTGCGCGACCAGCCCGGTCGTGCCGGAGCGCAGGAAGTTGAAGGTGGCGAAGACGATGTCGAAGGCGAGCGCCCCCACCGCCAGCCCGCCGAGCAGCGCCGCGTCGCCGAGCTGGCCGACGACGGCGGTGCCGGTGATGCCGATCAGCGGCGTGGTGAGATAGGCGAAGGTCATCGGCACGGCGATCGACAGCACCAGCCGGTTGGTGACGGCGAAGGAGCGCGGGCGCGGCGCCTGTCGGCTTTCGTGGCTCTCGGCTGCGAAACTCATGGCGCGCATGTGCACCGCGCGCGCGGCTCACGCAAGCAAGCCGCGTTGGGCCAACGGACGGCCGCGGCGGCTCAGCCCTGCCGGCGCCAGCTCAGGATGCGCAGGACGAGGAAGACCGGCACCACCACGGCGGCGCCGACGAGGACGTAGTCGCCGAAGCGCCCGAGCGCGGCGAAGCCCATGTTCCAGATGCGCAGGACGAAGTCGTGCAGGCCGAACCAGATGTCCCAGACGGTCCAGCCGAAGGCGCTCATCACCACGCCGACCAGCAGCGACAGGATCAGAAGCTTGATGGCGACCCGCAGGGGGCTGTCGCCGAAGAACCGCTCGAATGCCGTCACCGCCATCCTCCATTGCCCGCGCCGCGCAGATAGGCGTGAACCGCGCCGCGCGCAACCTCGCTGGCCGATCGGGCGGAAAGAGGGCCGGCCTTCGTCATGAGCTACTATCGGAGCGGATACGTAAAACCCGCTGTAAAACCGTAGCCGGTCGGATCGGCCGGAATCGGCCTGAAAACCTTGTAGGGCAAGCTGGAGCGGGTGAAGGGAATCGAACCCTCGTATGCAGCTTGGGAAGCTGCCGTTCTACCATTGAACTACACCCGCTCGGCGTCCGGCCCGAGGCTCGGACGCCGAGGTAGGTAGCACGGCCCGCGCGGCGAAAAAAGAGGGGCGGCCGACTTAGCGGGCGCCCCCTGCATGCCGGTCCTGCTCACGCCATCGACGCGGCCGGCTGGCGCTCGCCGCCGGAGGGCACCCGGTCGATCTCCGTCAGCATGCCGGGCTCGGCCCCGATGGCGCGGATGAGGTCGGCGAGTTCGGCGTCGCCGACCATCTCGGCCGCCTCATCCAGCGCGAACCAGCGGCGCTTCCTCCGGTCGCGTTCGGGCCAGTTGGTCAGCGTCCCACGGACCCGCAGGCTGAACAGGGTCACGCGGCAGCGCTGCAAGGAACCGTCCTCGCCTTCCTTGAGGCAATGATAGCCGGCGAGCGGCTGCGAGCGGATCTCGCCGATCACGCCGGCCTCCTCGAAGGCCTCCAGCGCGGCCGAAAGATAGGGCGCCCTGCCCTCGACCGGCCATCCCTTGGGCGCGATCCAGCGGCCGCGGCTCGACGTGACCAGCAGCACGCGGATGCGGCCTTGCCTGTCCCTGCGCCACGGCAGCGCACCATATTGCTGCACGGTCGCGGGCCGGTCGCTCTGCAGGCCGGCAGAAGCGAAAGACACGGCGTTCATCGCACCGGCCTCGCCATCAGGGGCGGCCGGGCAGCCTCGCCGACCCGGATGCCCGCCGGCACCTCGCACCACGGACAACGGCGGGCCGCCCGCGGCAGGTTGCGGCTGCAGGAAATACAGAATTGCATGGGATGTCTCACGAAGGTCCTCCATCGCGCGACGCCTCGGCGTCGCCGGCATGAACCGCATTTGGAGGCTGGTCCCGGAGCGGGGTCTGTGCGGCGTTCAGGGGTTCGAGGGCATGCCGCTCCGGGACGAAGGACGTGCTTCGCCGGCGAGCCTCGATACCCTGATGAACGTTTCCATGCACATGATCGAAACATAGTAACGTTTGAGGAAAATTGCAACCGATAGGGCACCTCGAAGCTTGCTTTCCTTCCTCTTATACAAATTTCGACTTTTTTCAAGGCATCGCACCCGATGCCTTGATTGACTGATATACTTATCTCCGTGCGGATACATTCCGGAGCGCCCCAAGACTTCAGGCCATGTCGCCGGCTGTTCTGGATGGCTGATCCGGCGCGCTCCATCCCGCAAGGCGGACGGACAGCCCGGCGCGGCAAGCCCGCTTCCCGTCTTGCCGCGGGGCGACGCGCCTGCGACAAGGGGCGAGCCGCAGCCACAGGCAGAATCAGGCGAACGGTATGGCAAGCAGCGACGGTCCACAGGACGAGGCCGCCAGGAAGCCCGACGGGCCCTTCGCGTCCCCGCTCTACCGCATGGTGTGGTTCGGCTTCGCCATGTCGTCCTTCGGCACCGTCATCCAGAACGTCGGCGCCGCCTGGCTGATGACGTCGATCACGCAGAACCCGACCTGGCCGGCGCTGGTGCAGGCCTCCAACACGCTGCCGGTCATGATGTTCTCGATCGTGGCGGGCGCGCTGGCCGACAATTACGAGCGGCGCAACATCATGCTGGTCGCCCAGCTCCTGATGTTCGCCGCGTCCGTCGCGCTGGTCGCGCTGGAGCTCGCCGGCGGCAACACGCCGCTGACGCTGCTCGCCATCACCTTCCTGCTCGGCTGCGGCACCGCGCTCAACAATCCTGCCTGGCAGGCCTCGGTGGGCGACCTCGTGCCGCGCGAGACGATACCGGCCGCCGTCGCGCTCAACTCGGTGACCTTCAACATCGCGCGCAGCATCGGGCCGGCGCTGGGCGGCTTCATCGTCGCGGCCGGCGGCGCGGTGGCGGCCTTCGCCATCAACGCCGTCAGCTATCTCGGCATCATCGGCGCGCTGCTGCGCATGCCGCGCATGCAGCCGCCCGATTCGCTGCCGCGCGAGCATCTGGGCGCGGCGATCGCCACCGGGCTGCGCTACGTGTTCATGTCGCCCAACATCGAGGTGATCCTGCTCAGGGCCGCGCTGTTCGGCTTCTCCGGCATCGGCGCGCAGGCGCTGCTGCCGGTCGTGGCGCGCGATTCGCTACAATCCGGCCCGCTCGTCTACGGCCTGCTGCTCGGCGCCTTCGGCGTCGGCGCGGTGATCGGCGGCACGTTCGGCCGGCTGCTGCGCGAGCGCCTCAGCAGCGAATGGTTCGTGCGCATCTGCATGGTCGCCTTCGCCGCCGGCGCCGGGCTGCTGTCGATCGCCTCGTCGGTGGTCGCGGCGCTACCGGCGCTGGTCGTGCTCGGGGGGACGTGGCTGCTTGCGCTCACCTATTTCAACGTGGCGGTGCAGCTTTCCTGCCCGCGCTGGGTGGTGGCTCGGGCGCTCGCCGCCTACCAGACCGCGCTGTTCGGCGGCATGGCGCTGGGAAGCTGGCTGTGGGGGGCGGCGGCCGAGAGCTACGGCGTCGCCACCGCGCTGCAGATCTCGGGGCTGGCGATGCTGGCGAGCGCGGCGATCGGGCTGGTCTGGGGCATCCCGTCGGCCACGCGCAGCAATCTCGAGCCGGTCAACCTTTGGAAGCAGCCGCAGCTCGCCTTCGACCTGCAGCACCGCAGCGGCCCGATCGTGATCTCGATCGAATACCTGATCGACCAGAAGGACATCGGCGAGTTCCTCAGGGCGATGACGCAGCGGCGGCGCATCCGCCGCCGCAACGGCTCGATCGAATGGACGCTGATGCGCGACCTCGAGCACTCCGAGCTGTGGATCGAGAGCTTCAAGCTGCCCAACTGGATCGAGTACGTCCGTCACAACCGGCGCACCACCCATGACGACGCCGCCGTGACCGCGCAGCTCCGCGCGCTGCACCGCGGCGAGAACCCGCCGAGGGTGCATCGCATGGTGATCCGGCCGACCCGGCCGACGCTGGAGGACGTGCCGCGCAATCCCGCGGAACTGGGCTGAACCCGGTCCCGCATGCACCCTGCGCGAAGACGTTAACGGGTCCGAAAGGTTAAGAAAATTTCGCGATATCCGGCGGGCTCCGACGGGTGCTATGTGCCGTAGCGGGACAAGCGGACGGGTCCCCAACGGAGGCCCATCATGGGTGTAGAAGTACTGTCACCCGCCTATTCGCACACGAATCTGGCCGACAGGGCCAGGGTGCTCGCATACCGCATCGAGGGCCGGATCCAGCTCGGCCTCAAGCGGCATGCGATCAGTTACGGCCTGCGCCGCGACCTCGCGGTGGCGATCGAGTATCCTTCGGCCAAGATCCCGATCTCGGTCCGCCCGATGACGGCGGCCGACCTCGAGGTGCTGCTGCCGGCGGACACCGCCTCGCTCGCGCCGCAGGACCGCATCGAGGTCGCCTGGCGCACGCGCTTCGCCGAGAAGTTCGGCCTCGACGGCGGCCATGTCGCCGTCGACGAGCGCTCCGGCCAGCCCTGCTACATGCAGTGGCTGCTCGGCCCCGAGCGCAACGAGGCGATCGCCAGGCTGAAGAGCTTCCCGCGGCTCGCCGCCGGCGAGGCGCTTCTGGAGAACGCCTACACGCCGGCCCGCCACCGCGGGCTGGGCATCATGTCCGCGGCGATGGCCCGCATCGCCGATCTGTCGGCCCGCGCGCGGGGGGCGCTTGCGGCGCGGGGGGGGGACGAGGCCCCGCCCGGCGCCGGGGGGTCTTGCCCCCGGGGGGGGCCGGCGCCCCGCGCCGCGGGCGGGCCCCGCCACGAAATGCTGGGAGAGCTTCGGGCCCGGCGCCTGGTAGTCCGACTTCAGGCCCCCGCCATAGAGCCGGTCCGGCCGCGACAGCATGTGCTCGTAGACGAGCCGGCCGACGGTCTGGCCGTGCTCGAGGATGAACGGCACCTCGTGGCTGCGCACCTCCAGCACCGCCCGGCTGCCGGCGCCGCCGGCGCCCGAATGGCCGAAGCCGGGATCGAAGAAGCCGGCATAGTGGACCCTGAACTCACCGACGAGCGGGTCGAACGGCGTCATCTCGGCCGCGTAGTCCGGCGGCACGTGCACCGCCTCGCGCGAAACCAGGATGTAGAACTCGTCGGGATCGAGGATCAGCTCGCGCGCGCCGCGCAGGCGCAGCGGCTCCCAGAAGTCGAGCACCTGGTGCGCGGCCTTGCGGTCGAGGTCGACCAGCCCGGTGTGGTGCTTGGCGCGGTAGCCGACCAGCCCGTCGCCGTCGCCTTCGAGGTCGATCGACAGGGCGATGCCGCCGCCCGATATGCTCGGCTCCTCGGCCGCGACCAGCGTCTCGCGGGCGTGCAGC
>Ga0066256_1000598_pt1 | contig 83924 bp, 69 predicted proteins | sample ThiBio_1000_biof_FD_87107 | JGI IMG/M metagenome (GOLD analysis project Ga0066256, IMG submission 87107) | Wastewater bioreactor microbial communities from Cape Town, South Africa - Thiocy_expt_1000_biof (version 2) | ecosystem: Engineered > Bioreactor > Thiocyanate-remediating >... | reverse complement strand
ATTCAACCTGACGACGCCAGAATGCTTCGGTCTTCGAGGACTGCATGCTTGACGCTCCGAGAAAGGGAGTGGCAAGCATTGGTCTGGCCATCGGGTTGCGGAATGTGGCTAGGCCGGACGCTTACGGCTTTTCGTCAATCGCGCAGGGCAAAACCCATCCCCACCCATACCCTCCCCTTCAAGGGGAGGGTATGGGTGGGGATGGGTTTGCGCGCAGGCCCACCGCCATCGCGCTGACGCTAGCCGGTGCGCCCGGCAAACGCCCGGAAAACGCGTCTGCCCGCCGATACCGGCCGCGCTGTGCGCCGGAAACCCGCCGCCGCGGGACGGCGACCGTGGCCGACGGCCTCAGCCCGTCGTCTCGATGCGCTCCACGCGCTGCAGTCCGCGCGGCAGCAGGCCGCCGCGGCCGGCGCGGTTGCCGCCGTATTCGACCAGATCGGCCCAGCGCAGGGTGAGCTTGCGCGCACCGGCGTACAGCGTGACCTCGCCCTTGCCCTCGGTCACCACGGCGATGCCCGCGACGCGCTCGCCTTCGCCGAGCTTGGCTTTCGGAATCTCGATGAGCTTGTTGCCCTTGCCGCCGTTTTCGAGCTCCGGCAGCTCGGCCACCGAGAACATCAGCAGGTGGCCGGCATTCGTCACGACGACGATGCGGTCGCGCGCGGCGTCGGCGACGTAGGCCGGGGCGAGCACGCGTGCGTTGTCGTCGATGTTGAGGATCTGCTTGCCGGCCTTCTTGTTGCCGACGAGATTGGCGAAGCGCGTGACGAAGCCGTAGCCGAAGTCGGACGCGAGCACGAGGCGCGTGTCGGCGTCGGCCATGGCCACGACCTCGAAGCGCGCCCCGGCCGGCGGCGCGAAGCGGCCGGTCAGCGGCTCGCCGTTGCCGCGCGCCGACGGCAGGCTGTGCGCCGCGGTCGAATAGCTGCGGCCGGTGGAGTCGACGAAGGCGACCTGCTGGGTGGTGCGGCCGCGCGCAAAGGCCTGCAACGCGTCGCCTTCGCGATAGCTCATGCCGGCCGGATCGACCTCGTGGCCCTTGGCCGCGCGTATCCAGCCCTTCTGCGACAGCACGACCGTGGTCGGCTCGCTCGCGACGAGCGCGGCCTCGTCCAGGGCCTGGGCGACCTGGCGCTCGATGATCGGCGAGCGGCGTTCGTCGCCGAATTTCTTCGCGTCGTCCTTGAGCTCGTCCTTGATCAAGGTCTTCAGGCGCTGTTTGGAATTGAGGATCACGTTGATGCGCGCGCGTTCTTCCTCGAGCTGATCGCGCTCGCCGTTGATCTTCATTTCCTCCAGTCGCGCGAGCTGGCGCAGGCGCGTCTCGAGAATGTAGTCGGCCTGTTCCTCGCTGAGTCCGAAGCGCGCCATCAGCACCGGCCTGGGCTCTTCCTCGGTGCGGATGATGCGGATCACCTCGTCGAGGTTGAGGTAGGCGATGCGCAGGCCTTCGAGCAGGTGCAGGCGGCGTTCGAGCTTGGCCAGACGGTGGTTCAGGCGCCGCGTGACCGTGTCGCTGCGGAAGCGCAGCCACTCGCTGAGGATCTGCTTGAGGTTCTTGACCTGCGGCCGCCCGTCCAGGCCGATGATGTTGAGGTTGACGCGGTAGCTCTTCTCCAGGTCCGTCGTCGCGAACAGATGCTGCATCATCTCGTCGGCGTCGACGCGGTTGGAGCGCGGGATCAGCACGAGGCGGATCGGGTTCTCGTGATCGGACTCGTCGCGCAGGTCTTCGAGCATCGGCAGCTTCTTCGCGCGCATCTGCGCGGCGATCTGCTCGAGGATCTTCGACGGCGACACCTGATAGGGCAGGGCGGTGATGACGACGTTGCCGTCTTCCTTGGCATAGACGGCACGGGCGCGCACGCTGCCGGTGCCGTTCTCGTACAGCGCCTGCAGCTCGGCCTTGGCGGTGATGATCTCCGCCCGGGTCGGGTAGTCCGGGCCCTGCACGTGTTCGCAGAGGTCGCGCACCGTCGCGTCGGGATCGTCGAGCAGGCGTATGCAGGCGCTGGCGATCTCGCGCAGGTTGTGCGGCGGGATGTCGGTGGCCATGCCCACGGCGATGCCCATGGAGCCGTTCAGCAGCACGTGCGGCACGCGCGACGGCAGCCAGGACGGTTCTTCCTGGCTGCCGTCGTAGTTCGGCGAGAAATCCACCGTGCCCTGGCCGAGCTCTTCGAGCAGCAGCGCGGCGATCGGTGCGAGCTTGGCCTCGGTGTAGCGCATCGCGGCGAAGGACTTGGGATCGTCGGGCGAACCGAAGTTGCCCTGGCCTTCGATCAGCGGATAACGGTAGGAGAACGACTGCGTCATCAGCACCATCGCCTCGTAGCAGGCGCTGTCGCCGTGCGGATGGTATTTGCCGAGGACTTCGCCGATGGTCAGCGCGGACTTGCGCGGCTTGGCGGTCGAGGCCAGGCCGAGTTCGCTCATCGCATAGACGATGCGTCGCTGCACCGGCTTGAGCCCGTCGCCGACGAACGGCAGGGCGCGGTCCAGCACGACGTACATGGAGTAGTCCAGGTACGCGCGCTCGGCATATTCCTTGAGCGGGATCTGTTCGAAATTGCTTTGCAGACTCATCGCGGAGCAAACCTCAGGGAGACCGGAACGCGGCGCCGCCGGTGCGGGCCGCCGATCGGATGCAACGAGCGGGCGGGCGGCGCGCGGGCAACGGCGCAAAGGCGGCTATTCTGCCGCAATCGGCCGCCGGCTTCGAATCGCCGGCCTCAGCCGCGCAGCAGGGGGCGCAGCAGCAGCCAGCCGACCAGGGTCGCGGTGACGGAGCCGACCACGTGGACCGTGATCAGCGCGCCGGCGCCGGTGTAGTCGCCGCGTTCGACGAGGAACGCGGCTTCTCCGGAAAATGTGGAAAATGTCGTCAGCCCGCCCAGGAAGCCCGTGCCGGCGAACAGGCGCAGCTGCGGCGACGTGTCCGCATGCGCCTCGAATACGGCCAGGAGCACGCCCATGAGCAGGCCGCCGACGAGATTGGCCGCGAGCGTGCCCAGCGGCAGCCGCTCGAACAGGGGATTGAGCCAGACGCCGAGGCCCCAGCGCAGCCAGGCGCCGCAGGCGGCGCCGAGGCCGACCGCCGTGACCGAAATCCAATTCATGCCGGGCATCTCCGCAAGTCGATGTCGGGTTCTGCGCCAGGGCCGCGCCGCAGTCAAGTGCGCCGCCGGGCTGCGCAGATTCCCGTATTCGCGGCAAGCAGGACCATGGTCACAGCGGCCGCTGTGCGGCAGCGCCGCGCGCGGCGTGCGCGCATGGTGCATCATGGCGCCCCTGCCGCCGCGACTCCCCTGCCGCGGCATTCAAACCGGGACCGTCCATGAACCAGCGCAACGACCTGACCCAGCCGCTCGACGACGCCGAAATCGAGATCCTGTCACGTTTCCTCGACGAGCATGCGGTCGAACGCGACGGCATGAGTTTCGAGATGCTCGACGGCTATCTGACGGCGGTGCTGTCGGGGCCCGACACGATCATGCCGTCGGAATGGCTGCCGCTGGTCTGGAGCGGCGACGACGAGCAGGCCGCCGGCGACGAGGCCGGCGTGTTCGAGGACGAGGCCGAAGCCGGCCGCATCCTCGATCTGGTCATGCGCCATTACAACCGCGTCGCCGGCGTGCTGGCCCAGGGCGGTGCGGAGTTCGAACCGTGGATCGGCGAATTCGAACTCGAGGACGGCGAGGTCGCCGCCTATGGTCAGGAATGGGCGCTGGGCTATCTGCGCGGCGTCAGCCTGCGCGAGGAGGCCTGGAGCGAACTGCTCGACGATGCCGACTGGGCCGACGATCTCGAAGCGCTGGACCTGCTCGCGCGCGGCCCCGACGACGAGGAGACCGGCGGCGAAGTGGCCACGCAGGATCAGCGCGACGCGCTGATCGACAGCATGGTCGGCTTCGCGCTCGACGCGCACGACTACTGGCTGGAACAGCGCCTGAAGCCGGCGACCGTGCGGCGCGAGCAGCCCAAGGTCGGCCGCAACGATGCCTGCCCCTGCGGCAGCGGCAAGAAGTACAAGCAGTGCTGCGGACAGGGCAACTGAGTCCGCGCGGATCCGGCGTCGCGGCCCGGTCGGCCGCGCACCTGCCGGCGCCTGCCGCCGGCCAGCTTTCCTCCAATGTCCGGCACGGCCGGGCGGCAGCCCGTGCGCCGTGCTACGCGGCGGATACGGCGGCGCCGCCGTGAGCGTGGCGCCCAAGCGCGGTCTGACCGTGTTGCTGGCCGGGCTGGCCATGTTCGGTCCGTTCGCGATCGACACCATGTTCCCGGCGTTCCCGGCCATCGCGGCCGAGTTCGGCGCCGACGACTTCGCGATGCAGCAGACCTTGTCGATCTATCTGGTCGCGCTGGCCGTGATGTCGCTCGTGCACGGACCGCTGTCGGACGCGCTCGGGCGCCGGCCCGTCGTCATCGGCGGCGTCGCCGTGTTCACCCTGGCCTCGATCGGCTGCGCGCTGACCTGGTCCATCGACAGCCTCTGGTTCTTCCGCGCGCTGCAGGGCACCTGCGCCGGCGCCGGCTGGATCGTCGCGCGCGCGATCATGCGCGACCTGTATCAGGGGGCGGTCGTGCAGCGGCTGATGTCGAACGTGTCGATGCTGTTCACGATCGCGCCGGCATTGGCGCCGATGATCGGCGGCTGGGTGCTGCTGGCCGGCAACTGGCGCTGGATCTTCTGGTTCCTCGCGCTCTGGGGCGGCTTGCTGCTGATCGCCTCGATCGGGCGCCTGCCCGAATCGCATCCGCCCGAACGGCGCATCGCGCTGCGTCTGCCGGCGCTGCTCGGCGGCTATCTCGACATGCTGCGGCATCGCCAGTTCTGGCCGCTGGCGATCGCCGGCACGATGAACTTCAGCGCGATGTTCCTCTACATTTCCTCGGCGCCGGCCTTCGTGGTGGGCCTGCTCAAGCTCGGTCCGCAGCAGTTCGGCTGGCTGTTCGTGCCGGCGGTCATGGGCATGTTCCTCGGCTCGCTGCTGTCGAGCCGCCTGGCCGGACGCGTCAGCGTCATGAGCACGATCAGCCTGGGCTATGCGGTCATGCTGGTCGCGTCGGTGTTGAACGTGACCACGGCGCTGGTGCTGGCGCAGCCGAAGATCCCGTGGTCGGTACTGCCGATCGGCCTGCATGCGATCGGTATCTCGCTGTCGTTCCCGAGCCTGACCGTGCTGTTGCTGGATCGCTTCCCGCTGCATCGCGGCGGCGCGTCCTCGCTGCAGGCCTTCGTGAGCCTTGTCTTCAACGCGGTACTGGCCGGTCTCGTCGTCGTGTTCGTGTCCGGCAGCGCGCTGCATCTGGCGCTGAGCGCGGCCGCCCTGACCGTGATCGGTTTCGTCGCCTGGCGCGTGTTCCGCGGCCAGATCAAGCAGGAACCCGGCGCGGCCGGCACGGCGCAGGCAGCCGCATCGGCGGACTGAGCCCGCGCGGATTCAGGCGGCCGGCGCGGCGCCGAGAATCTGCTTGAGCACCAGCAGCACCTCATCCTTGCTGCCCATGATGGTCAGCTGGTGTTCGCGCGAAATGTCGGTGCCGACGTTGACGTTGTAGCCCTGGCCGAGGTCGTTGCCGTCTTCGTCGGTGCGCGGATAGGTTTCCACCTTGCCGATGTACATGATGCGGTTGGCGTCGACGAAGCGGCCGTCGGGAAGTTTGATCCAGCGTTGCATGGCAGGGTCTCTCGGTTGGCTGGCGCGAACATAGCACGCGCCGCGATACCCGGTGCCGCGAAAAATCCGCTGCAGCGCTTCCTCCCTTTCCCCTCGCGGGAGCGGGCCGGGGAGAGGAGGCTGCCGGAGCCGGCATCGGTGCTGAATTTGCAGAACCAATTTCAACGCGCCGACTCGCGGCAGGACGGTCTGGGCCACATCGCCCGCACGGCAAAGAAAAAGGGCGCGCCTTGCGGCGCGCCCCTTCACGCAGCAGCCGCGCTTGCAGCGGGCCTCACTCCCAGCCGCAGTGCTGCCCCTTGTTCTGCTGCTTGAGCCAGGCATGCAGCGGCGCGAAATAGTCGAGGATGGCCGAGGCGTCCATCTCGCCCTTGCCGGTCAGCTCCTTGAGCGTGGCCTGCCAGGTCTGGCTGGAACCTTTTTCGAGCATGGCCCAGAACTTCGCGCCGGCGGCCTTGTTGCCGTAGATCGAGCATTCGTGCAGCGGGCCCTTGTAGCCGGCGGCCTTGCACAGTTCGCGCTGGAACTGGAACTGCAGGATGTGGGCGAGGAAGTAGCGCATGTACGGCGTGTTGCCGGGCACGTGATATTTCGCGCCGGGATCGAAATCGGCCTCGGTGCGCGCGACGATCGGCGCGACACCCTGGTACTTCTTCTTCAGCGCCCACCACGCGGCGTTGTAGTCGGCCGGCTTGATCGAGCCGTCGAACACGCCCCAGCGCCATTCGTCGATGAGCTTGCCGAACGGCAGGAACGCGACCTTTTCCAGCGCCTGCTTCATCTGTGCGTTGAGCATGGCTTCCTTGCTCGGCCTGGTCGCGCCGGCCAGGCCGATCTGCGCGAGATAGCCCGGCGTCAGGTTCAGCTGGATGGTGTCGCCGATCGCTTCGTGGAAGCCGTCGTGCGCGCCGGTCTGGAACAGCGGCGGCAGCTTGTTGTAGGCGAGGTAGTAATAGATGTGGCCGAGTTCGTGGTAGATCGTGCGGAAATCTTCCTCGTTGATGTTGATGCACATCTTGATGCGCACGTCGCCTTCGAGGTTCAGATCCCAGGCGCTGGCATGGCAGACCACGTCGCGGTCGGCCGGGCGCGTGAGCTGCGACTTTTCATAGAACGATTTCGGCAGGGCCGGGAAGCCCAGCGAACTGTAGAAATCCTCGGCCCGCTGCACCATCGCGACCGGCGTGTACTGCTTGTCCTTCAGCGCCGCGTCGACGTCGAGATTGGACACGCCCGGATACGGCTGCAGCAGCGGATACAGCGCGGCCCAGTCCTGCGACCACATGTTGCCGGTGATATGCGCCGGGATCGTGCCGTCGGCGGCGAGCTTGCCCGGGTACTGCTTCTCCAGCTTGTGCCGCGCATAGCACTGCAGATCCTTGTACAGCGGCTCGACCTGGCCCCAGAGACGGTCGGTTTCCCTGCGGAAGTCGGCCGCGCTCATGTCGTAGCCGGCGCGCCACATGTCGCCGGCGTTGGCATAGCCCATCTCGTGGGCGCCTTCGTTGACGAGTTCGGCGAAGCGCACGTAGTCCTTGCGCATGCCGCGCGCGGTGTTGTGCCAGGCGGTCCAGGCTTCCAGGTCGGCGTCCCAGTCGCGGTTCTCGGCCAGGACCTTGCTGAGCTGGTCGAGATTGCGGCAGGTCTCGGGCCTGGCCGGATCGGTGCAGGACTTGCCCGAGCCGTAGGCGGCGTTCAGGCGCGAAGCGATCTGGGTCAGTTCGGCGAGCCTTGCGGGATCTTTCGGTGCCGGCATTGCGGTCTGCAGCTTGAGCAGGTCGATGCCGCGCTGGGTCGCCGGCGAAATGCCCTTGACGCCGGCAAACTGCCTGGATTTCTCCACATTGGCAGAAAGTCGCGCAAGCGCACGCTCGTTGGCCTTGGCCACGAGCACCTCGGTGTCGCCGTTGATGTAGGTCTCCGAGACCCACTGCGCGGCGGTGATCTCGACGTAGTTGTCGCGGATCTCCTGGTTGATCGCGGCGACGAAGCTGTCGGCGGCGGCCGCGTCGGCGGTCTGGGCGAGAACGGCGGGCGCGCCGGCGCTCAAACCGATCGCGAGGGCCAATGCAAGTGCGGAACGGACTGGTATCACGGACGACTCCCGGAAGCCGCGGCCCCGCGGCCGCCGGCGTGGTGGCGCAGGCTAGTACCGCTGCCAGTGCGAAAGCAACCGCGCGGCTTGAAATGCGCCGTTGTCGCTAACATCTGCCCTCACGAGCGGCCGTTGCGCCGCGCAGCGCGGCGGTGCGTGCAGGTCAGCCGCCGCGCCGCAGCACTTTCCGGCGGCCGCAGGCCGCCTCTCCAGGGAGACATGAGCGCAATGAGTACAGGACAGGGTTCCGCCGGCAACGTGATCGCCGCGCTCTGCAGCTTCTTCATTCCGGGGCTCGGCCAGCTCGTGCAGGGACGTCTGCTCATGGCTGCGGTGCAGTTCGTGCTCGCCGCCGTGCTCTGGCTCGTCCTGCTCGGCTGGATCGTGCATCTGTGGTCGATACTCGACGCGGCGCTGTTCAAGCCGCGCGGTTGAACCGTTGCGCCGCTGCGTCGATGACGCAGCGGCGGTCCGTCCGGATTCGTATCGAACAACGGATGCCGGCCTGTGCGTCCGATGGGCGCGAATCACGCCGCAGGGTGAAAGGCCCTGCCGTCATCCGATAGTCAAGCGCGGGGCAGGGCTCTAGCATGGGCCGCGATACCGCCGGAGCCGTTTCCGCATGATCGTCACGCTAATCCTGATCGGCCTGACCGTGCTCGTGTCGCTGGCCGCGTTCAACGACGCGCGCCTAAAGCAGCAACTCGTGCTGTGGCCGCCGGCCGTGCGCCGCCGCCACGAGTACTGGCGTCTGCTGAGCTACGGTCTGGTGCATGCCGACGGCATGCATCTTTTTTTCAATATGTTCACCTTGTTCTTCTTCGGTGGGCAGATGGAAGCGTATCTGAGCATGCGGATCGGCGTGCTCGGTCTGCCGCTGCTGTACGTCGGCGGTCTCGTCGCGTCGATACTGCCGAGCTACGTCAAGCATCAGAACGACCCGAACTACTACAGCCTCGGCGCCTCGGGTGCGGTCGCTGCCGTGCTGTTCGCAGCCGTGCTGCTGCGGCCCGGCGCGACGATCTACCTGTTCTTCATCCCGATGCCGGCGCTGGTGTTCGGCATCGCCTATATCGCCTACTCCTGGTACATGGACCGCCAGTCCAACGACAACATCAACCACAGCGCGCATCTGTGGGGCGCGGGTTTCGGCCTGATGTTCATGGCCCTGCTGGAGCCGTCGCTGGTCGGCCGCCTGTTGCACTGAGACGGCCGGTCCGGGCGGCCGCTGCCGGCGGCCATCGCCCCGCTGGCGGACGGTCCGGTTTGACCCGCCCGCGCCTAAGCCGGACACTTCCCGGCCGGGGATGAAGTTTCGGGGGAATAGACGTGGGCTTTTTGGCGTTCTTGCAACGGATTTTCGGCGGCCAGCCCGCTGCGGCGGAACGGCGCGACCGGCCGCGCATCAACGCGCGTGAGGGCACCCGCGTGCTCATCGTCGACGATTCGCCGACGATCGTCGCGCTGCTGCGCAAGCTGCTGCAGCAGAACGGTTACGCGACCCTGGAGGCCGGCGACGCCGAGGAAGGCATACGCCTGGCCCAGGCCGAGGCGCCGAACCTGATCTTCCTCGACATCGTGCTGCCGGGCATGAACGGTTTCGCGGCGCTGCGCCAGTTGCGCCGCGATTCGCGCACGAAGGAAATTCCCATCATCATGATCAGCGGCAACGAGCAGGCGACCGAGCAGTTCTACGCTCAGCGCATCGGCGCCGACGATTTCATGAAAAAGCCGTTCTCGCGCGCCGAGGTGTTCATGCGCATCGAACGGCTGCTCAACGCCGACAAGATGCCCTACCGTTCGTCGCTGCGCGACGCGGCACGCGACGCCTGAGACACCAGGGCGTTCCGAGGTCGTCGCTCGCGTCGAACGACGTAACCCATCCCCACCCATACCCTCCCCTTGAAGGGGAGGGTTTGTCCAGGCGAGCTCGAAGGGACATGGCTTGATCGTGGGGTTCCCAATCACGCCGGGTGTCTCGACTCACGCCCGAAAAGTCGATTGGATCACATCCCTCGCAAGCGAGGCGCATAAAAAAACCCCTCCCCTTCAAGGGGAGGGTATGGGTGGGGATGGGGTTGCTTTGCAGGCGCAGTTTCCCCCGCCTATCGTCGCGAGTGCGCAAACGCTTCCAGTGCGTGGCTGAGCTGCTGGCAGAAACGCGGCGAAACAGGAAACGTCAGCGCTTGAGCGCGAAGCCGAAACGCGCAGGGCCGCGATGACTCGCGGCCCCGCGGGTCCTGCGGCGGCGCTTACTTCCCGGTCGCCGTTGCGGTCAGGCCGCGGCGTTCGAGCAGCGGCTTGACGTCCGGGTCGCGGCCGCGGAAGTCCTTGAACAGCTGCATCGCGTCCTCGCTGCCGCCGCGCGACAGCAGGGTCTGGCGGAAGTGGTCGCCGTTCTTGCGCTGCAGGCCGCCGTTCTCCTTGAACCATTCCACGCTGTCGGCGTCGAGCACTTCGCTCCAGATGTAGGCGTAGTAGCCGGCCGCGTAGCCGCCCATGATGTGCGAGAAGTAGGCGCTGCGGTAGCGCGGCGGCACCGGCGCGAAGTCGACGCCGGCCTTCTTCAGCGCAGCGGCCTCGAAGTCGAGGACGCCGCTGGCGTCCGGCGCCTGGCCGGCCTTGATCTGGTGCCAGGACTGGTCCAGCAGCGCGGCGCCGAGGTATTCGGTCGTCGCGAAGCCCTGGTTGAACTTTTCGGCCGCGAGCACCTTGTCGACGAGTTCCTGCGGAATCGCTTCGCCGGTCTTGTAGTGCTTGGCGTAGTTCTTCAGCACTTCCGGCCAGGTCGCCCACATTTCATTGACCTGCGACGGATATTCGACGAAGTCGCGCGGCACGCTGGTGCCCGAGAAGCGCGGGTACTTCACGTTCGAGAACATGCCGTGCAGCGCATGGCCGAATTCGTGGAACGCGGTGTTGACCTCGTCGAAGCTCAGCAGGGTCGGCTCGCCCTTGGGCGGCTTCGGAATGTTCAGGTGGTTGGCCACGACCGGATGCGTGCCGAACAGGCCGCTCTGCGAGACGTATTCGTTCATCCAGGCGCCGCCGCGCTTGTTGTCGCGCGCGTAGTAGTCGACCAGGAAGATCGCGAGCGGCTTGCCGTCGGCGTCGGTCACGTCGAACACGCGCACGTCCGGGTTGTAGACCGGCAGATCCTTGCGTTCCTTGAAGCTGATGCCGTAAAGCTTGTTCGCGGCGAAGAACACGCCGTTCTTGAGCACGTTGTCGAGCTCGAAGTACGGACGCAGCTGGTTCTGGTCGAAGCTGTACTTCTCGGCGCGGACCTTCTCCGCGTAGAACGACCAGTCCCACGGTGCGAGCTGGAAACCGCCCTTTTCCTTGTCGATCATGGCCTGCAGGTCGGCCGCTTCCTTCTTCGCGTTGGCGACCGCCGGCGGCGCGAGCTGGGCGAGGCGGTCGTTGACGGCCTTGACCGTCTTGGCCGTCTCGTCTTCCAGCGTGTAGGCGGCGTGGTTCTCATAGCCGAGCAGCGCGGCGCGTTCGGCGCGCAGCTTGGCGACCTTCGCGACGATGGCGCGGGTGTCGAACTCGCCGCCGTGGCTGGCGCGATTGACCGACGCCTTCTGCAGGCGCTCGCGCACGGCGCGGTTCTCGAGCTGGGCCAGGGCCGGCTGGCCGCTGGTGTTCTGCAGCGCGATCACGTACTTGCCTTCGAGCTTGCGCTGCTTGGCCGCTTCGGCGGCACCGGCGATCGCCGCTTCGGACAGGCCCTTGAGCTCGTCCTTGCTGTCGACGACGATGGCCGAGGCGTTGTTTTCCTTCAGCAGGTTCTGGCTGAACTGGGTCTGCAGCGAGGCCAGCTCCGCATTCATTTCCTTGAGCTTGGTCTTGTCGGCATCGCTGAGCTTGGCCCCGGCGCGCACGAAGTCGGTGTAGTAGCGCTCGACCAGGCGCTTGCCTTCGGCGTCGAGGCCCAGGGTGTCGCGCTTGTCGTACAGCGCCTGGATGCGCGCGAACAGCTTGGCGTTCAGCGCGATCGCATCCTGGTGGGCCGACAGCTTCGGCGCCATCTCGGCCTGGATCTTCTCGATGTCGTCGTTGGTGTTGGCGCCGCTGAGATTGAAGAACACGGTGGTCGCGCGGTTCAGCAGCTGGCCCGACTTCTCCATCGCGACGATGGTGTTGTCGAACGTCGGCGCGTCCTTGGCATTGGCGATCGCGTCCATCTCGGCGCGCTGCTCGGTCATGCCGGCTTCCATCGCCGGCACGAAGTGTTCGTTCTTGATCTTGTCGAAGGCCGGGTACTGGAACGGCAGGGTGCTCGGCTTGGCGAAAGGATTGTGGCTCATGTCGGCTTTGGCCGCGGCAGGGGCGGCAGTGGCTGCCTGGTCGGCGGCATACAGCGGCGCCGCGAGACCCAGGGCCAGGGCCAGCGCGACGGCGAGACGGTTCTTCATGGAAACGCACTCCGGACAGGAAAACGGGCGTCGATCCTAAACCCTCGCCGGCCATCCTGCCCCTGACGGAAGTCCCAGGCGCTTTGCCGCGGCTGCGCCGGCCGTGCTGCTGCGCCGCAATGCACCGGGAACGCCGGCCGCAGAATGCCGGATCGGCGCGTAGTTCGGCGTAAGACGATGCACCGGCGGCTCCGTCGCGTGGCCGAGATGGCGTGCCGCCGTGCGGCTGCCCGGCGCCGCCGCCGGGAAGACCGCTTGGAGTGCGCCACCGCGCCTGCCTAGAATCGGCGGATCAACGGGGGAGCGACTTATGAAGCGCGCAGGGATTCACGCCGGCCTGGCGGTGTGTTGGGGATTGTTGCTGTCCGCGCCGCTGGCTGCGGCCGATTCCGGCGGACTCAGCCCGCTGATGCAGGCGCAGCTCGCGGCACGCCCGGCGCAGCCGCCGCCGCTGGCGCCGCTGCATGGGACGCCCTGTGTCGGCGGCCTTGCCGCGGGCTATCCCTGTTCCAACATCGACCTGCTCTCGTTCACGCCGGTCGCGACGTTTTCCTCGACCAGCACGAACAGCCTCTGGGGCTGGACCGATCCGACCACGCAGCTCGAATACGCGCTGATCGGCGCCAACGACGGCCTGGCGATGTTCGAGCTCGCCGACCCGACCCATCCGAAGTACCTCGGCAAGCTGCCCACGCATACCGGCAGCTCGATCTGGCGCGACGTGCGCGTCTACGCGAACTATGCCTACGTCGTCAGCGACAACAACGGCAACCACGGCCTGCAGGTGTTCGACCTGACCCGTCTGCGCGGCGTGACCACGCCGCAGACCTTCAGCGAAGACGCGTTCCGCGGCGACTTCGGCCGCGGCCACACGATCGCGATCAATGAAGCGACCGGCTTCGCCTACGTGGCCGGCAGCAATACCTGTCCCGCGCCGAGCGCGACCGGCGCGCTGCGCATCTACGACATCCATGCGCCGGCCAATCCGACCTTCGTCGGCTGCGTGACGACCGGCAGCTATACGCATGAAAGCCAGTGTTTCGTCTATACGGGACCGGACACGGCGCACCAGGGCAAGGAGATCTGCCTCAACGCGAACGGCCCGACCAAGCGCTTCGCGATCGTCGACGTGACCAGCAAGTCCGCGCCGGTGACCTTGTCGTCCCTGACCTGGACCGGGGCGGGCTATCCGCACCAGGCCTGGTTCACCGATGACCAGCGCTATGCGCTGCTCAACGACGAGCTCGACGAGACCAGCTTCGGCCACAACGCGCGCACGCTGGTATTCGATCTGGCCGACCTCGACGCGCCGGTGCTCGTCGGCTATCACGAGCACGCCCTCGGCGTGATCGACCACAACCTCTACGTGCACGGCCAGTACGTCTACGAATCGAACTACGAGTCGGGTCTGCGCATACTGCGGCTGGAGAATCTGTCCCAGGCGCAGATGACCGAGGTGGCGTATTTCGACGTCTATCCGGCCAGCAACAACGCCGAGTTCAACGGCAACTGGAACAATTACCGTTTTCCCGGCAGCGGCAACGTGATCCTGACCGGCATCGACGAGGGCTTCTTCGTCGTCGCGCCGCAGCTGTGCAGCCCGCCGGCGGCGCCCTCGGCGCTGAGCGCGGTACCGGCGGGCAGCGGACAGATCGCCCTGGGCTGGACCGGCTCGGGCAGCGCCGGCGCGATCTGGAAGGTGGAGCGCGCTCAGGGCGGCTGCGGCGGCGCGTTCTCGACCCTGGCCAGCGGCCTGACCACGTCGACGTTCACCGACACCGGCGCGTCCGGCCAGGTCACCTACGGCTATCGCGTCGTCGAGCAGACTGCCAACGGCCAGTGCGCCTCCGTCGCCTCGGCCTGCGTCGAAGCGCAGACCGGCGGCGACTGCACGGCGGCCCCGCTGTTCGGCGGCGTTTCCGCGGTCTCCAATGCGGCCACGCCGCGCTGCCGGCTGGATCTGAACTGGAATGCCGCGGCGCCGGCCTGCGGCGGCCCTGCGCGGTATTCGATCTATCGCGGCGACAGTGCCGGCTTCGTGCCGGCGGCGGCCAACCGCATCGCGAGCGGACTGCAGACGCAGAGCTATTCCGACGACAGCGTCGCCGGCGGCGCGAACCGCTACTACGTCGTGCGCGCCGTCGATGCGGCCAACGGTGCTGAAGACGGCAACGGCGTGGAGCTCGCCGGCTTCGCGACCGGTCCGGCGCAGGACGGCACCTTCGTCTCGGGCGCCGAACCCGGCGAGCCGCTGTTCGACACCTCGCTGGCCGGCCCGGTCACGAACGCCGTGGAAGCGCCGCAGCATGCGGGCTGGCATACGGCGACGACGCGCAAGCGCAGCGGTGCGCAGAGCTTCTGGTCGACCTCGGCCAACAATCTCTGCGTCTCGCTGGTCAGCCCGACCTTGAGCCTGACGGCCGGGCAGAGCGCCGAACTGTCGTTCTGGAGCGCCTGGGACATCGAAGCCGGCTGGGACGGCGGCGTCGTCGAAGTGTCCGCCGACAACGGCGCGACCTGGACGCGGCTGACGCCGATCGGCGGCTACCCGTCGTCGATCACGAACGGCGGCACGCTCTGCGGCATCGCGCAAGGCTCCGGTGCTTTCACGGGCACGAACCAGCTGACCAGCTGGACGAACTCGCGCATCGACCTGTCGGCCTATGCGGGCCAGAGCGTGCAGCTGCGCTGGCTCTACCGCACCGACGGCGGTACGGCCGGGCAGGGCTGGTACGTCGACGACATCGCGCTGAGCCATGCGCAGGTTCCGGGCGTCTGCAGCGTGGACCAGATCTTCGCCGACGGCTTCGGTCCGTAGGGCGGGACGGGCGCCGAACAGGCGGCCGCGCGCCTGTTCCGCCGCGACGCGTCGTCGCGGAACGGGCGCAGGCCGGCGGCGGGCGCCGCGAACCCGGCGCCGAGCTGTCGGAGCTTCGCCGGCGCACGCTCAGATCTTCCAGTACCAGCCCCGCCGGTCCAGCGCGATCGCAATGAGCCACCAGACCGCGACGATCGCGGCAGCCCAGGCAGCCGAAGCGAATTCCGCACCGGCCAGCGGCGTCAGCCAGTTCGCGAACGCGTGCGCATAGAGCCAGCGGTCCGCGCCGGTCGCGGCGAGTACGCAGACCAGGAGCCACGATCCCGCATACGCGAGCATGGCGTTGCGTCCGAGCGCGCCGCCGGGCAGCCGGATGCCGCGCCCCTCGGCGAGCCTGTGCGCCGCGAGCAGCGCGAGACAGGCAATGCCGCCGGTCCACAGCACATAGGCCGGCGTCCATAGCGCCTTGTTGATCGGCTGTACGAAATCCAGGGCGGCGCCAGCGGCTGCCGTGAGGAAACCCGCACGCGCCAGTGCGCCGAGATCGCCGCAGCGCAACCAATGCCCGGCGCGCAAACCCAGCACGGTCGTCGCGAGCGCGCCGAGGGTGCTGACGAGGCCTTCGGGATCGAACGCGCGACCGCTGGCCGCGTCGTACTGATAAGCCAGACGCCCGAGCACGGCGCTGTCGAAGTAGAGCTCCGGATTCGCGTCCGGCGCCGTGCCGCCCCAGGCCAGCAGCGCGCCATGGCCGAACAGCAACAGGCCGAGCAGCACCCATTGCGTCCGCGGCTGCCGATACAGCGCGATCGCGCCGGCCAGCGCGACGCACAGTGCAATGCGCTGCAGCACGCCGGGCAGGCGGAAACTGCGCTCGGCAATCAGCAGCGCCGCGGCCGCATGCAGGAACAGCCCTGCGGCAAACAGCCGAGCGGCGCGGCCGAGCACGCCGCGCCGCAAAGCCGCCGGTGCGCGACCGCGTTCCAGCGCCGGTTCGAGCGCGAGCGCCAGCGAAACGCCGGCGACGAACAGAAAAAAGGGAAAGATGTAATCCGCCGGATTGCAGCCGTTCCAGGCCGCATGTTCCAGCCACGGATACACGTGGCTCCAGTCGCCCGCGTCGTTGACGAGCAGCATGGCCGCGACGGTCAGCCCGCGCAGCGCGTCGACCGAGGCGAAGCGTGGAGCGGGAGAGGCGGCGGCACGGTTGTTCATGCGAAAACCCCGGCGGAAACCCGCCGAGGTTCGCATACGTGTCGATCGGGCGGCAAAGCGCGGTCGGTGATCGCGCTTTGCCGCGGTGCAGCCGGATGAGGCGGCGGCGCAGTCCGCCTGCCGTCGCTGCGCCGTGCGCGGTCCGGATCAGCCGGACACGCCGCATGGCGCGTGCGGATTCAACGCGGCGAACGCGAGCCGCGGCCGCCGTTGTTGCCGCCGTTGCCGCCGGCATTGCCGTTGCCCGAGCGACGGCCGCTGGTCTGGCCGCCGTTGCCGCCGCCGCGACGCTGGTCGCGGCCGGCGTGGTGCTTGCCGCCGGTCGGCTGGGCGACGTGGCCGCGGCGCGCGGTGCTGCGGCCGGGCTGCTTGGGCTTGCCGGCGCGCTGGGCGTCGGCGCCGGTGCGCAGCGGCAGCTTGGGCTCGAAGCCCGGCAGCACGGCGATCTCGATGTCGCGCTTCAGAAGCCGCTGGATGTCGTTGAGCAGGCCCTGCTCGTCGCGGCTGACCAGCGACAGTGCAATACCGTCGCAGCCGGCGCGGCCGGTGCGGCCGATGCGGTGCACGTAGTCGGCCGCGACCATCGGCAGGTCGTGGTTGATGACGACGGGCAGCTGGTCGATGTCCAGACCGCGCGCGGCGATGTCGGTCGCGACCAGTACGTGGATGCGGCCGTCCTTGAAGTCCTTCAGCGCGCGCTGGCGCGCGTTCTGGCTCTTGTTGCCGTGGATCGCGTCGGCCTTGAAGCCGGCCTGGCACAGCTGCTTGGCCAGTCGGTCCGAGCCGTGCTTGGTGCGGCCGAACACGAGGGTCTGGCGGCGGCTGTCCTGCGCGAGCAGTTCGATCAGCAGGTCCTTCTTGCGCTCGGCGTCGACCGCATAGACGCGGTGTTCGACCGTGGCCGCGACGCTGTTCTGCTGCGCGATCTGGATCTGCGCCGGATCGTTCAGCAGCTCGGTCGCGAGCTTGCGGATGTCGTCGGCATAGGTCGCCGAGAACATCAGGTTCTGGCGCTGGCGCGGCAGCTGGCCGAGGATCTTCTTCAGCGCCGGCAGGAAGCCCATGTCGAGCATGCGGTCGGCTTCGTCGAGCACGAGGATCTCGACGTCGCGCAGGTTCAGGGTGCGCTGGTCGAGATGGTCGATCAGGCGGCCCGGCGTGGCGACGATCAGGTCCATGCCGCGCTTGAGCGCCTGCACCTGGCCGCCCATGCCGACGCCGCCGAAGATCGTGGTGGAGTTGAAGCGGATGTTCTTGCCGTAGGCGCGGATGCTGTCATGCACCTGCACGGCGAGTTCGCGCGTCGGCGTCAGTACCAGCGCGCGCACCTTGCGCGGCTGATCCTTGCGCAGCGCGCCGTTCGGATAGAGGCGTTCCAGCAGCGGCAGCGCGAAGGCGGCGGTCTTGCCGGTGCCGGTCTGCGCGCCGGCGAGCAGGTCGCGGCCGGCCAGCACGAGCGGGATCGCTTCGGCCTGGATCGGCGTGGGGGTGTCGTAGCCGAGCTCGTTGAGCGCGCACAGCAGAGCGGGCGACAGCCCGAGGTTGTCGAAAGACATGGGATTGCTCCTCAGCAGAAAACCCAGAGCGTTCCCAACGGCCGTCCAGGGCCATATATCCGCGCTGCAGGTAGAAATGGTGACGGCGGGCGCTTGAGGCCTTGCCGTGTCGTCGTGGAAGCCGGTGGAGAGAGAAAGCTGCAGACGTGGCGGGCGCCAGGATCGCGCCGGCTGCGTCACGCCAGAAATCCGGTAGGGAAGCCGGGGAGTCCGCACGAGAACCGTCGGACTATACGGGAATGGGCGGGGATTGGCGAGCGCTGCTTTGTTTTGGCCGGGAATCGTAGGAACCGGGCTGGAAGCTTGCGGCGCGATGCTTTGGCTGTTGCCCGATCGTGCGAAGCAACCCCATCCCCACCCATACCCTCCCCTTGAAGGGGAGGGCTTGAAGGCGTCCGCTTTGAAATCCTCCCTTGAAGGGGAGGGCTGAAGGCGTCCGCTTTGAAATCCTCCCTTGAAGGGGAGGGCTTGAAGGCATCGCTTTTAAATCTTCCCTTGAGGGAGAGGGCTTGAAGGCAGTTCGCTGTGAAACCCTCCCCTTCAAGGGGAGGGTATGGGTGGGGATGGGTTTCGCCGTGCGGTTTCGACGATTCCCGATTCCCATTCCCGGCAAGTAACAACCCGCTATTACATGACCGAGCCCGCTCGCGGCCTTCTGCTAGGCTATGCGCCCTTCGCGCCCGGCCCGCACCACGTACCGAGGAATTCCATGGCATTGACCGCCGCCCGCACGCCGCCCGGCGTGCTCGAACTGCTGCCGCTGGATCAGATTGCGTTCCAGGACATGCTCGACACGATACGCCGCAGCTTCGAGCGCTTCGGCTTCCTGCCGGTGGAGACGCCGGTCATGGAGCTGACCGAGGTGCTGCTGACCAAGGAAGGCGGCGAGACCGAACGCCAGGTCTATTTCGTGCAGTCGACCGGCAATCTGGAGAAGGGCGGCACACCTGAGATGGCGCTGCGCTTCGACCTGACCGTGCCGCTCGCGCGCTACGTCGCCGAGCACGAGCACCAGCTCAACTTCCCGTTCCGCCGCTACCAGATGCAGCGCGTCTATCGCGGCGAGCGCCAGCAGCGCGGCCGCTTCCGCGAGTTCTACCAGTGCGACATCGACGTGATCGGCAAGGACGCGTTGTCGATCCGCTACGACGCCGAGCTGCCGGCCGTGATCTATCAGGTGTTCCGCGACCTGAAGATCGGCCCGTTCACGATCCAGCTCAACAACCGCAAGCTGCTGCGCGGTTTCTTCGAGAATCTCGGCCAGGCCGACGCGGAGCGCCAGGCGTTGATCCTGCGCGAGATCGACAAGCTCGACAAAGTCGGCGCGGACAAGGTCGCGCAGACCCTGCGCGACGGCGACTTCGGCCTGACGGCCGACGACGTCGCGCGCATCCTCGACTTCGTGCAGACGCGCTCGGCCGGCCACGCCGATGCCTTGGCCCGGCTCGATGCGCTCGGGCAGGGCAGCGCGGCGTTCAACGAAGGCATCATCGAGCTGCGCGAGGTACTGGAATTGATCCGCGCGCTAGGCGTTCCAGAACAGTTCTACGCGCTGAACCTGTCGATCGCGCGCGGTCTGGACTACTACACCGGCACGGTCTACGAGACGCACCTGACCGATCACCCGCAGATCGGCTCGATCTGCTCGGGCGGCCGCTACGAGAACCTGGCCGGCCACTACACCAAGTCGCACCTGCCGGGTGTCGGCATTTCCATCGGCGCGACGCGCCTGTACTGGCAGTTGCGCGAGGCCGGCCTGATCGGCACCGGCGCGAGCACGGTGCAGGTACTCGTCACGCAGATGGATGAAGCCGAGCTGCCGCGCTATCTCGCGATCGCGAACGAGCTGCGCCAGGCCGGCATCAATACCGAAGTCGTGCTCGAAGCCGGCAAGCTCGCCCGGCAGTTCAAGTACGCCGAGAAGGCCGGCATCGCGTTCGCCGTCGTCGTCGGCAGCGACGAAATCGCCAAGGGCACGGCCATCGTCAAGGACCTGCGCCGGCGCGAGCAATTCGAGGTCGCGCGCGCCGAGCTGGTCAAGGCGCTGCGCGTGGAGCTCGAACAGGCGCAGGCGATGGGCTGACGAGGCCGGAAAGGGTCGAGCGAGTGTCCACAACGCCGCTCCTGTGCCCTGCTGCTTGTCGCCACAACCCCGCCAAACGCTCGCCATGCGAGCGTTTGGCCGATCCGGCCCGTCGGGCGTTCAGAACGATCAGAACCTGCGGTTCTCAACGATCATTCTTCACCCCCTTGACGCAAGGGGGCTCCGTTCCAGAGCCAGGCTCTGACTCATTCATGGTTCCCAGTTGGAAATCCGCATGAACAACGACGCCATCATTCTCGACGGTTCCTCGCTGACGCGTGCCCAGGTGGCCGCGATCGCCTACGACGGCCGCCGCATCGCGCTGGATGCGGCGCAGCTGGCCCGTGTGCAGCAGACCGCCGATTTCCTCGCCGACAAGGTCAGCTGCGGCGAACCCATCTATGGGGTGACGACGGGCTTCGGCAGCAACGCCGACAAGCTGCTCGGCGCGCACCGCGCGCGCGACGAACTGCCCGGCGGCAATCCGGAGCGCCACGACGGCACGCTGATGGAGGAGCTGCAGTACAACCTCGTCGTGACGCATGCGGTCTGCGTCGGCGAACCGTTTGCGCCGCCGGTGGTGCGCGCGATGCTCGCGATCCGCGTGAACACCCTGATGCGCGGCCATTCCGGCATCCGCGCGAGCACCTTGCAGGCGCTCGCCGAACTGCTGAACCGCGATGTGATCCCGGTGATTCCGCAGAAGGGTTCGGTCGGCGCCAGCGGCGATCTCGCGCCGCTGTCGCACCTGGCCATCGTGCTGCTCGGCGGCGGCGAAGCCTTCGTCGGCGGCCAGCGCCTGCCCGGCGCCGAAGCGCTCGCGCGCGCCGGCCTCGCGCCGCTGCGCCTGTCGTTCAAGGAAGGTCTCGCGTTGAACAACGGCACGACGCAGATGCTCGCGACCGCGACGCTCGCGCTCGCGCGCATGGAGTATCTGCTGGAGGTGGCCGATCTCGCCGCGGCGATGACCCTGGATGCATTCGCCGGCCGCACCGGCGCGCTCAAGCCCGAAGTGCATCAGCTGCGCCCGCATCCGGGTCAGGTGCAGTCGGCGGCGAACCTGCGCCGCCTGCTGGCCGGCTCGACCCTGGCCGACATTCCGTATCACCTCGTGCCGCGCTTCCGCACCTGGCTCGCGAGTTCCTGGTCGCATGTGCAGGACCAGGCCGCGCGCTTCGATCTGTCGTGGGACTATGTGCCGCCGGCGCAGCGCCACGGCAAGGAATCGTTCTATGCGCGCTTCCTGCCGTTCAAGGGCGGCAAGAAGCACCAGCCGCAGGACGCCTACTGCCTGCGCTGCGCGCCGCAGGTACACGGTGCGGTGCGCGATGCCTGGAGCCAGGCCTGCCGCGTCATCGACATCGAGCTCAACGCGGTCACCGACAATCCGCTGATTTTTCCGCACATGGAAAATGCGTCCGTCATCGAGGATCAGGTCGTCTCCGCCGGCCATTTCCACGGCATGCCGCTGGCGCTGGCGATGAGCTACCTGAAGGCGGCCATTCCGGTGCTGGCCTCGATCGCCGAGCGGCGTCTGAACAAACTGGTCGATCCGGCCAACAACGACGGCCTGCCGGCGTTCCTGATCGGCAACGAGGACGCGACCGATTCGGGCTTCATGATCGTGCAGTACACGGCCGCGGCGCTGGTCAACGACCTGGCCACGCGCGCGCATCCGGCCAGCGTCTATTCGATCCCGACCAGCGCGAATGCCGAGGACCATGTGTCCATGGGCGCCAACGAGGCGCGCCACGTGCTCGACATGACCGACGATCTGTCCGACGTGCTCGCGCTGGAGGTCTATACCGCGGCGCAGGCGCTGGAATATCGCCAGGACATGCTCAACGCGGCGCGGCGGCTGGCCGACCGCGGCGATCTCGCGGCGTTCGCGGCCAAGGTGCAGGGCGCGCCGGCGGAGGGACACGCCGAGCACGCGCAGTTCCGCGACGAAGTCGCCGCGCTGATGCAGGCGCTGCGCGAGGCCGGCGAATTCCGCGCCGGCGACGCCGTGCGCGAGGCCTTCGCCCGCGTGCGCGACGTCGTCGGCTTCATGCAGCGCGATCGCGCCATGGATGCCGAAGTCCAGCGCGTCTGCGCGCTCGTGCGCAGCGGAGCGCTGCTCGGCCGCAAGGCCTGAGCATGCGCGGCGCCGGCTTCCGGAAGGCGGCGGGCGGCAACGTCCGCGCCGCGGCGGCGGCGCTGCTGAGCGTGCTGTGTTTCGGAACCGTGTCGCCGGCTGTCCTGGCGGCGCCCGGCAAGCCGGCGGCGTCGCTGGATACGGTCGCGCGTACGGTTTCGACGCAGGCCTGCGGCGCGATGAAACGCCGCGTCGATGCGATTCCCGGCAAGGCTCCGCTGCTGCTGCGCAGCTACGACGAGGTGCAGGGCGATGCGAACCCTGATCTGCCGGCGCTGCGCACCGCGGCTTTCACCTACGACAACGCGCTCGCCGTCATCGCCTTGCTGGCCTGCGGACATCAGGAGGCAGCGCTGCGCATCGGCACCGCGCTGGAACGCGCCGCGCTGCGCGATACGCGTCTGCGCAATGCCTATCGCGCCGGCGCGGTCGAGGACGCCGTGCTCGCCAACGGCTGGTGGGACGCGGCGCAGGATCGCTGGGTCGAGGATGCCTATCAGTCGGGCACGGCCACGGGCAATGTCGCCTGGGCCGCACTCGCGCTGCTGGCGCTGCACGAGCACACCGGCGAGGTGCGCTGGCGCGATGCCGCGGCGAAGCTCGCCGGCTGGGTGACTGCCAACACGAGCGGCACGAAGCCTGACGACGGTTTCAGTGGCGGCGTCGACGGTTTCGACGCGGCGCCGGTCAGGCTCGGCTGGAAGTCCAGCGAGCATGCGATCGACCTCGTCGCCGTGTTCGGCTGGCTGGCCGACGCCAAGGCGGCCGGCGAGTGGGAGGCCCAGGCAGCTCGTGCGCGACGATTTCTCGACAGCCAGTGGGATGCGGCCAGCGGCCATTTCCTGATCGGCACCTTGCCCGACGGCCGCACGCCGAACCGCGCGACATCGGCGCTGGACGTGCAGTGGTGGGCGCCGATGCTGCCTGGCGCACCGAAAGAATGGCGCCGCGCGATGCGCTACGCCGAACGCGTGCATGCAGTCGGCGACGGATTCGATTTCAACGAGGACCGCGACGGCGAATGGCTGGAAGGCACGGCCCAGGCCGCGCTCGCGTATCGCATCGCCGGCGAGACCGACGCGGCACGGCGCAGCCTGGCCGAAGTGGCCGCGCAGTTCAGTCCGGACGGCTACGTGTTCGCGACGCGCGAAGCGAAGATCACGACGGGCCTTGCGATCGGTCCGGCCAGCACCTCGGCGGACGCCTACTACTACCGCCGGCCGCACCTGGGTGCGACGGCATGGGCAGCGCTCGCGGCGCTGAATCGGAATCCGTTTCGCGCGCCGCGCTGATCCGCTGCGACCGCGCCGTCGCTTCGTCGATCTTGTGCGGAGCCATCGCAGCGCTCGCTGCCTGCGCGTCAGGCGAAAGGCGGACGACGTCGGAGTGGCTGCGACGCCCGACCCTTTACGTGAAAAGCCACCGGTCGTCGATGCGCCGATCGGGCTGGGTCGTAGCCGGGTTCTCCGGGTAGTCCCTCGCCCCGATCGGATCAGGGCGAGGGATGCTGTTGCGGGCGCAGCGGCGTCGCCGCATCGGCGCGGCGACTGCGCCCGGATTACGGCGTTTCGAACCCGTTCGCGAACAGCACGTCGTTGTTGATCGCGCGGCAGGCCTGGCCGCCGGCGGCGACCTTGACGTTGTCGATGGACCAGCCTTCGGCGCTCTGGCTATTGTCGCTGGTCAGGCGGAAGCGCAGTTTCACGGCGCCCTGGTTCGTCGCGGCCGGCAGCGCCAGGCGCGTGGAGCGCCAGGCGGTTTCGCCGCTGCAGCGCGCGACTTCGCTCCAGGTCGGCGAACCCGCCGATGCGTTGGTGCTGATCTCGACGATGCCGTAGTCGTAGCCGGACTCGGTCACGCATTTCTGGTCGAAGGTCAGCACGGCTTCGTCGTAGTTGGTCAGGTTCAGGAGCGGCGAGGTCAGGCTGGTGTTCGCGTTGTTCGCGTAGCTGCCGGCCGGGCTGTCGGTCCAGACCTTGGTCGTGTTGCCGGCGACGCTGGAGCTGATGCCCCAGGGCGTCTGCGCGGTCCAGCCCGGGTTCGTGCCTTCGACATCGTCGCTGAACACGGTGCAGTTCGGCGTCAGCGTGAAATTGCGCACGACGTCGCCGCCGCCGCTCAGGGTGACGCCGGTCGCGCGCTCGGTCATGTAGCCCGGCGCGCTGACTTCGATGTCGAACGTGCCGGCACGCAGGCGCCTGGTGTAGTTGCCTGAGGCATCGGCCTGCTGCGTGCTCGTGCCGATCTTGATGGTCGCGGCCAGCGGTGCGTTCGTCGTCGCGTCGCGTACGCTGCCGTGCACCGTCGCGATCTCGTTGGCCTGTGCGACTTCGATGAACACGGCGTTCGGCGGACCGGCGTCGCCGGCGGTGTCGACACCCTGCACGTAGACCAGATGGCGGCCGCTGGAAAGGCCCGTCGTGTCGAGATCGAGCTGCACCGCTTCGCTGCCGCTGTTGAAGCTGCCGTCGCTCGCGGTCATGGCCCGCGCCACGGCGCCGCTTTCCCAGGGCAGGAGGTCGACGAACGCGCGCGCCGAGGCGACGTTCTGCGTGGTCGGCGGCGGCGGTGCGCCGGCCTGCGGCTGCGCCGTACGGTTCAGGCGCGAATCGTCGACGCGCGCGCTGACGCGCACCGTGTCGCCGGCGACGACGAGGTCCGGCGTCGCGCTGATCTCCGCCGCGTCGGGACCGAACGGCAGCTTGTACGGCGCCCACAGCGTGCGCGCCGCATAGCGCAGCGCGTCGACGTTGTGCGGGTAGGTGCTGCTCTCGAACGACGCGCAGTCCTCGAAGAACGCGACGCCGAGCTCGATCGTATAGGCCGGCACGCCGAGGGGGCCGTAGGCCGAGTCGTCCGTGGTGCCGCTGGTCGCATACAGGCCGACCGACTGCTGCGGGTCGTAGCCGTTGAACCAGGCGACGCGGCGGCCGAGCATTTCCAGCGCGGCCGAATTCGGCGCCAGGGTCGTCGTGTCGCCCCAGGGCCACAGCACGAGCTGCGAGAAGCTGTGGATGTCGAAGAACACGCCCTGCGTCGTGTCCGGCGCCGGCGTCGTGGTGTCGTCGGGGCGCAGGTCCGGGAAGATGCTGCGCACGTAGGCGACGACGGCCTGGGTTTCCGGTTCCGACGCCGAGCTCGCGCCGCGATAGGTCTCGTTGCAGGCCGAGGTGCTTGCGCCGGGGCCGCCCCAGTGGAACGGGAAATTGCGGTTGAGATCGGCGCCGCGCGAATTGCTCGTCGCGCCGCAGTAGGCCGTGTTCGTGTTCTTGCGCCAGGACAGGCCGGTCTCGGCCTTCTTGCGGCCGTCCGGATTGGACTGCAGCAGCAGATGGAATTCGTTGTGGTCGAGCAGCCAGGTCGCTTCGGGATCCACACCGTAGCCGTTGACCAGCCATTCGGCGAAGCGTGTGTTGAGCTCGGCCGTCGTGTATTCGCGCGCATGGATCGCGGTCATCGCGAACATCTTGGGCTTGGGCCCGGCGACCGCGGAATTGGTCAGCTTGAGCACGACGAGGTCGTAGCCCGGATCGCCGCCGGCGGTGACTTTTTCCCAGGAATCGCCGATGTCGATCTTGCTGGCGAGGTTCGGATGCGCCGCGACCAGCGCGTCGATCGAGGACAGCGTTTCCTCGACCGTGCGATAGCAGGAGAAACCCGGAATGCTCTTGAGCGAGCGGCCCGAGGTCTGCTGCTGCAGTGCCGCGGTCGCGTCCTTGTCGATCGTGAGATCCGCCGTCTGCGTGCGCAGCCAGACCAGATCCTCGGGTTCGATCTCGGCCATGACCGTGCCTTTCTTGCGGTCCACGCGCAGGTGGCCGAGGCGGTCGGCCATGCGCTGGATCAGCGCCTGATCGCGGGTCTGTACGACGACGACTTCCGGCGACGGGCTGGCGGCCGAAGCCGGCAGCGCGGCCAGGGTCAGCAGAAACGCGGAAATCCAGTGAAAGCGCATGCGGTGTCCCCCCAACGAACGGCACAAGCGCGGAATCCTAGAAGCTGGCCGGGGCAGCGGCTCATTGCTGCACTGCAAAAATATGTGACGCAGTTGGCGTTTTCCCGCTGCGGTGGCGAAACCAAACGCCAAATGCGGCCGGACGGGCGGCCGGCCCGGGCTGAGGCCGCGGGCGGAAACGTCGGGCATCAGGCGGCGGCCGAGCCCTGCACGACGCGGTTGCGGCCGCCGCGCTTGGCCTCGTACAGCGCGTCGTCGGCACGGCGCAGCAGCGCCTCGGCGGCGGCGTCAGCCCCGGCGGCCACGGTCGCCGCGCCGATGCTGACCGTCAGGCGTAGCTGGCGTCCGCCGTCCAGCGCGAACACCTCGGCGGCGACGCGCTGGCGTATGGCCTCGGCCGTGCGCCGCGCGCCAAGTTCGTCGGTGTCGGGCATCAGCACGACGAATTCCTCGCCGCCGAAACGCGCGACCGCGCCGCGGCCGCCGGCGCAGCGCTGCAGGATCGCGGCGATGCTGCGCAGGCAGTCGTCGCCGGTCAGGTGGCCGTGGTCGTCGTTGACGCGCTTGAAGTGATCCAGGTCGGCGATCAGCAGCGAATAGGGCCGGGCGTGTTGCAGGCATTCGGCCAGCTGCGGCGCGAACATCTGCTCGAAATGGCGCCGGTTGAACACCCCGGTCAGGCCGTCGCGGGCGCTGAGCTCGTGCAGGCGCGCATGCACCTCGCCGAGCTGCTGCAGCGCGCCGCTCAATGCTTCGGTGCGTTCGGCCACGCGCTGCTCCAGGCGCTCGTTGGCCTCGTGGGCGATGCGCTCGTTCTCCTCGCGCAGCGCGGCCCAGCGGTAGGCCAGGGCGAAGGACAGGAAGATCATTTCCGCGGCCGAGCCGATCTGCATGCCGTATTCGGTCACGAAGGTCCTCGGCAGCAGGCCGAAGGAAACGGCGGCATAGCTCAAGGTGCCGGTCAGCAGCATGGCCCAGGACACGAGGAACAGCAGGGCAGGGCGGAAGCCGCGCCGCGCGACCGTGACCGCCGCGGCGATGATCGCCGCCACGCCCGGGAACACCAGCGCCGTGCCGATCAGCACCGCCGTGCGGTACGGCAGCAGCGGTGAGGCCAGCAGCATCAGCAGATGCGCGCCGATCAGTGCGAGCAGCAGGCGGTTGGCCAGCGGCGAGCGCCGCGGCAGCTCGAGGAAATCGCGCGCGAACAGGTGCATCGCGAGCATGGCCAGGGCCATCGACATCGGCACGGCCGCATTCGCGAGCCACGGCGAGTTCGGCCAGAAATACTCGAACGCCAAGCCGTTGAGGCAGAACAGCACGAGGCCGAAGCCGGCGACGTGCAGGCTGTAGAGGAAATGCGAGCGGTCGCGCAGCGAGGCGAACAGGATCAGGTTGTAGAACAGCAGCGCGAGCAGGATGCCGTAGTACAGACCCATGCCGAACTGCGTGTCGCGCGTGAGGACCAGGAAGGCGCTGGGCGCATACAGGGTCAGCGGCACCTGCATCGAGCTGCGGCTCTGCGTGCGCAGCAGCAGGTCCAGCGGCCGGCCCGGCGTCAGGGTCAGCCAGAAGTTCGGTTCGCGATAGCTGACGGCGCGCTGCGCGAACGGACGCAGATCGCCCGAAGCGGCGTGTTCGACACGCCCGTCGACGTCGCGCACGTAGAGGTCGACCTCGTCCAGCAAGGCGTAGTCGAGCACCAGCAGCCAGCGCGTGTCGGCCGCATCGACATTGGCCAGGCGCAGGTGGAACCAGTAGGCGCCGTCGACGAAACCGAACGTCGCGCTGCCGTCCGGCAGCGGGGCGAATCGCTGACCTGCATCGGCCGCGGCGAACATCTGCTGCGGCGTCGCCGTCGCATCGGCGTCCACGGCGTAGCGGGTTGCGGCGGCGAGTTCGGCCTGCGTCTGGCCCGCATGCAGCGGCAAGGTCTCCAACCGGTCGGCCGCAGTCGCCCGCCCGCCCGCCAGCAGGCTGCAGCACAGCAACAGTCCCAGCAGTAGACGAACCACGCAACGCTCCGTTTCGCCGCTGTCGACGGGCTCATGCAGGATCACGGCCAGCCCCCGCTTTCGATCAACGCGCGACCGCGGAGTTGCCGAACGTGCATCGGCGCGGGCGGTGGGCCGGTGGCGCGCGAATCGCGCCGGCGATGCGGTACCCCTGGGCAGGACCCGGCGCCAATTGCTTGATTTGACGGGTTGTACGGCGACGTCGTCGTGCCGTTGTGCGGTCGCGACGGTGGCGGCGTCCGGCTGCAACAAATTGTGTCGTGGCAGGGTCGGGGAATCGGGAATCGCAGGAGCGGCAGCCGCCCCGCTCGCAAGGGGGCAAGTGAGTCGCCGCTCGAAGCCGCCGCACTGGCGACTGCGAGCGCCCAACAGGGCGGAGGGCGATGGAGGGGATGGGTTTTCGCTGTGCGGGCAGACGGCTTCCCGTTTCAGCGCCACCGGTTATCACGACTGCCGGTTCCTTCCGGTTTCCGGCTGCCGGCGCCCCACGGTTTACATCCCGCGTCAGCCTGCGCTAGAGTCGCCGGACTGTTCTAATGCGTTATTACATTGAATCATGAAGCGACGCTATCTCGAGCCCGAAAACACGCCGGTTCCGCCCGAGGAAAGCCTGTGCCGGGCCTTGCTCTCGCTGGATACGCCGGCGGAGATGCTGGCTTTCCTGCGCGACCTCTGCACGCCGGCCGAGCTCGAGGCGCTGGTCGACCGCTGGCGCGTGGTGCCCTATCTGCTGGCCGGCTACGCCTATCGCGAGATCCACGACCGAACCTCGGTCAGCGTCACGACCATAGGCCGCGTCGCGCGCTTCCTGCAGCAGGGCAACGGCGGTTATCTCGCCGTCGTCGCGCACGAGGCATTGCCGCCGCTGCCCAAGCCGGCGCGCCGCCGCGGCGCTGCGCCGGCATCGACCGATCGCCGCGCGCCCGCGCCGCGCACTCGCAGCAGGAGTTCCTCATGAAAACACGCGACCGGCTGCGCATCGCGGTGCAGAAGTCGGGCCGGCTGGCCGACGTCTCGCAGGATCTGCTCGCGCGCTGCGGCCTGAAGTTCCGGCAGAGCCGCGACAAGCTGTTCTGCTTCGGCGAAAGCCTGGCGATCGACCTGCTGCTCGTGCGCGACGACGACATTCCGGGACTGATTGCCGATGGCGTCTGCGACCTCGGCATCGTCGGACGCAACGTGCTGGCCGAGCAGCAGGCCGCGGCGCGCAGCCGCGGCGAGGCGGTCGCGCTGCGCGAATTGCTGCCGCTGGGCTTCGGCCGCTGCCGCCTGGCCATCGCCTTGCCGCAGGAACAGGAATACGCCGGCAGCGCGGCGCTGCAGGGCCTGCGCATCGCGACCACGTATCCGGCGCTGACCGGCGCCTGGCTGGCTGCTGCCGGTGTCGAGGCGAAGATCGTCGTGCTGTCGGGATCGGTGGAAATTGCGCCGCGCCTGGGCACAGCCGATGCGATCTGTGATCTCGTGTCCAGCGGCGCGACCCTGCAGGCCAATCAGCTGCGCGAAGTCGTCGGCATTCTCGACAGCGAGGCCGTGCTGGCCGGCGCGCCCGTGGCGCCGCCCGACGAGCGCGGCGAACTGCAGGAACTGCTGCTGCGTCGCATCGACGGCGTGATCCAGGTGCGCGAATCCAAGCTCGTATTGCTGCAGACCACGCGAGCGGCGCTGGCCGGCGTCACGCGGCTGCTGCCGCCGGGCCAGCAGCCGACCGTCACGAGTATCGAGGGCAGCGTCGACGAGGTCGCGCTGCAGGCCGTCTGCCACGGTGCGATCACCTGGCAGCATCTGGAAGACATGCGCCGGGCCGGCGCGCGTCGCATGCTCGTATTGCCGGTGGAGAAGATGCTCGCATGAAGCGGTTGGCATGGAAGGAACTGGATGCGGCCGCGCGGGCCGCGGCCTTGCAGCGGCCGGCGCAGGCGCCGGTCGAGGCGGCTGCGCGCCGCGCGACCGTGAAGCGGCTGATCGCCCAGGTGCGCGCCGACGGCGACGCGACCTTGCGCGCGCTGACGCGGCGCTACGACGGCTGCGAACTCGATGCGCTCGAAGTCACGGCGGAGGAGTTCGCCGCGGCGGCGGCGCAGGTCGCGCCGGAATTGCGCGCGGCGATCGCCGAGGCGCGCGAGCGCATCGCGCGCTTCCATGCGGCCGGCGCGCCCGCGCCGGTGCGCGTGGAGACCGCGCCCGGCGTGATCTGCGAACGCGTGCTGCGGCCGCTGCGTCGGGTCGGCCTGTATGTGCCGTCCGGCACCGCGCCGTTGCCGTCGACCGTGCTGATGCTGGCCGTGCCGGCGCAGCTGGCCGGCTGCGGCGATGTCGTGCTGTGCACGCCGGCCGGCGCCGATGGCAGCTGTGATGCGACCGTGCTGTACACGGCGCAGCTGTGCGGCGTCACGCGCGTGTTCAAGCTCGGCGGTGCGCAGGCCATCGCGGCCATGGCCTACGGCACCGAAAGCGTGCCGCGCTGCGACAAGCTGTTCGGGCCCGGCAACGCCTGGGTCACCGAGGCCAAGCGCCAGGTCGCCAACGATCCGGCCGGCGCGGCCATCGACCTGCCGGCCGGGCCGTCCGAGGTGCTGGTCATCGCCGACGCCGACGCCGATGCGGCGTTCGTCGCCGCCGACCTGCTGTCGCAGGCCGAACACGGCAGCGACTCGCAGGTGGTGCTGCTGTCGCCGTCGGTGCCGCTGCTCGATTCGGTCGCTGCGGCGGTGGAGGAACAACTGGCGGAGCTGCCCCGCGCCGCACTGGCACGGCAGGCGCTGACCCATGCGCGTCTGATCGAGGTCGCCGATCTCGCCGAAGCCGTCGCGATCAGCAACGCGTATGCGCCGGAACATCTGATTCTCAACGTCGTCGCGCCGCGCGCGCTGCTGCCGGCCGTCGTCAATGCGGGCTCGGTGTTCCTCGGTGCCTGGTCGCCCGAAGCGGTCGGCGACTACTGCAGCGGCACCAACCACGTACTGCCGACCTACGGCTATGCGCGGGCCTGGAGCGGCGTGTCGGTCGCGAGTTTCCTCAAGCTCGTCACGGTGCAGGAACTCACGCCGGCGGGCCTGCAGGCGATAGGCCCCTGCGCGCAGATCCTGGCCGGGGCCGAAGGCCTGCACGCGCACGAGCGTGCGGTCGGGCTGCGGCTGCAGCGGCTGCAGGCGGTGCCGGCATGAACGTGCTCGATCTGGCCCGCGCCGAAATCCGCGCGCTGACGCCGTATTCCTCGGCGCGCATGGAAGCCGACGGCGGCCGCGTGCTGCTCAATGCGAACGAATCGCCGTGGTCGCCGGCCAATGAGGCGGGCGAGGGGCTCAACCGCTATCCCGACCCGCAGCCGGCCGCGCTCGTGAACCGGCTGGCCGCGCTGTACGAGGTTGCGCCGGAACAGGTGCTCCTCGGTCGCGGCAGCGACGAAGCGATCGACCTGCTCGTGCGTGCGTTCTGCCGCGCCGGCACGGACGCAGTGCTCGTGTCGCCGCCGACGTTCGGCATGTACGCGGTTGCCGCGGCGGTGCAGGGCGCGGCCGTCGTGCAGGCGCCGCTCGGCGACGACTTTTCGCTCGACGTGGACGGTGTGCTTGCGGCGCTGACCCAGCAGGTCAGGCTCGTCTTCGTCTGTACGCCGAACAATCCCAGCGGCGCGCCGGCCGCTCCCGCGGCGCTGGCGCATCTGGCGCAGGCGTTGCGCGGCCGCGCGCTGCTCGTCGTCGACGAGGCGTATGTCGAGTTCGCCGACACGGCCAGCGCCAGCGCGCTGATCGCCGGCAACGATCATGTCGCCGTGCTGCGCACCTTGTCCAAGGCGCATGCCCTGGCCGGCGCGCGCGTCGGCGTATTGCTCGCGGCCGCGCCGGTCATCACCTTGCTGCGCCGCATCCTCGCGCCGTATCCGCTGCCGGCAGCCAGCATCGCCGCGGCGCTGGCGGCGACCGATGCCGCTGCACTCGTGGAAACCCGCCGGCGCATCGCCGTGCTGCGCGAGCAGCGCGAATGGCTGCGCGGCGAACTCGCGGCCTTGCCCGAGGTCGTCGCGGTGTTGCCTTCGGCGGCGAATTTCCTCTGCGTGCGCTGGCGCGATGCGGCAGCGATTTATGCGCAACTGCGCCGGGCCGGCATCGTCGTGCGCGACGTCACGCGTTATCGCGGCCTGGCCGACTGCCTGCGTGTTTCCGTCGGCACGCCGGCGGAAAATCGCGCCGTGCTCGCGGCGCTGCGCAACGTCGAGGTGGCCGCATGAGCCGGAAATACCTGTTCGTCGACCGCGACGGCACACTGATCGTCGAGCCGCCCGATCAGCAGATCGACGCCTACGACAAGCTCGCGTTCCTGCCCGGCGTGATCCCGGCGCTGCGCCGCTGCGTCGAAGCCGGCTATGTGCTCGTCATGGTGACCAACCAGGACGGCCTCGGCGGGGACAGCTTTCCCGAGGCGCAGTTCTGGGGCCCGCACCGGCTCATGCTGCAGGTGTTCGAATCGCAGGGCGTGCCGTTCGCCGACGTGCTGATCGACCGCAGCTTTCCCCACGACAACCTGCCGACGCGCAAGCCCGGGACCGGATTGATGCGGACTTATCTGGCCGATGACGGCTGGAGCCGGGGAGGCTCGGCCATGGTCGGCGACCGGGCGACCGACATCGAGTTCGCGGCGAACCTCGGAGTGCGCGGCTTTCGCCTCGGCGACGGCGAATGGGACTGGGCCGCGATCGCGCAGACCTTGTGCGCCGCGCCGCGCACGGCTGAAGTTCAACGCGACACGCGCGAGACGCGCATCCGCGTGCGCGTCGATCTGGATCGCAGCGCCGATGCGGTCGTCGCGACCGGCCTGGGTTTCTTCGACCACATGCTCGAGCAGATCGGCAAGCATGCCGGCATCGCGCTGTCGCTGACCTGCGCCGGCGATACGCACATCGACGAGCACCACACGGTCGAGGACTGCGCGCTGGCGCTGGGGCAGGCGCTGCGTCAGGCACTCGGCGACAAACGCGGCATAGGCCGCTACGGCGATGCGGTCGAACCGGCGGACCCCGCGTCCGTCGCGATCACCTTGCCGATGGACGAAACCCTCGCGCGCGCCGCCCTGGATCTGTCGGGCCGCGCCTGCTTCGTGTTCGACGGTGCGTTTCCCCGCGAACGCGTCGGTGATCTGCCGACCGAGCTCGTTCCGCATTTCTTCCGCTCGCTCTGCGACGGCCTCGGCGCGAACCTGCATCTGGCCGTGCGCGGCGACAACGCACATCACATGGTCGAGGCCTGTTTCAAGGCGGCCGCGCGCGCGCTGCGTGCGGCGCTGCGCCGCGACGGCGCCGATCTGCCGAGCACCAAGGGGACGCTGTGAGCGTCGTCCTGGTCGATGGCGGCGGCACCAACATCGGCTCGGTGCGCTGTGCGCTGCAGCGGCTCGGCGTCGATGCGCCGCTGACCACGGACGCCGCGCGCATCCGCGCCGCGAGCCACGTGATCCTGCCCGGCGTCGGCGCGGCCGGGCCGGCCATGCGGCGGCTGGCCGAGTTCGATCTGGTCGATACGCTCCGGTCGCTGCGACAGCCCGTGCTCGGCGTCTGTCTCGGCATGCAGCTGCTGTTCGCGCGTTCGGCCGAGGCCGACACGCCATGCCTGGGCCTGATTCCGGCCGCCGTGCACAAGCTGCCGGCCGCGCCGGGCCTGCGCGTGCCGCACATGGGCTGGAACCGGCTGCTGCCGCAGCGCGCTCATCCGTTGTTCGCGGGCCTGCCCGAAGACGCCTACGCGTATTTCGTGCACGGTTATGCGGCGCCGGCGGGACCGTGGACCCTGGCCGGCTGCCGCCACGGTTCCGAGTTTTCCGCTATTGTGCAAAACGCTAATTTCTTCGGCATGCAGTTCCATCCGGAACGCTCTGCCGCGGTCGGTTCCCTGTTGCTGAAGAACTTCCTGAGCCTATGAGCTTCGACGTCATTCCCGCGATCGACCTGCGCGACGGCCATGTCGTGCGCCTGCGCCAGGGCGACTATGCGCAGCAGACGAGCTATCGCGCCGATCCGCTGCGTCTGGCGACCGACTACGCTGCGGCCGGCGCGGCGTGGCTGCACGTCGTCGACCTCGACGGCGCGCGCAGCGGCACGGCGGCGAATTTCCGCCTGATCGAAGCCTTGGCCGGCAGCGCCCTGCAGATACAGGCCGGCGGCGGCGTGCGCAGCGAGGACGATCTGCGGCGCCTGTTCGATGCGGGCGTGTCCCGCGTCGTGCTCGGCAGCGTCGCCGTGCGCGAGCCCGAGCGCGTGCAGCAGTGGCTGGCCGACCATGGCACGCAGCGGCTGTGCATTGCGCTGGACACGCGCGCCGAAAACGGCGTCTGGCGTCTGCCCAGCGAAGGCTGGACGCGCAGCGAGGCGCCGACCCTGGAAGAACTCGCACCGCGCTACGCAGCCGCGGGTGCGGTCCACGTGCTGTGCACCGACATTCATCGCGACGGCATGCTGGCCGGGCCGAATCTCGCGCTGTACGCGCATCTGCGCCGGCTCGCGCCGAGTCTGCAGGTACAGGCTTCCGGCGGCGTGCGCGACGTGGCCGACATCCGCGCCGTGCGCGATCTCGGCCTGGCCGGCGTCGTGCTCGGCCGCAGTCTGCTCGACGGCCATCTCGATCTGGCGGCGGCGCTGGCATGCTGACGCGGCGCCTGATTCCGTGCCTGGACGTGCGCGACGGCCGCGTCGTCAAGGGCGTGCGTTTCCGCGACCACCGCGACGTCGGCGACATTCTCGATCTCGCGCTGCGCTATCGCGACGATGGCGCCGACGAGCTCGTGTTCTACGACATCACCGCCAGTCCGCAGGGGCGCGAGGTCGACTGCGCCTGGATCGCGCGCGTCGCCGCGGCCATCGACATTCCGTTCTGCGTCGCCGGCGGCATCGCCAGCGTGGACGGCGCGCGCGCCGTGCTGCAGGCCGGCGCCGACAAGATCTCGATCAATTCGCCGGCACTCGCGCGGCCGGCGCTGATCAACGAGCTGGCCGATGCGTTCGGCGTGCAGTGCGTCGTCGTCGGCATCGACAGTCTGCGCGATGCCGACGGTCAATGGCGCGTGCGCCAGTACAGCGGCGATCCGCAGCACACGCGCGCGCTGGCGCAGCCGACCCTGGACTGGATCGAACAGGCGATCGCGCTCGGCGCCGGCGAGGTCGTGCTGAACTGCATGGGCGCAGACGGCGTGCGCGAAGGCTATGACCTCGAACAGCTGCGCGCCGCGCGTGCGCGCTGCACGGTGCCGCTGGTCGCTTCCGGCGGCGCCGGCACGGCGGAACATTTCGCCGCGGTGTTCGCCGAGGCCGATGTCGACGCGGCGCTGGCGGCCAGCGTATTCCATTCGGGCCAGGTCGCGATTCCCGCGCTCAAGGCCCATCTGCGTGCGCAGGGACTGGCGGTGCGGCCATGATCCTCGATCCGGCCAGCCTGGACTGGAACAAGGGCGACGGCCTGCTGCCGGCCATCGTGCAGCACTGGCGCAGCGGCGTCGTGCTGATGCAGGGCTGGATGAACGAGGAAGCGCTGCGCGCGACCCTGGCGCAGGGCCGCGTGACGTTCTACAGCCGCAGCAGGCAGCGGCTGTGGACCAAGGGCGAGAGCTCGCAGCACTGGCTGCTGCTGCGCGAGGTCATGACCGATTGCGACCGCGATGCACTGCTGCTGCTTGCCGAACCGCAGGGGCCGACCTGCCATCTCGGCAGCGACAGCTGCTTCGGTGACGCGGCCGTGCCGACGGCCGGATTCCTCGACCGGCTCGATGCGCTGGTCGCCGCGCGCGAGCGCGAGCGTCCGGCCGGCAGCTACACGACGCAGCTGTTCGAAAGCGGCCTGCGCCGCATCGCGCAGAAGGTCGGCGAGGAGGGAGTGGAAACCGCGCTGGCCGCCGTCGCCCAGGACGAGGCCGCGCTGGTCGGCGAGGCCGCGGATCTGCTGTTCCATCTGACCGTGCTGCTGCGTGCGCGCGGCCTGTCGCTGGCCGATGCGATCGCCGAGCTGCAGCGGCGGTATCGCTAGCGGCCTCGACCGCAAGGCGGAGGCCGCTTCCCGCGCTGCGGTCGTGCCGCCTGTCGGCCGGTCCGCGACGCGGAGCCGGCTTGCTTTTCGACCGCTCAGCGCGTCGGAAAAAGCTTGCTAGACTCCGTGCAACGCGTCGTCAGGGGCGCAGGATGCCGCCGTCCGAGATCAGCGATTCCGCGTCCCGCGAACGCGAAGCCAGCCAGCTCGCGCTGATCCATCGTATTGCCCGCCTCGTCGCCGAGAACATCCCACTGTCCGAACGCCTGCGGCAGATCGTGCGGCTGCTGCGCGAGCATCTGGGCTGTGCGCTCGTTGCCTGCGCGTCGATCGACCGCGGCAGCGGCCGTTTCCGTTGCGAAGCGCTGGACACGGAGCTGCCGAGCGATGTCCATATCGGCTACGGCCGCGAGCTCGGCAGCGGCGTCGTCGGCGAGGTCGCCGCGAACGGCCGGACCCTTTACGTCGCCGACGTCGCGCTGCATCCGAACTACGTCGAAACCTTGCCGGGTACGCGCTCGGAGTTGTGCGTCGCGATGCGCCACCACGGCGAGGTCATGGGTGTGATCAACGCCGAGGCCTTGCGCGCCAATGCCTTCGGCACGGACATCGACCTGCTCGAGACGATCGCCGAGCAACTGGCCGGCATGTTCGCGACCGAACGCCTGAACCGCGAGCAGAGCCAGCGGCTGCAACTGCTCGGCATGCTCAGCGAACTGTCGCGCACGGCGATCGAGGCCGATGGCCTGGACGAAGTGCTGCTGCGCATCGCCCGGTTCCTGCGCGAACGCTTTGCGCTGGAGTCGGTCGGCGTGCTGCTCGTCGAGGGCAAGCAGCCGCGCCTGCGCTTCAAGGCGCATGCGGGCAATTCGGTATTCCATGGCCGCTGCGGCGGCGACTGGCCGGAGTCGCTCGGCGTGATCGGCCGCGCGTTCCGCAGCGGCCAGTCGCAGTACGTGGCCGACGTGATCGAGGACATCGACTACGTGCTCGGCAACCCGGCCGTCGCGGCGGAGTACGTGCTGCCGGTACGTCTGCGCGGCAAACTCATCGGCCTGCTCAATCTCGAAGCCTCCGATCCGCAGTCGCTGTCGGCGGTCAACCGGCAGATGCTCGACGCGCTGGCCGAGCAGATCGCCGGCGCCGTGCATCTGGCGGCGACCAACGAACGGCTGCGCGAGATCAATCGGCTCGTCGAGGAGAAGTCCGCCGCGCTCGGCCAGGCCAACCGGCATCTGCGCGAGGCGAACCGGCAACTGGAGCGGCTGTCGCATCGCGATGGCCTGACCGGTATCGCCAACCGGCGGCGCTTCGACGAGGCGCTGGCTCTGGAATGGGGCCGCGCGCTGCGCCACGGCTACAGCCTCGCGCTGCTGCTGCTCGATATCGACGATTTCAAGAGCTACAACGACAGCTACGGCCATCTCGCCGGCGACGACGCGCTGCGTCAGGTGGCGCGGGCGTTGAACGAGGCGCTGGGGCGCGCCGAAGACTGCGTCGCGCGTTACGGCGGCGAGGAGTTCGCCGTACTGCTGCCGCAGAGCACACTGGCGGACGCCGAACCCGTGGCCGCGCACGTCGCGCAGGCGGTCGCGCGGCTGGCCCTGCCGCATGCGGCTTCGCGCGCAGCGCCGTATCTGACCGTCAGCATCGGCGTCGCCGCGCTGATACCGCAGGTCGGGCTGGATGCGCTGGCGCTCGTCACACGCGCCGACGGCGCGCTGTATCGCGCCAAGACCCTCGGTCGCAACCGCATCGAGTCGGCACCGACCACCCTCGCACTGACGGCGACGTGAGAGGTTGCGCCGGCGGAGACGGCGCGCTGGTTGAGGCACCGCAACATCGCTGTCCCGATGGGCGAGGGCTGGCGGAAAGCGGCGAACCGGCTACGAGCCGAAGCGGCCTTGCCGGCCGAGCGTGGAACGTCGATGACATGGCGCAGGCAGGTCCCGTGAAACGCCGCATGTGATCGTCCCCGGATGGGACTCGCGACGTTCTGTGCGGGGTTCGTGGGGTTCCTCATGGATTCAGCATCGCGACGTTGCGGTTCGCTGCGCTCACCGCAACCTGCCTCATCGCAACCGGCGTCTGCCGAAAGCCTGCGCGGGCTCCCGTCTCGCGATACCCTGCGTTTTTCGGCGGAAGCGATGCGATGCGGCAACCTTATGCAGTGTCCTGGAGTGGCGGCAAGGACTCGATGCTGAGTCTCTGGCGGCTCTGGCGCGAGCGCGGCGCGCCGACCGCGCTGGTGACGACCCTGCTCGACGACGGCTCGCGTACGCGATCGCACCGCCTGCGGCCCGAGGTGCTGCGTGCGCAGGCCGCGGCAATGGGGCTGCGCGTGGTCGAAGTCGCGACCGGCATGAGCGACTATCGACGCAACTTCAGTGCCGCCCTCGCGCAGCTGCGCGATGTCGACGGCATCACCGCGGTCGCGTTCGGCGACATTGACCTCCAGGCCCATCGCGACTGGTGCCTCAGTGTCTGTGCCGAGCTTGCGCTGGACTGCCTGCATCCGCTGTGGGAAGCACCGCGCGAGGCCCTGCTGCAGGAATTCCTCGACGCCGGCTTCGTCACGCGCCTCGTCGCGCTGCAGGAGGACAAGCTCGATGCGCATCTGCTCGGCCGACCGCTCGACGCGGACGTCATCGCCGAATTCCGTCGCGCCGGCATTGATCTTTGCGGCGAGGCCGGCGAGTACCACAGCATTGTGGTCGACGGTCCGTGTTTCGCTCGGCCGCTGCGGTTGCGGGCCGGCGCTCAGGAACGCGCCGACGGCTACTGCTTGGTCGATTTCTCGCTGGAGGATCCGCTGCCGCCCGAGGCGGCGCCGGCCGGCTGAAACGGCTGCGGCGGGCCCAGGCGTATGCCCTGGCGCCACTGGGCGAGCTTGGCTTCGATCAGCGGCGTGCTCGCGATCTGCGGCTCCGACGGGGTCTGCTTTTCGGCCTCCTCCCATTCGGCGACGAGCTGACGCGTGATCTCGAACGCGCCGCGGAACGTGTCGGTCTGGTTCAGCCCGTCGACGAGGAAGGCCTTGCCGAAAAACGTGATGTCCGAATCGCTGCCGCAGCCGAACGAGGTGCGGTCGGCGCGCGAAGCGGTGATGACCATGCTCGTGGAATTCCTCAGCACGTCGAGGAAGCCGCCCGAATAGCAGGCCGAGACGATGGCGACGCGCCAGCGGAACGGCCGCGCATTGAGAATCTCGGCCAGGTCCGACGCACCTATCCAGTCCAGCGGCAGCACGTCCATGCCGACGTAGAGATTGTGCTCGGCGTCGCCGTGGCTGGTCAGGAACAGCAGCAGTATGTCTTCGTCGGGATCGAAGCGGGCCTTTTCGAGCAGGCCGTCGAGCACGAGTTCGAGGTTGCTCCAGGTCGCCAGCGGCCGCGTTTCCACGGTGGCCGGATTGTTTTGCAGCACGACGACGTGGCCGCGGGCGTCGAAGCGCTCGGAAAATAGTTTCTCGGCATATTCGGTTTCGTTGCGGAACACGTCCTCGTCGCCGTCGCCGGCGAAGGCCACGACATACAGATCGGTCTTGCCCGGCGTCTGCGGCCGCAGGCGAGCGAGCGCTTCGTCGACGAGGCGGTACTGGTCGTAGAGCACGCGCTCGGCGCTGTAGTCCGGCGCTTCGGTCTCGGTCGCTTCGGCCGGCTGCGGCAGCCAGCGCGCGACCCAGGCCCGCGTCTCCACGAGCTGACGGCGCAGGGTGTCGGAATCGGTCTCGGTCGCGGGCGGCGGCGTCGGGTCTTCGTCCTGGACCAGCCGGTCGCGCAGGCCGTAACCGAGTGCTGCGCCGAGCAGCAGGGTCAGTAGAGGCAGGACGCGGCGGCGGCCCGTCATCGGTGGCGCCGGATCAGACGCGGATCGCGTCGAAATCGGTCACGCAGCGGTGGGCACTGCCGGCCGGGCACTGCAGCGGCGCGCGGCACAGCCAGGTCGTTTGCAGGCCGGCGCTGCGCGCCGCGTCGAGCTCTTCGACGATGTCGGACAGGAACAGGATGTCGGCCGGTGCGACGCCGATCGCCGCGCTGATGCGCGCATAGGAATCCGCCTCGCGCTTGCCGCCGATCTCGGTGTCGAAATGGCCGTCGAACAGGGCCGACAGATCGCCGGCCTCGCTGTAGCGGAAGAACAGTTTCTGCGCCGGTACCGAGCCCGAGGAATAGACGTACAGCGGCAGGCCCTGCGCCTTCCACGCGCGCAGCCGGCCGGCGACTTCCGGGTAGACGTGGGCCTGATAGGCGCCGTCGCGGTAGCCGGCGAGCCAGATCATGCCCTGCAGCGCCTTCAGCGGCGTAGCCTTGCGGTCCTCGTCGATCCAGCGGCGCAGGGTCGCGACGATGGCGTCGCGGTCGCTCGGGTCGAGATCGGCTTCCTGCGCTGTCGCTGCGAGCCAGTGGGCGACGTCGGGCTCGTCGCCGTGTTCGGCGACGAAACTGGCCAGGTGCGCGCGCGCGTACGGGAACAGCACGTCCTTGACGAAGCTGATGGAACTGGTGGTGCCTTCGATGTCGGTCAGGATCGCGCGTGTCATCGTTTCTCGCTCGGCCGCTGCAGTCGCCGGATGCGCCGGCGCAGTACGGGAAAATCAGGCGGCTTGCAGTCGTGGGAAGCGTCCCGCGATGTCGCTGCCGGTGAAGTTGGCGACCCAGCCTTCCTTGTTCGTGAACAGACGGATCGCGACGAAGTAGGGCTGCTCGCTCATGTCGAACCAGTGGCGCGTGCCGTCCGGCACGCCGATCAGGTCGCCCTGCACGCAGAGCACCTCGTAGACCTTGTCGTCCAGGTGCAGGGTGAACAGGCCGCGGCCGGCGACGAAGAAGCGCACCTCGTCCTCGGAGTGAGTGTGCTCGCTGAGGAATTTCTGGCGTAGCGCGGCCTTGTCGGGGTGATCGGGATTCAGGCTGATCACGTCGACGGCCTGGTAGCCCTCGCTGCCCATGAGCCGGTCGATGTCGCGGCGATAGGCGGCAATGACGGTTTCGGATGCAGCGCCCGGCTCGATGTCGGCCGCGGCTTCCCAGCGTTCGAAGCGCACGCCGACCGCGGCCAGCGCCTGCGCGATCTGCGTGTGGTCGTCGCTGTCCAGCAGCGGTTGGTCGGGGCGGTCTTCGGCGAAAATCCGCAGGCGGCTCATGCGCGCAGTCTCCTCAGGTCCAGTTCGACGGCCAGCAGGAACTCGAAGGCTTCGAGATGCCGCTTGGCTTCGGCCATGTCCCGGCCCCAGGTATAGATGCCGTGGCCGTCTATCAAGTAACCGAACAGCGGCTTGCCGGCATCGAGCCAGGCGTCGACGCGGGCGACGAGCTCGGGCATGTCCTGGGTGTTCGGGAACACCGGCAGGTCGAGTTCGCTCTCGTGCGTGGTATAGCCGCTGATGGCCTTCTGCAGTTCGAAGCCGCTGAAGCGGATCAGGCCCTGCGCGGCGTACAGGCGCGAGGCCACGGTCTGGTTGTGCGAATGCGTGTGCAGCACGGCGCCGGCGGACGGGTCGCGGCGATAGATCTGCACGTGCAGCAGGGTTTCCGCCGACGGCCGGGTGGTCGTGCCGACGGCCTGGCCGGCCAGGTCGACGAGCATGACGTCGTCGATGCCGAGGTGGCCCTTGTCGCGGCCCGAGATCGTCACGGCCACGTGTCCGGCGTCGTAGCGCCGCGAGAAGTTGCTGCTCGTGGCCGGCGTCCAGCCGCGTGCGCCGAGTTCCTTGCCGGCTTCGGCGATTTCGCGCGCGCACAGCGCAAGACGGTCGGCGTCAGGAAGCTTCAGTTCGGTCATGGGCAGTCAGTGGCGAGCGGGCGGTCACTATAACCGAGCGCTGTCGCGGCGTTGATGACGAACGGAATCGCCGACATGCCGCGATCGGCACGTCGTCGGAGTGGAAATCGGGAGGGATGAAACGGAAACCCGGGAGGAGAAAGTCGCTGCCCGGATGCGTCCAGACCGAGGAGCTAACCCGTCTGAACGCATCCGAGCCGCATTCCGAGGGGCCCACTGCCAAGTGTATTTCCCGCGGACCTTGATCATAACCGCTGGCGTGGCGCCGAGCTAACGCCGGGCTGTGGATAAGCCGTGGATTGCTTGTGAGCGCTCGCCACAATGTTTTTTTTGATCAAGGTCTTGAAGAAATTTTGTAGACCGGGGGAAAACTGTGCATAGGCAGTGAGCAAATCCGCCCCGACTGCGCGATGCCTCGCTAAGTCGTTGAGTGCAAAGGGCGTCGGCGCCAGGAACGGAGGGCCCACCTGGCGAGCTCGACGGCGAGCGCCAAGTGCTTGATCAGGCAGGGAGATCCGCCGGATGGGCGAGCGGAAGCGCCGCGGAGCGGGCGACGGAGCCGGGCGACCCGGCTCCGTCGCAGCAGACTCAGCCGTTATTGCGGCGACCCAGCTCGCTGTTGCGCAGGCCATAGGCGAAGTAGACGACCAGGCCGACGACGGTCCAGCAGCTGAAGACGATCAGCGCCTTCATCGACAGGTTCACGAACAGCAGAAGGCAGCCGAGCACGGCCAGCGGGCAGACCAGCCAGACCAGCGGCGTGCGGAACGGACGCGCACGGCCGGGCTGGGTGCGGCGCAGGATCATCACGCCGACGGCCACCATGACGAACGCGAACAAGGTGCCCGAGTTGGAGATGTCGGCCAGGATGCCGACCGGGAACAGCGCCGCGAACAGCGACACGAACACGCCGGTGATCATCGTGATGACGTGCGGCGTGTGGAAGGTCGGATGCACCCGGGAGCAGACTTCCGGCAGCAGGCCGTCGCGCGACATCACGAAGAAGATACGGGTCTGGCCGTAGATCATCATCAGGATGACCGAGGGCAGGGCGAGGCTGGCGGCCATGCCGACGAGATAGGCGACGGTGTTGTGGTCCAGCGAGCGCAGGACGTGAGCCAGCGGCTCGTTGCTGCAGACCAGCACGGTGGAGTTGATGCAGGCCGCAGCCATCGCGTCGGTACCCGGTTCGAGCAGCTTGCCGGCCGCGTCGTAGAGCGGCTGTGCGCCGGCGGCGCCGACCGCACCGTAGCCGACCAGCAGGTAGAAGATCGTGCAGACCGCGAGCGAGCCGATCAGGCCGATCGGAATGTTGCGGTTCGGGTTCTTGGTTTCTTCCGCGGCGGTCGACACGGCGTCGAAGCCGACGTAGGCGAAGAAGATCGACGCGGCCGCGCCGAGCACGCCGATGCCGCCCATGGGCGTGCCCCAGCCGGTCGGCATGAACGGTTCGAAGTTCGGCGCCTTGGCGGCCGGCACGGCGATGATCACGAACGCAATGAGCGCCGCGATCTTGATGGTCACGAGTACGGCGTTGACCCAGGCGCTCTTGGAAGTGCCGATGATGAGCAGGCCGGTGATGACCAGCGAGATCAGGCAGGCCAGCAGATTGAAGCCACCGCCGTTGAGTGGGCCGGTCTGCAGGAAGGGCGGCAGACTGAGATTGGCGGCATTCAACAGGCCGTTGACGTAGCCCGACCAGCCGACGGCCACGGCACCGGCGGCGACCGCGTATTCGAGCACGAGTGCCCAGCCGACGATCCAGGCCAGCGCTTCACCGAGCACTGCATAGGTATAGGTATAGGCGGAGCCGGAAACCGGCACCATCGAGGCGAGTTCCGCATAGGCCAGCGCGGCGAGGCCGCAGACCACGGCCGCGATCACGAACGCGATCATCATGCCGGGACCGGCCTTCTGCGCCGCCTCGGCCGTCAACACGAAAATACCGGTGCCGATGATCGCACCGATGCCGAGCATGGTCAGTTGCAGCGCGCCGAGCTGACGCTTGAGGCCTTTCTTTTCTGCGGTTTCCAGGATCTGGTCGAGCGGCTTTACGCGCCAGAAAATCATTGCATCCCCTCCCACATATTTTTCTTGCTGGGACCCGGCGCCATCAGCAGCTGTCTGCCTGCGAAGCCTGGCATGCTTTCGCGCCACGAGACGGGGCACGACACAAACCGCGCTAAAATACGCGACCCACCCTAGGCCAGCAAGCGCCCCCGATGAGCGAAACCGGCGACACCACTCCGCCTGAATTGACGGCCTGGCAGCGAAACTGGCTGCGCGAGCTTGATGCGTATGCCATCCGTCATGTCGACGAGGCGGCAAGCATCGCGCAGTTCCGCGATTTCATGCAGCGCCATGCCGACGCGGCCGAGCGCGAACTCGCGATCGGTCATCTGACCGGCGCGGCCTGGCTGGTCAGCGGTGACGGTCGGCGCGTATTGCTGACTCATCATCGCAAGCTGCAGCGCTGGCTGCAGCTCGGCGGTCATGCGGACGGCGACGTCGATCTGGTCGCCGTCGCGCTGCGCGAAGCCGAAGAGGAATCCGGGCTGCGCGAGCTCACGATCGAGCCGGACGTGTTCGATCTCGACTGCCACTGGATCCCCGATCACGGCGGCGTGCCGGGCCACTGGCATTACGACCTGCGCTATGTCGTGCAATGTTGCGGCGACGAGCAATTCGCGGTCAGCGAGGAATCGCTGGCGCTGGCCTGGCGCGACATCGCCGCGATGGTCGGTTCGCCCGACTACGACGAATCGCTGCAGCGCATGGCGCGCAAATGGCTCGCCCGGGCCTGAGATTGCGTCTCGCCCCGTGCCGGGGAGGCGGCGAATTTTCCGGAAAACGGCTGCCGCGTTGCCGGCCGTCGCGGCATGACGACGTTGCTGCGCCCGATGTCGGTCGGATTGCCGTAATCCGCTCGCGCCGGGCTGCGCGCGCAGGACGACGGTATCGGGCGGCTGCCGCAACTCGCTACGGCAGCCATCGAGCGCAATCGCTTATTCGCGGCCCGAGTACTCGCCGGTCACGGTGCTCACGAGAATGCGCGAGCCGTTGACGACGTATTCCGGCACGAGGATTTCGATGCCGGTTTCGAGCTTGGCCGGCTTGGGCCGCTTCGTGGCGGTCGCGCCCTTCATTTCCGGCGCCGTGTCGACGACGGTCAGGGTCACGGTCGGCGGCAGCTGCACGGCGACGGGCTGGTCCTCGATGAGCTGCACATAACAGGCTTCCATGCCGTCGATGACGAAGCCGGCGGCGTCGCCGAGCGCGCTCGCATCGAGCATGTACTGGGTGTAGTCCTCGGCGTCCATGAACACGAAGGTATCGCCTTCGCGGTAGGAGTAGGTCGCCTGGCGGCGTGACAGCTCGACTTCGCGCAGGTCGTCCTCGGCACGCAGGCTGAGGTCCAGCTTCTGCCCGCCGGGTACCGTATACATGCTGAAGCGATAGGTCACGTTGCCGCCGCGACCCTGCGGCGAGCTGCGTTCGATGTCGCGGATCTGGTAGACCTTGCCGTCGTGCTCGACGACGTTGCCTTTCTTGATTTCGCTGGCTTTCATGGGATCAGGGGATCTCTGGATGATGCGGTTTTCGCGCCGCGGCCGCGCCTCGATTCGAGAAGCCGCCGAACGCCGGCGGCGCAGGCGTTCGGCGAATCCGTGCAGGTGCGCGGCGGGACTTGGCGATGGCGATGGCGGGGGCGAACGCGGCCCTGCTTACTTCGGTTGCAGACGGATCGCGCCGTCGACGCGGATCGTCTCGCCGTTGAGGTAGCGGTTCTGCAGGATGAAGGCGACCGTCGCGGCGAATTCCTCGGGCTTGCCCAGGCGCGACGGATACGGAACCTGTGCACAAAGCGACTGATATACGTTTTCCGGCATGCCCTCGACCATCGGCGTATGGAACACGCCCGGCGCGACGGTCATCACCCGTACGCCGATGCGGGCGAACTCGCGCGCCATCGGCAGGGTCATGGCGACGACGCCGCCCTTGGAAGCGGAGTAGGCGGCCTGGCCGATCTGGCCTTCGAAGGCGGCAATCGACGCGGTATTGACGATGACGCCGCGCTCGCCGTCCTCGCCCGGCGCGTTGTGCTGCATGAGATCGGCCGCGCCCTTGGCGACGTTGAACGAACCCACGAGGTTGACCATGACCGTGGTCGCGAACGTTTTCAGCGGCATCGGCGCTTCCTTGCCGAGCACGCGGCCGGCGCCGAGGATGCCGGCGCAGCTGATTGCCGCGTTGAGCCCGCCCAGCGCTTCGCTGGCGGCCTTGAGATTGGCGACGACGGCTTCCTCGCTGGTCACGTCGGTGCGGAAGTAGTGTGCCTTGGTGCCGAGTTCGGCGACTGCGGCAGCGCCCTTGTCGTCGTTGACGTCCAGCAGCGCGACGGCGCCGCCGGCGGCGACGATATGCCGGGCGACCGCGAGGCCCAGTCCCGAAACGCCGCCGGTGATGACGGCCTTGACCTGATTCAGTTCCATGCAGACGACTCCGGACGAGGGGCGCGCGAGCGGCGCAAAGGCGTCATTGTAAGGAAGCGCGGAATAGCGCGTAAGCCGGCGGTGTTTGACGGGCTGCCGGCGCGGCGCAGGGGCGTTGCGCCGGCCGGATACCTGCGGCGGCTTGAGCGGCAGACTTCCGGGACGAGCCCTGGCGGCGCGAATCCCGGCGGCCGGGCGGCAGACTGCGGCGCGTCGTGGCGGGCCCGCGCGTCGCAGCGCCGTGCGTGCTCAGAGGTCGATCAGATAGAACTTGTCGCAGCTGAAATGGCCGGTGCCGCCCATCGGGCCGTCGATGCGGCGGAAGCCGGTCCTCAGGTACAGCGCCTGCGCCGCATCCATGCCGCTCAGGGTTTCCAGATAGCAGCGGCGATAGCCGAAGGCGCGCGCGGCGGCCAGGCAATGCTCGATCAGCGCGCGGCCTGCGCCGCGGCCGCGCAGCGCGGGCAGGAAATACATCTTGCGCAGCTCGCAGACGTCGGCCTCGCCGCCGGCCAGCGCAGCGACGCCGCCGCCGCCGAGCACCTGTCCGTCCGCCTCGACCACGAAATAGGCGGCGCGCGGGATCGCATAGGCTTCGGCCATGCTGTCCACTTCCGCGTCGTGGATCGCGAAGCCGGGGCCGCCGGCACCGAACTCCGGCATGACCTCGCGGATGATCGCAGCGATCGCGGCGTTGTCGGTGGTGGTCGCGGGACGAATGGAATAGTCGGTGGACAGCATCGGCTTGAGTATTCGGCAATGGTGATCGCATAGCGATCGCAGATCGGCGTTGCGCCGGCAAGTGCCGGCACTCCGCTCGTGTCTCCCGGACCGCGTCGGCAGTGCGCCGGTCGTCGCCTACAGCGGCCGGCGGAAGTCCAGGTCGTAGCGCGTGCCGTGCACGAGCGCGTGGAGATGCAGGTTGGTGATGGAGATCGGTGCCTGCGGACCGGCTTCGGTGATGTTGGTCGGGCCGACGTCGCTGGGATCGACGAGGGTCACGCCGCCATGGCCGACGACTTCGAGCACGTTGTCCGGTCCGATGAAGGCGGCCGTGTCCGCATCGAGGCCCAGGCCCAGCGCGAACGGGTTCAGCGCGAGCGCGCCGAGCAGGCGTCCGATACGGTCGCTCGCGGCGCCGCCCTGGTCGATGACGACCCGGTTGGTCAGGCCCAGCCCCGGCGCCAGCGTGATCGCGCCCATGCGCGGGGTTGCGCCGGCTTCGCCGGAGGAGGCCAGCATGTGCTCGGTCAGTGCCGCGGCGCCGGCGCCGAGTCCGGCGATCGGCGTGCCGTCGGCGTTGCGGCGGCGCAGCAGCTTGGCCAGGCTCGTGCCGCCGATCAAGGTGGTCAGCTTCAGCGGATGGATCGTCGCGAGCACGATGAGATCGGCATGTTCGATCGCTCCGAGCGTTTCCGGGCGTTCGGCATCGGCGCGGGAGGCCAGATGGACGCGGCGCACGCCGCCGGCGCCGAGGGCGAGCAGGCCGTTCTCGATCTCGTCCAGTGCGCGCATGTCGAGCTCGCCGGCAACGAGAAAAGATACTTGTGATCGTTGTGTGCAGATGGAAAGAAGTCGGCGGATCAGGCGTTGCTCGCTGTCGAGACCGGCGAAGACGCCGATGGCGATCAGATGGCCGCGGGACTGGTCGGGGGCGAGGCGTGCGGGCACGGCGGTATCCGGAGGACGACGGTGGCGCGATGGTAGCAGCGCCCCACCGGATCCGTGCAGCACGCCCGGCGCACGCCGCGCGGGGCGGACGCGAGGTCCGTGCCCGCGCGGCGCGCCTTCAGTTCGGCTGTATCGTGCAGGTGACTTCGGTGACGCTGCGGCTGATGCAGGTCACGCGTCCCCCGCTGCCCCAGCCGGCGTTCAGCACGACCACGCTGATGCCGTTGCGGGTTGCCCAGTCCTCGAACGACTGAACGGCGTTGCCGGCGTTGGCGCCGAGGAACCAGTTGCGCGTGGAATAGAACTGCTGCGCATCGCCGTTGCCGTTCGGCAGGACCACGCCGCTGGGATCGACGACCTGACGCAGGGTCACGTCACCGCTCGACATTTCATAGCGCACCTTGGCGTAGCCGCCGTCCTTCATCGGCACGAACAGGGTGACCTGGCCGGTCAGTTGCTCGGTCAGCCGGTAGGCGCCGTTGACGTGCGCCATGGACGTGGGGTCGAACACGAAGCCGGGATTCTGGCCCAGGGTCGAGAAATAGTCGTAGACGAACGCGTCGATGCTGCCGGGCTGGCCGAACGCGAGGTCATAGCTCGTGGCCGGGAAGTTCGGATAGATGTTGTTGAAGTAGGGGCCGAAGCGGTAGCCGCGCAGGTCGATCGGGCTGCCTCTTCCCGGCACGACCTCGTCGAGCACCGGGCCCGGCGCCTCCATCGCGCTCGGAATCGTGCGCGGGCTGCCGGCGCGCAGTTCGACCGTTCCGCCCGACGCGAACGTCAGATAGACCGAACCGTCGGCGCGGACCACCGCACTGAAGCTCAGGCTGTTGCCGTTGCGACGGTAGAGATCGCTGACCGTGCGCACGTAGTCGACCAGGCGCTGTTCGGTCGGAATTTCGTAGCCAGCCGCCTGGAATCCGAGCTCGGCATTCCAGTCCAGCGCAATGCTGCGGATCTGCCCGTTCGTGAGGTTGTAGACGAAGGCGACGCTCTCGCGGACGCGCGGATATTGCGTGACGGCCTTGTTGACGTAGTCGCTCGTCGACGCACAGGTATTGCAGAGGATCGGATAGTACTGGCCGACCGCACTGAGCGAGTCGTCGATCGGTGCGACGGGTTCCGGCGTTTCCGGAACCGGAGTTTCGGCCCGGACACCGCCGGCGAACAGCAAGGTCACGGCGAACGCGGATGTGCTGAGCCAGCGGCGCAGCGTGGAGCGGATGCATTGCATAGAAATCTCTCCCTGCGGGAATCGTGCGTGGCAATCCGGTAGTGCCGCACGGTCGTCCCTGAGCGTCCGTGAGCGACAAGCCGGCAGTGGTGATCGCGTGATCTGCGGCACCGATGACGTCGGGCGCGAAGGGGCGCAGGCGGAGCGCAGGGGGGTATTGCGGGGGCGCCTGACGCCGACCTTCGCGACCGACAAGCGGTACGCGCCGTCGCGCGAGTGTTCGTTAGTCCGTTAACTCCTCCTGTGCGGCGTTTGGGTGGAATCGATACGCTGGACAAAAGTGTCATTCGGGAAAAACGATGGGGCGCGCAAAATTTCGTGTCAACAGAAAACACCGCTGCGGGACGCATTCGGCACAAATTCGCCTGGCTGTTAATGCGGTAATCCCGCAAAGCGTAAAACTCGGAAAATCTGTTGTGCTCGATCTCTACAGTTGGAGTGGCGCTATGGTGGCACTGCGCAGAAATGATAATAAATATAAAAATATAAAATAGACGTACCGCTCCGGGGTGTCCGGCGCTCGTCCGGCGCCCGGCCGCCGCGCCATGTACATCAGCGAATTGCCCAGTGCTCTTGTTCGACGCGGCGCCACGGCGGTTCGGACCGTGCTGGCGCGATTTGTACGCACGCGCGTCGTCGTGTGCGTCCCTGTGGTGCGTGCGTACGGGTCGGCCGGCTTACGCCGGCCGGCCGCCGCATTGCCGAATTGCCGCGCCGACAGATGGCCAGTTGGTCGGCGGCAGTGGAGGGCAGTGCTTCAGGCTCGTCGCCGGCAACGAAACGGCGCGGAATGCGGTCGGGTAGCGACGTGCCTTGCACGCGTATCGGCGTACGAAATGCTTGTCGCTGAATTTGTATGTACAAAGCCGCGTTGTTTGTACAACAGCCAATATCCGCGGGTCAGGCGGACGCGCCGCACTCCCGGGTGCCGGCCTGCCGTTGCACTGACGATCGACGGCACCGCTCGGCGGACGCCGTCGTCGACGCGCGATCGTCAGCTGCCGATCTCGATTTCCTCGATGCCGAGATAGCGATTGATGGCATGAGCGGCCGCAGCGATCAGCGGCTGCAGCGGCGTGGCGTGCAGCGCGGCGCGGTCGAGGTTTTCCATCCAGCCGAACAGCGACTGGCGCAATTGTTCCTCGGTGCGCACGCGCTGATGGATGTCGGCGAGGATGCGCGTGTATTCGCTCGTGGTCGGGCTGCAGCCCACGGCATCGAACACGGCGCCGAGCGCGGCCATGAATGCGGCGGCGCTGCGGTCGAGACCGAAGTCTTCGGGACGGTATTCGAGATAGCCGCGGCTGGCGTCGGCATATACGCGGAAGCTGACCTTGGCCAGCGAGTGATACAGCGGCTCCTCGGAGATCAGCACCAGCAGCAGATGCTGCGGATTGGCCACGACCGTACCCTGCGCCGACGTCCACTCGCGCGTCTGCACGAACTGGTAAAGACGGATATGGTCGTGGAAGTCGGCAGCCTGCAGCTGATCGAGGATGAGCAGGGTGCGTTCGCCTTCGGAATAGGCGCAGGCTTCGCTGATGCTGCGCTCGAAGGCCGTCAGCGGTGCTTCGAGCGCGCCGGCGGTCGTCGCGTCCTCGCTGAGCACGATGGGCGCCGGCGGCGGCTCGGCGCTCGTGAAGTCGTGGTAGAGCAGGTGCGGATAGTCCAGCGCATGTCCCAGGGCATTGGCCAGCGCCGTCTTGCGCCGGCCGGCGTTGCCGACGATGTTGAGGCAGCGCAGATGCGGCAGATGCGCCTCGAACAGGCAGCGCAGCGCGTAGTCGTAGTCGTCGTTGGATTCGAAACCGAACTCGGCGAGTTTCTTGCGCAGGCTCATGACGGGCGGGCTCGTGGGAGGCGCCGAGCATAGCCGAGGCGGTCGTCGAAGGGGCTGCGCGCTGCGGCGGCGCGCCTGTGGCGGTCGCTCGCGGCGCTGCGGCGGATCAGGTATTCACGCGGCGGGCCGCAAGCCGCTCATGCAGCGGCTTGCATCGGCACCGGAATCGGCCGGACAAAGGACGCCTGCCCGGAGCAGCTGGCCACTTCCTGTGGCCGTGGCGCGAGCGGCTGCGCCGGGCGGGCGTTGTCCGGAACGGCGGATCAGGCCGCGGCTTTCGCGTCGGCGCTCTTGCGCGGGCCGTGCAGCAGGGCCTGGCGCACGCCGTCGACGACGAGGTCGGCCTCGGCTTCGGTGATGTTGAAATGCGGCGTGAAGCGCAGCGAGTTGGTGCCACCGTGGATGACGCCGTAGCCGTGCTCGCGCATGTACTCCTCGGTGCTGTTCGCGCCATAGCACTTGAACTCGGCGCTGAGCTCGCAGGAGAACAGCAGGCCCGTGCCCTGCACCTTGGTGATGTAGCCCGGCAGTTCGGCCTTCAGCGCTTCGAGCTTGCGCACGAACTGCGCACCGCGCTCGCGGATGTTGTTCTTCACGGCCGGCGTCAGCATGCCGAGCACCGCGACGGCCACATCCATCGCGCGCGGGTTCGTCGTCATGGTGTTGCCGTAGATGCCCTTCTTGTACAGCTGCGCGGCGCGTTCGCCGACCGCCAGCACCGACAGCGGATACTGGCCCGCGTTCAGCGCCTTGGAGAAGGTTTCCAGATCCGGCGGCGGCAGCTGCTCGAAACCCGGGTAGTCGATGATCGACAGCACGCCGTGGGCGCGCAGGCCGGCCTGGATGGAATCGACGAGGAACAGCGCGCCGTGCTTCTCGGTCAGCTCGCGCGCGGCGGCGTAGAACTCCGGCGTGACCGAGCGGCCCGGGTCGCCTTCGCCCATGACCGGCTCGAGGAACATGGCTTCGATGAACCAGCCGTTCTTGTCGGCGTCGGCGAAGACCTGGCGCAGCTGGGCGACGTCGTAGGGATCGACCGTCAGCAGGCTGGACTCGTCGCGGAAGCTGGCGAGGTGCTGCTGGTAGGTCTTGCGGCTGGAATCGGAATAGACGGCCGGGCGCTCGGTGCGGCCGTGGAACGCGCCCTTGACCGCCAGACGCTTGATCGTGCGGCCCGCATGGCGGCCGCCGGCGTCGGTCATGAGCTTGGCGTTGACGTCGGCGATGCGGCAGGCCAGCGAAACCGATTCCGAGCCCGAGTTCAGGCACAGGAAGCGGGTATACGGACAGCCGCCGCGCACCGTGCCGATCGCGGCCTTGAGCGCCTGGGCGAGCTTGTACTGCGAGACGTTCGGCGTCATGACGTTGGCCATGACCTGCGGACGGCTCATGGCTTCGAGCACCGCCGGCGGCGCGTGGCCGAAGCCGAGCATGCCGTAGCCGCCGGAGTCGTGCAGCACGGCGCCCTTGAGCGTGACGACCCAGGGGCCGCAGGCGGCCAGCGCCACGTAGGGGTTGACCGCGTCGTCGGCGTAGAAATTGACGAAGTCGGCCTGGATCGTGCGCATCTGCTCGGCTTCGTCGAGCGCGATCAGCTGCGGCAGGGCGGCCTTGAGTTCGAGGAAGCGCGCATGCGCCTGGGCGACGGCATCGACGAGTTCGGGCGACGTCGCGGCGAAGCGCTGCAGGGTCGCGTCGTCGAGGCCGCGGGTACGCGCGGCGCCACCGGCCGTGCGCAGTACGGTGAGTTGTTCGATCAGCTGCATAGCGGGCTCCAACGAAAACGGGCCGACGCGCGCCGGAGGCACGTGTCAGACAGGATAGGGGGCGCCAGCAGGCGCAAAGTCGGGCCAGTCTACCAGAGCGTATTGGTAGCCCCCTGGGGCCGATTCATGGCCTCCGGGCAGGGCCACTTTGCGGGGCGTCGGGCGGCCATGCAGGTGACGAATGTCAATCGCAATTGCTGATGCCGCCAACTACGGCGGCGGCGCGTGGCTGCGTAGTCTGGCTGCACCATCGGGAGACGCAGATGAACAGGCAGACAGTCGCGCAATTGATCGGCGCCGGCAAGAAGCGCGGTGCGGTACAGGCCCTGGCCGAGGTCGATCTGACCATCGCCGCGGGCGAAGTCTATGCCTTGCTCGGCCCTAACGGCGCCGGCAAGACCACGGCCATTTCCCTGCTGCTGGGCCTGCTGCGCCCGGACAGCGGCGAGGCGCGCCTGTTCGGCCTGGCGCCGCAGGAACTCGCCGCGCGCCGGCGCATCGGCGTGATGCTGCAGTCGGCCGGCCTGCCCGATACGCTCACGGTCGGCGAACTGCTGGCCCAGGTGCGCAGTTATTACGCCCAGCCGCGCAGTCTGGCCGACGTCGCCGCGCTGGCCGGCATCGAGCCGTTGCTCGGCACGCGCCATGCGCGGCTGTCCGGCGGCCAGCAGCGGCGCGTGGAGTTCGCGCTGGCGATCTGCGGCCGGCCCGAACTGCTGTTCCTCGACGAGCCCACGGTCGGCATGGATACCGAATCGCGCGGGCAGTTCTGGCAGACCATCCGCGAACTCGTCGCCGGCGGCTGCGCCGTCGTGCTGACCACACATTATCTGGAAGAGGCCGAAGCGCTCGCCCAGCGCATAGGCGTATTGATGCTGGGCCGGCTCGTCGCCGAAGGCAGCCTCGACGCGATCCGCGCGCGCGTCGGCCAGCGTCAGATCCGCTGCGTCAGCAGCCTGAGTGCCGAACAGGTGCGCGCCTGGCCGCTGGTCCAGAGCGTGCAGCGCGAAGGCGAGCGCCTGCACATCGTGACGCCGCAGCCCGAACCCGTACTGCGCGAACTGCTCGCCGCCGACGCGCAGCTGCACGATCTCGAAGTACAGCGCGCCGGCCTGGCCGAAGCGCTGCAGACCATCACCCGTGAGGCCGCCTGACATGATCACGACCCCGTTCGATGCGATCGCGCGCCGCAGTCTCGCGCTCGAAGCCAGGCTGGAATTCCTGCGCCTGCTGCGCACGCCGAGCTTCGCCATTCCGGCGCTGATGTTTCCGGTGCTGTTCTATCTGCTGTTCGGCGTGCTGCTGGCCAGGCCCGGCGCGTCGGGCCGCGCCGCGCACTACCTGATGGCGACCTATTCGGTGTTCGGCGTCATGGCGCCGGGCCTGTTCGGCTTCGGCGTCAGCGTCGCGACCGAACGCGACAAGGGCCTGCTGGCCCTGCGCCGCGCCTTGCCGATGCCGCCGCTGAACTACGTCGGCGGCAAGCTCGCCATGGCCATGCTGTTCGCCGCGATCATCGTGAGCATGCTCTGCATCGCCGGCGCGGCCGTCGGCGGCGTGCGTCTGGAAGCCGCGCAGTGGCTGTCGCTGCTCGTGCTGATGGTATTCGGCGCGTTGCCGTTCTGCGCGCTGGGCCTGCTGGTCGGCAGCTTCGTCAACGGTCAGGCCGCACCGGCCGTGATCAACCTGATCTACCTGCCGATGGCGCTGCTGTCGGGCCTGTGGTTTCCGCTGAACCTGCTGCCGGCGTTCATCCAGCAGCTGGCCGTGCTGTGGCCGGCCTGGCATCTGGCCCAGCTCGGCCTCGCCGCGACGGGGCAGGGCGGCGAAGGCGCGATGTCGGCGCATCTGCTGTATCTGGCCGTGTTCACCGTGGCCGTCGGCCGCTGGGCCGCGCGGCGTCTGCAGCGCGAGCCCTGAGCGCGCATCCATGGCAGGATCCGCTCTCATGAACTGGTTCCGTCGACCCGCCGTGCTGGCTTTGCGCGACCGCCTCGTGCCGGACGAACTCGGCATGGGCTGGGCGCCGTTCGTATCGCTGGCCTATCTGGCCTTCCTGTTCCTGCCGGTGCTGGTGCCGCGCATCGCCGGCGCCAACTGGCTGCCGCAGACCCTGTTCGCGACCGCCGTGTTCCTGCCGCTGTATTTCCGCGCCTACTGGGCCCATGGGCGCGAGCTCGTGCTGATCGTGCTCGCGATGTCGGTACTGGCCGTGCCGCTCGCGTCGGTCAATCCGTTCTCCAACACATTCGTGATCTTCGCCTGCGCGTTCGCGCCGCATCTGGTATCGCTGCGCAACGGGCTGATCCTCGCGCTGGGCATCACGGCCAGCTTCTCGCTGTATATCCTGGCCTTCGTGCGCGGCGCGCCGCTGACCGTCGGCATCACCTACCTCGTCGGCACGGCCTGCTTCGTCGGCTCGTATTTCATGCGCGACAACCAGCGCAAGCAGGTCGCGCTGCGCCTGTCGCACGAAGAAGTGCGCCGGCTCGCGGCACTGGCCGAGCGCGAACGCATAGGCCGCGACCTGCACGATCTGCTCGGCCATACCCTGTCGCTGATCACCCTGAAGTCGGAGCTGGCCAACCGGCTCTGGGAGCGCGACCCGCAGGCCGCGCGCCAGGAGGTGCGCGAGGTCGAGCGCGTTGCGCGCGACGCACTGAGCCAGGTGCGCCGCGCGGTGACCGGCATCCGTGCGGCCGGCCTGGCCGCCGAAGCCGCCTCGGCGCGGCTGCTGCTCGAATCCGGCGGCGTCAAATTCCAGTACGAGCTCGCCGCGCCGCCGCTGCCGCCGGAACTGGAAACCTGCCTGGCCCTGGTCCTGCGCGAGGCGGTCACCAACATCCACCGGCACGCGCAGGCTGCACGCGCGAGCGTGCGCCTGGCCAGCGACGGCGCCGACCTGCTGCTCGACGTGCAGGACGACGGCCGCGGCGGCGACATCGTGCCCGGCAACGGCCTGTGCGGCATGCGCGAGCGGCTGCAGGTCTTCGGTGCGACCCTGCGCATCGACGCGGTGCGCGGGCAGGGCACGCGGCTGACCGTGCGCGTGCCGCAGGCCGGCCTGTCGGCAACGGCCGCCGATGCGGTCGTCGTGCATTGAGCCCGCTGCGACCTCCGGCTACGCTGCGCGCATGATTCGAGTATTGCTGGCCGAAGATCAGGCCATGGTGCGCGGCGCGCTGTCGGCACTGCTGCGATTGGAACCGGACATGGACGTGGTCGCGAGCGCGGCCGACGGCCAGGAGGCCTGGCGCCTGATCGAGCAGCACAAGCCCGACGTCCTCGTCACCGACATCGAGATGCCCGGGCTGACCGGCCTGGAACTGGCCCAGCGCGTACGCGAGCGCGGCGCGACCTGCAAGGTGGTCATCGTGACCACGTTCGCGCGGCCGGGCTATCTGCGCCGGGCGCTCGAGGCCGGCGTCGTCGGCTACCTGCTCAAGGACGCGCCGGCCGAACAACTGGCCGACGCGCTGCGCAAGGTGCACCGCGGCGGCCGCGTCGTCGACCCGCAGCTCGCCGTCGACGCCTGGAGCGAAGCCGATCCGCTGAACGACCGCGAGCGCCAGGTGCTGCGCCTGGCCGGCGAAGGACTCTCGGCCGGCGAAGTCGCCGCGCAGCTGCACCTGTCCCAGGGCACGGTGCGCAACTATCTGTCCGAAGCCATCGGCAAGCTCGGTGTCGGCAACCGTATCGAGGCGTATCGTCTCGCGCGGCAGAAGGGCTGGCTTTGAACTCGCGACTGGTCGATTGTTGCTTCCCTCGTATTGGTCCCTCTGACGGACTGCCGTTCATGGCTGCCTGTGACCCGGCCGCAGCGACGCTGCGCTATTCCTGCTACCGGCGCCTTGCCGGCGCTTTCCTGCTGTTTCTCGCTGGCCTGCCTGCGGCATCCGCACAGCAGATCGACGTGCTAGGTCCGCCCGGCAGCGGCCGTTTCGGTGCTTCTGCGGTGTTTCTCAGCAACGGTGATTTCCTCGTCGCCGATCCGGGATTCGACGGCGATGCCGCAGATGTCGGTGCGGTCTACCTGTATCGGCGCAGTGGTGAGCTCGTCAGCCGCGTGACGGGCAGTACGGCCAACGATCGCATCGGTAGCGGCGGCCTCTTCGCTCTGCCGGGTGGCAACGCCGTGATCTGCAGTCCCGACTGGGACAACGGCTCGGTGGTCGATTCCGGCGCTGCGACCTGGATCGACGGCGATGCCGGTCTTTCCGGCACGTTGTCAGCGATCAATTCGCTCGTCGCCGATGTCGCCGGTAGTCGTCTTTGCAACATGCTGTATGGTGGCGTCGTCGTACTGACAAACGGCAATTATGTGGTGGCGAGTCCGGACTGGGCCGGGGTCGGCGCCATGACCTGGGGAGGTGCGGCCAGCGGCGTCCGCGGTGTGGTCGGTAGTACGAACTCCCTGGTCGGCTCTGCCCAGGGCGATTTCGGATCGACCGATCGGACCGTCGTGCCGTTGACGAATGGCAACTATGTCGTTGTCGCCTCTTCGTGGAATGCGCCCCTCGTGGCCGATGTCGGTGCGGTGGCCTGGGGTGACGGTAGTCGCGGCAGCCATGGCGTGATCTCGGCGCAGAACGCCCTGGTCGGTGACAGCGCGTATTCGGCTACCCGCGCCCTGGTCACGCCGCTGACCAACGGCCACTATGTCGTGAGCTTCCCCAACTGGCACAGGGATGCTGCCTACGGCGCCGTCGTCTGGAGCGACGGCACCACCGGCCGCAGCGGTTTCATCGACGCGTCGATCGCGCTGGTGGGGACGCATGCGCAGTCACTGGCGGATCACTCGGTTCTTGCGCTGTCCAACGGCAACTATCTGCTGAAAGCGCCGAACGCCGACGTCGCCAAACGCGGCGCGTTGACCTGGGGTGACGGCGACGGCGGCACAACCGGGGTGATTTCCGCGGCGAATTCCATCGTCGGCGCCCGGGATGGCGACCAGCTCGGTACCGGATGGGCCCAAGCCAGCGCTGCCCTGACCAACGGAAACTACGTCGTGTGCTCCGATTCGGTCCTCAATGTGGACGCCACCGCGTACGGTGCCTGCGTATGGGGCGACGGCAGCCGGCCCACCAGCGCCGTGATAGCTTCCACCAATGCGCTGTTCGGCACGGGCTCCGGCAGCGTGATCGCGCTGACCAACGGTCATTTCGTCATCGGCTGTTCCTTCTGTACCGATGCACAGGGCGTCGCCGTCGGCGCGGCCTTCTGGCACGACGGGCGCGTCGGTCTCAGCGGCTTCACGTCGGACGCCAGCGGCATGGCCGGGTCCACGCTCGGCGATCAGGTCGGCTATGCGATCGCGCTCGACAACGGAAAGTACGCGCTGCTGAGCAGCGTTTGGAACGACGGGACGACGGAGCGCGTCGGCGCGGTGACCGTACTCGACGGGAGCGGCCCTACGGTCGGCCGCGTGAGCGCATTGAACTCGCTGATCGGTACGACCTACGGCGACCGGGTCGGCCAGTTCGCCTTGGCGCTGCCGCAGGGGCGTCTCGCGATCGCCATGCCCAACTTAAGCATTCCGCCGCTGTACGGGGTTGGCGCTGTGGTCTGGATCGACGGCAATCATCCGGTTGTCGGCCGCGTGACGCCCGAGAATGCGTTATACGGCACGGAGTCAAACCAATGGTTCGGCGTGCTGCCTCCCGTTCCGCTGCCGGGCGGCAATTTTGCGGTCAGCACGCCCGATCCTGGCTCACCCACGACACCCCGGCGCTGGAGCTTCGGCCGAGCCCATTCGCCGATACATGGCCCCGTTGATGCGTTCAATACTGTTTCCAGCACCGGCCGTGTTACGCGTTCCTACGATGCGGCCACCGATACGCTGCTCGTCGGCCGCGCCACGGAGAATCGCGTCACCCTGTTCCGCCCGGACCTGCTGTTCACCACGCGCGGCGATTGAGCCCGCCGTCGCCATCGCATAAGGACATTTCGTGAAAGCACCTGCGTTTCTCCGGCCAGCTGCAAGGTCGGCTCGCCTGCGCCGTGCCGTGTTTTCGATGCTGATTGGCGCGGCATTGCCGGCGGTGGCCTGCGGCCCGGACTTCCCGCACGAGCTGCTGACCGACCGCCACGCGAGCGTCTACGACCTCGTCGAAGGCACTTTCGATTTCGAGGCCGCGCAGCTGGTGCCGCGGCCGGCAACCGCGTTCAAGCCGAGCGAGAATCTCTGGGAAGCGCCCGGCGAGTCGCGCGACGCCGTGGAGAAGGAAGAACTCGGCGAGGACGGCTGGGCGAAGGCCCAGGCCATGCGCGAGGCCGCCGACGACGCGGCGGCCTGGGCGGCCGGCGAAGGACTGGCCCAGGACGTGCGCCTGTATCTGGCCGGCGCGCGTGCGTTCCAGGCCGGCGAGACCGAGGTCGCGCGCCGCCGTTTCGAGGCCGTGCTCGCGTTGCCGCCCGACCAGCGCAGCCGCCGCGGCGTCTGGGCGCAATTCATGCTCGGCCGGGTGCGGCTGGCCTTCGATGTTCACTACGACCCGGACCAGCTCGCGGCGATCGCGGCAGGCAAGGGCGCTGCGGATCCGGCCGTCGTCGCGATGGACAAGATCGTCCAGGCGGCAGCCGCCGACTTCCAGGCCGTGCGCGCGGCCGTCGCCGCCGGTGCAGCCGATCCGCTCGGGCTGGCCGTGGCGAGCTACGGCGAGGAAGCCCAGCTGCATCTGGCGCGCGAGGAGACGGCTGCGGCGGTCAGGCTCTATGCGGAACAGGCGGCGCAGGGTTCGGCCTCGGGCCGCGCCTCGCTGCTGTTCGTCGCGCGCGGGCTGTTCGCCGACGAAGCGACGTTGCGCAAGGCGCTGGCCGATCCGCTGCTGCAGCGCCTGCTCGCCGCCTACGTCTATACGCGCAGCAACGAACTGATCTATGCCTCCGGCGAGGAACAGGAAAGCGCCGGCGACACGGCAGCCGATGCCGCGCAGGCGGCGGCGGAAGCGACTGCGGGCAAGGACATGCTCGAGCGCTACTACGCCGTGATTGCCGCGAGCACCGGCGAGATAGGCGGCGTCGATCGCGTTGCGGCTGCGGCCTATCGCGCCGGGCGCTATGAGCTCGCGGCCAAGCTCGCGCCGCGCAGCGAGAGCGCGATGGCCTGGTGGGTGCGCGCCAAGCTCGCGCTGCGCGCCGGCGACGACAAGGCGGCCGCGGATGCCTATGTAAAGGCCTCGCAGGCCTTTCCGCGCAGCGAGGACTGGGGACCGGTCCCGCACGAAGGCTATGACTACGAAGGTCTGGCGCCGGCCTGCCGCGTCGACGGCGAGCGCGCGGTGCTCGCGCTGGGCCGCGGCGACTATGTCGAAGCGCTGACCTTGTTCCATGCAGGCCAGGGGCAGTACTGGATGGACGAGGCGCACGTGGCCGAACGCGTGCTCAGCGTCGAGGAGCTCAAGCAGTTCGTCGATGCGCGCGTGCCGGCACCGACCACGGCGGCCAAGCCCGACGAGAACGGCTGGGTGCCGCGTTCGCCCGACGAGCAGTTGCGCGCGCTGCTGGGCCGCCGCCTGCTGCGCGCCGGCCGTTACGCCGAAGCCGCGGCCTATTTCCCGCCGGACTTGCGCGACAGGGCCGCCGACTACGCCAAGGCCCGCACCGACGCCGCCACGCTCAAGTCGATCGAACGCGCCGAAGCGCTGTATCGCGCGGCCAGGCTTGCGCGCGAATCGGGCATGGAACTGCTCGGTCTCGAACTCGCGCCCGACGCGGCCGTGTTCGACGGCGCGTATGAATGGAGCGAGCCGGAGCTCGACAAGCAGGACAAGAAGCTCGTCGGCGCCGACGAGGCCCGGCGCCTCGCCGCGAGCCAGGCGCAGCCGGCGCAGCGCTTCCACTACCGCTTCGTCGCGGCCGACCTGGCCAATCAGGCGGCCGATCTCGTGCCGGCGCGCTCGCAGGCGTTCGCGGCGCTGCTGTGCAGCGCGACCGGCTGGGTCATCAACGGCGATGCGAATCTCGCGCAGCGCTACTACCGCCGCTACGTCGCCGACGGCCCGTACCTGGCCTGGGCCGGCAACTTCGGCACCGCGGGCTATGCCTGCCCGGCGCCGGATTTCGTCGGCGCGGAAAAGCGCCGGAAGTTCGAGCAGATGCGCTGGGTCAAGCAGACTCTGCGTCGTGCGGCGCCGTTGGCCGCCGTCGGGGTCGGTGTGGTTGCCCTGGTCAGCGTCCTGCTGCTGTTGCGCCGGCGCAGGACGAAAGCCGCGCGATAGCGGATAATCCGCGGCCCGCCGGACCGTGAATCCGGCGCGCCTCGGTGTAAAAGTGAAAAAATCCGATTTCCATTTCGATCTGCCGCCGGCGCTGATCGCCCAGCAGCCGCTGGCGCAGCGTTCGGCGAGCCGCCTGCTCGAACTCGACGCCACTGCCGACCGCCTGACCGATCGCTCTTTCGGCGATCTGGTCGATTGCCTCGCGCCCGGCGACCTGCTCGTCTTCAACGACACGCGCGTGCTGCCGGCGCGCCTGTTCGGACGCAAGGATTCCGGCGGCGCCGTCGAGATCCTGATCGAGCGTGTGACCGGCCCGCACGAGGCTCGCGCCCAGCTGGGCGTGTCGAAGAAGCCCAAGCCCGGCGGCCGCATCGTGCTGGCCGACGGCAGCGAGGTCGAAGTGCTCGGCCGCGACGGTCCGTTCTTCGACCTGCGCTTCCCGGCCGGCGAGCCGCTGGAAAAGCTGCTGCTGCGCCTGGGGCGCATGCCGCTGCCGCCGTACATAGACCGCGAAGCCGACGACAGCGATGCGGAGCGCTACCAGACCCTGTTCGCGCGCCGCCCCGGCGCCGTCGCCGCGCCGACCGCCGGCCTGCACTTCGACCAGCCCCTGCTCGATGCGCTGGCCGCGCGCGGCGTCGATTTCGGCCACGTGACCCTGCACGTCGGTGCCGGCACCTTCCAGCCCATGCGCAGCGAAGAGCTGCGCGATCACGTCATGCACCGCGAATGGCTCAATGTCGGCGCCGAACTCGTCGAGAAGATGCGTTGCACGCGCGCAGCCGGCGGCCGCGTGGTCGCGGTCGGCACGACGGTCGTGCGCGCGCTGGAAAGCGCCAGCCGCGACGGCGAGGTGCTGCCGTTCGCCGGCGAGACGCAGATCTTCATTTTCCCGGGCTATCGCATCACGAGCGTCGACGGGCTGGTCACGAATTTCCATCTGCCCGAATCGACCCTGCTGATGCTGGTCTCCGCGTTCGCCGGCCGCGAGCGTGTGCTGGCGGCCTATGCGCATGCGGTGCACGAGCGCTATCGCTTCTTTTCCTACGGCGATGCGATGCTGATCTGGCCGCCGCGCGCGGCGGCCTGACGGAGGCGGCGCCGCGGCGCGCCGCGCAGGATTTCACCCAGCGATACTGACGACGCGGCCTGTGCCGCAGAAGAACGATGCCCATGAATTTCGAGATCAGCCAGACCGACGGCGCCGCACGGCGCGGACGCCTGAGTTTCCCGCGCGGCACGATAGAAACGCCGGCCTTCATGCCGGTCGGCACTTACGGCTCGGTCAAGGCCATGCTGCCGCGCGACCTCAAGGAGATCGGCGCCGAGATCATTCTCGGCAACACCTTCCATCTCTACCTGCGTCCCGGCCTTGACGTGATCGGCGAGTTCGGCGGCCTGCACCGCTTCATCGGCTGGGACCGGCCGATACTGACCGACTCCGGCGGCTTCCAGGTGTTCTCGCTCGCGCACAAGCGCAAGATCACCGAGCAGGGCGTCACGTTCGCCTCGCCGGTCGACGGCTCCAAGGTGTTCCTGAGCCCCGAGGAATCCATGCGCATCCAGCGCGTACTGAATTCCGACATCGTCATGATCTTCGACGAATGCACGCCGTACCCGGCCACCGAAAGGCAGGCTGCGGATTCGATGGAGCTGTCGCTGCGCTGGGCCGAACGCTCGCGCCGCGCCCACGAAGGCAATCCCAATGCGCTGTTCGGCATCGTCCAGGGCGGCGTCCATCCGGCCCTGCGCGCACGCTCGGCCGCGGGCCTGCAGCAGATCGGTTTCGACGGCTACGCGGTCGGCGGCCTAGCCGTCGGCGAGCCCGAAGCCGAACGCAATCACACCCTGGAAACCACGGTGCCGCTGCTGCCGGCCGACAAGCCGCGTTATCTGATGGGCGTGGGCCGGCCGGAAGACATCGTCGAAGCCGTGCGCCGCGGCATCGACATGTTCGACTGCGTGATGCCGACGCGCAACGCACGCAACGCGCACCTGTTCACCCGTCACGGCGTACTGCGCCTGCGCAACGCGCAATACGCGCGCGATACCCGGACTATCGACGAAGCCTGCGGCTGCTACACCTGTACTTCCGGATTCAGCCGCGCGTATCTGCGCCACCTCGACAAGTGCAACGAGATCCTTGCCTCGCAGCTTGCGACGATCCATAACCTGTATCACTACCAGGAGCTCATGGCGGGCTTGCGCGCCGCGATTGCGGAACGCCGGCTCGAGGACTTCGTCGCGGAGTTCCATGCGCTGCGGGCGGGATAGCTGTCGGCGCTTTGGATCGGTTCTGCTGCTGCACCGCTGCAGTGTTCGCGGAGATTCCTCGATTGCGATGAACTCACGTCGCAACGCGTGGCGCTCAGGCGCCAGGAGTCGGGGAGGGATTGGTCACTGAGTGCCTGGCCAGCGTGGATTCAGAACGCCGTTGTCGTTCTGCGGCAACGCTCGAGAGCCACATCTTCGGCAGCACGTCCGATGTTCGGAGCGCTCTTCAGCGTGGGATAGGAGCCTGTCTCTTTGAAGTACGCGACGCCGCGTCCGACACAGGCCTCGATTGCGTTGCCATTGCCGCCACCGCTGCTGCAACCGGCTGCGGCCGCAGAAGCGAGAATCGGTACGAGGAAAGCTCTCCGGATTTTCATGGTGCCCTTGCCATCGGTCCGCGTTGATTGGATACAGTGTCAGATACTGCTGCGCTTCACCGGCGTCCGCAATGGAAAGCGATCAGCCGTCTACCTGGCGGTGCTGCGTGCCCGCGCCGCGCGTGACGAACAGCAGGCGGCTCGGCGCAAACATCTTCGCCGTATGCCAGGTGCCGCGTGGAACAAGCAGCGCGGCGCGTCCCGACAATCGTGTGGAAGCGACGCCCGACGGCAGTTCCAGCAGAAATTCAACGTCGCCGTCGAGCAGGTAGACCAGCTCGTCGCCGTCGGGATGCATCTCCCAGTTGGACCAGTCTTCCGCGCAGACGAACTCGCTGATGAGCCAGCCCGCGTCGAAGCCGGCCAGGGCCGCGGGCGGCAACGACCAGAATGCGGCTCCGCCGGGCGTCGTCCGGCTCGCACCGTCGGCCGAGAGAAGTACGTAGGTGTCTTCCGGAGTGAACGACATGGCGCCTCGTCACAATGCGTAGGGATCAGTGCTCGCTGCGCAGCGGCATCGCGAGCAGGTCGGTAGCGCCGACGTCGACGCCGGACTGGTGCAGCAAGGTCGTGACCTGGCCGCGGTGATGCGTCTGATGGTTGAAGAAGTGCTGCAGCAGCAGGCTGAAGTTCTTGCAGGTGCGGACGCCGGCGAGGCTGGCGTAGGTGATGTCGCCGGACAGCTGCTCCTGCGTCAGCTCCGGCACCCAGCGTTCGATGACCTCGTCGAGCCGGCGCCGGTAGTCGCGCAGCGCGGCGAGGTTGGGCGCGAGCGGCTGAGTCAGGGATGTCGGCTGCGGGAACGCGGTCATCGCGCCGAGTGCCGCGAACGACGCGGGATGCTGCGCGAAGCGATGCAGCCAGATGCTGTCGGCCACGGCGATGTGGTTCAAGGTGCCGAGGATGGAACCGAAGAAAGCGCCCTTGTCGGCGGTGAGCGTCGCGTCGTCGAGCTTGCCCGCCGCCTCGTAGACGCGGTCGTTCATCCAGCGGTTGTAGTCGGCCATCAGGGCGGCGGTAGTTGGGGTCATTGCGATATCCGCTGTCGGGTTGAGTCGTGTTGCGATCTGGTTGCTGTGCTGCAGGAATCAACGGTCAGGAGTCAGGCCGCAACCTGCGTTGCGTGGGCGATGCTTCCGAGTGCCTTGTCGGGATTGCAGCCATTGAGGCCTGCCCCCCAGGCGGCGTTCGCTTCAATGACCATCCAGCCGCGACGCGCCACATACCCGACATCCAGGACACAGGTGGCCGGAAGTGCAGGGCTGCATGCGACAGCCGACAGAAATTCCATCGCTCGACGACGAGGCGCCGAGCCTTCGTACACCGCGGCGTCCTGGACCTGACCGCGCAGGATGAAACTGCGCACTTCCGCGTCGAATCCGACGACCTCCGATTCATAGATCCGGACTTCCCCGTTCAATCCGGAGCATTCGGTTTCGAGCTGCGGCCAGGTCTCATAGACTCCCGCCCGGAACTGCTTGGGGACAACCGGCTTTACGAATGTCGGATAGCAGAGACGGCAGGCGTCGCGGAGATTCACGATCCGGATGCGTCGCCCGATATGTTCGGCGGGCAGGCGCAACAGCAGGTCGTCATCGGGCGAAACAAGACGAAGGCCCAGTTTCTGCGCCAGTACCAGCGCGAAAGTATCGTTGGCGTAGATCCGGATCGCTGCCCGGTCGAGTTCCGGCGGATCCCAGAACCTGCCGATCTGCGTAACGGTTCCGCCGTGAGCGCGCCAGCTATCGGCGACCCGGCTCCTTTCCGGATCCGCTTTCTCGGGAATGACGAGGTTGAGGCCGTCTGTACGCATGTGCCCTCCCGATTTCAGCGGCGCTCGGGCCCGAGTCTTGAAGCAAGGCCTGGTTCGGCGTCGCCGCTTGTCCGGTTGAATCGGAGCATGTTGCAGAACAGCGCCCCCTGCTCGATCGCGTCGTCCAGCGCGACATGCGTATGCGGAAACTCGTCGAACCAGTGTCTGGGCATGTTGCGCTTGGTGCTCTCGCGATAGTCGGTCTTCAGCACGGCCATCGCATACGTCTTCATGTCCAGCGCCGAATGGCTGAACGGGCTCTCGCCGACAAAGCGCATGAGGTACCAGTAGACGAACAGGAAGTCGAAGCCGGCGGGGTAGGCGACGAATACCGGCTTGCCCTTCAGATCCTTGATCCAGGCGACGTACGCGTGCATCGCGGCTTCGGGCTTCTGCAGGTCTTTCCGACAGGCGGCCCAGGCCTCCGGCTGCGTGGCCCACCACTCGGCGGTTTTCGGATGCGCGCTTGCGCCCTCCAGCGTCTGGAGGTTCGCGGAAAACGTGCCGACGAGGGTCTTGTCCGCGGTGTAGGCGGCGGAGCCGAAGCTCAGCATCGAATGCGGCCCGGGAATGGGGCCGTCGGTCTCGACGTCGGTGCTGATGTAGATCTCGCGCATGGCTGTCGTCGGGTTGACGCCGCGATGCCTGTCCGGATCAGGCCGGATCGGCCGGCGGCGTTCTGGCGGGAAGGGATCGTCAGGTGTCGCCGGCTTGCCGGTCAGTCGGAAGGCCGCAGGCCTTTATCTCGTCGAGTGCCTCGATGGCTTTCCCGATTTGCAGCGACGACGGCAAGTCGCGCTCCTCGTAGGCATCGGCAATCCCGAGCAGGTCGAGAACGACGGATCGGCTGACCCGGTATTTTTGCGACACATGGACGGCGCAGGAGCGGACGTGCGACAGCCGGTGCCGGATGGGCAGTTCGACGTTGAGCGACTGTTTCCTGTGCGTCGAATACGACATGGCGAAAGGGTGGTCCGGCAGCAGAGGTGGAATGGGATTGCGAAAGCGCTGCCAGCATGAATCGGAAATGCTGGATCCGCCAGCCCCGTCAGCATGCGGCCGGTTGCCGAACCGGGCTCGCCGCGGCGTCACCCTTGCGAGTCGTGACTGCCGTCTTCGGTCGCGCGTCGGATCGGCGGTTCGGGCGGCAGCGGCGCAGCAAGCGAATCGGACAGGCGCGTGTACTCGGCCGAAGGCTGCGCGAGCGAGGGCTGCGTGATCCAGTAATGGGCACCGAAGATGTGCAGCATCGCGCAATGCCAGGCTTCGGCAGTGAACACGAGGCCGCGATACGGGTCCGACGCGGGTTCGTATTCGTAGAACGCCTCGGCTGCCGCCTGGGCTTCGGCCGCCGGCATTCCTGCGAACGTTTGCAGACACCAGGCAAACAGCACGCGTTCCTGCTTCAGATGGTCGACGTAGCCAGTTTCGTCTTCCTGCCAGGGATTGTCTGCGCGGTTCATCGGGCACTGGATCGTTCGATGGGTCGGGCTGCGAATCGGGCCGGCCGTATCGGCTCGCCACACCGTGCCGAGGTGGTGTGGTCGCTCCGGGCGTGTACCGCGACGCGGCTCCGGCGCGGCGCCCGAACTGACCGGCAGATACCTGTAGCGGCCAGAAAAGGAAAGCGAACAGGATGCCCGCAACGATTCCGACGATCAGCGGGAGCGGCGCCCGGAGGATCGTGGTCATTCCGGACAGCGAGCGGATTTCTCCGGCCGTTCGCACGCGCCGACGCGATCGGTTCGTCGAGGGCTGGATCGCTGCGGGCGGCAGGGCAGGGTTTCCCGCCGGGCTTTCGCCACGCCGGCGCATCACGCCGGCATCGAAGCACGGCATAGGCGCCGGCAGGCGCAGTGGGCCGGCGATGCTCAGTCCAGTCGAAGCTGGGCAAACGTGCTGTCCGTGCCGTCCAGCGGCCTGCCTTCGAGGCAGCGGGCGCGATAGACGCTCGGCGTGCATCCCATGAGGGCCTTGAATGCACGATTGAAGGGTCCCAGCGAAGCAAAACCGCTTTCCGCGCTGATCTGCAGAATATTCCCGGGCCCATCGCGTACGGCAAGCAGCCTGCAAGCATGCGCGATGCGATAGCGGTTGAGCAGCTGATTGAAGTTCTTCTCGCCCATCTGCTGGCCAATGAGCTTGCTCAGCCGGTGCTCGACCGTTCCCAGCCTGACGGCCAGCTCTGCCACGCGAAGGTCGGCCTCGCGGTAGATCTGAAGCACGTCCAGGTGGTGCTGCAGCAGCGCGATGAGTCGCGCATCGTCCTCGCCGGGGGCTGCAACGGCCTTTTCCGTCGGCGGATCGTTACGGCGGTGCGGCAGAAGCGGGGCGCGGCGGCGACAGCGCAACGCGAAATGGGTGATCCCGATCATGCCGGATGCGCAAAGCGCCACCACGCCCGCGCGCACGGGTTGCAGCGCGGGAAAGGCATCGGCGAGGGCGCCGAGCAGCGTGGTGGACAGAATGCTGCCGCCGTACGTCGCCATGAACCCGAGACGCAGTCGCCGCTCCGAAGGCGTCCATTGCGAGGACCCGCCGCGCAGCGGCTCCAGAAAGGTCAGTGCCAGCAGGGAGGTGCTCGTCAGGGTGAGCAGGGCATCGGTCACGACCAGCAGGGCCGTCGGCGAAGCCTCTCCGTGCATGGCGTTGCCGCGATGAACGGCGATCAGGAGCGCGACGCTGGCCGCCATGGCGACATGCCGGAACCGCACGCCGCCGTCGCCTCGAAACAGCGCCCTGGACACCAGCCAGAAGCCGTTGCAGGTCGATGAACCGCCGACGGCGACGGCCCATTTCATCCATTCCGGCGCACCGGCCATCCACGGCGACAGCAGGGAAATCGCCAGCGATCCGCTGACGATCGCGAACAGGATCTCGGCGTCGCGCTTGTTCTTCCTGGTCAGCAAGGCCAGGAGCGACAGCAGTGCAGTCGCCACGGCCATCGCGATCATCGTCGTCGCCCACCCCTGCATCGCAACGTCCCCTTCGCCTCAGCGGCCGGCGTATTTTCGTGAAACCGGGGGCTTCCGCCAACGGCGTCGGTAAATCTAGGGTAAACAACGATTTACGAAAAAGCCAATCGGCTGGCCGATTCGCGAAACGGCGAGACCGGCGAGAGCGCCGGCAGGCAAGGTGGCGCTCCCACCTCCTCGACCTGCTCCGTCATGACCCTGTCCCGCATCGCTTCGCCCGCCCAGATGCTTCGCTGGGGGGCTGCCGCCTGGTTCGTCGCCGCCACCGTCGGCCAATGGGCCTTCGTGCTGTTCATCCTGCTGTTCTTCGGAGGCCATGCGCTCAGCGGCGATCTGGCCGGGCTCAACGACAAGCCGCACGTGACCGGCTACGTCCCCGGCGACGTGTTCGGCAATGTTCAATTCCTCTCCCATGCGCTGATGGGCGGCGTGGTGACCTTTGCCGGCACGTGGCAGCTGGTGCCGGCGGTGCGCCGGCGCTGGCCCGGGCTGCATCGCTGGAACGGCCGCCTGTTCTTCGGGCTCTCGCTGGTCGCCGCGCTGTCGGGGCTGTATCTCACCTGGGGCCGTGGGTCGCAGCTCGGGCCCGGAAGCAACCTGTCGATCACCCTGAATGGCCTGCTGATCCTCGCCTTCGCGACGCTGGCCTGGCGCAGCGCGCTCAAGGGCGACATCGTTCGGCATCGCCGGCATGCGCTGCGCGCCTTCCTGCTGGTTAACGGCGTATGGTTCCTGCGTATCGGCATCATGCTTGCCGGTCTGGTACTTGCCCCGCTCGGCGTCAGGATCGACTACCAGGGAGCCGTCTTCGTCGGTGTCAGCTTTGCCAGCTGGCTGTTGCCGTTGACCGTGCTGGAGCTGTACCTGCGTGCCGAGCGCTCGACCCGGGCCGTACCCCGGTACGCGATGGCGCTGACACTGGCCCTGCTGTCGCTCGTCATGTTCGCCGGCAGTGCGGCGGCCGCCGTATTCATGTGGCTGCCCGTGCTGTAGCGGGCAGTGCGCGGTCACCGTCGCCGTTGCCGGCGCGCCGGCTTCTCCAGGCCGGCGCACCCGGCTCGGCACCGCAGGGCGTGCCGGGTGTCGATCGGCGCAGAAGCCATGCTGCGCCGCAGCGCATCGAGTTCAAACGTTTGTATTGACCTCCACAAGTCCCACATTTAGTCTTCGCGGCGGCCAGGGGAACGCCCGACAGGGCGGGGCCGAGTAGTGCTGCAATTCGTCGGGAGCGCGGAAGCCGTCCGGTTTCCGCGTCGCTATGCACACTGACCTCGTGGGGATAACCATGTACAACCGATTCCACGGCACCGCCCGTCGGTGGCTGCCGGCTGTCGCCTTGCTCCTGCTGAGTGCCCAGGCCCTGGGCAATACGCTGAACCAGAACGTCTCATGGACCGTCGATCGCGCGGGAACGACCGCGAAGTATCGCGTCGTGGCCTACGGCGATTCGATCTATGCGGGCTACAACGGTTCCATCAGCAACGCGGCCAAGTACTCCGCGCCTACCGTCGACTCGGAGTATCTGTCGGCGCTCTGGAACGCGGACATCGAGAACATCCGCCGCACCAAGTCGGGCGCGGTCGCTTCCGACGTGTATCAGAACAAGATCGTGGCCGAGCGTTCGTACATGCAGGCCAGTTCCACGCGCGTGGTGACGTTCGAGATGTGCGGCAACGACGGCCTGCAGGCGCGTTCCAGCTTCAAGTCGCAGACCGGCACCTGCGACTACAGCGTGCTGAACAACGCGGTGAACACCTGCAAGAGTTATGTCGCGCAGGCGATGGACTACATCAACGCGAATGCCCACGCCAACACGAAGCTCAAGCTCATCGCGAACCTGTATTACCCGGGTTTCAACGCCGACAACGTGCAGAGCTCCTGCCGCGATGCGGCCACCGGCGCCACGGTGAACCTGCGCGACCGCTTCCTGCCGGCGATCGCGACGATGAACTACTGGATGTGCGAGTACGCGCGCCAGAAGGGCTTCCAGTGCGCCGACAATTTCGCGCAATACATGGGCGCGGACTACGACAGCAACGGCGACGGCCAGGTCGACTCCGTCGCGCTGCGCTATGTGGCCGGCGATACCGAAGCGGGCTACGTGGCGCGCATCACCACGACCTTGCGCTCCACCCTGCGTGACGCGAACACGCACTTCGTGAGCGCGTCGAGCAGCTACGACTACATCCAGTCCGACGACGTGCATCCGACCTATACCGGCGGCACGGTCAGCGCCGGCCTGTTCGGCGGATCGACCGGCAGCGGCGCGCCGCGCTATACCAGCTTCACCGGCGGCAAGAGCCCGATCTGGAACAACGTCGGACACGAGCGCATGGGCTGGTCGCTGTCGACCTACAATCCGCCCACGCCCTGATCGCCGCGAGAGCGCGAAACCGGTGAACGGCTCCGGCCATGACCGCACCACGCCGTCCGTCGAGGACGGCGATGGTGTGCGCGTGATTCGCGAACAGCGCACGGGGTTGCCGGCGGCGACGATCGTGAAGGCGCTCGCCGCGACACTGGTCGTGGCGGGCATCGCGGCGCTGGTGCTCTCGCCGCGATCGCCGCGTACGATCGTTGGTCATGGCGGCGACGCGGATGCGATGCTGCCCGCCGTGACCGCAACCCTGGCGGCCGCCGAACCGCCGGCAGCGGTGTCCGCGCCCGCTACCGTGGCCGCAACGCGCCTTCCGCAACGCCACGCCGCGGAGCCAGCCATGTCCACCCCGCGCAATCCTGACGATATGCCCAGCGGCGATCCCGACGACATCGCGTCCTATGTCTCGCCCGGCGACCCGGCGCCGACGATGACCGAGGTGATCCAGGCCCTGCACGACCGGGGCGATCACACCGGCATCGGCGCGTTCAATCCGCCCGGCACGAGTCCGCCGCTGCAGGGCCTCGCGGTGCCGGAGGACTTCGATCTGCCGCCAGGCTACGTGCGCCATCACCAGGTGACCGACGACGGCGAGCCGCTGGAGCCGATCCTGATGTTCTCGCCCGACGGCGCGTTCGTGGATGCCTCGGGGCGCGCGATCGCGATTCCGGAGAATCGCGTCGTGCCGCCGGAGATGGCACCGCCCGGACTTCCGCTCCGGGAAATCACGATTCCGCCCGCTGCGATGCAGCGGCCTTGATGGGCCGCCTTGACGACAGCGCGCTGATGCGTCTGCGCTGAGGTGCGCCTCCCGATGCGTCCGTTCGGATGGGGCTGATCTGATGCGTGCTGTCCTTGCGCCGCCGCGCGCCGCCTGGCGCGTGCTCGCCGGCAGCGCCGCGAGTGCGGTGTTGCTGGGCCTCTATGCGCGCGGCGGTCATGCGTGGGTGCTGGGTTTCGTGGCGCTGGTGCCGTGGCTGCTCGCCGCGAACGGCACGCGCACCGTCGCCGGCGCGCTGCTGAGCGGATGGCTGATGAGCGTCGCGTTCGTCGCGGCCGTATTCCTGTGGTTCGGCGCGGCGCTGGATGCCTACACCGGCCTGGGGACGCTTCCCGCGGTGCTGGCGCTGTGCGCGTTCGCGCCGCTGCTGCAGCCCCAGGTGATCGCCTTTGCCGTGGTGCGTCATCTCGCCGGACGGCGTCATGGCGCCGTCGTGCGCGCGCTCGCCGGCGCAGCGGCCTGGGTCGCCGGCGAAGGGCTCTGGCCGAAGCTGCTCGGCGACACCCTGGGCCACGGCCTGCTGCCCGCGTCGTGGCTGCGGCAGGTCGCGGACCTCGGCGGCGCCGCCGGCATCACCTTTCTGCTGATCCTCGTCAACGAAGCGCTGGCGCAGGCGGTGACGCAACGCCGCGAAGGCATCCGCGCGGTGCTGCGGCCGCTCGCGTTCGCGGTCGCGCTGCCGGCGCTGATGGCGGGCTACGGCGCGCTGCGTCTTTCCACGATCGAAGCGGTGCTCGGCGCGCCGGCACCGGCCCTGCGCGTCGCGATGGTGCAGGCGAACATCGTCGACTACGAACGCCTGCGGCGCGAGCGCGGCACCTATGCCGTCGTGCGCGAAGTACTGGACACCCATTTCGCGCTGTCGCGCGCGGCCATCGAACACCACCACGCGGATGCTTTGCTGTGGTCGGAGACGATCTATCCGACCACGTTCGGTCACCCACGCAGCGACGACGGGGCGGCGCTGGACCGCGAGATTCGCGATTTCGCCGCCGCCGCGAACGTATCGCTGGTCTTCGGCACCTACGATCGCGATGACGCGGGCGAGTACAACGCGGCGGCGTTCCTCGCGCCCGGCGCCGGCCTTGTCGGCACCTACCGCAAGACCTATCCGTTTCCGTTGACCGAACACGTGCCGGCCTGGCTCGATGGTCCGCTGCTGCGGCATTGGCTGCCGTGGACCGGCACCTGGCAGCCCGGTTCCGGCGCGCGCGTGATGCCGCTGCGTGCCGCCGACGGGCGCGAGCTCAACGTGGTACCGCTGATCTGCCTCGACGACGTGCGGCCGGGTCTGGCGATCGACGGCGCGCGTCTGGGTGCGCAGGCGATCATCGGGCTTTCCAACGACGCCTGGTTCACCGAGTACCCGATCGGCGCGCGCCTGCATCTGGCGGTAGCCGCGTTCCGCAGCATCGAGACGCGCCTGCCGCAGCTGCGCGTCACCACGAACGGCCTCAGCGCGTTCGTCGACCCGACCGGTGAAGTGCTTGCGAGTACGCGGATGGGCGATCGCGCGGTACTGGCCGGCGAGGTTCCATTGCGCGATCCGCCGCCGACGTTGATCGTGCGCTGGGGCGACTGGGTGGGTACCGCCGCGGGTGCGTTCCTGCTGTCGCTTGCCGTCGCAGGGATCGTGCGTGTCTGGCGCGCGCGTGGCGCGAATCCCGGCCGGCGAACGAGCCTCGGCGCCGCGACGCCGACGGTACCGGCGGCTGTCGACGTCGTGCTGCTTGCGCCGGGCTGGCGTGCCGCAGCCGCGCTGCTGCGCGCGTGCAGCGGCGCCGGCCTGCTGTGGCTGGCCTTGCGCATGCTGCTGCGCGACGGCCTGCAGGTGAACTCGCTGGCGCAACTGCAGATCTTCGCCGGAGCGACACTGGTGCCGGCCGTTGCGGCCTGGGCGATCCAGCGTGCGTTCGCCGCGCGGGCGCGGGTCGAGGCGGGCATGCTCGTGTTGCAGCAACGCCACCAGCGCATCGAGGTTCCCGTGGATCGCATCGTCACGGCACAGCCGTGGCGCATGCCGCTGCCCGGCACCGGCGTGGACCTGGTGCTGGCCTCCGGCGCACGTTTCGCGTACGGCATCGCCGTCGCCGACATCCCTGCGCTGCTGCGCGCACTGACCGATGCCGGATCGCCCGTGCGCCTGGCCGACGCGGCTTCGACACGCCGGGCCGACTACGCCACGGCACGCGCACTCGCGAGGTGGCCCCGGCTCGACCATCCGCTGGTCAAGTTCGTGCTGTTCCCACTGCTCCCGGCACTGCCGGCATTCCGTCTGCACCAGCACATCGCCTTCGGCGGCACCTTCGGCGAGTACTACACCTACGGCCTCGCCGCGTGGCTTGCCGGACTGCTGGTCTGGTGGGCCGCCTGGTCCCTCGGCCTGATGCTGTTCGCGGCCGTGCTGCGTGTTGTCGTGGAGGCCATTCACGTGGCGGTGCTGCGATGGCCGGCACGCGCGTACCCCATGCGTCGTACGCTCGCAGGGCTGAGCCGCGTGACGTTCTACGTCGGTTTGCCGGTGTGGTTCGCAGCCCGGCTGCTGGGCGGCTAGCGAAGCCGCCCGGGGCGCAGTCCGCTCGGAACGCCGGCCGCCGGCGGAAGCGCTTGCGCTGTCCGCCTGGCGGGAGTGCCGAAGCCTGCGGCACGGCAACGCGGCCGGCGCAGAATCGGCGGCGCCGTATCTGCAGGGCTTGCGGCGCCCGGCGGTGCGCCGGAGGCTCGGCTTCGTCCTCGGCAACGCATCATCGCGTGTGCCGATGCCCAGGGCATTCCGGCCGGCGGGAAGACGACTTCCGGCGGGCGACACTACGGCGTCCGGCAGGCTGGCCCGTCTCGTCGCGCCGGCGAGGGACGGGACCAGCGGCTTTCCGGCGCGAAACCGATCCCGCTGCCGTTCACCACAGATTCGCGGGCGGATAGCTCTTCGGCAAGCCTTTGCGGATGTTGCTCACGAAGTTCTTGTCGTTGAACGGCGTGATGGCGCGGCCGTAGTCGTGCGTGTTCAGCACGCCTTTCAGATAGCTGTTGTCGGCCTGGGCGCCGCCGTGCATCAGATCCCAGGTCACGATCGGCGGGGTGAACCAGTTGCAGGTGGGATTGACGGGCTTTTCGCCGTTCTCGGCAAAGGTCATGGTGTGCGTGGTGGCCTTCTTCCGGTAGACCATGTAGACCATGTCGCCGTCGTGGCGCACGTTGTCGATCTTCCGGGTCTCCACGTCGCCGTGCACGCTGATGCTCGCGTGCGTGAGTTCGCCGTCGGTAGTCCAGACCATGCCGAACTCCCAGTCGTTGCGATGCCCGCAGGCAATGCCGGTGACGCAGCCGTTGCCGGTCTGGTCCTTGACGAAATACTGCGCATACATGCGGGCGCAATAGGTCTTGGTGCGCGGTTCGCCGGCCGGCGACCACTCCACGCATTTCGCGCGGTAGTAGGTGTTGGAATACTCCAGCTGGTTTTTCCAGGCGCAGTGGCCGTCCGTCGTGCCGCCCAGCTTGATGCCCGGATTCGGCTTTCCGTCGAAGCTGACGCCGGCGGAGGGCAGGCATCCGTCGCGCAGGTAGTCGAAGCCGATGGCCCATTTCTTGGCTTCGGGGTCGTCGTTGTTCGGCAGGCGAGGAAGGCAGGCCGGATCCTTCCCGCTGGTGCAGCTGTCGACTTTTGCCCAGCTGGCTTCGCAGGCCTTGTCGGCGAAAGCCGTGGATTGGGCACAGCTGATTGCGGCGAGGCCGATCAGGGCACTCCACCGGCGCATTGAGGGTGTCATTGGCTTCTCCTTGTTCGACGGGCAGGCAGGAATGCAGCCGATCGGCTTGCCGGTGTGCCGGTGCAAGAACCTCGGCTGGACGGGAGCGCGGAGCAGGCGGAAATGTAGCGGAACAGTGTAAAAATTGCTTTATTTTCATCGGGGCGGCGCCGGCGTTTCCGTCCGGCGCGCGCTCCGGGCTGCGGCGATCAGGTGAGCACGGACATGTCGATGGAGAATCCGTCCGATGGATTGCTCTGCTTCCACCAGTCGGCCCAGGCGTTGCCGAAGCCGAGCACCTTGTCGACCATGAGGTAGTCGACGCGCATCAGGTTCACGACCGAGATCGAGATCTCGCCCGTCAGCACGGTATTGGTCTTCCATACGCAATCCGCGGCGAACTGCAGGGAGCTCGTGGAGATGACCGGAAAGGTACTGGTGTCGATCAGGCCGTTCCAGCCGCGGCTGTCGTTGATCTTGGACGGGTCGGTCGTGTTGCCGTCGAACGGCGTGTTCTGCGCGTAGATCCAGTTCGCCGAGGTCTGCTGCGTGATGTACCAGTCGGTGATGTTCTCCGTTACGGAGTTGGAATAGGTGTAGCTCGCATTGCCGCCGCCGCCGCTGGTGCCCGCGTTGAATCCGACGGTCACTGACGAGCCGGTGGTGACGGTGCTCACGTTGTTCGTGTTGCTCGGCGAGCTGTCGTACCAGTACAGCGACGCCGGTGCGGAGAAGCTCGGGCAGATCGAGCCGAGCGTCCAGCCGCAGCTGGTGTCGGTGTTCGAGGCCATGCCGTTGTTCTGGTAGATGCCGCGCTCCTGCAGGCCCAGGAACTGGAACGAGCCGCTCTGGGTGGAATTATTGAGCGCACCCTGGAACGTGTACGTGAGGTTGGCGGTGATGGTCCGCGACGGTGGCGGCCCGAGGTCGGCGTCGCTGTTGTACGAACCGCTCGCCGTGAAGGAATGCGAACGCGAGTAGATCCAGGTGAACCAGATCAGGCCCTCCGGCGGCGTGCCCGCGTCGGTAGTGGCCACGGCCGCCGTCGTGAGCGAGGCGACGAAGAAGTCGGCGTCCTCCTCGGTCATCGGCTGCGTTTCTACCTGATTCTCGTAGATCACCTGCAGCGTCGCCGGCTGCAGCGTGCCCTGTTCCTGGTTGCCGGCGCCGCTGGCGCAATAGAGGCTGGCCGGTGCGGTACTGTCGCCCACTTCGCTGATGCAGCAGCGTGTCGCGCCGCTGCCGCTGCGGCGCTTGGCCACGTGATAGCCGCGGCTGGCGCCGTGCGAACGGAAGCCGATGTTGCCGGCCAGCGCCTTCTTGTGGTCGTCGCCGGCGTCGAGCAGCAGCAGCGCCGCACCGGCATCGAGCGCGGGAAACCCGAGCGGCACGTCGGAGGCCGGGCAGGTCAGGGCGTCGATCACCAGCAGGTCGCCGGAGGACAGCGGCATGCCGGCCACGTACGGCGTGGGCGTTGTACCGGCGGCGACGCGGGCGTAGACGGGATTGACGATGGGGCCGTTGCTGAGCGTATAGATCGACACGAAGCGCATCCTCAGGCGATGACGGAACAGGGATGAAGGCCGGGCGCAGACCGCGGGTAGACGTTGCATTTGTCCACAACGCTGACGGTTGCAGAAAAACAAGAGCGCATAGCGGGCGCGGTTCCTATCACGCGATGTCATCGCCGCAGGATCGCGCAGTGCGTTTCCCGGACTCGACGGGCAAGGCCCGGGCTCGCGGGCGTGGTCCCGGCGATCTTCCGCTCGGCCAGGCCTCTGTCGTCGGGAGCGTTTCAGCCCCGCGCTGCGCAGCGGCGGCCGGCGGGGGGAAGGCCCCCTCCGTCCTGGTGCCCTGCGGTTCACGCGCGGAAACGCCCGGCCGGGAAACGCCGGCGGCTTGCCTTGGTCCGGGAGTGCTGGCATTCGTCCTGAAGGCTTGCGTCGCCGCTTCCGCCGATGGCGAGGACATTTCCGTTCGGCCGAGCAGGGGCAGGCCGGTCGCGTCATGCGGACCCGCTATGGCGGCGTCGACGGGGAAGTGCAGGCAACCGACGGCTGCATCCGCGTCAAGGACTCCGGAACGGCGCGGCAGCACTCCGGCATGGGGGCTGTCCCACCTGGCAACGTGCTTCCGCGAGCACGCGCATGTCGCGGCCTCGGCCGCTGTCCGAAGCGGCTTTGTGCGGGGGGGCAGTGCGCTGCCTGGAGCGGTCGAGGCGCCGGTAAGGATGGGTGCAGGGCAAGCTCGCGAAACGCCCGGGTCTTGGACCCATGCCGCAGGAACCGGTTGCGCGCCGGAATGCGGCATTCGCCCGATGCCGGAAACGCGGCGGCGCCGCAGTCTGGAGTCCCCTCGCTTCCGGAGATGACCCCATGAATACGGTTCGCGTCTACGACCTGCCCACCCGGGTGTTTCACTGGTGCTTCGCCGCGCTGTTCGTGGCCGCGTATGCCATTGCGAATCTGGTGGACGACGAGTCGCCGCGTTTCGCCTGGCACATGCTGGCGGGCATGACCTTGGGCGTCGCCGCGCTGGCCCGGTTGATCTGGGGCCTGGTCGGCACGCGCCATGCGCGGCTGTCGGACCTGACCCTTTCCCCGCGCCAGCTCGCGGGCTATCTGAAAAGCGTGGTCTCCGGCGGCGGCCGCCGATGGGCAGGCCACAACCCCGCATCGAGCTGGGCCGCCCTGTCGATGCTGCTGCTGACCCTCGCGCTGGGCGCCAGCGGCCTGGCCATGGCCGGCGGCGTGGCGCCCGACTGGGTGGAAGAGGCTCACGAGCTGATGGCCAATCTGTTCCTGGCAGTGGTATTGCTGCACCTGGCGGGACTGGTCGTGCACGTCCTCACGCATCGCGACGCGTTGCCGCTGAGCATGCTGACGGGCCGCAAGCGCGATCTGCCGGCCGGCACGCCGGGTGTTCCGGCCCGCGGCATCGCCGCCGTGCTGATGCTGGCCGTGCTCGCGGGCACGGGCGCGCAACTGCTGCGCCGGTACGATCCGGCCAGCGGCACGCTCGATCTGTTCGGCACCCGTCTGGTACTGCGGGAAGGGGATCATGAATTCCGGGGCGGCGCCGAGGCGGGCAAGGCAGCGGGTGGACACGAGGATGACGATGAGCGCGAGAAGCACTGACGGTACGGATGCCACGGGGCCGGCCACCCAGGCGGTGAGCGCGCGCGAACGCGGCATCGTGGTCGCCGTGCTGCTGCTGATCGCCGTCCTGGTGACGATCGACGTCGCCACCGACCTGCGCCAGGGCGCATCGCTCTGGCACGTCGTGGTCGAGATCGCCGCCGGCATCGCCGCAGCCGCCGGCGCGCTCTACCTGCTGCACGGGGCCGTGCGCCTGCGGCGGCGGCTCGCCCGGCAGGCTAGGGATCTGTCGGCCTATCGCGCGCAGGCGGAAGCCTGGCAGGCGCAGGCGCGCAAACAGGTCGAAGGACTCGCGCGTTCGATCGACCGGCAGCTCGACTGCTGGAAACTGTCGGCCGCCGAAAAGGAGATCGCCTTCCTGCTGTTGAAGGGATTGAGCCTCAAGGACATCGCCGACCTGCGCGGCACCGGCGAGAAGACCGTGCGCGCGCAGTCGGTGGCCATCTATGCGAAGGCCGGCCTCGGCGGACGTACCGAGCTGTCGGCGTTTTTCCTGGAGGATCTGCTGGTGCCGTCGGTGGCGGCGACGGGAATGGAGGAAGGCTGACTTCCGTCGTGCTGAGTGCCCGGATCGCTGCGATCTGGCCGGGCATTTCTTCCCGCCACACCTCGTTTGGCGCCGGCGTTTCCGGCGCGTACGCGATCATCACCAGTGCGGCGGTTGCAGCGTCGTAGCGCCGGGTCGAAGAACGCACCTTGGCGGGGCAAGACGCGGGCCTCCGTGATGCGGCAACGATGCGGGCGATGCCGACAAGGCCTCGGTACCGGAAAACGCCTGCCGACTCCCTATGAACGACCTCCGTGGGGCGCAACCGGTCCCGCCTACGTTTCACCGGTTGCGCTTTCGCAGGGTCGGGGCATGAAAGCGGCCGCCGAGCGCGTGGAAGGCGAGGGGCGACCCGATATGCTGGCGTGACTCGAAGGCGACGGTGTCCGGGAGCTCTCCCGGAAAGTCGATGCCGGCCGATCCTTCGCGGAGCGTCTCGGGTCGTTCAGGGCGCGGAGCCCGAAGGCCGTGGCTGTGACAGCAAGTGACGCTGATCACCGTTCCTGTTTCGGCCAGCGCACTCGCGTGCGCATGTTTCCGGCGAGTCGCGCTGCCCCCCAAGCTGCCACCACCAAGGATGTCCCGATGACTGTCAGTACTTTCGCGAAGGCCGCCTTCGGCCTGGTCGTTTTCTCCGGCGCGTGCCTCGCCGATTCGCCGGCACCCAAGGTTCCGGAAGAAGTCTACGCACCCCTGAAGATGGAAGAGGGCACCTGGGATGCGGAGGTCACGTTCTACAAGGACAACAAGCCGACGGATACGGCCAAAGGCGTGCAGGTGAACCGGCTGCTCGAAAACGGCCACTGGATCGTCAACGAATTCCGCATTCCCGCCACCGAGAAATTTCCCGCCTACGAAGGCCACGGCGTCTGGGGCTACGACCCGGTGGCGAAGACCTATGTCGACACCTGGGTGGACACGAACGACGTGGCGGTCCGCACCGACTACGGCTACTGGAACGCGAAAGAGAACACGATGATCTGGTCGTCGAAGCAGTCCGACGGCCAGGGCCACTTCGTCGACTACCGGATGACCGAGGAATTCAAGGGCGACACGCGCATCTTCACGTTCTACCAGCTCGGCATCGTGAAGCCCGTGGAGCACACGCTCGTCAGGATCGTGTTCACCAAGCGCAAGGCGTGATCTGGCTGCCGTCCGGCCCGTACCGCCGGCTTGAAAAGCCGGAGCATTATGGCGGCTTGGTCATTGGCTGGAGTATTTACCGGTGCCGCCGGTGCCGGATCGCGTTGACGCGGCCCGGTCGACGGCCAGTCGCGCGGGTGCGCGGCCGGCACGACTGCCGTCGTTGCTGCGCGATGGACAAACAAGTCGGCGTGCTGCCGGACGGCCGTGCGAACCTCACGGCGGTGCCGGCGAGCCGGCCTCGCCGGCGGCCGGCACTGCGTCACGCCGTTCCACCAGCAGCCGCTGCGTGGGGTAGGCGAATTCGATTCCTCGCGCCTCGAACTCCCGGTACATCTCCAGCAGAATGTCCTGCTGAATGTCCATGTGGCGATTGAAGTCGGCGGACAGCACGTAGTAGACCGTCTCGAACTGCAGCGCGAAATCGCCGTAGCCGGAGAAATGGCTCCGGTCGAAGCGCACGTCCGCCTGCCGCTCGACGATGACACGAATCAGCTGAGGAATCTTTGCGATGTCCGCCGCCGGGGTTTCGTAGGCGATGCCGGTCGCCAGGACCACGCGCCGTTGCTGCATCCGCCCGTAGTTGCGCAGGCGCGAGGACAGCAGATCGGAGTTGGACATGACGATCTGTTCGCCGCTGAGGCTGCGCAGCCGCGTGCTCTTGATGCCGATGTCTTCCACCGTGCCCAGGAAATCGCCGACGCTGAGGAAATCGCCGACGACATACGGCCGGTCCAGCGCGATCGACAACGACGCAAACAGATCGCCCAGTACGTTCTGCACGGCCAGGGCGACGGCGATGCCGCCGATTCCCAGCCCGGCCACTAGCGCCGTGACGTCGATGCCGAGGTTGTCCAGCGTCATCAGGGCAACCAGCACCCAGATCACCGCGCTCACGACGACCCCGACGATGCCCAGCGAACCGAGCGACGCGCGATCCGTCGCCACGCTCGTGCGGCGCTTGTACTGGAACCAGGCCGACGTCGCGGTCGTCGCCCACAGGCCTACCTGCCAGAACAGCGCAATCATCATGACGGAGCCGGCCAGCGCCGCCGTGCGCGTGCCGTGCGCGAGCAATTGCAAGCCGGCGAACGACCCGAGCAGCACCAGGAACACGAGCGTGGTCCGGCTCAGCGCGAGCGCCGGCAGCTCCAGCCATTCGACCTGCTCGGTGGCCTGCACGCGGCGCTTGTAGCGGCGCACGAGTTGGCGCAGCGCCAGCCCGAGTACGACGGTGCCCGCAGCGAACACGGCGGCGGCCAGCCATGCCGCCGGCGGGTTGGTGAAAAGGGGCAGTTGCGTCACCGCTTCGGTCGGCATCGTCGTTTTCTCCTTCGTCGTCTGGCGGCCGCTGCAGCCTGATCGCCGCCAAGGGTCGGTGTTTCGTTCCGCGTGACACCGCGGAAGCATCCGGAAACGGGTCGCCTGGCCGTTGCGCGATGACTGGCGCAGTGCCGGTAGACGGGCCCGCAGCGGTTTCCTGCGTATCGGACAGCCGCTGCGCCGCCCGCCGCGAGGCGGCGCAGCGCGCGTCGACGGCGTGAACCGGATTCGCGGCCCCGGCATGGGTGCAACGGCACGGCGAACCGTCCCGCTTCGCAAGGCTGGCGCGGAAAGCGGCGGCAGCTGCATACGTACGAGGCGAACCTCTCGTCGCGAAAAGCGGGCCACGCGCGGAGCGGGCACTGCCCGTTACGTCATTGCGCCCCGTCATTTCGCGCAACCGGCGACCCGGAAACGATCGAAAGGTCCGCACATGCCGAGACGGCCATGTGCCGGACATCGCGAACTTGCTCGACACGATGATTCCTGGTGCGGGAGCGTTGCGGCGCTCGGTGACTCCGGCGATCCGGAAGCGGGCAGGTGAACGGCAATCCTGACAGCTGTCGGGTTAGCGATGCGTCAAACCAGGGACAGTGGCCGGTTCCTGCACCGTCAGGGCGGTGGTGCAGAGCGCGACGGCGCGGCATCGCCGGTCTGTTCGTAAGGTGAGCATCCGAGCACGCGTTGAGCATCCGCTCCGAGTGATGAAATGCCAGTTCGGTTGCGTGAAGGTGCGCTTCAAGGGGCTGGCCAAGAACACCGCACAGGTGATGACTCTGTTTGCGCTATCGAATCTTTGGATGGCAAGAAAGCGGTTGCTGGCGATGACAGGAGAGTGCGCCCGCAAGCGGGGTTCTGACGAATAGTGGGCCGCAACAAGGGGCCGGTTTTCCGACTTTTGATCGTTGGGGCCCCTGTCGGCGACGAAAAGGCCTTCAGACGGGGATTGCCTGTCCATTTAGCTTTCGGCGTATCCCGGTAGCAGAATCGAGCACTCTTAGTCGATGATTCGTTCTTGTCCTCTGACAATTTTCCCTGTCTGAAATAGGAGCTTGCCATCGCGGATCTGGTAGAACTCGAAATCATTGTCTCGATCATCATTGATGATCTCGCATACAACTTCGCCAAATGCTTTTCCTACGATGGGGGCGATATCTCGTAAGAATTTCACGACGAAGCGGGAGCTATCTCTTCCCGCGTATTCGAACTCGAGGTGAGATTCTCCAATATCGATATTCAAGTTGTAGTTTTCAGAAATCGATTTGATCTTCCTGATCTGAGCGTCGGTGATAGGCTTTAAGACTAGGTATGCTGAATACTCTTTCATGGCCTATCCCTTACGATAATTTCGTATTTAGATCCTGACCTTTCTGCATTTCTCTGTATCCAATTGACGACGTAGTCGTCGGGATTCCCCCCAGTAAATTCGAACAATGCGGATCGTCCCGTGGTTCGAGCTGCGTCTAGCGTTGCCCTGATCTGCGATCTTCTGCTCAGGCTCAGAAAGTTCTTTCCGTTTGCTTCAAATGCTGGTGACTTCCCAGGCTTCATCGGGCCGAAGGCTTGGCCAACGTACTGATCGCTCACCATGTCGAACTCTCTGTTGCCAAATCCCTCAATACTTGCGTTCGGCGTTCCACCAAACCTATCGGCAAAGGATTCTGCGCCAACATCCCTGTCGTTTGTTCGAACGATGCGACGGAAGGGTGTCGGCATTCCGCCGGCTTCGCTATCCGTGTGGCCGGCGAAATCAGCTGTGGTTCGGCGAGTCGCGGACGCATAAGGCGCCATGCCTACAGGTTGGCCTGCAGCGCCTTCCGTCACTACTGTTGTTTCCTTTCCTGCTTTGGCGAGCGATCCGCCAGCGACGCTAAAACCAACTTCTGCCCAGTAGCTGGGTGAACTCGCGGCGGATATCCAGCTGTTTCCCTTGTTTATTAACGCGCTGGTGATGTTGCCATGCAGGTAGTCGCGCAATTCGCGCTGAGTGTAAATGTTCCACTCTTTCGTTCCTCCGAGTGCGCGACTGAATGCGGCTTCGTTCATCATTACCGATTCGTTCTTGACAAACGTGTCTAGCTGCCTGGGTGGGACTGTCCAGTCAGAGCTTCCGCTCTCCTTGTTCTGGGCATCGTAGAACCGGACTTCAGTTCCGTTACCTAGCGGATCAACATAAGGAACCAAGTTATACAACTCAGTATTGAGGTGTTTCTCAGGCGGTAGCGCGGTGCTCCGCAGGCCGGTCGTTCGATCGGTTTCGACTTCTGAAAGGCCAGGAAGCCCGGTCAATGGTAAGCGTCCGGCGGAGCCACATTCCACACCGCCACAACACCAGCGATAGTCAGCTCGCCGGCCTCCAGCGATGCGGCAACAGCTCGACGATGCGGCGATCGGGATGGGTCGGCAGGCGGGTCA
>Ga0066256_1000592_pt1 | contig 84970 bp, 79 predicted proteins | sample ThiBio_1000_biof_FD_87107 | JGI IMG/M metagenome (GOLD analysis project Ga0066256, IMG submission 87107) | Wastewater bioreactor microbial communities from Cape Town, South Africa - Thiocy_expt_1000_biof (version 2) | ecosystem: Engineered > Bioreactor > Thiocyanate-remediating >... | reverse complement strand
CACTTCATTTACACTAATGACTTTGTTAACTTGTTCATCTATTCTCATATCGAGTGCTCCTCTTCTCTAATCTTTATTAAAGGTAGCACTCACCTTTCCAATTTAGCGAAACTTATCGTACGTTATCCAGTCAGGACAGGTGAGCTCTGAGTTAGAAGCAATGCCGTTGGTGAAAGATTTGATCATCACCACTCAAGATACTCCTGAATTTGAGTTAAGCATTGAATCCGAGGGCACATTGCCAACCCAAAGCAACATCATTCCGACTACAACCAAACCACAAGCCCAGCGTATCTTGATCTTAGATCGGGCGGAAGGATTAGCCGTCAAACTCATATGCAAAGCCCCGCACAGTTGTTTGTTCCAAAACGCCACCTGGAGATATACCCATGGTCAAATCAACTAAAGTTTCTAAGCTAGAGCTCGTGAAGGCGACCAAAAAGCATGCGATAGAATTGGCCCCAAACCTCAAGCAGGCTGATTTGGAGGAAATTGCAGCTGACTCAGGCTATCTCGATAGAGTCTACCTCGGTAGGGACTACCACGGCAGAAACTGTCTTGACAGAACCTGTCTCGACAGTGCACCCACTGGCCTTTTAATCAAATCCATCGCCATTTCCAAAATAGCTTATGCTTTGATTTATCAGAATAAAGATGGAACGAAAGAAGTGATTGCCCTGGGTGGCGTTGCGCCTCATCCAACTGACCCCCAAATCGGTATTCCCTGGGCTTGTTCCTCTGATAAGGTGAGGACTTGTCCAAGAAGTTTTATGGATCAGGCAAGACAAGCCCTCACTGAATTCTACTCACATTTCCCGACGTTGACCAACTTTGTTTATAGCCAGAACTATACAGCCATTAGATGGTTGAGAAGGTTGGGTTTTGGCTTTTCTGAGGATTATTTAGTGTTTGATAGGTTAAATAAACCGTTTTTAATGTTCTGTACTTTCTCCAAAAAGGAGTAACTCCATATCAACATTAAGCACTTGGGATATGGCTTTCAATAAATCGACTGAGGGCTTACGTTTCCCACTTTCAAGCTGAGATAAATAGGGCAAAGTAATGTTTACTTTGGCAGCTAAATCTTGCCTATTGATATCGCGGTATTCTCTCCAAACTTTAAATGGATTTTGTCCCTCTATCAAACAATCGATCACTTCAGAGGGATAGGATTCATGAGATTCACGCTCAAAAGCCTCGATGGCCAACTGGTCTTCATAATCCTCCATTTTTTCAAGCAATGCTTCATAATCTTTATAAAGCAACACAGCAAACTCTGGCTTACCATCTTTGTTAATAATTTGAATGTTTTTTGTATCTTTTGACTTCATTTGTACACACCTCCGCGTGGAGCAATTTTAATGACGTGAATGACCAGTTGTCGGTGCTTTATAGTATAAACAACTCGCCAATCTCCAACTCTTAAACGATAACCATCAGCGCCAGATAATTTTTTAACTTGCGGGTTCTTACCTAAAGGATCGCTTGCAAGAGCTCTGATCTCCTTAACAATTAGCTCTGCCAAGTTGCGAGGAACTTTAGCAAGGGCTTTCGTTGATTGGATACTGTAAACAACTTTATGCATTTTACTATAATAGCTAAAAGCTAATTTTATGTAAATAAATTATTAGCATCTTAAGGAAACTTTTCCATGACTCCTATCACTTCCACCCATCTGTTTGCGATGAACGCTGCTATGTCTGCCAGCCAGAGTTTGTTGGGATATATGCAAGCTCGGCAGAATGCGGCAAGCCAACGGGCGCACAATGCCATGATCGAAGCCATCAATCAGCAGAACGCTTTGAATGCTTATGATGCGTATTACAATAACCTTCAGGCACTTGAGTTTCGCCTTTCAGAAGAATACATGGCAACCGGGCAAAAGCTTGTCTTGTCACAAAAACAGGCCCTTGAGGTTGTGGGCCATGCCCGAGCGAATGCGGCTGCTTCAGGATTTGGCGGTGTTTCTCTGAACAACATGATGCGGCAGATTGCTGGGCAGTTTTCAGCATCTGATCGAGTAGCACGTAAAAACATGGATAATGTTGGTATTCAATCTTATCGCAATGCGTTAGGCATGCATCATGACATGCTCTCGAAAGCCAATAATGTGATCCCAACAACCCCTGTGCACAACCCATCTCCATGGGCTCATATATTAGGACTGAGTGGCGATTTGATGCGCACTTACACATCTTTGCAAATGGCTAAAGGAGGCATTCGATGATCCCACGCTACCAATTGCCAGCCGCAACCATTCAATCTGTCTCATCTCCCACTGACCAGAGCGTAGTGATTAAGCCTAATCAGAATTTTGCCCCAAACAATAGGTTTGGTGAGCTTGCTGCGGCTTTATCCAAATTTAATGACCCTTTGCAAAAGATGATGCTGGTTAAGGTGGACTCTAAAAACAAATCCGCTTTTGTCTCAGGCCAAGAGTTGGCCTTAAACTATCAAAGCTGGGATGAGGCGGTGAAGGCAGGTCATGCGGATGTGACCGATTCACCGTACTTTCGCAAGGGCTTTATGGAAGCTAAGGGAAGATTAGCCGGGCTTACCTATGCACAAAACTTAAATCAAGCCTATGAGCTGTGGGAAGGCAAAAACAACATCAAGTTTGTTGAAGACCCTGCTACGGGTAGCAAACGTATTGATCAAGACTCTTTGTTGCAGTTCATGGAGGAAGTGCGCAAGGGATATCTTTCCATGCAGCCTGAAGTTGGCCATGACAGTACAGCCCCAGACTATGATTGGTACGAAGGGTTTAAGCCAAAGATGGAGATGGCTGAGATCAATTTACTCAACCACCATACGGCTTATACCCAGGCCCATTTGCGTGAGTCACGCCTGCAAATCTTGGATCAAGAGGTAGCCGCTGTTATTGAGCAAGGGTTTTCTGGTGACGACCTTAAAACCAAGCTCGATGAACTGAAAGCTGAAGCGAGATTCACGGGTCTTTCCAAGCCCCAAGTGGAGGAGCGGATTCAAAACAGCGTAATCGTATCCGCTTTTGAGATGGGAGGCAGCCATGGTGATGCGCTCTTGAGCGCGATTGATTCAGATAATCCGGCTGTGAAGCAGAAGATACTTCAGGCGCAAAAACATATTGAAGATGAGATGTGGCGGGATGAGGAGCGAGCTTATCATCGAAAGAAAAGTCAGCGCAGTGAATTTGTCCGTAACTTTAAAAGCCACATTTTGCGCTCTCTGATGGATGATCCAAACTACAGACCTCCTCACGAACTTGAAGCCCAAGCCATTGATGCTGGGGTTACCGATCTGCCACAAGTGGTCGAGCTCATGCGCAAACAAGTGTTGGAATATCAAGTAGAACATAATGTAGCGGGGCAAGAGAAGTTTTACGCTGATCTTTATGCGGGAAGATTATCTGAACAACAGATTTTGGATTCAACCTTCTTGAATCCTACTGATAAAGCCCAAGCGCTCAAGACTCACTTTACGCAAGCGGATATCGTCAAGCACGAAGCGGTTAAAAGCGCCAAGCACATTTTGACCGATGCGATAGCTCCCAATAAGTTGGAATCACTCCTCATGGGCACCACAGAGAAAGGGCAACAATTAAGCTCCCTGGCCGCAGAAGCTCAAGGAGAATTCCATCGAGAAATCTGGACGTTGCAACGAACTCAGCCTGAGATAGCCGGTGATCCTATCGCTTTAAGCCAACAGGCAACTCAGATTGCCCAAACGTTGAAGGCAAAGTATCAGAAACTGAAAGAACAGATTGTTTCTGGCACACCTGCAACCAACACAACCCCCAATTCTTCAGCCACTCACTCTCAAGATGAGCCAAAGCTCCTTCAAACTCGTTTGTTTCAATCACGCGCTGAACTTAAACAAGCACTGGCTGATTACAAGCAAGGCAAAGGGAAACTCAAAAACTATGTTGAAAGCCATTCTGGCATGACACAGGAGCAGTTTGAGGCCTTTTTGCAAGAATTGAACAGTCAGTTCGAGTAACTCGTTACAAAGTAGCTCACTACATACCCTCTAAAAATTTTACCTTTTATCGTTATCCCTTATTTTAAGGAGTGAGAAAAAATGCTTGCTTTATGTGGGGCCCTGTTGGGCTTTTTATCCAGCGCCATGCCTGAGATCATGCGCTTTATTAATCAACACCGTGATCGTATCCAAGAGCTGGCCATCATGGATCGGCAAATGGAGCTCACCAAACTAGGCCACACCCATCGCCTGGAGGAAATCCGCCTCGCATCCGAATCCAACGAGCAAATTGCCCTCATTCAAAGCCAACGTCACGTAAAGGTTAAATTGGTGGATGGCTTAGCTGGTTCCGTCAGGCCCGTGATCACCTATGCTTTCTTTGGTCTTTACGCGGCAGTCAAGCTAGCCAGCTGGTATTCCTGGGTTCGCGGTTCAAGTGTTCCTGCCGTGACAGCCTTTATTCACATTTGGAGCGGTGAAGATGAAGCGTTGTTTGCGGCTGTCATGTCGTTCTGGTTTGGGCATCGTGCTTTGAACAGGAAGAGGTAGCTATGCGAACAATATCAAGCAAAGGGCTAGCCCTCATCAAGCACTTTGAGGGGTTTAAAGATAAGCCTTACACATGTCCTGGAGGTCATGTCACCATTGGTTATGGTCATGTGATCAATAAAGATGAGGAATTCAAAACCCTTACAGAACATGAGGCTGAAGAGCTCTTAGTCCACGATGCACAAAAGGCTCTTCACGCCTTAAGCCGTCTTGTAAAAATCTCACTTACACAGCCTCAGGTGGATGCTCTGGTTTCATTTATCTTTAACCTAGGAGCAGGAGCCTTTCAGCGCTCCACCTTAAGAGCATACATCAACCGCTGCGATCACACCCAAGCGTGCTTGGAGTTTTTGAAATGGACAAAGGCTGCTGGCAAAGTCTTGCCTGGGCTAGTTAAACGCAGGCAGGCAGAAGCTATCCTCTATCAATCTGGCATTTGCTAACTACATAACGTTTTTTACATCTTCTTTATTTTAATGGAGCCAATCATGGAATCACACGTGATGCCAACCACACCTACCTTGCCACAAGCTTATGAACCTCATGATTTAACCCCACCCCCTCATGAGCAACGGCAAGAGCTTAAAATACCTGATTCTTTCATCCGTAAACTTGAAACAGAAGAACAAGAGCAAGGCATCATCAGCCGTGCTCTGAATGATGTGAGTGACTTTGCTTTTTCAAGTGAGGTGTTTAAAGCCCCTGTGCATGGAATGTTGGAAGGCGTTAACCAGACGATTACCACGCTGGAACATGCCTTAAAACCTGTGGTTGAAACCCCAGTGCATTTATTAGCCCCTGAGTTTGAGCTGTCCCTCCCACATCTTCCGAATGTGAATGCCCCTCAAACAGTAACAGGCAATCTGGTTTCTGATGTTGCGCAGTTTGCCCTACCCTTTACCTGGGCTCTGAAAGGCATGAAATCTTTAAATGTTTTGTCGCGAGTCGCGCAAAAGAATCCTGCTATGATAGCGGCTGGGGCCGGGTTCATCGCAGACAGTATTGCCTTTGATCCTTATGAAGAGCGTTTGTGCAACCTGGTGTCAGATCATGGCCCTGAACTTACCAAGCCTATCTTTGATGCCCTTAAAGCTGACAAACTTGATAGTGAGGTCGAAGCACGTCTTAAGAGGGGCGTTGAGGGCCTAGCCCTAGGAGGCTTAACCTCAGGAGTCATTAAGCTGGTGCAAAAGATGCGCTGGATTAAAACCCATAAGGAAAGAACTTCTCAAACTTTAGGAGAAACTTATGAGTCTGACTCAGGCATCCTCAATGCTGCCAGTGATTTAAGTTATTGGTCAGGACATATGGCTGATGAAAGCTTGGTCCAAAAAATCATTTTGGAAACGGCAGGCTCAGCCAGTCACCCAGATCATTTTGCGGCTTTGAAAGAATTGACTCAGCAGCATAACTCAGAAGTGATGAGTCCAGAAGTTAGTCAAAGCTTTATGGCAAAGGCATCCGAGCGCTGGGTTAGTATCTTGCAATCCAGAGCTTGGGGTGATCTGCCGGAGGCCGCCAAACAGGATTTGGAAAGTTTGTTTTTAAAAAGTGAGCAAGACCATTGGCCTGAATCTTTAAACCAAGCGATTGAGGCTGATAAGCTTAAGCGTGGGGTGACTACTGAAGCCAAAGTGTCCAATAACTTAGGCCAAGAGGTTTTGGGCTTGGAAACGTCACCTGTAGCCCACAGTGTCATAACTGATTCAGGGGAAACGCTATTATCCTTGCAAACCCATCACGTTCAAGCTTTTAAAGAAGCCCTAGCCAACTTTGATGAGGAAACAGCAAGCCGGGTTATTGGTCGTGGTATCAATTTTGCCAATATCGCTTCATCTGATGATACCATCAAAGTCATGAAAACCCTCCAAGACCTCATGGCAGATGGTATTAATGAGGCAACAGGCAATGTGCGGTCTTGGGCAGACACCAACAAAATTGCAGGCATCATTGGCTCAAGCCCTGAAAATGTCACCTCGTCTCTCAACACTTTATTTAACAGCTCTAAACTGATGGACTCTCAATTGAGGGTTTCAGGCATTTACCTGCAAAGCCTGTTTGAAACCTTACGCCGAGAAGCGGTGAAGATTGATCTTGGGGAAGCCGGGGCAGAACAGATAGCCAATTTTATCAGGCTGAAAACTCTTACGGGGGAGACTTTCAAAATGTACCAAGGGGTTAAGTCCAACATAGCCAGGTCACTGAATACTCTCAAAATGCCCTTTTATGGCAAAGAGCTATCCGAAAAACAGCTGACAGAAATCTTTGATGCGCAAGGAGGTGTTACCAACATTCGAAGCTTGGCCAAGACGTTTGCATCCTGTCCATCCAATGAAGAGCTCGCAAAACTAGTCAAACCTTCATTTTATGAGAAAAGCCGGGACGCTGTTTTAGAATATTTTATGAACAGCGTTTTATCTGGCCCATCCACCCATGCGGTCAACATCCTTTCCACGGCTGCCCACACTCTGTGGCAACCACTAGAACGGTTTACGGCAGGGCTTATTATGGCGGATAAAGATATGCTCTTAGAAGGTACCTATTTAACCCGTGGCATCTTTGACAGTTTAAAAGATATTGTAAGGTGGACAGCTTTAGGTTCATGCCGTCATGCGGATGAAACCTTTGCACACGCCAACCCACTTCAAGGCGCGGCAAAAGCCTTTATGGCGGATCGAAACCTCATCAACCGGCATAGCATCAATGATGTTGCTAGGCCCAAAGCCATCAGCGCAGAACGGTTTGGCCTTCTTCCTGCAGAATCGATCATGAAAGCATTGGAAGAGAACAATTATGCCGAAGCGATCCGCTCATCCATGATCCATGGATTAGATTATCTGGGTAAGGCGATCAACTTGCCAGGACGGTTCTTGCTAGCTGAAGATGAGTTCTTCAAGATCATCAATTACCGATCATCGATCAGAGCTTTAGCTGCAAAAGAAGTGAGATTAGCAAACCAAATTGGGCAGCAAACTGATGGGCTTTATGAATCCATCCTTGCAAACCCTAAACAGTATGGCAACCTTCATGAAAAAGCCTTAGCTTTTGCGGATGAAGTCAGTTTTACCACACCATTAGCAGAGGGAACATTATCCCACACATTAAACCAAATGGCCCATAAACATCCTGGTCTAAGATTCATTGTTCCATTTATCCGAACCCCTGCTAATATCCTCAAATTTGCTCACCACAGAACACCAGGTCTTAATCTGTTATCCAAGCAGTATAGGCAAGAATTAACCTCCAATGATCCGATGGTGCAAAAACAAGCTTTGGGCAAACTGTTTGGCGGGTGGATTTTGTGGGCCACAGCCTTTTCCTTGGCTGAGGATGGCGTCGTTACTGGTGGTGTTCCCAAAGGCAAGGGCGAGGCCCTTCGCAACACCGGCAAGTTGCCTTATTCCTTTGCTTTCCAAGAAGAAGGCGGAGAGACAAAATATGTTCAGTTCAGCAAACTTGATCCATTTGGGATGTTCTTTGGGTTGGCCGTTGATCTTCATCATATCTTCCATGAACTGCCAGATGCAGAAAAAGAGAATCTGGCCACAGCTTCCTTGATTGCCATTTCTCAAAACATCAACACAAGGGGCTATCTGGTGGGCTTAACTAATCTGCTCAATGCGTTAAGTGATGGAAATCGGTATGGGCAAAGGTTTGCCGCTAATTACCTAGCTACTCTCGTACCCAATGCAGTCAAGCAACATCGCAAGGAGGTCGACCCTATCCAACGCCTAACACCAAAAAACCCTTTTGAGGATTTAGAATCATTGATCTCTTTTTACAAAAGCCAGTTGCCTGGATATTCAAAGGAGCTTCCAGCTAGGCTCAACCTGTTTGGAGAAGAGGTAACTTACCCAAGCCCGCTGGGGCAAGGGCTGCTCAAAGGGATCGCTACTTTAAAAAGTAACCAAGACTTAGTTGCAGAAGAGATGTTCCGGCTTAAAATGTCAGGAAGGCCCCCGATGGATGAGATCGGAGGCGTCCTGCTTTCATCAGAGGAATATCACAATTACATTAAGTTATGTGCCAAGCCAAGTTCTAATATGGACTTGAAAAAAGTGCTAAGCACCATCATGTCTTCAGCCAGCTACCAACACATGCCTGAAGGGGATGAGTCGGTTGAAGGCCATAAGCAGCATGCCATTAAAAGCGTGATCCAGCTTTACCGAAAACTCGGCCAAGCCAAACTTCTGGAGCAATACCCAGAGCTGAATGTAAAGGTTTTGGAGCAGCGCAAAAAGAAGATAAGAGGAAACTAGTATCCTATGAAAACCATTACCTACACGGCCGATGGGGTGCAAAAGCTATACTCCATTTCTTTTGCCTATGAGGCAGAGGATGTGTTCACTGTCTATGTGGATGACAGTCTGCTGCCATTCGAAAAGATTGACCATAACCACACTATCAAGCTTTTGGAAGCGCCAGCCTTGGGTGCACGCATTAAAATTGTTTGCGCATCTTGTATTGTCAAGGATGGTGAGGAGCTAGAGAAAGCCGGCCCTTCCCTCAACCAGCTTGAAGAACCTCAGCCGGGGCTGCCTCAGTCAAGACTGTCTCAGCCGAGGTTGCCTCAGCTTGCTGCAACTACACAAATTGATCAACTCAAACAAACTATCCATTCAGATATTGAGCCCATTCTCAAAGATTTTAAAACCAACAGCATTGAGCTTTTAGCCCAGATGGATAAGCTTTATACCAAAACCATGCACACATTCGAAAACTGCCACAAACTAAAAGCAGAGCTATTGCACGAAATGTCTTCTCATCGGCAATCGATTCATCAGCTGATCCAAGAAGGCACAGGCAAACTTCAATATGATGCTTCGCGCATTGAAGGGGTGGCTAATCATGCTGTGAATGTAGCCAATCAGCGTTGGAGCGAGGTCAACTCTTTGCAACAATCTGTGCATTCCCTTCAATCTGAGATGACTAGCATTAAGAGTGAGCTCGAGTCCTTACGCGGCTCATTATATAGAGTTGAAAGCCGATCAGGCAGCTCGCCCCGGTAAAGCAAACCAACGAACTCACCACTATCTCCTAACAATTTAATCCCCCAACATCTTAACTCAAGGAGTCAAAACCCATGGCTATGAGCTATGTAACCTACACGGCTGACGGAAAGGCGGACGTCTTCCAAGTACCATTCCCATTCATTTCACAGCAAGATTTAAAAATTAGCCTAACAGGAGACGTTCCACCGGATGGCAAGCCTATTCAGGCTGAATACCTCTCACATAACAATTCCATCAAAATGAACTTCATTCCCAAGGCTGGAGCCAAAGTTACCATTACGCGCAAAACATCGATCCATGATTTGGCCCAAAAGTTCCAAGCAGGAGCCATTAACAATGAGGCTTTGTCCAAAAATGCTCAACAATCCTTGCTCAAACTTCAAGAGCTAGAAGAAACGTTTGAAAAGGCGCTTGTGCCGAGTGATGGTATTTGTTCTTTGCGGGGCAATCGCATCACGCTTCTTGGGTTTCCAAAAGATGATTCTGATGCGGCATCCGTAAGCTTTGTAAAATCTTTATACAAAGAAAAGGAAGAGCAGTTTATCAAAACAGCGGCATCCATTGAAGCTCAAGTGAAAGCCCACCAAGAGATAAGTAAAGCTGTCCAGAATTCCGTCCAGTCTGTTGAAAGTAAAGTCTATGACTTACTCTCTAAGTTAGAGGATAAGTCCAAACAGATGCAATCCATTGAAGATCGCTTTACTCAAACGGGCATTAAGGCGGTGTCTGATGCTCACATGCATGCCGGTCAAGCCAAGGCTTTGGTGGAGCAATTGCAAGCAAAGGCAGCCGCCTTTGAGGCTGGCGCCAAAAGCGCATCCGATAACATTGATGCGAAAGTTATGAGCGCAGCAGAGGCAATCGAATCAAAGGCCAAAAACTCTTCGGACAATATTGAAAGCCTTAGGCAGAAAGTTTTGGCTGATATCGAGACCCAAGAAAAGCAGTTCAAAGACACGGCCACCCAAAAACAAACCAGTATGGAAGAGCTTTTGACCAAAACTCAAGCCCTTCACGATCAAAGCAAAGTTGCCGCCGCTGAAGCCAAGCAAGCTAATGAGGCTTTATCTCAAGAATCCACCAAGAATATGAAAACATTGCATCAAGAAGCCAAAGCCAATCTAGAGCAGGTTAAAGCTATTGCCGCAAAATGCGAGACTGACCTGTCTACTAACCTCAAAGCTGCTCAAGACAGCATTATCAAAACCAGGCTTGATTCTATTGCGGAAATTGCGGAGCTGACTGGTCGGCATCGGGAACTCTTGCGCAACTGCCAGGATCATACGGATCAATCGAAAGCTTCTCTTGAAGCTAAGTCCAAGGAAATTGACGCCTACAAGCAGCTTCTTTCTAAAATATTTGAAGAATTTAAAGCTGATTACCAAAACAAGCACAAAGAGATGTTTGAAGTTTTAGGGGCCATCAAAGCTCGAGAAGAGGCAGTGGCGCAAACTTTGAGAGAAGCTCAAGCCCTCAAGCAGCAGCTTAAAAATGACTTTAAGCAACAGAAAACTGAATTAGCGGCAGTTTATAATGACCAAATGGTTAGTGCCAAATTGGAACTAACTGAGTATGGGCAAAAAATAAAAAGTATTCTGATTGATGATGTCATGGCAGACCTTGATAAACCACTCATTCCATCCAGTAGCCCAGCTCCAACCACTACAACTGAGCCCACGCAAACAAGTTTACAAACTCCCACAGTAACTCCAACACCAATGCAACCAGTTGCAAAGCCTCAAGAGGCAACGTCACAAGTGACAACACCAAGTCCACAGCCTTAAAATGAAAGGTTAAACGAATGACAGAACCAACCACCAACAAAATCCTCCTTATGCTGGGAAGACTTGAAGGAAAAGTTGACTCCCTGTTGTCCAGCCAAGCTGATACAAGTGAGACCATCAAAACCCATGACAAGCGTTTGAGCAAGCAGGAGAAGACGCAGGCTTATTTGGCAGGAGCCTTGGCTCTTTGTTCCATCATCGCTTCTCTGGTGATTAAACACATTCAGCCAAATCACTTTGATGAGCATCAAGAAATCAGAATCAGAAGAGAGGAGCAACCATGAGCTCAAAACGATCAACCCTTGAAGAGCTTCATGAGCAACTCACACTCGTGTTACTTGAGCGCATCAAGGAAGGGGATTCAACACCAGCACTCCTAAGTGTTGCCAGACAGTTTCTTAAGGATAATGGCATTGAGAGCTTACCAACTCCAGGCTCTCACATGAGCGCCTTGTTTGAGAATATCCAAACCTTTGATTTGGATGATGTGCATTAAAGCCTGCGGGGATTGATTTGATGGAAGAAGGAAGTGAGGTGAGTTTAGGCTAGGCGGTCATTTGCCCTCAAGAGCCTTGGATCATTTCAATGGAAAGACCTGTTAAATCCGAAACCGCCTGGATATCCATACCTCTGTTCAACATAGCTTTGGCGATTTCTAAGGCTTTGAGTTGGCCGCCTGTTTTTATGCCTTTCTCAAGGCCAATGGCTGTTCCCTTCTCAAGGCCCTCGGCTTTACCTTCTTCAAAACTGTCCTGGGCTACTGTCTTCAGGGCGGCGGCCTCTGTCCAGAGCCACTTGAGGTGCCCTTCGTAAAGATCACGCTCTTGAGTGTTGAGGTTCATCTCGTCAATCACACCCAATGCCCGCTCTACTTGGGGATCATTGAGGGGAACATTGGTCAAGCGGTCATGATGTGTCAAAAAGGCCACCCAACGACCAAGGGATGTTTGGATCGCACGCAGCAATGCTTCCCGCTCATCGCCATCCTCTTTGAGCTTGGCTTCAAATTTTGAAAGCTCAATGGTATGCAGCTCCATGTTTTTAAAATAATGAATGCCTGTGTCTTTTTCTTTCAAATGAAATACATTGTGATATTTCTTTGATCCAGGAACAGAAAAGAAGTTGAGGATATGAATGCCAATGGCTTTGTTCAAGCTGGCATAGCCTTCAGACTTTTGAAGCTGCTCGGTGTAGAGCTTAGCCCAATAATAAAGGGCTCGCTTGTCATAATCCGCATCCGGGGTGATTTGAATCTCAATATTATAGCGTTTTCCTATGATGCTTTGGGCTTTGATATCCAGGATGGAGAGCTTGTCGTCACGAAAATTCTGGGGATTGTAGGGATTCAAAAGAGTAATGTCTGCCACCTGGTCTTCTTCGGACACAATGGCGTTGATGAGGGAGATCAGCAAATCCTTGTTCTCTTCCACCCCAAAGAGTTTCTTGAATGCTAAATCAACGCGCGGAGTTACTTTCTCACTCATTTTTAAAAATCCTTACGATCACAAGTCACATTCTATATCACACAAACCTTCTTAAAACAGAGTAAAAAGTGAGCCTTAGATAAATAAACATGAAAGGACGCTATGAACACTCAACCATCTGGGGTTCACCCTATCCTTACAGACTTCCGTCAATTCCTCTGCCTGGTGTGGGAGCATCTGCATTTGTCACCACCCACACCAATTCAGCATGACATTGCCCATTTCCTTCAGCATGGGCCGAGGCGGTGTGTGATCGAAGCATTTCGTGGTGTTGGCAAGTCCTGGATCACGTCGGCCTTTGTCTGCTGGAGCCTGCTTCGCAATCCTCAGCTCAACATCCTTGTCGTCTCAGCCAGCAAGCAGAGGGCGGATGACTTTTCCACCTTCACCCGGCGCCTCATCTATGAACTGCCTATCCTGTATTCCATCCGCCCCAGAGATAATCAACGCGATGCTAACATTGCCTTTGATGTTGGGCCAGCCAAAGCGTCTCAAGCGCCTTCTGTTAAAAGCATTGGCATAACAGGGCAGATTACAGGAAGCCGAGCCGATATCGTGATTGCCGATGACGTTGAGGTTTTGAATAACTCCCAAACCCCTATGATGCGCGAAAAGCTCTTCACCACCATCAAGGAATTTGAGGCTGTCATTAAGCCAGGTGGCCGAATCATCTTCCTTGGCACTCCTCAAACAGAAATGAGCATTTATCATCATCTGGAGGAAAGTGGCTACACCACAAGGCTTTGGCCAGCCAGAACGCCGGCCAATAATAAACTGTCATCTTATGGTAATAGGCTCGCTCCTTATATCCGCAAGCTCATGGCAGACTCGCCAGTGCTGACGCCCACTGATCCCAAACGGTTTAGTGATCTTGAGTTAACAGAGCGAGAGGTCGTCTATGGTAAAACAGGGTTTGCCTTGCAATTTATGTTGGATACATCTCTTAGTGATGCCAACAAGTACCCGCTGAAACTGTCTGACCTCATTGTGATGGATGTGAACAGTGATATTGTTCCAGTTAAGGTGGCTTGGTGTTCATCTTATGAAAAAGCACTTTTCGATTTACCAACCATGGGGCTTTATGGAGATAAGTTTTATGCTCCTCTTTACATCTCAGAAGAATGGGATAATTACTCTGGCTCTATCATGACGATTGACCCATCAGGGCGTGGGCAGGATGAGACCGGGTATGCTGTGGTCAAAATGCTCAAAGGTTACCTGTTCCTGACAGCCTCTGGTGGCCTCAAAGGAGGATATTCGCCAGAAACCCTAGAGCTGCTTGCCAAGATAGCTAAAGAGCAACAGGTGAACCTCATCCAGATCGAATCCAACTTTGGGGATGGAATGTTTACCCAGCTGTTCAAACCCATCTTGCATAAACACCACAACACAACCGTTGAAGAAATCCGCCACAGCACCCAAAAGGAGCGAAGGATCATTGACACGCTTGAGCCTGTCATGAACCAACATCGCCTCATCATCGACAAACGGTTAATCAAGCAAGATTTTGAATCCACAGCCGAGGCAACCCAAAAATTGTTTTATCAAATGACCCGCATCACAAAAGATAGAGGAGCCCTGGGTCATGATGATCGGCTAGAAGCCCTTGCCATGGCCATTAGCTATTGGGTTGATCAAATGGCTAAGGATACGGAAAGGAATGAGCAGGAACATAAGGAAAGGTTGATGGATGATGAGCTGGAGAGGTTCAAGCAGTGTGCGGTTGGGAGGCATTCTGACAAAAGAACATACAGTTGGATAAAGCATAGATAAAATTATAAACTTCCAACCTAAGTCAGAGGCTTACCCAACGGAATGGCTGCAATTCCTTTTGCAAGGTCTACTATTTCAGCGCCCGTAGCATTAACAGCTCCAGGTTTTTTTTGCTGCTGCAACGACTTTCTTTATTTTTATCATTTTTTTTGAGGTTTTTATTACCGAAACGCCTTCTACATTCGTACGCCAGGCAGCAGGGGTAAAATTATACGAGCCATTTAGAGTGTAAGTAACGCGAGTAAAACGTGTCGTGCTTCCTTCATCATAACGATCATAAAATAACTTGTAGCATTTTGGGATGGTAAATGCCCCATTTTTTGCCACTTTCCCATGTAACTTGCGGGCCATGCCATGTTGCAGTTAAGTTTGGTTTACCTACTAAGAGCGTCTTCACCTTTTTTGAGCACTCATTCTCTTCTAAGCCGGCGTCAACAGTTACCTTAACACCTGTGCTTGCAAGAGATACTAGTGCTCTCGCGATTGAAATATCTTGAAAATAACCCATCTTTACAGTGATAGATTTATATTGTTCCGTGGGCTCAGGAGTTAGGAGTAACATAACCCAGTTATAACATTCATTATCTCTTGGGTTAACATGAGCATGAGTGGAGAGCTTAGGCGAAGTGAGATATTTTTCAGAATCACAACCACCGTCTGCTGGGGATAAGTATGCAAAATGTGTATAAACTGTTATGGGTGGAACACATTCCAAATACTCCTCTCTCACTTCCACATTTGAGAATGCAAGATTGAAGCATGCTAGGACTGCCACCAGAAATAAAAAACTTCCATGAATCCTGTTGAAGGTAATAACCACAACCCCTCCTTTAGTCTTTCCGTTTGTCGCTTAAGATCAAAAGCTCTTATACAAAATTATATTATTAAATGATTAATGTAAAAGTCAACAGATAAGCCTTGCAATTTTTTTGTAAATAAGCCTTTAAATAATATATATATTTCGATTAAAAAAAATCAAACAATACTACTAAATATTTGTATCAAAGAAAAAGGTGAAATATGTCTAATAAACCCCACCCAGGCCAATGGAGCGATCCTCTTAGAAGTGACGAGGTTGAACTCAGCAACCAAGCATATAAAGAGCTATGCGAAATCTCATGGGCACAGCCCCTAGTAGGTGATGATAAAGTTAGGAAAGCCCTAACTTATGCCATAAACCTCCCTCTTGGGCTAAGCTCAAACAAAGATTATGACTCTATTGTCAACGCTAAATCAGCTTTTTTTGAATTAAGATTTGCTCGAGCTATACTTAACGCCCAATGCGGTTGCACGTATGAATTTAAAACCGGCGTAGAAAAAACTTCGGTTGATTTTAAGATCAAAAAGCCAGACGAGGAAAATTCGTGGCTGGTCGAGCTTACCACCTTAAGAGACAGCGAGGCTGTCAAAAAAGCTACAACTCAGAATGGTAATACATTCACCTATACCAGCAGCATTACAACTGAGAATATAGAAAACGCGGCTGAGGTAGTGGATATTATGAGGACTCAAAAAGCAATCGTTGGTAAAGTTTATAATGCTGATAAAGGCAAACCTATTAAATTCCCTAAGATTCAAAGCGGTCAAAAAGATTATCATGTAATCATTATTGACATGAGGGGGTTTAACATCGGAGCGTGTGATGGATTTGATTGTCAAAATATTTTATACGGTAGTGAATACGTGGCAAGAACCCAAAAGGAAGACGCTTGGGCGTTAGTAAGATTTTGGGTTAATAAGGATGGAAGGAAAGAGCCTGTAAAAGGTATATTTGAGGCCTTTTGTTCTCATGAGGGATTTGAACACCTTAGAGAAAGAATTCATGCAGTCGGGTTTATCAGCGAGCAATCCTTTTTAGGCAATGAAATGAATAGAGGATATGACAACCAAGGTTCTCAAAAAGATGTTGGCATAAAATTATTTCCCAATCCCCTATTTTATAATGTCTTTCAAGAAATTCGTGAGAAATGGCCTTTGTTCACATCAAAGCCGAGCATTGATGCTAATGATTGAATTTTCCAAAAAAATCTCAAGCCCCAACTCTCACGGTAACCGTCAGCATTTCCCCCCGTGGGGGTGGGCCCTCGTCACAGAAGATGGATGAGGGCGCGCTGGGCGTCGGTGTTAGCATCGATGTAGCGCTGGGTCATGGAGAGGGATGCGTGCCCAGCTAGCAGCTGGACATCTCTTAGGCTGCCTCCAACAGTCGAGACCTTCCTAGCCGCATTGGTAATGAAAGTGCGCCTTCCTGAATGGCTGGAGCAGCCAATGAGCCCAAGGGATGCATAAACCTTTCTAAACCAATGAGCTACATTACATGCATGCATCTTACTACCGTGCTTGCTAAAGATTATATGTTTTTGTGGTTCTGTTAAATGTTGCGTATTCCTTAAAACAACGAGTGCTTCTTTCAACTGAGGATGCAGTGGGATGATTCGCCCAGACTTACCCTTGCTGGCACTGGAAGGCAAGTGAATATGGTTGGCAGCATTCCCGTCTGGATCAAGCACCATGGCCCAGGTTAGTTCAGCTATCTCCTTGGCTCTTAAGCCTGCTTTAATGGATAAAAGAACCATCACAACATTGCGCTCAGGATAGGTCAAAGTTGAGGCGTAATCCAGTATTCTTATCACATCCTTTGCTCTCAAAACTTTTGCCTGTTTACCAATCATATTGTGCACTCACTTATGCGGTTACTGACTATTTTCATGTGCAAACTATTGGAGTGTTATTAACGGTGGCCCTTGAACAGGGTGTGACCTCTAGCTTGCACAATAAATTGAATTTTCATGTTCAACACATGCTATGTGAGCATCATTCCGGGCAAAAATCAAGCGACCATTCCCTCTCAACGCATTGGTTTTGCTTGGGTTTTAAGATATTCGTGTCAGTGTATTGGCATAAATTTTTTGAAGTTTGTCACGCACGTAGCTTACTGCATATAAGCGGTCATCTGGATCGTAAGCGATCAAATGTAAGATGACTTTGACATCAATCAATTAAGATTGCAAGCTATTGAATAAAAATTGTATTTTTGTGTTTATGAGGCAATATTGCTTAATGTAGCGTCACAATCTTCATTAAATGACCGCTGAGTGGCCTGGGTTCTTTCGTCTTTTGCCTGAAGAGCGACACTTTTATGGTAAGGATTTGACTTTCCCTATCGAAGCGACGAATAGCGACATTCGACATAGATTGGCAAGGTTTACCAGAAGAACGAAAGCTTCCAGCAGAAGCCTTCATATGGTCAGGGCGTCCCTAACTCTTTTCCACGCTCTCCAAAACCCAGGGGTTGTAGAAGAGCTCCTTCAGCCTATGTTATCCTTCTTTAGTTAAGTGTCTCCTATTTGCTTACCAGAACAAGGATCAGAGAAGTTAGATTTGACAAAAGCGTAGGAAAAATATGGTGCCGAAGAGAGGAATTGAACCTCCGACCCACTGATTACGAATCTAGGATTCTCTCGTAGTTTATATTACCTTAGATTTACTTTTTCTTCTATAAGCTATTATTTTTCGCTGATTGTTTTATATTCGCTTTGCGCATCTTTTCACCAGTATACTCTTTTTTACTCGCCAAGTTGCTACCGATATGCTACCGTACTGATGTTGTGTAGAAATTTGGTTAGATTAAATATGCCTCATTTAACAAAAAAGTTTGTTGATAAATTAGCGAGCAATCCTAACAAGGATTACTGTATTTGGGATGACGAAATTAAAGGGTTTGGTGTAAGGCTTAATCCAGGCGGCACCAAAACATACCTTTATCAATACCGTAACAACCTTAAGCAAGAAAAACGCCATAAAATAGGCGTTCATGGTAAAATCACAACAGAGCAAGCCAGAGAGCAGGCTAAAACCCTCGCAAGCCAAGTAAGTTTGGGTATTGATCCTTCAAAAAAGCAGCAGCCAGCTGATAAGGTTTATTTGATCAGCAACCTGGCTGATGAATACATTGCTGGGCATGCCAGCACTCATAAACGTAAAAAGAGTCGCGAAGGAGATATATGGCTATTGGAAAGGATTATCATTCCTGCAATTGGCAAAATTCATGTCAAAGAGATAACCCAAAAAGATATCTCCCACTTACATCAAAAACTCTTACATAAACCCTATCAAGCAAATCGCGTGCTTGCCCTTTTATCGAAAATGTTTTCCTTAGCTGTGAATTGGGGATGGGTGGATAAAAACCCCGTCATTGGAGTATCAAGATACTTTGAAGAAAAACGAGAACGCTGGTTGCAGGATGAAGAGCTAGACCGACTTTGGCAAGTTTTGGATCAATATAACGGTTACCCAACTGCTGATGCTATTAAGATGCTCATTCTAACAGGTGCACGCAAAGGAGAAGTTCTCAATGCCACTTGGGATCAGTTTGACTTTAATCGAGGTGTTTGGATAAAACCCTCGCATTTAACCAAGCAAAAGAAAACGGAACATGTCCCTTTGTCAGAGGAAGCTTTGGCATTCTTACTCCAAATTAAAGAAGGCTCTCAGAGCCACTCCCAGAGTCAATATTTATTTCCAGGACGCAAACCTGGTGAGCCACTTTACGAGATAAAAAAATTCTGGGCTACAGTTCTAAAAAAAGCAGGAATCGAAAACCTGCGCATCCATGACCTGCGTCACACCTATGCGTCTCACTTAGTTTCCAGCGGCTTGAGCCTGAGCATTGTTGGCAAGCTGTTGGGCCACACCCAGGCTGCTACGACACAGCGCTATGCCCATTTGGCGGATCAAGCTCTCCGAGATGCGACAAATCTATTTGCTAGCAAGCTGAAGAAAATTACTCAGAAAGATTCATCTTCAAATGAGCCTGCATCTTAATCAGAACGTAAACCTTTTAATCCGTTAAATAACCCCTCTCTTCTCAACCTAGGAGTCCCCTCTCATGTGCGATCCAGTTACCGCGATGGTAGCCATGGCCGGCACCAGCATGCTCGGCACGATGTATATGGCCTCTCAAGACCGAGGCGCACCAACGTTCAACCCACCTTCTGCTAGTCTGCCTGCACCTCCACCAGCGCCTGAACCACCCAAGATGCAGGATGCCTTCTCTGGAAATAGTCATTTGAATGACATCAAACCCGGTCAATTATCTCTGGGCATTAAATCTCCTTTGGAAACCAAACTCGATCTTCGAGCTAAGCAAAAGTCTGCCTTGCGCAAGAAGCAGAAGGTGGAAGGGTTATTCGCTGGAGGTGGCCTCAACATACCTTTACCCGATGGTGATGCATGAGTTCTGTGATTAAACCTGATCTACTTGGTACGGACTCCCTTAAAAGCCGCTATGAGAAGTTCGCCATTAAACGTCACCTCTTCTTGGAGCGTTCCCGTGAATGCGCTGAGCTAACTCAACCGTACCTTATGATGCGCCCAGGCCAGACTCAGTTTGTCACGCCCTGGCAAGGGATTGGTTCTCGCGGGGTTAATAATTTGGCTGCTAAACTGCTTTTGGCTTTACTTCCACCCAACAGTCCCTTCTTTCGCCTGGTGGTGCAAGAGGTCGAGTTAGCAGATGTTGACCCCAAGCTCAAGCTGCATGTGGATGAGGCTTTGACCCAATGTGAACGCTTTCTGATGACAGAAATTGAAACCGGTGCCATGCGCGTGGGAGTCTTTGAAGCGTTAAAACACCTCATTGTTACTGGCAATAGCCTGATCTACTTGGTACCCGAGGGTGGCATAAGAGTCTTTCACTTGGATCAGTATGTTATTCGCCGTGATCCTGCTGGTCATGCATTAGAAATCATTGTTCATGAGAAGGTAGACCGCACATTTGTCGATCTTCCACTGGATAGTCTTGGACTTGATCAACACTCATCCTCTGACCAAACCACTGTTGACCTTTTCACCAGCATCACTTGGCAAGATGATAAGTGGCATGTTTTGCAAGAGGTAGGCGGCGTGTTGGTGCCTGAATCCAAGGGAACCTATCCCAAAGATTGTTCACCCTGGCTTCCCCTTCGGTTCATTCGGGTAGATGGAGAAGATTACGGAAGAGGCTTGGTGGAAGAATATTTGGGTGATTTGAACAGTCTGGAAACACTCACCAAAGCTATTGTGGAGGGAAGTGCGGCTGCCGCAAAGGTGTTGTTTTTGGTCAAACCCAATTCCACCACGAAAGAAACCGTTCTGGCCGAATCTCCTAATGGAGCCATACGCTCAGGTAACGCTGAAGATGTAACAGTCCTTCAAGTGCAAAAGTATGCCGACTTTCGGGTGGCCCGAGAAACCATGGAGCATATGACACAGCGGCTATCTTACGCCTTCTTGCTCAACTCTTCTATCCAAAGGCAAGGTGAGCGAGTCACAGCTGAAGAAATCCGTCATATGGCCGGAGAGCTGGAAGATGCGCTAGGCGGTGTATATTCTATCCTCTCCCAAGAGTTCCAGTTGCCCTTGATATTAAGACTGATGCATCAAATGGAGCGCAGAGGCTTATTTCCCAAGCTGCCTAAGGGCATGGTCAGACCCATGATTGTCACTGGCCTAGAGGCATTGGGCCGTGGACATGATCTTCTGAAGCTCCAGAGCTTTGTGGGAGATTTAGCCAGCCTTGGCCAAGCCCTCCCAGAAATCCTCATGCGGATTAACCCAGAAGAGCTGATCAAACGCCTCTGCATAGCCAGAGGTTTGGATGCTCAGGGGCTGATCTTGTCCGAAGAAGAGCTTATGCAAAAACAAGCGCTGCAGCAGCAAGCTCAGATGCAAGCACACGTGCAAGCTCAAACACCAATGCTGCCTGGTCTTCCGGTTACATAAACCCATTGAATTTTTTTCAACTTTAAGGCCTTACCTATGAAAAGGAGACTCATTTCCCATGACACTAGAATCCAATATCATTGAGGCATCCCCTCAACCCGAAGCTCAGCTTGAGCCTACCCAATCTACAGGGCCTCAACCTTCTTTACCACCAGACTTAACCATCGATCCAGAGCCTCAAGCCTCAGAACCACCCATCAGCCAACAGTTCCTTTCCGAACTCACTCAAGAATATCAGCAACAGGGCACACTTTCTGAAGAGCGTTACCAGCAACTGGAAAAGCTTGGGATCAGCAAACCCTTTGTGGACACTTACATAAAGGGCGTCCAATCTCAGGCTAATGAAGCGGTTCAAAAAGCTTATGCAGCTGTGGGTGGCAAGGAAGTCTTTGAGCAGATGCAGCAATGGGCTACTCACAGCTTAAGCAAAGAGCAGATTATTGCCTTTAACGAGATTGTGACGACATCGCCTAATATGGATGCGGCCATCTTGGCCATCAAGGGGCTTTATGCAGATTACATTAAGGATCAAGAGCCATCATTGCTCCAAGGAAGAAGCAGCGGCCATGATTCCAGTGTCTTTGAATCGCTCGCTCAAGTGACCGAAGCCATCAAAGACCCACGCTATGAAAAAGACCCAGCTTACCGACAAGCTGTGGAGAATAAACTAGCTCGATCTCGAATCCTTTAGTAATTCCTCCTAATTTAAAACTACTCATCTTTCATTCAATCCTCAGATTTTCCCATTGAACGTCCTACCTTATAAGGAGAACAAAGCATGACGTTTACTCCCTCACGTCCAGGTATCAACAGTCTCAATCCGCAGACTGGTGATCGCGAACTGTTTTTAAAAGTCTACAGCGGTGAAGTCTTGGCCGCCTTTGAAGAAAGCACGGTGGCCATGAGCCGCCATATGGTGCGCACCATCCAAAATGGCAAAAGCGCTGCCTTCCCAGCTCTTTGGAAAGCCGATGCTTATTACCATAAGCCAGGGGAAGTGATCGCCCCTCAAGCATTCAATCATGGTGAACGTGTGATCACCATTGATGACCTCCTAGTCTCAGCATCTTTCCTTCCCAGCATTGATGAAGCGATGTCCAGCTATGATGTCAGAGCCGCTTATTCCAAAGAAGCTGGGTTTGCCTTAGCCAGAAGGTTTGATCAGAACGTCCTCAAGACCGGCATTCTGGGTGCACGCTCGGGCCCAGCCGTCAGCGGTGGCCCCCATGGCAGCATTTTAGAAAAGGACAAAATTGACTCTGACAGCATGGTCTTGGCCGAGAGCATTTTTGAAGCGGCTCAATTACTCGATGAGAAAGATGTTCCTTCACAAGATCGTTTCATATTCCTAAGTCCAAAGCATTATTATATGCTGGCGAGAAACACCACGGTGCTGAACAAAGACTGGGGCGGCAGCGGTGCTTACAGTGATGGTAAAGTTTTGAAGATTGCGGGCATTACCATTGTGGAAACCAATAACCTTCCTAACAGCAACATCAATGATGGCCTTGATAAATACCGCGGGGACTTCTCCAGCACTGTGGCTCTTGTGATGCACAAGACAGGCGTTGGCACAGTTAAGCTGATGGAGATGGCGACCGAGTCTGAATATGACATCACCCGGCAAGGATTCTGGACAGTTGCCAAGATGGCTGTGGGCTCTGGTGTCCTTCGCCCTGAAGCATGCGTGGAGTTGAGAAAGAAGAGCAACGCTCCAGTTCAAGCAAAATAACCACTCATTCATAAATATCCCAAAACCCCAGCCATAAGGATCAACCTATATGCTCGCACCCACTTCAAGGCTGGATGCCATCAACATGATGTTGTCTGGCATCGGTCTAAGACCGGTCACGGCTGATCAGCTTGAAACTAAGAGCCGGTCAGAAGTTACTATGGCTGTGAACTTGCTGGAGGATGTCACCCGTGAGGTGCAGGCCTCTGGCTGGGGGTTTAACACAGAAAACGCTTATCCCTTTGTGCCCAATGAGGAGGGAGAGATTTTACTTCCTCCAGGACTGCTCAAACTGGAAGGTACGCCATATCATGTTGGCCTTACCATGCGCCGCAAAACTGGCACTTTTGGCAAACAGTTTTACCTGTATGATCCGGTGCGCCACAGCTTCACTTTCAAACAAACCATTCATGCTGATGTTGTTTGGCAATTTGAGTTTGAAGATTTACCAGAACCTTTTCGACGCTACATCTTGATTCGTGCGGGACGGATGTTCCAAGACCGTGTGGGCGGTTCTCATTCCCAGCATCTGTTTCAAGAGCGGGACGAGATGATTGCTCTGTCAGCTCTTCGGAACTCGGATAATCAAACCACTCAGCCAAACATACTCAATTTAAAAACCTTCCCTCTCATACGCCGATAAAAGGATTTTTTCCATGACAGCTCTGCACACCCAGCTGATCCCTCATCTATGTGGCGGCATCTCAAAGCAGCCTGCCTACCTTCGTGGCATCACCATGAGCGAAGATGAGCTCAACACCTGGCCCTCATTGTCTGAAGGCTTGCGCAAGCGGCCGCCCACATCCCTTAAAACTAAGCTGAACATTCCCACATCCGAACCCATCCTCTTTTGCCAAAACCTTGAGATCAGCGAGAAGCTCGCCTTTACCTTGGTGATTACGCCTGGCCAGCTTCATGTGTTCGATCCCAATGGTAACAGTTTACCTGTCGAGGGTGGGTTTTCACCGTATCTTATGGGACAAAACTTCGCGGCTATTACCATTGCCGATGAAACTTTTATCTTGAATAAGGATAAAACCCCTCAAATGTTGGAGGCTTTGGATACCAAACGGCCTTTTGAAGGCATGGTCTTCATCCGCCAAGCTATTCGAGATACGACCTATTCGGTATCTGTTACTGTGGGTGGCAGCGAACATTATTTTAGCCATTCCACAAAAGGCTTATCTCGCGATCAGGGCATTGATACGGATATGATCTGCAATAGCCTGTATTCCCAAATGCGCTCTTCATTGCCATCTTCTTTCAAGCTCCAACAGCAAGGCTCCAAAATCTTGATTCAAAATGAACAAACTGACTTTACCTTGAAAGCCATGGATGGGTTTGGGGATCAGGGCATTCAAGGGATCAAGGACACCACAGGAGATTTTGCAGAATTACCCCACACAGCCTTTGTAGGCTTTACGGTTGAGGTCAGCAGTGATCCAAGGCAAAGACAAAACAAAACTCTTCCTAAAGATAGTTATTATGTATGGTATCAAGGTAATGGCGTTTGGACGGAAACGGTCAAAGGTGGCCTTAAATACGCCATTGATCCAACCACCATGCCACATAAATTGACCTTTAATGAAGAAGGTAAGTTTAAACTTGAACCCGCCACTTGGAAAGACCGAGATGCTGGCGATGATCAAACAGCTCCTGAGCCCTCGTTTATTGGCACACCCATCTCCGATATGGTCTTTTACAAAGGCAGGCTTGGGCTTTTGTGTGGCAGCAACATTGTGTTTTCAGAAACTGACGATATTACGAACTTCTGGCCAACCACAACGGCTACAGTGATTGATTCTGATCCCATTGATTTAACCGTATCAGCCAACCAACCTGTATCACTGGGCTATGCAGTTCCCACTCTCAATGGCAACCTATTACTTTTTGCAACCCAAGATCAGTTCCTGCTGACGGTAAAAGAAATTTTAAGCCCACATACGGTGAGCATCAATATTTACAGTCACTATTCAGGTATCACCACCAAACCGATGGAAGCAGAACAAAGCATTGTGTTTGCCACAAAGCATGGCAACTCAACAGAGGTCAGAGAAATCTCACCCACACTAGCTGATTCTTATGATAACAGCACCATCGAAACACTGACGGATCATGTGCCATCTTTCTTGCCTGACAAAATCACTCAAAGTTTCTCACTCACAAAGGAAAAGCTGCTTGGGTTCTACAGACCCAAAGACAAAAGCATTTACATATACAAATACCATTGGCGCAAGGACATCAAGGTTCAATCGGCTTGGACAAAGTGGGAGTTTCCTCATGAAATTGAGGCCGTGACCACGACGGCGGATGGGCTTGACTTTATTGTGAAAACCCCAAGAGGTGAGCGATTGATGCTTAAAATGTCCTTAAGAGAAGAACACTCCATTTATCTGGACACGCTCACAAAACTTACCAATGGTACCTTTGATCCTCAAACGGTCTATACATCCTGGAGTCTGCCATACCTTCCTCAAAATGGCATAAAAGCATTTACCAAGGATGGAACAGAACTGGAGATTATCACCGATCCAGTAAGCAACCAATGCAAGATTGGTGGGAATTATTCGAAAGAAACCATCGCTGTAGGTTATGGTTATGACTTTGCTTATACATTCTCACCATTCTTGGTGAAACGCGAGGCTCAATCAGGGCATGTGAGCGCAGAACTGGAGGCCATGCTCTTGGTGAAAGACTTGATCATCACAACACAAGGTACAACAACTTTTGATGTAAGCATTGAATCCGATGGTACATTGCCTACCCAAAGCAGCATCACTCCAACCACAACCAAGCCGCAAGCTCAGCGCATCTTGATCTTGGATCGAGCCGAGGGGCTAACTGTCAAACTTATCTGTTCAGCACCACAAACGTGTTTATTTCAAAATTCCACCTGGAGATATACTCATGGCCAAATCAATTAAAGCTTCCAAACTGAAGGTTGTGAAAGCAACCAAAAAGCATGCGATTGAATTGGCCCCAAACCTCAAGCAGGCTGATTTGGAGGAGATTGCCGCTGCTTCAGGAAGAGACTGTCTCGACAGTGCACCAACTGGCTTACTGATCCAATCCATTGCTATTTCTAAAATAGCATATTCGATGATTTATCAGAATAAAGATGGATCAAAGGAAGTGATTGCCCTGGGTGGCGTTGCGCCTCATCCAACTGACCCCCAAATCGGTATTCCGTGGGCGTTTACTTCCGACAAAGTGAGGACTTACCCCAAGAATTTTATGGTTAAGGCAAGACAAGCCCTCAATGAATTTTGTGCCCATTTCCCAACGCTAACAAATTATGTTTATAGCCAAAATACAACGGCGATCAGGTGGCTCAAGGAGTTGGGGTTTGAAGTAAGTCAAAGTGGAGAAAAATATTCTACCAAACAGAATGGTTTTTTGAGCTTTATTGGGCACGGATTCAGATGACGCACTGCAGTTTGTTATGTATCTTTACGGTATGCTTAGTGGTTTTTTGTTTTCAAATCTCTATAAAAATTTTCATGGGGTGCTAAATGGAGAAGTGTTAGGGTTGCCTCCTGAATATCTACTTTATATGCCAATAACATTAATTGAGCGGAGACTTTAAATTTATAAACATACACCTCAGCTAGATCGCCGACTTTTTGCTCCCCAAGGTTAGGGTTTTCACATATTTTTCTAACGGCCTCATCTAAGACTTTCTTTTGATTAGGATGGAGCTTTTTAATAATTTTCCTAAATGAAGGGATTGCCACAACATTCATTCTTCTTTGACCTATTATTAAGAATCAAAAGTATAGGGGGTAGCTTTGCCTTCTTTTTCTTCCTCAAGGCACAAAAGAATTTCTTTTATATATTTATAGGACAAATCAGGATTCTCTTCACTCATTTTGCCAACTTTGTACCAGTACTCAATTTGTTCTTGGAGAGATCGCTTATTAATGTTTGCATAGCGCTGCGCTTCGTTAATAATTTCTTTTGAAAGGTCAACTCTTGACATTTTACTCTCCAAACTCTTTGAAAAAATAAGCGTATTTGCTTTCATCGTCATCTTTTAACTTCATTCTATAAAAAATCATAGAAAAATTAAAGAAGTCTTTGTCCTTCATTATAAGGAACCCTTCCCATGACTCCCATTTCCTCCACCCATTTGATGGCGATGAACGCTGCCATGTCGGCTAGCCAAAGCCTGTTGGGATATATGCAAGCTCGGCAGAACGCCGCTTCTCAGCGTGCCTACAATGCCATGATTGAAGCCATCAATCACCAGAATGCCTTGAATGCTTATGATGCGTATTACAATAACCTCCAGGCTCTTGAATCCCGCCTTTCGGAAGAATACATGGCAACCGGCCAGAAATTGGTAATGTCACAAAAACAGGCCCTTGAAGTTGCCGGCCATGCCAAAGCCAGCGCTGCTGCATCGGGCTTTGGCGGTGTATCCATCAACAACATGATGCGTCATATCGCTGGGCAATTCTCATCGGCCGATCGAACTGCGCGTAAAAACATGGATAACCAGGGTATTCAATCCTACCGCAATGCTGTGGGGATGCATCATGACATGCTCTCAAAAGCTAATAATGTGATCCCAACCACGCCTGTACAAAAGCCATCGCCGTGGGCTCATTTGTTAGGTTTAGGCGGCGATTTGATGCGCACCTACTCATCGTTGCAAATGGCTAAAGGAGGCATTCGATGATCCCACGTTATCAATTGCCTACTGCAACCATTCAGCCTGTCTCGGCCCCAGCTGATCAAAGCGTGGTGATAAAACCCAGCCAGAATTATGCTCCCAACAATAAGTTCGGTGAGCTGGCTGCGGCTTTATCTAAATTCAATGACCCCTTACAAAAGATGATGCTGGCTAAGGTCGACTCTGAAAACAAAGCCGCTTTTGTCTCTGGCCAGGAGCTGGCTTTAAACTATCAAAGTTGGGATGAGGCGGTAAAAGCTGGCAGGGTTGATGTTACCGACTCACCATACTTTCGCAAAGGCTTTATGGAGGCTAAGGGACGATTAGCCGGACTTACCTACGCGCAAAACTTAAATCAAGCCTATGAGCTGTGGGAAGGTAAAAATAACATCAAGTTTGTGGATGACCATGCTACGGGCAGCAAACGTATTGACCAAGACTCACTCTTGCAGTTTATGGAGGAGGTGCGAAAAGGTTATCTTTCATCTCAGCCTGAGGTCGGTGCCTCAGACGGCGGCCTCGCCCCCGGCGGGGACTATGATTGGTATGAAGGGTTTAAGCCAAAGATGGAAATGGCTGAGATCAATTTGCTCAACCACCATACGGCTTATACACAGGCTTATTTGCATGAGTCACGCCTGCAAATCTTGGATCAAGAGGTAGCCGCTGTTATTGGGCAAGGCTTCTCGGGTGACGATCTTAAAACTAAACTCGATGAGCTCAAGGCTGAGGCTATGTTCACTGGCCTATCCAAACCCCAAGTCGAAGAGCGTGTTCAAAACAGTGTAATCGTCTCAGCTTTGGAGATGGGAGGCAGCCATGGCGATGCCCTGCTCAAAGCCATAGATTCGGATAACCCAGCTGTGAAGCAAAAGGTTCTTCAAGCCCAAAAGCACATTGAAGATGAGATGTGGCGGGATGAGGAGCGAGCCCACCACCGAAAAAATCGTCAGCGCGGTGAATTCACTCGCACCTTTAAAAGCAACATTTTAAGGGCTCTCATGGATGATCCGAATTACAAACTATCTCACGATCTTGAGGCCCAAGCTATTGACGCTGGGGTTACTGATCTACCTTATACAGTAGAGCTAATGCGAAAACAGGTCATGGAATACCAGGTTGAACACAATATAGCTGGGCAAGAGCACTTTTACGCCGATCTTTATGCAGGAAGATTATCAGAGCAACAAATTTTGGATTCATCTTTCCTCACCCCTCAAGATAAAGCGGCAGCGCTCAAAACCCACTTTGCACAAGCGGATATCGTCAAGCATGAAGCCGTTAAAAGTGCTAAGCACATTTTGACCGATGCCATAGCGCCCAATAAGTTGGAATCGCTCCTCATTGGCACGACCGAGAAAGGGCAGCAATTGAGCTCTCTTGCCGCAGAAGCTCAAGGAGAGTTCCATCGTGAAATCTGGACACTGCAACGAGCTCAGCCTGAGATAGCCGGTGATCCTATTGCCTTAAGCCAGCAAGCCACGCAAATTGCTCAAACCCTTAAGACAAAGTATCAGAAACTGAAAGAACAGATTGTATCTGGCCCAGCTCCTCAAATTGCAACTAGTTATGATAAAGAAGAAATGATGAAGACACCAAAGCTGTTTCAATCCAAGGCTGATTTTAAACAAGCAGTGGCTGATTACAAGCAAGGTAAAGGAAAGCTCAAAGAGTATCTAGATACCCAGCCTGGTATGACGCAAGAGCAGTTTGAGGCTTTTCTGCAAGAATTGAACGGCCAGTTCGAGTAGCTCGCTACAAGTAACTCGTTACAGAATAACCCGTTATAAGCCATCTAAACACTTAAATCATTGACCGTTATCCCTCATTTTAAGGAGTGAGAAAAATGCTCGCTTTATGTGGGGCCCTATTGGGCTTTTTATCCAGCGCCATGCCTGAGATCATGCGCTTTATCAATCAACACCGAGATCGCCTCCAGGAACTTGCCATTATGGATCGGCAAATGGAGTTTTCTAAACTTGGCCATGCGCATCGTTTGGAGGAAATCCGCTTAACTTCCGAATCCAATGAACAAATCGCCCTGATCCAAAGCCAACGTCGTGTCAAGGTTAAATGGGTGGATGGGTTAGCTGGGTCTGTGAGACCAGTCATCACCTATGCCTTCTTTGGCCTTTATGCGGCAGTCAAGCTCGCCAGCTGGTATTCTTGGGTTGCAGGCTCAAACGTCCCTACTGTCACGGCATTGATCCATATTTGGAGCGGCGAGGATGAAGCATTATTTGCGGCTGTTATGTCCTTCTGGTTTGGGCATCGTGCATTGAACCGAAAGAGGTAGCTATGCTACAAATCTCACACAAAGGGCTAGCCCTCATCAAACACTTTGAAGGATTCAAAAACAAACCTTACACATGCCCTGGCGGATATGTCACGATTGGGTATGGCCATGTGGTTGGTAAAGATCAGAAATTCAAAACTATTACAGAACATGAAGCCGAAGAGCTCTTACTCATCGATGCGCAAAAGGCTCTTCAAGCCTTAAGCCGTCTTGTGCGCGTGCCCCTCACTCAACCTCAGGTAGATGCCATAATTTCGTTTATCTTTAATCTTGGGGCAGGAGCCTTTCAGCGCTCTACCTTAAGGGCTTGCATCAATCGAGGCGATCAACCCCAAGCCTGCTTGGAATTCCTCAAATGGATAAAGGCTGGAGGTAAAATATTGCCAGGACTTGTCAAACGCCGTCAGGCTGAAGCTGCCCTTTACCAATCAGGCATTAGTTAAGCCCATATCCTTTTTACATTTTCTTTATTTTATTGGAGCCACCGATGGAACCCAACACACTCGCCCTTCCTCAAGCTTATGAACCTCAAGATTTAACACCATCTCCTGACTTAGAATCACAGAAACTCAAAGTACCGGATGCATTCATCCGCAGGCTTGAAGTCGAAGAGCAGGAGCAAGGCATTGTTAGCCGTGCTTTAAATGATATGAGTGACTTTACCTTCTCGTCAGAAGTGTTTAAAGCCCCTGTGCATGGGATGGTGGAAGGCGTTAATCAGACGATCACCACATTGGAACACGCCTTAAAACCTGTGGTTGAAAACCCAGTGCATTTATTGGCACCTGAGTTTGAATTTGCGCTTCCCCACCTTCCCAATGTGAACGCGCCACAAACGGTAACTGGCAATCTGGTCTCGGATGTGGCGCAGTTTGCTTTGCCATTCACCTGGGCCCTGAAAGGCATGAAAGCCTTAAATGTTTTATCACGTGCGGCGCAAAAAGCGCCAGGCGCTTTAGCTGCGGGGGCTGGGTTTATTGCCGATAGTGTGGCTTTTGATCCTTATGAAGAGCGGCTGTGCAACCTGGTGGCTGATCATGGACCGGAATTGACTAAACCCATCTTTGAGGCGCTTAAGGCTGACAAACTGGATGGTGAGGTTGAAGCGCGCCTCAAGCGTGGCGTTGAGGGACTTGCTTTAGGTGGGCTCACATCAGGCATCATCAAGCTGGTGCAAAAGATGCGTTGGCTCAAAACCCATAAGGAAAGAGTGACTTCAAGTACTGGTGAGGCTTATGAGCCTGATACTAGCATTTTGCAGGCCGCTAGTGACTTAAGCTACTGGTCAGGACATCATCACGATGAAGCTTTGATCCACAAAACCATTTTGGAAACGGCTGGTTCTGCTAGTCATTCGGATCATTTTGCTGCTTTAAGGGAACTAACCGAGCAGCATAATGGTGAGGTGATGACTCCTGGCACCTCTTCTATCTTTATGACTAAAGCCTCAGAGCGCTGGGTGAGCATCTTGCAGTCGAAAGGTTGGGCTGACTTACCCGAAGCTGCCAAACAGGATTTGGAAAGTTTGTTCCTTAAAGGTGAGCAAGACCATTGGCCAGAGTCTCTCAAACAAGCAATTGATGCTGATAAACTTAAACGACAGGCTGCTACTGAAGCTAAAGTATCCGCAAACCTTGACCAAGAGGCACTTAGTGCCAAGGCACTCGGTGCCCCGACGCTCAGTGTCGAATCCACACCTGTAACCCACAATGTTACAGCTGATTCAGGGGAGACTTTGTTATCTCTGCAAACCCATCAAGTGCAGGCTTTTCAAGAAGCTTTACAAAACTTTGATGAAGAAACGGCAAGCCGGGTCATTGGGCGTGGCATTAACTTTGCCAATATTGCATCATCAGACGATACCCTCAAAGTCATGAAAACCCTCCAAGACGTCCTTGCGGACAGCATTAACAGCGTAACTGGGAATACCAGAACCTGGGCCGATACCAACAAGATTGCCAGTATTATTGGCTCTAGCCCTGAGAATGTCACATCATCACTGAACACTTTGTTCAATAGCTCCAAACTGATGGACTCGCAGCTAAGGGCTTCAGGCATTTACCTGCAAAGCCTTTTTGAAACCTTGCGTCGTGAAGCGGTCAAGATTGATCTTGGGGAAGCTGGAGCCGAGCAGATAGCCAACTTTGTTAGGCTTAAAACCCTGACAGGTGAAACCCTTAAAATGTACCAAGGGATTAAGTCCAACATAGCCAGGTCACTGAATACTCTCAAAATGCCTCTTTATGGCAAAGAGCTATCCGAAAAACAGTTGACCGAAATCTTTGAAGCGCAAGGGGGTGTCACCAACATCAGGGCTTTAGCCAAAGCGTTTGCATCCTGCCCTTCCAATGAGGAGCTCGCAAAACTGGTTAAACCCTCATTCTATGAGAAGGCCAGGGACGCTGTGTTGGAATACTTTATGAACAGCGTCTTATCAGGCCCATCAACCCATGCCGTCAACATAATGTCCACAGCGGCTCACACTCTTTGGCAACCACTGGAGCGGTTTACGGCAGGGCTTATTATGGCCGATAAGGATTTGCTTCTAGAGGGCACGTATCTCACTCGCGGCATCTTCGACAGTTTGAAGGATATTGTGAGATGGACGGCTTTAGGTTCAAGCCGTCATGCGGATGAAACATTCACTCACGCCAACCCACTGCAAGGAGCCACCAAAGCCTTTATGGCCGATCGTAACCTCATCAACCAGCATGGCATCAATGATGTTAGCCGGCCCAAAGCCATTAGTGCCGAGAGGTTTGGGTTACGACCCTTGGGATCGAATCCCACAGAATCGATCATGAAAGCAATAGAGGAAAACAACTATGCTGAAGCGATTCGCTCATCGATGATCCATGGACTGGATTATCTGGGTAAGGCCATCAACCTTCCTGGGCGGTTTCTCTTGGCAGAAGATGAGTTCTTTAAGATCATCAACTACCGATCATCGATCCGAGCTTTGGCCGCACGTGAAGTTAAGCTGTCTAGCCAAATGGGCCAGGAAGCTCAAGGACTTTACGAGACAATTCTTGCAAACCCCAAACAGTACGGCAACCTTCATGAAAAGGCGCTTGCCTTTGCAGACGAGGTCAGTTTTACCACACCATTAGCAGAAGCAACATTATCCCACACATTAAACCAAATGGCTTATAAACATCCTGGTTTAAGGTTCATCATTCCCTTTATCCGCACGCCGGCAAATATCCTTAAGTTTGCGCATCATAGGACGCCTGGTCTGAATCTTCTCTCCAAGCAATATCGGCAGGAGCTAACTTCTTCTGATCCAATGGTGCAAAGCCGAGCTTTAGGCAAACTGTTTGGAGGATGGATTTTATGGGCGACGGCTTTTTCTCTGGCTGAAGATGGTGTGATTACTGGTGGTGTTCCTAAAGGCAAAGGTGAAGCTCTTCGAAACACTGGAAGATTGCCATACTCCTTTGCACTTCAGCAAGATGATGGAACAACCAAATATGTGCAGTTCAGCCGACTTGATCCCTTTGGCATGTTCTTTGGCTTAGCGGCTGACTTGCACCATATCTTCCACGAACTGCCAGACGCTGAAAAAGAGAATTTGGCCACAGCGTCCCTTATTGCCATTTCGCAAAACATAAATACGAGGGGTTACTTGGTGGGCCTTACCAATCTGCTTAACGCGTTAAGTGATGGAAATCGTTATGGCCAACGATTTGCGGCAAACTATCTTTCTAGCTTAGTTCCTAATGTGATCAAACAACATCGCAAGGATGTAGACTCAGTCCAAAGGTTAACGCCCAAAAACCCCTTTGAGGATTTAGAATCACTCATATCTTTTTACAAAAGCCAGTTGCCTGGATATTCAAAGGAACTGCCAGCAAGGCTCAACCTGTTTGGAGAAGAGGTGACTTACCCAAGCCCTCTTGGCCAAGGGTTGCTCAAAGGTATTGCCACATCCAAGAACACCAAAAACCCAGTAGCGGAAGAAATGTTTCGGCTCAAAATGTCAGGAATGCCTCCGATGGATGAGATCGAAGGCATTTCCCTGTCATCAGAGGAGCATCATGATTACATCAAGCTTTGCGCTAAGCCAAGTCCTAATATGGACTTGAAAAAAGTGCTGAGCACCATCATGTCTTCAGCCAGCTATAAGCAAATGCCCGAAGGGGATGAGAATGTGGAAGGCCACAAGCAGCATGCCATTAAAAGCGTGATACAGCTTTACCGCAAACTCGGTCAAGCCAAACTGCTGGAACAATACCCAGAGCTGAATGCAAAGGTTTTGGAGCAGCGCAAAAAGAAGATCAGAGGAAATTAATTTGCCATGAAAACCATTACCTTCACGGCCGATGGGGTGCAGCTTCTGTACCCTATCGGTTTTGCCTATGAGGCAGAGGATGTGTTCACTGTCTATGTGGATGACAGTCTGCTGCCATTTGAAAAGATTGACCATAACCACACTATCAAGCTTTTGGGAGCGCCAGCCTTGGGCTCCCGCATTAAAATTGTGTGTGCATCTTGCTTATCAAAGGTAAGTGATGAGGAAAAACACGCAAACACAAAGCCTCATCATCAGCAACGATCGACAGAACAACCTTCAACCACCATTCAAATCGATCAGCTCAAACAGTCAATCCAGTCGGACATTGAACCCATTCTCAAAGACTTCAAAACCCACAGTATTGAGCTTTTAGCCCAAATGGACAAGCTCCATACCAAAACCATGCATACGTTTGAAACCTGCCAAAAGCTAAAGGCAGAAATATCGCATGAAATGTCCTCCTTCCGCCAATCGATCCATCAGCTGATTCAAGAAGGCACAGGCAAACTTCAATATGATGCCTCCCGCATTGAAGGAGTGGCCAATCATGCAGTCAGTGTAGCCAATCAGCGTTGGGGCGAAGTGAACTCCTTGCAGCAGTCTGTGCATTCCCTTCAATCTGAGGTTGAAACCTTAAAAGGGCAAATCAGCGCTTTAAGTGGTTCACTGAGCCGGGTGGAAAGCCGCTCGGGTGGTTCACACAAATAAATCAAGCTTTTTAACCAACAATACCATTTTAGAATCTTTCATTCCTCTTTTTTAACCCAAGGAGTCAAAACCCATGGCAATGAGCTATGTAACCTATACGGCTGACGGAAAGACAGACGTCTTCCAAGTGCCGTTTCCATTCATTTCACAGCAAGATTTAAAAATTAGCCTAACAGGAGACGTTCCACCCGATGGCAAGCCCATTCAGGGTGAATATCTTTCTCACAACAATTCCATCAAATTGAACTTCATTCCCAAGGCGGGCAGTAAAGTAACTGTGAGCCGTAAAACTTCCATCCAGGATTTAGCTCAAAAGTTTCAAGCCGGAGCGATCAACAATGAGGCCTTATCCAAAAATGCTCAACAGTCCTTGCTTAAACTTCAAGAGCTCGAAGAAAGCTTTGAAAAGGCACTCGTGCCAGCAGATGGTATCTGTTCTTTGCGGGGGAGTCGGATCACGAGTCTGGCCACTCCGGTAGATGAGAGTGATGCTGCTACCAAAGGGTTTGTGAATACTATATTTAGAGAAAAGCAGGATCAGTTTACCAAAACCGCTGATTCTATTGGCGCTCAGGTGAAAGCTCATCAAGAAGTGAGCAAAGCTGTCCAAGCTTCTGTTCAATCAGTCGAAGGCAAGGTTTATGACCTGCTCTCCAAGATTGAGGACAAATCCAAACAGATTCAAGCCATTGAAGATCGCTTTACTCAAACGGGTATTAAGGCGGTTTCTGATGCCCATATGCATGCCGGGCAAGCGAAAGCTTTGTTGGAGCAATTGCAGGCCAGGGCATCGACCTATGAATCGGGGGCCAAAGTTGCGTCCGATAATTTGGAGATGAAAGTTAAGAGTGCATCTGATTCCATAGAATCAAAAGTCAAAGGCACATTTGAGAATATTGAATCACATAAACAAAAAGCTTTGGCAGCTATTGAAGCCCAAGAAAAACAACTCAAAGATGTTGCCGCCCAAAAGCAAGCCAGCTTAGAAGAACTGTTGGCCAAAACCCAAGCGCTTCATGAGCAAAGCAAAACAGAGGCTGCTGAAGCTAAACAAGCTAAAGAGGCCTTGTCACTAGAGTCGGTAAAGACACTGGCAGCACTTCAGCAAGAAGCCAAAGCTACCATTGATCAAGCAAAAGCTATGACAGCCAAATGTGAGGCTGACCTGTCCACTAACCTCAAAGCTGCTCAAGATAGTATTATCAAAACGAGGCTCGATTCCATTGCGGAAATTGCTGAACTTACTGGTCGGCACCGGGAACTCTTGCGTACCTGTCAGGATCATACCGATCAATCCAAGGTAGCAATGGAAGCTAAGTCAAAAGAAATTGACGCCTACAAGCAGCTCTTGTCCAAAATGTTTGAGGAGTTTAAGGCCGATTACCAGCAAAAGCATAAGGAAATGTTTGAAGTTTTGGGTGCTATCAAAGCACGGGAAGAAGCTGTCACTCAAACTTTGAGAGAGTCTCAAACCCTCAAGCAGCAGCTTGAAGCTGAGGTCAAGCTTCACCGAGCAGAGTTGGCGACGGCTCACAATGAGACAATAGCTAAAATCAAGCTGGAGCTGTCTGAGTATGCTGAGAGCATTAAAAGCACACTTTTAAATGATGTGTTCACTGAGCTTGAAAACCCGTCGCAGCCGGAAGGCCAGGCCCAACAGCCTAGCCCATCTAGTATACCAACTCCTGCTCCTGCAACCGAACCCACACAGACACCTTCGCCAACTCCCATGCCAACAACAACTTTAACCCCACAAGAGCCGGCCCCATCTGTTGCGCCAACACAGGAACCTCTGCCATCAATCACACCACCGTCAGTTACCCAAACACCACAGCCTTAATGAAAGGTCAATAGAATGACAGAACCCACCACAAACAAAATCTTGCTGCTGCTCGGAAGGCTGGAGGGAAAAGTTGACTCTCTCTTATCTAGCCAATCAGACACGAATGAGGACATCAAAACCCATGACAAACGTCTAAGCAAACTGGAGAGAGCCCAAGCCTATTTGGCGGGAGCTTTAGCCCTTTGCTCCATTATTGCGTCCTTGGTGATCAAGCATATTCAGATAAAATATAGTGAAGAGCCCCATGAAATCCGAATGAGAAGGGAGGAGCAGCCATGAGCTCACAACGATCAATCCTCGAAAAGCTCCATGAGCAGTTAACACTCGTGTTATTGGAGCGTATTAAAGAAGGTGATTCAACGCCAGCCCTCTTGAGTGTTGCCCGGCAGTTTCTCAAAGATAACGGCATCGAAAGCCTTCCAACCCCAGGCTCACACATGAGTGCACTGTTCGACAATATCCAGTCCTATGATCTGGATGATGCGCACTAAAGAGTAATGAAAGAGGCAATGTCATGGAAAACAACAAACTTCACCCAATTCTCACAGACTTCCGGCAGTTCCTCTGCCTGGTTTGGGAGCACCTTCATTTATCATCACCCACGCCCATTCAGCATGACATAGCCCACTTCCTTCAGCATGGGCCTAGGCGGTGTGTGATTGAAGCCTTCCGTGGTGTTGGTAAATCCTGGATCACCTCTGCCTTTGTCTGTTGGAGCCTGCTTCGCAACCCTCAACTCAACATCCTTGTGGTCTCGGCCAGCAAGCAGAGAGCTGATGATTTTTCCACCTTCACGCGTAGGTTGATCTACGAGCTTCCCGTTCTTTACTCTATCCGTCCCAGAGATAATCAGCGTGATGCCAACATTGCCTTTGATGTGGGGCCTGCGAAAGCCTCCCAAGCGCCTTCGGTTAAAAGCATTGGCATTACAGGCCAGATCACAGGAAGCCGAGCAGATATCGTCATTGCTGATGACGTTGAAGTGTTGAATAACTCCCAAACCCCTATGATGCGTGAAAAACTCCTTACCACCATCAAAGAGTTTGAAGCGGTGATTAAGCCAGGGGGCAGAATTATCTTTCTAGGAACGCCTCAGACCGAAATGAGCATTTATCATCATCTGGAGGAGAGTGGTTACACCACAAGACTTTGGCCAGCCCGAACACCAGCTAACGATAAACTATCATCTTATGGCAATAGGCTGGCTCCATATGTTAAAAAGCTCATGGAAAGTACACCTGAACTCACGCCGACTGACCTTAAACGGTTTAGTGATCTTGAGCTCACAGAGCGTGAAGTGGTTTATGGCAAAACTGGCTTTGCACTGCAGTTTATGTTGGACACTTCCTTAAGTGATGCCAACAAATATCCGCTGAAACTATCTGACCTTATCGTGATGGATGTCAACTCTGATATTGCCCCAGTCAAAGTCGCTTGGTGTTCATCTTATGATAAAGCGCTTCTTGATCTTCCAACCATGGGGCTTTATGCGGATAGGTTTTATGCGCCACTCTATATCTCAGACGAATGGGATTCTTACACAGGCTCCATTATGACCATTGATCCATCGGGCCGTGGCCAAGATGAAACAGGGTATGCTGTGGTCAAGATGCTCAAGGGATATTTATTCCTTACAGCCAGTGGAGGACTTAAGGGAGGGTACAGCCAAGAAACAATTGAAGCCTTAGCCAAGATAGCCAAAGAGCAACAGGTAAATCTCATCCAGATTGAATCCAACTTTGGGGATGGGATGTTCACTCAGCTGTTCAAACCTATTTTGCATAAACATCACAACACCACCGTGGAAGAAATCCGCCACAGCACGCAAAAGGAACGGCGAATCATTGACACGCTTGAACCGGTCATGAACCAGCATCGCCTCATCATTGACAAAAGACTCATTAGGCAGGATTTTGAATCCACACCTGAGGCTACCCACAAGTTGTTTTACCAAATGACCCGCATTACGAAAGACAGGGGCGCACTGGCCCATGATGACCGCTTAGAGGCAGTTGCCATGGCCGTTAGCTACTGGGTCGATCAAATGGCCAAAGATACGGAAAGGAATGAACAGGAGCATAAAGAAAAGCTGCTTGAGGTAGAGTTAGAGAGGTTTAGGCAGAGTGCGATTGGGAAAAGTAACAATTGCGGCCTTCAATGGATATCAATAGTTTAATTAGACCTTTACGTAATCCAGAGGTTTTCTTTTCTAACTAATCTAAAGACTAAGTTTCTTTGAATGATCGATGAAAACTATCCAGCAGAGGACTTATCAAATACTGAAGAAAAGTTCGCGATCCTTTAATGATAAAAACAGTAGCAGGCATACCCGGATAAAGTTTGACGCGAGCATTGATATTCTCTAAGCATTTTTGATCAATTTCAACTCTTACTAAATATGAGGGCCTTGACAGTTCTATGCTATCTTGTATTGACATAGGAGATGATGCCGCTTCAATGCGATCTCCCGAAAGGTAAATGATTTTTCCTGATACTCTTGGGACAATAAAGTTCTTAAACGCCTCGAGTTGTATTTTGACCATAGAACCAATTTCAATACTATCTATATCTTTTGCATCGACCATCGCTTCAACCAAGAGTCGGTCGTTTTCTGGAATGATTTCTAGAATCCTTCCATTAGGAGGGATAATACCTCCAATCGTATGATACGATAGTGAGTTAATTACACCCGCAGTGCTTGATCTAATAATTTTTCTTGCAAGGATATCTTGAATATTTTGATATTCTTGCAACTGAGTCATAAGCACAAGGTGGTTTTGTTTAAACTCTTCAGCTAACTTGGATAAAGTTTCTTTTTTTGTATTAACTTTTAACTCTTCTTGTTCAATGATTTTTTCCTTTTCCTGAACGATCAGAGCTCTGGTTTCTTTAATTTTCCCAATAGTCTGAAAATAGGCATTTTTACGTTCTAAAACATGCAGCTTCGGTACCACACCTTTCTTCATAAGCGCTTCATGAGCGGATAAAATTTCTTGTTGAGCCTGTTTTGTTGTTTCAAGAGCCTCTAAAGTTGCCTCATATGCTAAAATGTTCTGCTGATATTGGGCGATACGCTTTTCAAAAACAGATGCTTTCCCTTGTAGGAGTTTGTGATTCGATCGAAAGACGATCTTTTGGCTCTCAAGAATCTGCTCAACATCTGGATCACCAGCCTTTAACAGATCGTTATCTGGGGAAATAAGAGCAATATTTTCCTCTTGCTCGGCAAGAATTCTTTTTTCATTAGCAAGGTAATATCTAGCTTTCGCCAAAACTATGTTGAGGTGTGACCTAGTCTCTGTATCATCCAAAATAATAAGAGACTGCCCTTTTTCAGCATGGTCTCCATCTTGAACTAAAATTTCTTTAATAATTCCACCTTCTAAATGTTGAATGACCTTGTGATTCTGACTAAGAATTATTTTACCTTGAGCAACAGCTGCGCTATCAAGAGGAGCAAGACCACCCCAAATTATAAAAAACCCAACGCCTATCCCTATGATAACCAAACATACTCGGACAGCCGGCCACGCATAACGCCATAGTTGTGCTTCTGTATCTAAATCTTGATCTATTTCCTCTTGAATATGGAATAAGGATTGAAAATGATCTTTTAGTGTTTTTAAATTATGAACCAAATAATCAGCTACTTTACACATAAATAGAACTTTTCATTTTTGAAGAATTTGTCTTTTCTTCCGGCTGCACCAGCATCTGTGTTGCTAGGTTTGATGAAAATGCTTCTTCAGGAGAACCATAGAAAATCACTCCACCCGCACCCATAATGAGAACCTTGTTTGCAAAATTTATTAGCTGAGGCTGGTGTGTCACTAGAATAACAGTTGTTTTTCTCTTTTGAGCTTCTTGAATCGCCTTGATTAGAGAAATTTCTCCATCTGAGTCTAAATAAGTATTGGGTTCATCTAAGACTAACAAGCTTGGCATACCAAACATCGCTTGTGCTAGAGCAACTCGCTGGCGTTGCCCGCCAGAGAGACGAATTCCCCCTTCCCCTATCTCAGTATCATAACCATTAGGTAGGGAGCGAATCAATTGCTCAATGCCTGCACTTTGTGCTGCCTTGATCACGTCACTTTCTGATGCTTCTTCGTTCATTCGAGCAATATTGAATCGAATGGTACTACTGAAGAGCTCAGCATCTTGGGGAAGATATCCAATATGCTTTCCCAAAAACTCTCTTCTCCATTCTTTTATGCTGATACCATCATATGTTACGCTCCCAAATGTAGGCTCTAAAATCCCTAAGATTACTTTGATAAGAGTGCTTTTCCCAGCTCCACTTGCCCCCAATACAATTAATGTATCACCTTGATCTATCTTAAAACTAACCCCTTGGATAATGTGATTTACTGCATTTCCAGGAGCATACGATATATTTTCCAGCTCGATACTGCCTTTAAGGGGCGAGAGGTATTTTTCAACACTTAAAGGTTCTTGGTTGATATGAATTTGCCTAAGCCTTTCGTAAGCTTGCATAAAGTTAACCCATACTTTCCATGAACCAATAGCTGTTTCAAAAGGCGCTAAGCTTCTATTGATTAATGAAGAACTTGCAAGAATAGCTCCTGGAGAGAACGTACCCTTGAGAACTAAATATGCACCCAGGCCTATTGTGAGAAGGTTAACCATCATTCTGAAGAATTTTCCCACTTCATTAAAATAACTTTGCTTAAGTGCGGTAACTTCATAAGCTTTTTGAACCTGTTTATTAATTTTTTGCCAAAAAGAAGCTACTGAGGAGAAAAAACCCATAGCGTAAATCGCTTCAGCGTTTCTTGCAACATGATCCACTTGATGCATGCTTTTGATAAAAGCTTCATTTGATAATTGAATCAGAGGTCTTGAGGTTCTTTCACTGATAATACCGAGAGTAATTAAAATGCCCCCTCCGCATAAAGCTAAAAGACCAATATATGGGTGGAGGATAAATAAAACGATGAGAAAAATGAGAGCCCATGGAAGATCAAAAAATGTTAAGAGTGTTGAGCTGACAATAAAAGATTTTAGAGTTTGTAGGTCTCGTAAAGGTTGATTATTAGAACGCCTATTAAGGGCAACAGTTTGTTTTATAGCGTTTTCAAATATTGATAGGGATAGTTTTTCCTCTACCCAGTTTCCTAGTTTCAACATAATCAGGGAGCGGCCAAATTGAAGGCCTCCCAAAAGAATAAGCGATAGCATAATTACAAGTGTTAACATTACAAGAGTATCGATGCTTCCGCTTGATAAAATTCGATCAAATACTTGCATCGAGTAAAGAGGGACAGCTAAATAGAGCAAATTGATTACCCCTCCCAAAAACACGATATATCTTCGAATCACTCGTGTTGCAAGAAAAGCTTTGTCAATAATTGTTTGATCATTGGGCGAAGAGTTTTTCATGAAAAATTCTGCCGCATAATATTAAAGTTCATTGTTCCTCGGCTCTTCAAATGGTTTCTTCCTACATAATGTAAAAACAACTCCCGGGGTAATATCTCTAAAGCTAAAGATAAACTTTTTGATTTGACTGATAAATTCACTACCATTATCGCATTTAATATTCGCAACAACGTAAGCTCCATCATGCTCTAAAACGTACTTTTCAAATTGCTTAAGTGAGTTAAACAAGAGAGGGCTAGAAATATCGACAGCGTGATACTGATCATAGTCATCACACCATTTTTGAGTGGTTTCATAAACCAGTGAATCAGAATAATACGCTAGCAGACCTCCTAAGATGCCTAACCGACCTAGCAATCGCCATTGATGTTGACGCCAGTGCCGAAGAGCTTTAGGGGCGGCCATGGATGCAGTAGTAACTGGTGCTATTAATGGACGTATGGCAGAACAAAAAACAGTTTCAAACGGCATTGGCCTATTAAAAGTAGGAGGAGGTAAAATTTCTTCAGGTAGAAAATGGGGATTTCTGCTTATCCGGATATAATCTCCAATGCTTAGTCCTTCCCGGTCAAGAGCCGTAAGCAAGTATTGGTGATCTTTTCTTGACGCTTCAAAAACCCTCTGGTTTCCCACTAATGCAGCAACATGGAGAAATGGAAGAGCAACAATCGTATCATTGAACACTACTTGTCCTTTGATCCTTGCTATAGCTTTACCAAGTTCACTTAAATTTTCTTGGGTAATGGCTGTTAAAACATTTTTCATCCCATCTGTAACAACCATAAGATTCTGGCTTCTTTCTTTTGCAATGCCTTTTATCTGCAGCCACCTCATAAAATGTAAAGCAAATAACGCTCTCATTTCTTTATTGGGCACTACAACTTGACAATTGTAAGTTTTCTTTTCAGGGTCAAAGCTTATATTTTTTGTTGATAGATACCCTGCGGATAGTAGCAAGGTAGCCGCATCTTCAGGTGTTTCAATGCTGGTAAGATTAGTCTTTCCAATATTCATTGACGGGGTAAAATTATTTCTCAAATCATACAGTAAATTTTGAAACCTATCTTGCCAGAAAACCCTTTCAACTTGAGTTGTAAGGGCGCTTTTTGCTTCGTATGGCGTAAAAGCTTTTCTCTTGCCATGTTGTGTAACTGATCTTGGGATAAAAAGTTCCTTATCTTCGATATGGTACCCACCATACCATCCTCTAAACTGCGCTATGTCGTTAATATTTTCTTGGGCAAGATTTAAAACTTCAGTTACTGTAAATCCAAAAGAGTCGGAAAATCTATTGTTAAGAACATGGCTCTCACCTATTTTACTCGATTCGGGTAATAAATCTGGAAATCGCAAGACTCCTGTTACAATACCTTTTTCAAAAGAAGCTTCACCATGAAACAAAGTCCATAAAAGAGTTTTTAGCACATTCATTCCGCACGAAGCTTCTTCTTGCTCCACTAGCGACCATAATGGCTTATCGTACCCATCAAGAAGAATATAGGGTTTAACACCATAGTGACCCCTTAAGAAATTAATGAGAACTGTTAAACTCTTTAAATGATCTTCAAGAGAGCTGTTTGCGCTGGTTAGCCTTATTCTTTCAAGTAACTCCCCGCTTTCTTGATTTTGGTGTGAAAGCTCTCCTTTGCTCAAGAGCCATAAGGAAGAGTGTAGGGCAAGTGCTTTTTGCAGAGTCTCTTTTACTTGAAGGATAACATCTGCGCATTGATACCCTGTAGTTGCATCGAAAGCTAAGAAAACAACAGGGTGTTTCCCTTGAAGAAAATTCATGGTATTAGCAGGATTGACTTGAGTGGCCTGAACTGATGTTTCTTCAGCTATTGCTTTCTCAATTACAAATTTATGAAATACTGGCGAATTATGCTGTTCATCCGTTTCTTTGTTTAAAAAACGCTTGAGCATTTGTAGGTTGACAGATTTACCCCAACCTTCTGGGCGAGTGATCAAGATTAGCTTTTCTGGCGACTCTAAAACTTCCTTAATAAAAAGAGTCTTATCAACCAATCGATCTTCTGAGATCAGCTCTTCAAATGTTGCTCCCTCTTTGGCTTGCACTTGAAAAAGGCAGCTAATGAGTACCATTATAAGAGAGCCAACAAATTTTACAGGGAATTTGCTCATCGTTCCTTTAGTTTTTTAGAACATAAAACAAAAATACATCTATAATATATACAGACTAAGGAGGGCTACTTTATAAACAAGTAAGCCTCTCCTTAATCAGAGTTTATAGATTGTACAATTTTCTAAGAGACAAAATCCATCGCTGCCGTAAAATCACTCGAGCTGAAATCAAAGTTTAGTCCTGGCTCATGACCAAAGGCATCTGAGGCAAGAACATCACCTGTAATCTCTTGCCCGGCAGCTCCAACTAGTGCACTGATCCCCCATAAAGCTCCACCAATTATAGCTGCTCCAACTAAGGGCGCTGCAATAATTAGGCCTGCTGTAGCAAGGCCTCCACCTAAAACTGCTGTTCCTACGCCCGTAGCAGTAGCTCCAGCTACTGCGGTACCACTGGTGACAGCCGCTACTGTGGTAGCTGCTGCAGCTTCTGCAGCTATAGCAGTTCCTAACATAGCAGTTCCTGCTGTAGCTGCTGCTCCAGTGCCTGCCACTACAGTTGTTGTTACTGTCCCAGCTGTAATTGCTCCAGTTGTCGCACACATAACCGTTGGTGTTGCGACTGATGTAATTGTTGCTGCACCCACTACTGTACTCGCCATTTTAACCTCCTTTATTTATTGTTACTTAATTACCTTAACTATTTATAAAAAAATTTCAAATAAAATAAAATTTATAATTTTCAAATAATTAGATATTGCGATTGTTTAACTATTTGTTCTGAAATAACATTTATGATAATAAAAAACCTTAAATAAAATTAGATAAAAATTGTCAAAAAAACTTTTTACTGCACCCCTTAGGCTATCCATCAGCGCTTCCCCCCGTGGGGGCGGGCCCTCGTCACAGTAGATCGATGAGGGCGCGTTGGGCGTCGGTATTGGCATCGATGTAACGCTGGGTCATGGAAAGGGATGAGTGGCCGGCTAGCAGCTGAACATCCCGAAGACTTCCTCCAACCGTGGACACTTTCCTAGCCGCATTGGTAATGAAGGTTCGCCTGCCTGAATGGCTCGAGCAGCCGATTAGTCCAAGGGCTGCGTAAACTTTTCGGAACCAATGGGCCACATTGCAGGCATGCATCTTACTACCGTGCTTGCTAAATATGATGTGCCTATCGGGTTCTGAGGAATGATGTGTATTCCTTAGAGCCACCAATGCTTCTTTCAGCTGTGGGTGTAAAGGTATGATTCGCCCTGACTTGCCTTTACTTGCACTAGAGGGCAGGTGTATGTGGTTAGAAAGGTTGCCGTCAGGATCAAGCGCCATAGCCCAGGTGAATTCAGATATCTCCTTAGCTCTAAGTCCTGCCTTGATGGATAATAAAACCATCACTTTGTTGCGTTCTGGATAGGTTAAGGTTGATATGTGATGAAGGACTCTTTCCACGTCTTTAGCTCTTAAAACCTTTGCCTGTTTTCCAATCATATTATGCACTCATTTTCTTTTGCTTTTAACTTTTATGTGCAAAGTTCTAAGTTGTTATCAAAGATGGCCCTTGAACATGTTGTAAATCCTCATTTGCACATTAAATTCATTTTTTATGTTCAACACAGGCAATGTGAGCATTTCTCAAGGCAAAAATCAAGTCCTCTATCCGACTCAACCTATTGGTTTTACTTGATTTTTGATGGATTTATGTTAGTGTGTTAGCATAAATTTTTTGAAGTTTGTCACTCTCTTTGCTTACTGAGTATAAATGACTATCTGAATCATAATGATCGTATACAGAATGAATCTCACTTTAATTGATTAAGATTGTAAAATATTGAATTTAAGTAGTATTTTGGTGTTTGCTTAACATTATTGCTCAATATCACGTCATAACCCTCATTAAACGACCGCTGAATAGCCTTTGAGCTGTCCAACGTCCCAATGTCCAGAAACAGCCAAAACGCACTAGTGATTGAATTTTGAGCCTTTATGTCGACCTTACTGTTTTTGCTATGTTTTTTTAAATAGCTTTTTGAATCAGATCAATTAAAGCCTTTATTGCCTGTGTCCGTATCACATTCTTATGGCAGTGCAGGTAAACATCAGCTTTGCCAACAGGCTCATCCATGACCTTGACGAGTTTGCTATTGTGGATCAGATCAGGCGGGTAAAGAGCAATACCTACACCAGCCTCGCATAACTTAAGCGCCATATAGGAGTGGTTCACTTCTGTGATGTTCTCAGGAAGGACTTTTCCAAAGCCAGCGATCCAGTTTGTATCAAAGGTTGTATTACCACTTACTTTTGTCACTATTATGGGATGCTTTGATAAGTCAGCTGATGAAAGCCTACCAAACTTCTTGATATATTCTGGACTCGCAAAAAGATAACTTTGGTAAGCTTTAAGATGAATGGCTTCAAAGCCACTGGAGATTTGATCAATGGGCCAGATGATGATGTCGGCCTCCTTAAACTTCTTATCCGGCAAGTTAGATAACGTATGAATGGATATTTGAATTTTCGGGAAGATGTCTTTAAACTGTTTGAGCACTTTGGGAAACACAGATATGCCAATTGGCAGTGTGGTCACTATATTGATCTTTTCGATGGTTATTTGATCGGCATCATCATGATAGGTGTTCCACTGTAATGTAGAGAAAATTTCATTGACCGTTTGATAGATTTTTTCTCCTGAAGTGGTTAGCTCATACCCACGCGGTTCTCGATCAAAAAGCAGCACTCCCAAAATACCTTCGAGCTTATGGATGTTGTAAGTTACGGCTGAGGGTGACATGTTTAATTTCTTTGATGCCAAACTACGTGTTCGGTAATATACGCAGGCATGAAAGACTTTGAGCTGCAAAATATTGGCACTGAGTAGGGTTTCATTCAAATGATTCTCATGAGGCACGTTTTCCGTCATCTTCTTTGGGTGTAAAACTTTGGGGGCTCTAAGCTTTTTTCTTTGAGTGATTTGAAGAGATCGTTTCTGTGTCACGGGTTTAGCCTTTTTCTTGAGATGAGTCTCAAAATTGCTCTGCCCCAAATATACAGATCAATATTTAATATTTGCCTAAAACAGGCTGTAGGGCTTCAACACAGGAGAGGTCAACTTTTCTGCCCTCAAAAAACATTTGCGTCAACATACACCCAAGTGATATATGCCCAATTTGTACTCAATCATAAAACACTGCAACCACAAATAATTAATTGGGAACTTATATCATGGACTCTACCCTTTGTTCTGAGGCTGGCTTTGAGAATCATCTCGAAGCTAACCTTAATGTTGACCTTGAATCGAACATCAATGCCAAAACCCACTTTGAAGAAAAATTTGTTCAAAAAAGCAAAGAACGTTTTGCCGTATCTCACCAAAAAGCCATTCGGAAAGGCTCTTACGCTGTCACCCAAGTTGGTCGCATCCTTTTGCCTCCAGCCATTGAGCCTCTTAAAGACGCTATTGCTGACTTTGTCATTAAAGCCAAGGATGGTAAAGCAACCACCATGGCCACAGCAGCCCTTTACCTTGAAAAACTCGCACCTGAGGCTGTGGCACTCATTGCTTGCCGCTGCATCATCGATAAGCTGACTCAGCCTACGTCCTTTACCAGATTAGCCAGCATCATCGGCAAAGCGATTCAAGATGAACTGATCATGGACTCTTTCAGTCACCAGAAACGCCGGCTATATGACACTCTTGTTTCAGAGAATTTAAAAAAGGTTCAAGATACGTTTGTTAGGCGATTCATTATGCGCAAGCAAGCCGCTCACTATGAGATCGTATCTCCTGAGATGGATCAATCCACCTGCATTCTTGTGGGAGCTAAGCTGATAGAGCTGTTTTGTGAAGTGACGGGCTTTATTGAGGTTATCATTGACATCCGCCACAAACGGCAGCATCGAATTGTCCGTCCTACAGCCAGAGTGTTGGAATCCATTGACCAGCTTTACGACCAGTTGTCTGGAAGGTTTCCAGCCTTTGGGCCCATTACTGAGCGTCCTAAAGATTGGGAGAATTTCCATGTGGGAGGATTCCATACGTTACGCCAAAAATTTGTGCGCACCTTTTCCAAAGCCCATGAGCAAGCCTTAAAGCATCACGCTATGCCAAAGGTTTATGAAGCGGTCAACCATCTGCAGGAAACGCCCTATGCCATCAACAAACAAGTTCTGGAAGTGGCTCAATACATTTGGGAGAGGAGGCAAAACTTTGGAGAATTGCCATTTGCAGGATTGCCTGAAAAATTTGTTAAGGAAATCCATGGCCAGGTTACTGGATTTGGTGAAGGTTCTGCCGTTCACTATGAATATAACCAACGCATCAAAAACCAAAACCTTGAGGTTACCTTTATCCTCGATACCGCACAAAGTTACAAGGAGAGACAAGAGCTCTATTTTGTTCATAATACGGACTTCCGAGGAAGGATTTATCCTGTCACCAGTTACCTATCTCCTCAAGGCAATGATCTGAATCGCGGCATTCTCACGTTTGCTGCATCTCAAGCCAAGCCTTTGGGTAAGTCAGGATTAATATGGCTCAAGATTCATGCGGCTAATTGTTGGGGTAAAGACAAAGAATCAATGGATGAGCGTACCTCCTGGAGCAGTGATAACCTTGAACGGATGATTCGGGTAGCTGAAGACCCACTTGCTGATTACTGGTGGACTGAAGCCGATAAACCGTTTCAGTTTCTGGCTGTCTGTTTTGAGTTCCTCAAGCTGATGGTTGAATGGGATGATTACAAATGCGCACTTCCCATTACAGTGGATGGTTCCAACAATGCGCTTCAGCACTTTAGTGCACTGCTACTGGACGAGAAGCTTGGCAGAGCCACCAACATGCTGCCACCAGAAGATTCGGATAAATGTAAACCGCATGATTTTTACCAAGAAGTGTGTGATGCAGCCACCTACCTCATTAATGTTGATGCGGCTCATGGTGGAAAGCCAGAGGCTAGAGCATGGGAAAAAGCCATTAACCGGAAGATCGTCAAATCACCAGTGATGACCTATTACTATGGCGTGACCTTTCGAGGCATGGAAGATCAGATCGATGAAAGCTTAAGAGACCAGGCTCTAACAGTTCATGGGGACAGAAAGAAGAGTATTCAATATCTGGTGTGGCTTTTGAAACGAATCATTCCTCAAAAAGCTCCTTCGGTGGAAAGCTGTATGCAGCTATTGAAGAAGACCACTCGGTATCTTGCCAAACAGAATAAGGCGACGACTTGGCTAACACCGTCTGGATTTAAGGTCGTTCAAGACAATCGTGTATCGAACACATACAAGATAGAAACCAAACTGTTTGGCAAACAAAGGTTTCAGCTGCGGGTGGAAGCACAAGCGCAGGCTCAGGATAAAATAGACATTAAACGCCAAGGCAATGGCATTACAGCTAACTTTATTCACTCGTTGGATGCTGCCGCTTTAACGATGTGCATCTTGGAAGCCAAGAGGCATAACATCACGGCCATTCGAACCATCCATGACAGCTTGTCTGTTGTTCCAGGCGATATGGAAGTTTTAAACCAGCTGATTCGAAAAAGCTTCCAGCGGATGTATCAGGACAAAAACCTGCTTCAAGATTTTCTAAATCAAACTTTAGATAAAGCAACAACAGAAACTTTTTGGAAAGAGGCAGAAATTTCTCTTGGGCAACTTGATCTAAGCCAGCTTAAAAATGCCACATACTTTTTTGCATAAACCAAACAAAGAGTGTGCCTTAAAAAATGGCTTATTTACTGGAAAAGGGGGCTTTCAAAAATTAGGGCCGCGTATAGGAGAAACAGCGTCCCTGCGTATAGGAGAAAGCAGCTTCCCTCCGTATAGGAGAAAAAACCCTCTAGGTCAGTCGAATAACATAGGCCAGTGTATTGGAGAAAACGGTCTTCCTCCGTATAGGAGAAATAAATCACCTTTTTAATTCAAACCCTTAAAGGGAGGAACAAAAATTGATTCAAAATGACATCCTTTATAATAATTATAATATATTATAATTTCTTATAATTAATTTTTAAAAAGCTTTAATTTTTTTAAAACCAAACTTAAGCCCTTTCGAGTTCTGCTGGAGGCCCGAGCCGCCCAGCGGGAGGCAGGGCGAGGGCTGCAAGCAGCCTCAAACGACACAGAACACCATCTCAAGCTGCTCCGCAGCAGACACTGCCAAGGCAGCCACTGCCGGGGGCAGCAGACAAAGGGAGGATGCCTCCCACACCTTAAACCCAAACACCTGTCGAACTGCTCTGAGGCAGACACTGCCGAGGCAGGAGACAGAAAAAAAGAAGGGTGTCTTTCTACCCTCCAGTCCAAACACCCCGATGAGGCAGACAGGCAAAAAGAGGAAGGTGACATGAACCTTCTGTCTTAGGTCTCCTCTTGCAGCCTTACGGCTGAGACAGACAAGGTAAGGTTGCTACAGGCGGCATGCTGCAAGTAACATGTTACAAGCAACCACCTTCTTCGTCATCATACTTCATGTCTTCATCACCATCCATGTCTTCTTAAGGAAGGAGGTCTCATGACAAACCCATCTTAAACAAAGGCTCGTTCAAGAGCCGCTTTTTCATTCATCTTAATTTACCCAAACCCTTACATTTCTTAAACAAAGGACACACATTCTATGCCCACACAAAATCCTCTTACCTCACCCAAAGGAACCCTCCTATTTGGAGCCATTCAAAATCCCAGCACCAAATTCAATGAACTTGGAGAATATGTTGCTGTCATGGTCTTCTCAGATGAAGAGACCCAGAAGCTTATTCAAACACTTGAAACGAATCTGGAAGCTTTTCGTCAATCCAAAGGTATTTCCCCCAATGTTCGAAAAAACATTCCCTACAAAAAGGTGATCGACCAGAATGGACAAGAGACTGGTCAAATCAGCTTTAAGTTTGGAAACAAAGCTCAAATTATCCGGGATGGGAAAGACCCCATCATCATTCGTCCTGTCATCTTTGATGAAGCAGGTCGGCCTTATGATGTCGCTATTGGCAGTGGGTCTGAGCTGAAGGTTTCTTATACCTATAATTACTGGTCAAACTCTGGCTTGGGCTATGGTGTGTCGCTTCGTCTGAAAGCTGTGCAGGTCTTGAATTTAAAGGAACCGCAATCATTACAAATGGACGCTCAGTATTTTGGATTTACGAGTGAAGGAGATGAGGATGAAGAGAATTCAGCCCAATGCGCCCAAAAGGCAGAAGAGGAAGCCGTCTCTTTCTAAACCCTATCGGTCTGCCTTTGAAGAAGGGATCGCCAAAAGCTTACTAGCTAAAAACATTCCCTTTACTTATGAGGCCAAATCCCTTGTCTACCACAGTGTTCAAACCTACACCCCAGACTTTGTCTTGCCCTCAGGTTTGATAGTGGAAGCCAAAGGGTTTTTCAAGCCACAGGATCGCCGCAAGCACTTGCTTGTCAAACAACAGCATCCTGATGTGGACATTCGGTTTGTCTTTCAAAATGCTTCTACTCCTTTGTCCAAGGGGTCAAAAACCACTTATGCCAAATGGTGCGAAAGGCATGGCTTTATGTTCGCTGAAAAAGATGTTCCTGACAGCTGGATCACACAGAGTATTGTTGAGGAGGAATCATGACATCTTTACCGTCGCATTCTTCCTCAAACTTTGTCGGTCATGAGCCTTGTCCCAAGTGTGGCAGCAAGGATAATCTTGGTCGCTACAGTGATGGCCATGGCTATTGTTATGGCTGCCAATACAGTCAACAGCCTGATTCAATTGGGGAGGTTGAGGGTGTAGATAAAAGCAACAGCCTGCCTTTTATTCAAGGCACCATCAAAGCTTTACCCAAGCGTGGCTTGACTCAAGCAACCTGTAAGGTTTGGCGCTATGAAGTGGGTCACTATAAAGGCAGGGCATGCCATATTGCCAACTACTTTGATGAAGCTGGTTGCAAGATAGGTCAAAAGCTTCGGTTTGAGGATAAGACCTTTAAAGTCATCGGTAACCTTGGGTCTAAGGCCCTGTATGGCAAATATCTTTGGTCGTCTGGTAAAATGGTGGTAGTTACCGAAGGTGAGATTGACGCTTTGTCTATGTCTCAAGCCTTTGATAATAAGTGGCCTGTGGTATCGATCCCAAATGGAGTGCAAAGCGCTTACAAATGCCTTCAGGAAAACCTTGAGTGGTTTAATGGCTTTGAGCGTGTCGTGTTGTTGTTCGATCAAGATGAGGCCGGCATTAAAGCAGCTCAATCCTGTGCCCAGCTGTTTAAGGTAGGCCATGTCTTTATTGGCAGATTGCCACTCAAGGATGCTAATGAGATGCTTGTGGCAACTCGAGGTTCTGAGCTCATCAATGCCATATGGCGAGCCTCAGAATACCGACCCGATGGCATTGTGGATGGCAAAGACACGTGGAAATACCTTCTTGAGTCTCAGGGTAAACCTTCTGCTGCCTATCCTTTTGAAGGCTTGAACAGCAAGACAGGCGGCATTCGCCTTGGAGAGATCGTGACCATTTGTGCGGGCACTGGCATTGGCAAATCCCAAGCTTGCAGGGAAATCGCCTTACACCTGGTCACTCAGGGCTTTAAGGTTGGTTACATTGCGTTGGAAGAGAACCTTGGCAAAACGGTGGCCTCTTTCATCCATCTTAAGCTGAACCAGCCTCCTCATAGTGTACTTGAAGCCAATGATGCCACAAAGACTGTGTGGGAAGAAATCATCCCAAAGATGGCCTTTTACGATCACTTTGGCTCGATGGACAGCACTACCTTACTGAACCGGATTCGGTTTATGGCGGTAAGCCTAAACTGCAAACACATTATCCTAGATCACTTGTCCATTGTCATCTCTGGTTTGGCTGGAGGTGATGAGCGGCGAATGATTGACCAGACCATGACCAACCTTCGCTCATTGGTTGAGGAGCTGCAAATCAGCCTCATACTTGTGTCACACCTTCGTCGAATTGATGGAAAGCCTCATGAAGAAGGTGGCGTAACTAGCCTGTCTCACCTTCGAGGCAGCGGTGGTGTAGCTCAGCTCAGCGATATGGTCATTGGCCTTGAGCGGGATCAGCAGTCAGAAGCTTCCAACTACATGACTTTGAGAGTTCTTAAGAATCGCTTCAAAGGCGAGACGGGGTTTGCCGCCACATTGGAGTATGACCCGACCACCGGAAGGCTGAGTGAAGTAAGTGCTCAGGCCAGTGAAACCAGCTCAGTTTTTTAACCCAATAAAAACAACAATCCACCAAAGACATAATGCGTTTTTCAACTGATTTAACTTTAACCTAAGAAGGAAAATATCCATGAAAAGACTTAATACCATTGCTCATTGTGAGCTCAATAATCGTTCTAATTACAGCATTCAAGATAATACTCGTCCATTAAAGCACTTTAAAACGATCCATAACAAAAAGTTTGGCTTTTCCCTTGATACTATGACAGATGATGAAGGGACAGTTTGGTTTGTTTTGGATGACGTTTGTTACTATCTGGGATTATCTACTTTTAAGAATACCAAAGATTCCCTTAAAGAGGCTCATACGTGCGTCGTTATTTCGGATAAGGTGAAGGGCGGCAAGCCAGTGTCTCTGGTCAGTGAGATTGGGGTTTACCATCTGGCTTTAAGAAGCCGTAAACCCAGTGCTGATCGATTCTATGAATGGGTTTTTGGAGAAGCGCTGTCATCCATCCGTAAGGCGGCTTTTAACACCTTACGTGCTCAAATTAATGAGTTAATTGAAGAGTTAAGAGAAGCCGCAAAATTGCTCCAAGCCTGCCATAAGGAAAGGTTTGAGCTGTATCATGACATTGATGAGCTCATCTCTTGGAAGTTCGGTATCGATTATGTCTGCTAAAAATGACTCTTGAGATACTGAAAGGTTACCATGCCTGATTATACAATAAATGTAAGTTTCCTTGAGCGTGTGCAAAGCACGCTTGAGGATCGCAAGAAGCAATATGGGACAGCTGAAGAGCTGTTTACCCATATTGCCAAACGGTGGAGCCTGACTTTAGGTCAGGCCGTCACTCCAGCCCAGGTTGCCATCTGCATGATGGATTTAAAGATAGCCAGGCTTGCCCATGATCCTAAACACCATGACAGCCTTATGGACATTGTGGGGTACGCGGCCTGTTTGGCTGACCTTAAAGCGTCAGGCAAAGCTTTTACCTCATAGCCTAAGCCCAAACCAGCTAGGCAATATATTTTTCAACCAAATCAACAAAATAAGGATTTAAAACTCATGACCATTCTAAATTTTCCTGGCACCAGTGTCTCTAACACCTATGCCAATTCTTCCTCTAATAGCACCGCCTCAGCTTTGCAAACTTTTCTTTTTGAAGGTCAAAATGTCCGCATTACTCTTGATGATAAGGGTGATCCATGGTTTGTATTAAGTGATGTTGGACGTGTCTTAAATTTAATCTCACCACACAAATCCATTGAGAACTTGGATGAAGATGAAAAGGGGTGGAGTCAGACTCCAACCCTTGGTGGATTACAGAAACTAAGAACAATAAGTGAATCTGGTCTTTACGTCTTAATCATTCGTAGCGATAAGCCAGAGGCTAGGCGTTTTCGAAAATGGGTTACCAATGAAGTCTTGCCATCCATTCGCAAGACTGGCAGCTATAGCTTGCATCATAAAATTCCAGACTTTACCAAAATCCCTGAAACCTATGAAGAATTGATGTTTCATCATCAATATGTTGTTGGAGCTTGTATAAAGCTGCAAAAGGAAAACGAGGTTATTAAGCCCAAAGCGTTATTTTATGACAATTATAAAGATGTGAAGGGAAATCACCCCCTGCGTGCCTTAGGCAAACTCTTTGATCTTCCGCCCAATGGGCTTATTAAACAGCTGATTGAGGATGGATTCTTATATCGGTGTGGTAAGTCGCTCATGGCCAAACAAACCTTTGTCCAGAAGAAGTGGTTTGAGACCAAGCTGGTCATTGATTATCATGGCAGACCTAAAACACAAACAGTTGTTACACCCAAAGGTGTTTTAGGATTAGCTGAGCGCTACGGTTTCATGAATAACTCTGATCCCAACGATGACTACTTAATCAATTGACATCGTTTGGCTGTTTGAAAGGCTTAAGAGCAAAGGGGGGGCAAAGTTTGCTCCCCCTTTAAGCTCATCAAAACACTTTAATAAATGGAGCACGATCATGTCTCAATGGATCATGGATTGTGAAAGCGATGGTCTTTTGCCTGAAGCCAGCCAGTTATTTTGCGTCGTCTTGCGAAACATTGAAATACCTGATCACATTGTCACCTTCACACAAGAGACGGGGTTTGAGGATTTAAAGCAAACTCTTCAGACTAGCGAGCTTTTGGTTGGTCATAATATTATTGGGTTTGACTTGCCCATGCTGGAAAAGCTCATTGGTTTATCATTAAATGGCTTACCTGAATTTGTTTGTGAGATTAGAGATACCCTTGTGATGTCTCGCCTGATGTTTCCAGACACAGCCGCCTTAGATAATCTTCACAAGCTGCCCAGGAAACTCTGGGGAAGGCATTCTCTTGAAGCTTGGGGCCACCGCCTAAAAGTACACAAAGGTAACCATATGGACTTTTCGGTGTTTTCAGAAGGAATGCTGGACTATTGCATTCAAGATACCTTTGTCACCCATAGGCTGTGGCAATTCTTAGAGAAGCAGAAATGGGACGAGCGGTCAATCACTCTTGAACATGAAGTAGCCAAAATCATTCAGGCTCAGGAAACTCGAGGATTTTGCTTTGATGTCGACAAGGCTGTGTCTTTATACACGAAGCTGTTGGATAAAAAGCAGGCCCTTACAGCATCACTCCAAGAGCTCTTCCCACCTTGGTGGGGCAACGAGCATGTCTTCGTACCCAAACGCGATAACACACGCTTAGGATATGTTGCGGGTGTGCCTGTTACTAAAGGAGAGTGGATCACGTTTAACCCATCTTCCCGTGATCACATAGCCGATCGCCTGCAAACTGTTTATGGATGGAAACCCAAGGAACTCACACCAACTAACAAACCCATAGTGGATTGCCAGAGTCTTGGCTCATTGGATTATCCACCAATCCCATTACTTCTCGAATACCTTATGATCGAAAAACGCCTTGGCCAATTGGCTGAAGGCAACCAGGCTTGGTTAAAGCTTGAACGCAAAGGTCGTATCCATGGGAAAGTTAATACCAATGGTGCAGTGACGGGGCGGATGACGCACTCGAACCCAAACATCGCTCAGGTTCCGGCCAATGATGTGCCTTATGGCAAGGAATGCCGTGATCTATTCATACCAACCCAAAGTTTTGTCTTGGTTGGCTGTGATGCGGCGGCCTTGGAACTGCGCTGTTTGGCAGGCTACATGGCTCCCTATGACAATGGAGCTTACATCAAAACAGTTATTGAAGGTGAGAAACCCACGAGTGGGCCCACAAGTGGGCAGGCCTTTGGCACAGACATTCATAGTGTCAACCAACAAGCCATTGGGGCGGAGTCACGAGATATCGCAAAGACTTGGTTTTATGCCTACATCTATGGCGCAGGGTCTACCAAGCTCGGTGAAATCTTGGGCGGTAACACTAGTCTCGGTAAACAATCCAAGGGGCGGTTTGAGAAGAACCTTCCTGCCTTAGGAAAGCTCGTCAAAGCAATTGAGCAAACTCTAGCCACAAGAAAATACCTCAAAGGGCTTGATGGCCGAAAGCTTTATGTGCGCTCCAAGCACGCGGCCCTGAACACACTTTTGCAAAGCGCAGGAGCTGTGCTGATGAAGCAGGCACTTGTGCTGCTCAAACAAAGCCTCGATGCGGAAGGATACATCTTAAACAAAGACTATGCCTTTGTGGCTAATGTCCATGATGAATGGCAGATGGAGGTTTTGCCTCATTTGGCTGACACTGTTGGACAAAAGGCCGTGGAAGCTATCAAAGCTGCTGGCCAGCACTTCAACTTTGCCTGCCCTTTGGATGCGTCCTATAAGGTCGGCTCCTCATGGGCCGAAACTCATTAAGGCCGCCGCCGGCAGAGCCACCGCCCTGATTTATCTCTTCTCTTCTCTTCTTTTAAATAAGGCAATAACACAATGACTAAACTACTTATTGATGGCGATATGCTGATCTATCGCCATGCCCATGGGGCAACTGAGCATGTAGACTGGGGCGATGGCCTTTGGGTGTCTTTTGGCAACCAACACATTGCCTTGGAAGGCATTCATAAAACGATTAAAGAATGGCAGGAGCAATTTAAGGCTAAAAACATTCTGCTGGCTTTATCACATAAAGATAACTTTCGCAAAAAGCTGTGCCCAAGATACAAAGCCCAGCGGCGCTTGAAGGAGCCAGCTGTCTTGGTGAAAGTATTAAGACAAGAGGTTTCCAAGGCCTATCTAACGCTGGAAATCCCAACTTTGGAAGCGGATGATGTGATTGGCATTGAGGCTACTAAAGAGGATGGCCACCAAACCATTATGATTTCTTCGGATAAAGATTTTAAACAAATCCCTGGGACTCACTTTAATCCACTCACGCCTCTGTTGGGCCTTGAAACAGTTACCAAGTCACAAGCTGAAGAAGCTTTTCTAACGCAAACCCTTTCAGGGGACATTGTAGATGGATACACCGGCTGCCCTGGCATTGGCAAAACTAAGGCCAAAAGCATCTTGAGTGGCTACAAAAGCCTTGCGGACGCTTGGGAACGGATACTAACCACTTACGCAAAAGCAAACCTAAAACCTGAGGATGCCCTGCATCAAGCCAGACTCGCCAAGATTCTGCATGCCCATGAATATTGCCCAAAGCAGGGCGTGGGCCTTTGGGAGCCTCCTCAAAGCGTCCCCAAGACTTAAAACCATAAACAAAACCTACCTATAAACACACAACCAACAATCCAAAACAGGAACTCATATAAAAATGACTCAATTACTCACGCCTAAAGCTGTCGCGAATCAGTACAGCATCAGCCTCAGCACTCTTTACAAACAACGCTCTTTAAACTCAGGCATTCCTTACACCAAGGATGCGGATGGCAATACTTATTACAACCGCAAGGATGTGGAAGAGTGGCTTGCCAGCCATTGGAATCCTCGAGTGAACAAAAAAGCTCGCAAATTCATCAATCCTGATGTGGTTCATTTTGTGACACCTAAATACATCGCCAAAACATATTACTTGTGTGAACAAACCTTGGCCAGGCTAAGGCAATTGGGTAAAGGCATGCGCTTTGTAAGCCTCAAAGGGCAAGATTATTACATTAAAGAGCAATGGGAAAAGTTTTACCAAGGCCGTAACGTCAATGTGAACTGGCATTAAAGAGGACTGCACTCATGACTCAACACTATGCCTATACAAAGGATAATAAAGCCACCCGCCTTATGAGTGAACATGAGGTAGCTAGGATGCTAAACATCAGCCCAGGCACACTTCGAAACCAACGTTCCAAGAAGATTGGTCTGCCGTATGTAAAAGTTAAAAACCGAATTTTTTATCGTCAAGAAGACGTCATCAACTTTGCATCCGTTTTGCCGGTAGCATCCGGTAGCGCTGCAAACTCCCCACAATGATATAATTAACAGGAGCTATACGCCAAATGGCCACAAAATTACTTACCGAAAAGGAAGTCGCCGTACAGTACAAAGTCAGCCTGAGTTACCTAAGAAACAATCGGGTTAAAGGGCACGGATTCCCATTTGTAAAATTGGGTTCGAAAGTTTTTTATAGAGAACAAGATGTTGAGAACTATATCGAAAAAAGCCTTTTTAAATCTACTACAGAAGTAAACTACCAGCACAATCCATGAACCACCAAATTTGCTACCGATATGCTACCGGGTCTTTTAGGGAGAGAAGAGATGGAGCTAAAAATCCTATTGTTTTACTGGTGCCGAAGAGAGGAATTGAACCTCCGACCCACTGATTACGAATCAGTTGCTCTACCCCTGAGCTACTTCGGCACAAAAACGTTGGCATGAGTGTAACGGGTCACATAAGAATGTCTATATCTTTTTAATAAAAACTAAAAATTCTAGACCATCGTTTTTTTTCATAACCGTTATGACAAAATAATGATTGTCATTCTCAATGAGAATAGTTATTACTATCATTGAACAAGGTTGGAGAACCAAACTCGCAAACTCAAAAGCAGCCCAAAGGCTGCTTTTTTTATTTAAAGCTTATCTCAAACTTTAATTTTATTGCCTATGCATCCCGCCCATTCTGGAAGGGGCTTCAAAACACTGGAATCAATCTGCAAATCTACGGCATTATAAAGCCGCTCATTTTCCACGATTTGCTTCGAAAAAGACATCCCAACTTTCAAAACCTTGAACCCCTCCAGAAGATCTACCATCCTCCACCACACAGATAACCCGACAAACCCGCATTCTTTTTCAGGAGGGGTAAAATCATGCCTGAACGCAACCTTATAAAGACTCTTCTGCCCTCTCAAAAATCGCGTTAGATAAAAGAAACTACTGCCATCACCACTTTGTGCCCGACAGACTGTGCTCATATAGTTAACCTCACTATGGCTATCTTTTAATAAGCCAGACCTAAACTTTCCACCCAAGCAAGAATAGGATTCACCATACACACTGTCGCAATCATAAGACGACACTGTAGGCAAAGCAGCGAAACTTAACAGCCTATCGGGAGACTGATACGCATGTAAGGGACACACTTTATCAGCATTGTTGCAAAAGACCACTACAGAATTATTTTTATCATGAATATGCATATCATTTGGCAAGCTAAGTGTAAGCTGCTCTTGATAACATGAAGAGTAAGACGTAAAGACGGCTTCCACACCAGGAGCATCATCAAGGAGGACAAGCCCAGCGCACAAATTCTTCCATGCCACCAAAAGTCCCACACAAATGGTCCAGATTGTTTTTTTCAAGGCGCCCCACCTTTCCCTTTTTTTTGCCTAACACAAAACCCCTATTATGTATATCTTTTTCCAAGATCCCTTCTCAAAAACTAAAGGTCAAAACCTTTTAGTAACCAAAGAAAGAAAAATGATTAGGCTTAAAAATTATAACTCAGCTTGATCTGTAGCGCCAGGATTATCCAGATGATCCGCAGAATCTGATATTTTTACGGCATCATCTCTCACAGATGGCAAAACTTCATTGGATAAAACACCTTGATCACTTAAAGAATGATCGTCAGATGCCAATTGAGGAGTATCTTCTACCGTTACGTCAGCTGTCGCCAAAATACTACGACTTTTCCTTTCATCCGTATTGCCAGGATCTACTGGATAGGAGCTTGCCAGCTCATTTGGCCGAAGCTTAAATTCCTTTAGCAAGCCTCTTTGGAGCTTTTTTTCATCGTCACTTATATTTGGGTCAAGAGCACAATTACTCGCTTGAGCAAGAACTGTGCTCATCGAAACCATATGCACCATTGTATCACTTTGAAGGATTCTCACCGTCATGTACATGCAATGGTTATCTTGCACTGAACCAGGCACCGCTTTTAATGGCCATGCAATAGTAAAAAGATTATCCTCTTCACTCACCACATATAAATAAACAGGCCCCATGTGTCGAATAACCAGGTCAATTTTTCCTTTATTAGCCTCAAAACTATCTTCTATCACCCTTGTACGTTTGCTTTCTGGAGCTTTAATGGCATCTAGAACTGGGCCGATAACTTCCTTCAAAGCCGTAGGATCCATGAAAGGAATATAATTTTCTGCACCAAAAACACTTTCTTCAACAGAAACATCGGCCGTTTCCACACCGCCCTTATCTTCTTTATTTTCCGGCTCTTGCTCTTTAGTTTTTGAACTCTTCTCTCTAGCATTCCAAGACCTCTCAAAGAGGATCCTGAAGGCATTGTCTATGGTGCTAATCTCTATTTCCTGCCATATAGAGCCCACAGCCAAACAAGCCTTCACAATGCCATCATAAAAACTATAATACCACTCACGGATCATAGTGTTTCGGGCATTGATAAAAAGCCGCAACATTTTAGCTATCTCAATCTTGGAGATAGCTTTAAAAAAATCGCCAATCTCAGGGTTTCCACGCAAAATCTCATCTCTTGCTTCAGGATCTATGCAGTCAAGCAACCCACCATCCCATTTAATTTGCCATACACTCAAAGTTTTTGAGGCGCCTTTAATATTGCCATCCGCTTCTATAGCAAAAAGGATGTTTGAATTACTTAGAGTTGTTAAACAATAGTTGCTTTCGCATCCTGGCTGCCTTTGAGTTGTGACATGCCAGTAGTTACCATTAATTTGAGGAAACATAAGCTCATCAAAAGGCTCTGATTCATAACATATAGGAGGTTTTTCAGCCAAAACTGCTCCATTTAGAAGCACGACAAGCATTCCAATATAGACAAAAACACCAATGCGATTCATTTACAGCCAAGCCCAAAATCAGTTTATGATTGCGTTATATACTATTTTACAATTAAAAACAAAGAAATTTTGCCTTAAAATTCAACATGATAAAAACACTAGATCTCGTGATAGTCTTTACCCGAAAACTTTGGCAAAAGGATAGCCCAACCAATTTTAGCCGGCTCAAGCAATGCAGCCGTATGATATGAAAGCCTCAATGGCCTCTGGATTATTGCAGCCGGAAACCTTTGCTTTAAGGTAGCAGGCATATCCTCATCGTCTCCCTTAATAAGCCAAACAATCACACCACCCGCTTCTTTTAATTGCCCAGGCTTAATCCAAGATGAAATAGAGTAATCACCATTTATAAAAACCGAAGGCCTATCCGCCGAATAAAAACCGACTAAACCAGCTTCCCAAATTTCACCCATCACATATTGCAATGGCAAATGAGTGTACTCATACCAAGACTGGGTAATTCTTTCAGCCATTACCCGGCCAGGAAAATGTCCTCGCTTTGCTTTATGCAAAACATATGGCTCAAGATAATAGGTACCCGCATAAGCTAAAGTTGATAAAAACATCAGCACACACACACTTCTAAAAAACTTTTTGAGAGCTCCACTTGAAATATAAGGAACGAAATCCACGACCAATAAAAAGGGAAGGAATGTAAAAAACGGCATTCCCCACATAGTCCTTAACCGAATATTCAAGATAAACGAAACTAACAAAACAAGGAGCAATGGGCCCAATGCGATAAATTTAATAAAGGTTTTTTCCCATCTTTCTTGTGCAGAGACACTAAAAAAGCGCTTCAAATGCAGCTGAGATTTAGCCAACTGGTTTCGAAAAATGATCACGAATGCCACCACCATACCTAATACAGCAACAATCTGCCCTAACAAAAAATTCATAGGGAAGATTAGCCTGTACCACCATGGGTGGCTATGCGCTTGGGAACGAGCCAGAAAATATGCAATGGTATGCCCCTCATTAGCCAGGACCCATTGTATGTGCGGGTAAAGAATAACAACAATGGCCGCCCCACTAATGTAAACCCCAGGCTTACGCCACACCTGCCTGCCTGTCTGCGTGAACACCAGAAACGTAAAAAACACCCCACCCAAAAGGAGTGACGCGTATTTTGAAAGAATGCTTAGGCCCATCATAATACCAAACATGAGCCAATACCAAACAGACTCCCTTTTCAGAGCAAGATAAAAACTATAGATAGCCCACGACCACAACGGCAAAAGGGAGACATTGCTGTTAAATTCAGGGGTCGTATACTGAAAATATATAATCCCCTCCAACAAACCAATAGCAACAATGGTACGTGTCTTACCAATGATTGGTTTGCCAAACCGCCATACACAAATGAATGTCAAGATAACGCATAACTGGCTTAAGAAGAAACCAGGCCAAATCGCCTTACCGAAAGGCATAAAGAATATTTCAGTTACCCACGCATGCAACGGCGGATGCTTATGATACCCCCACTGCCATTCTTTTCCCCACGCTAAACATTCCACCACATCAATATGAAGGTTGGTCTGCACGATTGCAGGAACAAGTGTCCAGACAAGAAGATGTACTATGCAAAGTAAAAGAAAACAGAGATCTGGGTGCGCATAAAAATACTTCTCCAGCACAGCCCACTTTGACAAACCTACATCTTTAGTAAGATTCTTGGGTCGAGAGCCCGCAAGCTTAAAATCCATTTGTTTATTCTCTAAACAGTTCATACTGCTTTAAAATAGATTCCGGGATCTCTTTCCCCAAAACTTGCTTTAAATTCATGTTGATTATTTTTTTTAGCTTGCCTGCGGGATGGATAGGGATATCTCTTACAGGAACACCACGCAAAACATCCATAACCATTTTTCCGGTCTCTCGGCCTGCTTCATAACGACTATAACCTACAGCCGCAAAAACTCCTTTGACTATCAAATCCGTGTCACTTGCAACAATCGGAATATGGGCCGCGGTTGTTGCCCTAAGGACAGCATCCAACGCCGAAACAACCGTATTATCCTGTGGGAGTAAAATAAAATCTACACCACTTGAAACAATCTTCGTAACAGCCGCACTGACATCGCTTGACTTTGTCACCACACTTTCAATTAATTCCAACTTGGCCTTTAGGCATTCCTTTTTTAATTGCCCAATGAAACTCGCTGAATTAGCTTCCCCTGAGTTGTAAATGACACCAACCTTTTTGGCCTGCGGGAACAACTCTTGAGCAAAGCTCAATTGCGCATCAACCGGAGGCAAATCCGTTGTGCCAGTGACAAATGTTCTGACCTCTTTATACGTAAGGCCAGCCGCATCCGGATTTGACACCGCCGCGAAAACAATTGGCACCCCCTCATCGCCCCGCAAAACAGCTTGGGCAGAGGGCGTTGAAATTGCCACGATTAGGCTTGGCTTCATACTTAAAAATTTTTGCCCAATTTGAATAGCCGTGGGTATGCTTCCTTGAGCATTCTCATATTCAATAGAAACATCGGCGTTTTGCTCTTTAATTTCATCCACAATACCTTGCCGCGTACTGTCCAAAGCGGGATGCTCAACAATTTGTGTAATAGCAACTTTTAAGGCGGCATCATCTGCATACGAAGCAGCGGCAATCGTACTAACGATTAATAAAATGCAAATGCCTCTTACAAGCCTAGATAACTTTTTGTGCACGAGCTAAAACCTCTTGAGGAATAGGAATGTTGACCTTTTTCGCCGTTTGTCGATTCACATGCAACTCCATATCTTGTGGAAAGCTCACGGGAATCAATCGCGCAGGAATACCGTTCAAAAGCTGAACTACCATCCTGCCAGCCTGACGACCTACCTGATATTGATTGGGGCCCAAAACTGCGACAGCTCCCCTTTCAACACACTCAGTGTCTGATGCAAATACCGCCTTCCCCCCTTGCTCTGCAACCTTAACAACGGATTCAAACGCCGCCAATGCTGTATTATCGTTATTAATAAAAATAGCATCCACTTTGTTAACAAGGCTTTGCGTAGCTCCAGCCACTTCACTCGTTTTCGAAGCAGCTGACTCCACAATCTTTATATTTCGGGGGCCAGCCACTTCTTTCATCTTCTTGAGAAGAGCGACTGAATTAGCTTCACCTGGGTTATAAACGACACCGACAGTTTTCAAATCAGGCAAAAACTCGACCATCAATGACAGCTGCATATCAAAGGCAACGGCATTTGACACACCCGTAATCAACCCCTCCGGCTGATCGAGCGAAGCAACCAATTTGGCCTCAAGAGGATCTGAAACAGAGGCAAAAACAATCGCTGCATCCTTCACATATGTCATAGCAGACTGAGCAGACGGCGTCGATATTGCCACAACAACATCCGGGGATAGACTGGCAAATCTTTGGGCGATCTGAGAAGACGTCACCAAATTACCTTGCGCATTCTCATAATTAATCTCAGTCGTTTCTCCGTTCTTAAAGCCTGACTCTTCAAGCTGATCTATGATTCCACGACGCGTTGCGTTTAAAGCAGCATGATCAACAATCTGAGTAACAGCAATTTTTTTCCTTGATTTTGTTTGCTCAGCAAAACCGTAATTTGTTAGGACGCCACTCAAAAGAGTGACCACCAATCCTACTTTCAGCAAAAACAAATCCCTACGCATACCTTCTCACCCATCAACTTCGTTATGCTATATTAATTACACCACATTCCTTTGACAAGTCCACGACCAATCTGCGTTCTTTATTTTCTTAAACTCAATTCATTCTACTTTACGATCTCTACGCTGTGTCATAAAAGATACACCTTAAGATATAGAGCATTCCAAAAAGGAAAAAGAAAATTGACTTTCCCTCAAATTTTGCATATCAAACAATAAAAGTAATTTCTTTTCAGAGAGGACATAAAAATGCGTAAATTATTCTATGTTTCTGCTGCAATTCTCGCTTTCAGCGCGCTCAGCGGTTTCAACTCAGTAGCACAAGATGCTCCAGCAGCCCCATCATCCGCCGAGATGAAGGCAGCTCGCCCAGCCGCACCAGCTGTACAACAAGCTGCACAAGCTGGCGGTTTGCCCGTTAATGCTCAACCAGCCGCTGCTCCAGCCGCGCCAACAATGTCCAGCAGCGGCCATGCCGTTCATGACAATGCCGGCATCGGTACACACGGCGATCACCCTGAGCATGGTAAGCTTCACGGCCATCCACACGTAGGCGCTTGCATGAAGCATTGCGATCAACACCACGCTGCCCATCAGGGCACTCCTGAGCAAGTAGCTGCTTGCAAGAAGCTTTGCCATGAACACCACAAGGTTCACCAAGTTACGAACCCAACCGGTCGTAAGGGTGCAGGCGCAGCAAAATAAATCTACTATCGATTTATGAATGCAAAGGGGGCTAGAAATGGCCCCCTTTCTTTGCATAAAGATCCCAGACCTCTTCATTATCATCCCGTAACCACCCTCTTTGCCTTCCCGCAATCACCTTCTTTTGTCAATCCCGGACACCTCTCTTCGTCATTCCCGCGCACTTCCTTTTGTCTTTCCCGCAGACCCTCCTTTGTCTTCCCGAACACTTCCTTTTGCCTTCCCGCAATCACCTTCTTTTGTCAATCCCGGACACCTCTCTTCGTCATTCCCGCACCCCTCCCTTTGCCTTCCCGCACTTGATGCGGGAACCCAAGCTTTTTATGGCCCCCCGCTTTCGCGAGGGTGACAAGGAAAAAGAGCGAGGGTGACAAGAAAAGGAGCGAGGGTGACAAGGAAAAAACCGAGAACGACAAGGAAAAAACCGGAAGCGACAGCGGAAGAAGTGCCTTAGCCACACTCAACTTTAAACGCCCGCTCAAGGATATCATGAGCCGGCAGATGAGGCTCCTCATCTTGAATAGCGCGGCAAACTTCCAACATTCTCCCTATCTCAGGCCCAGGCTTCATACCGCGGCTCATCAACATCCCTCCTGTGACTTTGTCCTCAGGAAAAGCTTTATCAAGCTGATAAGCTTCAATACTAGATTTAAACACTTCAAGCGCATCTAGACTTTTTGCCGTATGGACATTAACACCTCTCCCCCGATGATCAGCTAAGGCGACACGGTACAAATCCATCATGGACAATCCAGCCTTTTGAAGCTCTCTGGCCAACCGCCGGTAAGCAGACACATTTGCCCCACCAAGCGGCAATGCAACCGGCGATAAATGCCACCTAACCAGCCCACCAATTTGCTGAATCACTACATTGGGCGCCCTTAGCCCCTCCAAAAACTCTTGAGTGGGCTTGACCCCCATCATTTCATGCCCCTTGGATCGGATATGCACACCATCAAAATAGGTAGCCTCCACCTTACCCACGTCATGACAAAGACACGCAAACATCAGCACCCCATCTTTCGCTTTATCGCCTGTCCTTAATCCAGCAGCCGCATCAATCACCATCATTGTATGCGTCCAAACATCTCCCTCAGGATGCCAGATAAGATCTTGCGGGACATCAACGAGAGACTTAAGAAGCGGAAAGAATCTTAAAAGGCCTGTTTGCCTTAAAAATTCAAACCCTAAAGAGGGCTTGCGGCTCAACGTCAGTAATTTAACAAACTCCCAATACACTCTTTCGCCTGATAACGAGCTTAGATCAATTTGCTTGCACAGCTCAATAAGAGATGGATCAGGGCGCATTTCAAACCGCCCAACAAATTGGGCCACCCTCAAAGCTCTCAGAGGATCTTCAACAAATGTCACTGGGTCAGTTGCTCGCAGAACTTTATCCTTAATATCCTTAATGCCCTGAAACGGATCAACCCATTCGCAAGTCAAAGGATCGTAACCTATGCTATTCATAGTCAAATCGCGCCTACGAAATGCCTCTTCAAAAGACAGCGCACTATCAACTGTGACATCAAAATCTTTATGCCCACTTCCACACGCACGATCTTTTCTAGGAAGAGAAACATCGAGCGGCGGATTTATAAGCCGGTATACTCCATAAATTTTTCCCACAAAAACAACGTTTCCATATTCTTTTAAAATTTTTTCTAATTGCGCCGGATTTAACCCATAAACCTCCATATCCCAATCATGGGCTGGCAAGCCGATGACTCTATCACGGACACTCCCTCCCACACACAGAGCCCGCCCACCCTCTAAGGCTATGTTTTTAGCAAAGCTTATGACAAATTCTGGAACTTCTGAAACCACCATTCACTCCAAACTATGTTCCTACCTTTTTCAAGGGGTTGACCATGGGAAGATAAGATGATCATATAATAAAAACTTAAGCCGTAGCTATGATAAAACGATTTTTCATCACCATATTATTAACACTTATCTTATTACCATTTTATGCCCATGCTGAGCTTACTCCGCCTTGGGGCGCCAGTGGCATTACAGTCGATAAAACATCTGGGCTCTCTATCGAGAAAAAGGAGCTTTTTATTAGTGCCACCACCATTAGGTGCGTGATGGTTATTCGTAATAACTCAAAAGCTAATATTTCCACTGAAATGGCTTTTCATATTCCAAGCCACCCTCACCGCAACATGGGCACTCAAAACTATTGGGATGAAGATATTCTTGAAGCCAAACTATATAATCATAACCGCTCAAGCTCCTGGACATTAGATCGCCCAGATAAAAACAAGCTACCATTCTTGAATTTCTCCACTAAAATTAATGGCAAACCCATTGACGTCAAACGGTTGGATCAAGCCTTTAAAGGCACTCAAGATGTTACGGCTTTACTCAAAAACAATAACTTGCCGTTAAACCCAGAAGTCGCCAGCTGCAATAACCTTCCATTGATAAATTTTGATTTAAATGAATGTAAAGAACGGACAGAAAAATTAAAAGATTTAAAGCTTGTTGATCAATCAGGCACCCCTCTTTGGCATAAAGACATCCGTTTTGAATGGAAGCAAACGTTTGCAGCAGGAGAAGAAACAGAGATTGAATATAGCTATCATCCTGCAACTGGCTTTATTTCCGTCTATTTTGACGATGAACGCCCACCGTTGGAATCTTTGGCCATCGGGCTTTTGCACACAGGATGCTTTTTCGACAACGCTTGCTTCAACGAAAAGACCGGGCTCGAGCAAGACCTTATCAGTTGGCTTTTGAAAAAATTCTCACAAGACTTGCAAGCGCCGGATCAAAACAAAGGAACCTATGTTTACGAAGTAGCTTACATGCTGCAATCTGATTCCCTTGGGCAAGAACCGATCAAAAATTTCACTTTGATTATTAAGCATCCGAAGGATGGCATCGCGCAGACTTGTTCTCTTTGGCCTGACATGCTCTTTAAGCGCACTTCCGCCACAACTATTGAAGCCAATCGGACGAATTTTGTCCCCAAGAATGATCTGTTTGTTTACATTGCTTCTCCTGAGATTATCAAGGATGTATTCTAATGTACTTAAAACCTTTCATAAGGTTGTACAGCCCCTAATTCGCCTTAATTCTGCTTATATTTTCATCGGAGACACACGCAATGACATTTAGGTTACCGCCACCCCCTTTGGCTCAAAAGATTGATCACACTCACATGCTCCATGGGAAGTCGCGGCAAGATCCCTATCATTGGTTGAGAAACCAAACTTATCCTAAGCCTGTTGAAGATAAAGCTATCCTTGACTATCTAAACCAAGAAAACAGCTATACCCAAGCAGCGTTTGATGGGTGGGAAAAAGATATCGAAACAATTTTTGAAGAGCAGAAAGGCCGCATTAAGCAGGATGACTCATCTCCACCTTATCAAGATGGAGAGTACTGGTATTACAGGCGGTTTGAAGCTGGCGCCCAATATCCATTGATTTGTCGTAAGAGGGGATCTTTAAACGCCCCCGAAGAGGTCATATTAGATATACCGCAATTAGCCTCTGGGCATGAATATTTCAAGGTCTCAACCGTCAGCGTAAGTAACAATCATCGCTATGTAGCTTACGCCATCGATATCAATGGCTCAGAGCGCTTCACCCTTTATTTCAAAGACCTTACAAATCCGAAGGCTACTTTTTCTCACATTGATAATGTCATGGGCAATGCAATCTGGTCAGCCAATGACGACTACGTGTTTTACGCCCCAATTGAGGAGACATGGCGCACTGAGAAAGTTTATCGACACGCCCTTGGAGGGGATCCCAAGAAGGACGTTTTGGTGTTCCATGAAAAGGATCGTACATTCCAATTAAACATTGCTGAGACCCAAGACAGGTCTCATGTCTTGATCGTTTCCCATGGCCACGAAGAGAATGAAATCAACCTCATTCCCACAACAGACCCTATAGCTCAACCAGTTTGTTTTAGGCCAAGACAAAATAGAGTTGAGTATAACTTAGAGCATTGGGGAAATAACTGGGCAATGGTCATTCACGATGATCAGCATCTCAATGGGCGCCTCGTCTTCATCAACGATAAAGACACAACACGCCTTGAAGAAGAGGTCCTGCCACATAACGAAAATTTTTATATTACTGGGCTTTTGGCATTTTCAAAGCATCTGATTATTGAAGGACGCGAAGCTGGCCTTCCTGTTATATACGTCATGGATCCTAACCGCGACATAAAAAAGGTTCCCTTTAAAGAAGCTGCTTATGATGTAAGCCTTGCCACCAATGCCACGTATGACACCGCCATACTTCGGGTGGCCTATTCATCCTTAGCCACGCCGACATCTGTGATTGATATCAATCTGAACACCTTTGTGTTTGATGTAAAAAAAGTTCAAGAAATTCCATCCGGCTTTAATCCTTCTGATTACGTTGTCGAACGACATATGGCTAAATCCCACGATGGCGTGGAAGTTCCAATCTCATTGGTTTACAAGAAGGGCATCAAAATGCCTGCCCCTCTTTTATTGTATGGATATGGATCCTATGGTTTCAGTATGCCAGTAAGCTTTAAGGAGAGCCGTTTTTCCTTAATTGATCGTGGCGTAATCTATGCCATTGCCCATATCCGCGGCGGCAGCGAGATGAGCAAAAAATGGTATGAAGACGGCAAATATTTAAAGAAAAAGAACACCTTTCTTGATTTCATCAGCGCTGCTCAATATCTCATTGCAGAAGAGCTAACAACCAAAGGAAAGATCGGCATTTGGGGAGGCAGCGCAGGCGGCATGCTCATTGGTGCCAGCATTAACATGGCGCCTGACTTATTTGGAGCTGCCATTGCAGATGTCCCATTTGTGGACGTAATGACAACCATGCTTGATACTTCTCTTCCGCTTACAGAGCCTGAATTGAAAGAGTGGGGCAATCCCAATGACCCTAAGTATTATGACTATATGCTATCCTATTCACCTTATGACAACGTCACGGATCAAACGTATCCTCATTTGTTTGTGAATGCAGGCTTGAATGATCCACGCGTTACCTACTGGGAACCCGCCAAATGGGTCGCTAAACTGCGTGATGTCAAAACACGCACTCAAGATGGGCATATGCTGTTCTTAAAAACTGAAATGGGCATGGGGCATTCTGGCGCTTCAGGTCGTTTTGATTATTTAAAAGAGATTGCTCAAATGCAGGTATTTATTCTGAAAGCATTAGGTGTCGATTTTTGATTGAAGCAAAAGTCATTACACGTGTCTTATTTTAACCGCCATGCCTCTTCGAGAATCACAATGGCAACAAAAATACAGCAACGAGAAAGATGACTTAAAAAAAACACAACGAAAGAACAGTTTTTCGTTGACGATATCTATTAAAAGGCATTATAAACCAATCTGGTTTTGATTTATGAGGAGAAGCGGACATGAAGCGCACATTTCAGCCAAGTCGTCTTATCCGTAAGAGGCGTCACGGGTTTCGCACTCGTATGGCAACAGCCACTGGTCGTAGAGTTTTAGCACGTCGTCGTGCTCAAGGTCGCGCTCGCCTGTCTGCATAGCTTTCTTGCACTACACTATACTTAAAAGAAGAGCCAGCTTTGTCAGGCTCTCGTCACAAGGCAAACGATTCCAAGGACAAGATTTTATCTTACAAGTGCTTGTACAGGCTATGGAGGTATCTTCCTTTCACCCTATTTGCACCTTTGGAATAACATGCAGCCGAAAAGTTGGCGGAGCTGTTCAACGAAACTTGGCCAAAAGGCGGATACGATCAGTCGTCCTCCCGTGGCTTAAACAAAAATCATTCCCTTACTCCATCGCATTCAATGTTATTGCTAGGTCAAGCCTTGTTACCAGACCTTTTTCTACCTTTGAGCAGAATCTTCTAACGGTGCTTGATGCCACATTTAAAAAACATGATCCTCAGCTCTAAAAAGCAGGCATCTTACATTCTAGCTTTGATTTTCCTAGGACTCATTTGGTGTTACCAGAAGCTCATCTCGCCTTATCTTGCGCCACGTTGCCGCTTTTTACCTACATGTTCATCCTATGCCAAAGAAGCGCTTGAAACACATGGTCTTGTAAAAGGTATGCAACTTGCGCTACAACGAGTTTGCCGATGTCATCCGTGGGGTGGGTCTGGCTTTGATCCTGTGCCTAAGAAAGAAGAGTTGGACTAGAACATGAACGAACAGAAAAATTTAATTATGACAGTCATTTTAGCTGGATTAATTCTTTTTGGCTTTTACTATTTTTATGAAAAACCAAAAATTGATTCCGCAGTAAGGGCTCAAGCCACAGCCATCCATACTCCGACAGCACAAGTTATTTCTCAAAGCGCCCCTGTCACCCTTGACCGAGCAGCAGCTTTGAAAACAGAACCTCGGTTAAGCGTCGAGGCTCCATCCGTTCATGGCTCCATTTGCCTTAAGGGGGGAATCATTGATGACATTACCCTCAAGCATTATCATGAAAAAATTGACCCTAGCAGCGCCGAGATTAAGATTCTCTCGCCCGAAAAGTCAGCAGATACTTACCGCATCTTATTTGCTTGGCATGCACACGATCCACAAACTTTAACGCCAAACGCTGATACGCTTTGGAAAGTAAAATCCGGAGATATTTTAACACCCGATACCCCAGTTACCATCTATTGGGAGAATGGACACGGGCTTGCTTTCGAAAGAACATTTAAGATTGATGAGAAATATTTGTTTACCATCAACCATAAAGTTATCAACAAAACAGATCGATCATTCCAGCTGACCCCTTATTCAAATATTGAGCGGAAAGGCACACCAGAGATTGCTGATTTCTTCATTCTACATGAAGGACCAATTGGTGTATTTAACGGAAAACTAGAAGAGCTTAGCTACAAAAAGCTTCGTGAAAAACATCATATGGAAATGCCTTCACAAGGTGGTTGGATTGGGATCACCGATAAATATTGGCTTACAGCACTTATTCCCTCTTCCCACCAACAATTTGTTGGTCATTTTAAAACAATCAACACCAACCAAAAGGACGTTTACACGGCTGAGCTTGTCTACGCTCCTGTGGAAGTACAAGCGCAGCAAACGGTCGAAGTGAGCGAGCATGCTTTTACAGGTGTTAAGCAGGTAAATGTTTTGGACGCTTATGCAGCGGCATACAATATCCCACGATTTGACTTGGCCATTGATTTTGGTTGGTTCTATTTCCTGACCAAGCCAATCTTTTCTTTCTTAAACCTTTTGCACAATTGGTTAGGCAATTTTGGCCTCAGCATTCTTCTTTTAACTGTTCTCATCAAGCTCATCCTGTTTCCCCTTGCGAATAAATCTTATCGTTCAATGGCAAAGATGAAACAGCTGCAGCCAGAGTTGGCTAAACTAAAAGAACGCTATGGGGATGACCGGGTTAAAATGAACGAAGCCATGATGGAGCTTTATCGAAAATTCCAGATCAACCCATTGGCTGGATGCCTGCCTATGGTCATGCAAATTCCTGTGTTTTTTGCACTCTATAAAGTTTTGTTTGTAACCATTGAAATGCGACACGCCCCTTTCTTTGGATGGATCCAAGACTTATCAGCCCCAGATCCCACAACCGTTTTTAATCTATTTGGCTTAATCCCATGGGATCCTCCCTCTTACCTCATGTTTGGGTTATGGCCAATCATTATGGGGCTCACCATGTTTGTGCAGCAAAAACTTAACCCTCAGCCAACGGATGCTGTGCAAGCTAAGGTCTTTATGTTTATGCCCATTTTCTTCACCATCATCCTGGCACGATTTTCAGCTGGTCTGGTGATTTACTGGGCTTGGAATAACCTACTATCCATGGGTCAACAAGTTTTGATTATGCGCATGGAAGCAAAAAATCCTAATAAGCTCGCTGTGAATTCTAACCGAGTGAAACCGAAGTGGAAGAAATAGATTTAAGCTTGGAGCAAGCAAAAGTCGCCCAGTCAAAAGCCCTTTTAAGGCTGTTCCAAGCGGACTGTCGCTTTGTGGCTGGCGCAGCCTTTGCGTCACAGCTACCTCATAATAATTTACCGGAAATTGCCTTTGTTGGCCGCTCCAATGTTGGTAAATCAAGCATCATTAACGCCCTCACATTTCGCAAGAGCTTAGCACGTGTTTCCATAAGCCCCGGAAGAACGCGCCAAATCAATTTTTTTAATTTGGGAAACATATTAACGTTGGTTGATCTGCCAGGATATGGGTATGCAGCAGTCTCAAAACAAGACTTAAATACATGGAAAAAACTCATTACCTATTATATCCAATCTCGATCTGCGCTTCGAAAAGTGATTTTGTTAGTTGATTGTCGGCACCCTCTTAAAGAGAGCGACGCAGGTGCTATGCATTTTTTTCAAAATGCAGCCATCCCCTTCCAAGTTGTCCTCACGAAAGTTGATAAAGAAGCTCCCCATAAACAACTCCTCGAATCCCTTGAGAAAATGGCGCTTACCTTAAGTTTTTGTCATCCTCAAATTATACGAACAAGCGCAAAAACAAAGTTGGGGGTAGATGAATTAAGGCTTTCCATTGCTGAATCCATTGGTATAATTTAACGCTGGGGAGAGATCATGAGTATAGAACTTCAAGACTTGGAAAGCACCATAGATAAAGCTTGGGAGATGCGTGACAATCTTGCTCAAGTTCAAGGCGTCAATGCAGCCGTAACCAACCTATTGAAACGACTAGACAGCGGCGACATTCGCGTTTGCGAGATGAAGGATGGAAAATGGATAGTTCATCAATGGATTAAAAAAGGAATCCTCTTATCCTTTAGGCTTTTTTCAAATAAAGAAATTTTTGGCGCCCCAGGCATTCATGAATCGCATCGCTACTGGTTTGATAAAGTAGCACTTAAGTTTGATGGTTTCACAGAAAAAGAATTCCAGGATCTTCAGATACGTGCCGTACCTGGCAGCATTGTTCGCCATAGCGCTTACATCGGCCCCAATGTTATTCTGATGCCAAGCTTTGTCAATGTTGGAGCATGGGTAGGCCCGGGCACGCTCATTGACACATGGGCAACTATTGGCTCCTGCGCTCAGATCGGTGCTAATTGCCATATTTCAGGTGGAGCTGGAATTGGAGGCGTTTTAGAACCACTTCAAGCCAATCCTGTCATCATCGAAGATGGCTGCTTTATTGGTGCGCGAAGTGAAATAGTGGAAGGTGTTATTGTCGGCAAAGGAGCTGTGATCGGCATGGGCGTTTTCATCGGATCCAGCACAAAAATCGTTGATCGTCATACGGGCGAAGTATCCTATGGCCTCGTTCCACCATACAGCGTGGTAGTCAGTGGATCTTATCTTGCAGACAAACCCCATTTACCCTCTCTTAATTGTGCGGTTATTATAAAAAAAGTGGATGAGAGAACTCGACAAAAAACCTCCCTCAATGAACTCTTAAGGTTTTAAAATGGATCTCAATGTTGTTGTTTTATTGCAAGCTCTTATTCAAATTGTAACCATCACTCCAGATGGCAGCAAAGCCCTCGATTATGTTCAAGGATATTTTGTCGACGATCATCCTTTTATCCATCGAGAAGTTTTTCATGAGCCAGATACGGTGCCTGTGGACAACCTCTTTTTGCGAATTGGCACCGGTGGCCCTCATTTTTGCTTTGCTGGACACGTTGATGTAGTCCCTGAAGGAGATATCAAGCACTGGCATGTGGATCCTTTTGCGGGCGCCATAAAAGACGGTGCCGTGATTGGCCGCGGTGCTAGTGACATGAAAGGCTCAATTGCCGCTTTCATGAGGGCCGCCCGTCGATACATTGATAAGTATGGCAGTCAAAACTGTAGCATTAGCTTTTTGCTAACCTCGGATGAAGAAGGCCCCGCCATAAACGGTACACGCAAGATGCTGGGTTGGATGATGGCCAATGACCAAGTACCAGATGTTTGCATTGTCGGCGAACCAACCTCCCATAGCAAACTTGGCGACACATTTAAAATAGGTCGGCGCGGGAGTGTTAATTTCTTACTTAAAGTTTTAGGAACTGCAGGGCATGTTGCGTATCCAAAATTGGCCGAAAACCCAATTCCTACCTTAGCACAAGCGATTGAGCATTTAAACTCACAGGTCCTCGATGATGGTACTGCCGATTTTGACCCTTCCCATCTTGAGTTTTCCTCAATTTGTTGCCCGAACAAATCCACTAATGTCATCCCCAGTGAAGCTTCGGCACAATTTAACATTCGCTTTAATGTTTTGCACACGCTCACATCGCTTGAAGAGTGGGTCCGTAAACAGCTTTTGCAAATATTAGAGCCACGAGAGTTTGAGCTTACGACTTTATCTAAAGCGTCACCTTTCATCGTTCAAAACTCTGACCTGATTCGCTTGGTTCAAGAAAGCATTACATCTGTCACCGGGCGTGACGCCCATCCAAGTACAACTGGCGGAACATCAGATGCACGCTTTATCCATACGGTTTGTCCAGTCGTAGAATTTGGCTTGCTCAACACCACCATTCACAAGCCTAATGAAGCGGTAGCTATTAAGGATTTGGAGATGCTGGAAGAAATTTATTACAAAATGCTGATTAACTTTTTTCAACCTGACGCTGACCACCATGAAACACCCGAGAACATATCATGACATCCATCGTTGTGATCCCTGCGCGCTTAGCATCCACACGCTTGCCCAATAAAGCTTTGATCGACATCAATGGCAAGCCTATGATCCATCATGTTATTAACCAAGCTTTGCTAGCAAATATTGGCCCTGTACTGGTGGCCAGTGGAGATGAAGCTATCTCAGCCGCCGCAAAAGATAGTGGCGCAAATGTTGTAACGACGGACCCAAATTTGCCATCTGGAACTGATCGTGTCGCAGCAGCCTTACAAGTGTTTGATCCAGAACGTCAATATGAATATGTGGTCAACCTACAAGGAGACCTTCCCACCATCCCTCCAGAATACATTTGGTATGTAAACAACATGTTACACCAATACTCATATGATATGACAACACTTGCCTCACAGTTGTCGCCAGAGCATGCTTCAACACCGAGTATTGTCAAAGCTGTTTTATCTATTTCAGACAATCAAAGCGTCGCTGATGGTGTTTATTTTTGCCGCAATCCTGTGACAAGTTCTGATGGCCATTATTATCATCACATAGGCATTTACGGCTACAAACGAAGTTCTCTGGAAAACTTTGTGGCGCATCCTTCTGTTCCCATTGAACAATCTGAAAGCCTTGAGCAGCTTCGAGCTCTTGTTATGGGCATGCGTATTGGCATTCAAATTGTTCCTGAAGCCCCTTTGGGTGTAGATACGTCTCAAGACCTCGAAAAGGTCAGGCAAATTTTTACCCAAGATTAGCTTGTTTTATACATCAAACTTAGCTAACGTCTTTGAAAAGTGAGGTTGAAAATGTCTAACCATTCCGCAATATTTAATACTAGCTCAAATGTTGAATCCCCCTGGCAAGGCTGGGTTATGTGGCTGATCATTTGCTCATTCTATTGCTTCCAATTCTTCATCCGCGTTTCACCTACCGTAATGAGTAATGAGCTCATGAGCTCATTTGGTGTGACCGCGGCAGCATTGGGTGTTTTAACTTCCTCTTACTACCTAATGTACGCTCCGCTTCAACTCCCCTTGGGTATCATTCTCGATCGCCTTGGGGCACGCCGTTTAGCTACCATATCGGTAGTCATTTGCGCCATGGGATGCATCATATTTTCTACCGCATCCAATTTGGTGACAGCGCAAATTGGTCGCATGCTCATGGGAGCAGGATCAGCAAGCGCATTTTTAAGTTGCATTAAGGTTGCGTCTACCTGGCTTCCGCCTCAAAAATTTAGCATTGCTGCGGGCCTAACTATGATGATTGGAACACTTGGTGCATCATCGGCCAGTCGCCCTCTGGCCATGTTGATCCAAGGCATGGGATGGCGTCAGACTATTCTTTTGTTTGCCTGCATTGGCTTTCTCATTGCGTTTTTGATTTTTTTCCTTATCAAGGATCGCAAATCTTCTCATGGGACACTTGAGCAACCGAAATCCTCCCTAAAGGCTGATTTGAAAGAAATTATAGTCAACCCACAATGTTGGCTAGTAGCGATGTTCACCTTCCTCATGTATTCACCAATGGGGGTATTTGGTGACATGTGGGGAGTTCCTTATTTCATGCAGCGTTTTTGCGTTGACTGCGTGAGCGCATCAACCCCCGCATCTATGCTGTATGTTGGCATTGCTCTGGGAGCCCCTTTGATGAGCTGGTTTTCAAATCGCATTCAAAGTCGCAAAATCCCATTGTTAATGACGGCTATTGCCAATTTTGTGCTGTTCTCATTTTTGCTTTATGGCCCGCATCTGAGCCTTTACACAGCAGCAACAGTGATCTTTATTGCAGGGTTCTTTTTGGGCGGACAAATGATTGCGTTCACGGTTATTTGTGAGCTCAACAGAATTCGCTTGAGTGGAACAGCCGCTGGCTTCAACAACAGCATTTGCATGCTATCGGGTGTTTTATTCCAACCTTGCGTTGGGTTCATATTAGATTGGTTCTGGGATGGTGGCATCCATGAAGGCATTCGGCAATATTCAACCATGAGCTACAATTGTGGTTTAGGAATAATCCCAGGATGTGCGCTTGCGGCAACCATTATCGCGCTCTTCATCAAAGAAACCTATCATCGCATCAATGACCCTGCTCGCTTGCAATGACAGAACTTAATATTCGGGTAGAAGATAAACGCTGGCAAAAAGTTATCCAAGCCCCAAAGCGGTGGCTGAATCAAGTGATAATGCTTATTCAATCGCATCATCCAGAGCTTTCACCCATAGCCCTAACGGTTCTTTTGAGCACAGATGAACACATCCAAAACCTAAATCACATTTTTTGTGGGAAAAACATGCCCACAAATGTTCTCTCCTTCCCAGCCTCTGAGCCTGGATATATGGGTGACATCATTTTGGCACTGGAAACATGTGTGCGGGAGTCTCAATTAGAAGGAAAACCGATACTCAATCACGCCACTCATCTTTTGGTCCATGGCACCTTGCACTTACTTGGATATGATCATCAAAACGATTTAGAAGCTAAAGCCATGGAAAATATGGAAATTGAGCTCTTACAAAAATTAGATATCCCTAATCCTTATAAAGATCACGCATGAAAGCGGCTATCCAACACCGTTTAGCCACCATGCAGAAGCGTCATCGCCTCATGGCTTCTTTCATATTAGGTGTTTTTTCCGCGTTTGGTTTTGCTCCATATTCATGGCTCATATTCATTGGAATCGGCTTGACAGGCCTATATGCACTTGTAAGTCATACTTCTTCTCACCGCATCAATTTCTGGATCGGCTATCTTCATGGCTTAGGCATGTTTGGTGTGAGCCTCTATTGGATCAATAATGCGATGTTCGTTGACCTAAGCCGATTTTGGTGGTTAATCCCCATTGGAGTACTCACGATTCCTGCAATTTTAAGTTTTTATGTAGGCGCCAGCACATACCTCTTCTCAAAGCTTAAACCTTTTATAAATATGCATTTTTGGCCATTATTATTTTCATTGTTATGGTGTGTTTTTGAATGGCTTCGCGGGCATATGTTCACAGGATTTCCATGGAACCTTTTGGGCTACACATTAAGCGAGCACTTGCCCATGATTCAAATCGCATCAATCTTTGGTGTGTATGGGCTAAGCCTTATTCTTTGCTTTGCATTAGTCACCATAAGCCATTCCTTCAATTTTTACACAGGTCGAGGTCTTTCTTCCCTTTTGATTCCTACCCTTTTGCTCAGTATGCTCTATGGTTTTGGATTCTGGCGCCTGCAAGAACATAAAACAACCTATCACGAAACCAACATTCGACTTGTTCAACCTAATATCTCCCAAAAACGACGCTGGGATTTTTCCCAGAACAATGCCATTTTTATAGAACAGTTGGACCTTGCCTATAAAACACCCTCTGACAAACCTATTCATCTTATCATTTTGCCTGAGGCCGCCTTTTCGAGTATCCCTTTATTTTTCGAGCATGACCCTTTAAGACGCCAGCAAGTTGGCAAGGGTCTGATGCCAGGGGCGCTCATGATTGTCGGAGCCTCACGATTTGTGATTCATGAGACGGGCGAGGATATTTATAACAGCATCATTGTGATTGATCATAAGGGTGATATTGTCAGCACTTATGATAAGTCTCACCTGGTTCCCTTTGGCGAATATATCCCTTTGCGCAAGCCGCTTGAGGCCATATTTCCAACGACCACCATTCGAAAAATCACAGCTGGAGATCGAGATTTTTCTTTCGGCACCGGCATTCAATCTCTTAATTTAAATCATTATCCAGCCGCCAGCCCATTGGTGTGTTATGAAGTAATTTTCCCAGGCAAGGTCACCCCAAAAAACTCTCACCGTTCACAGTGGCTACTGAACCTCACAAACGATGCTTGGTACGGGAATTCCGCTGGCCCCTATCAACATGTGCAGATAGCCCAAATGCGTGCCGTTGAAGAGGGCATGCCCATGGTCCGTGTGGCGTTTACTGGTATTTCGGCCATTTTCGATGCGGTAGGTAGACCGATCAAAATGCTACCGCTGGAAACCAAGGGGGTGATTGATTCACCTTTGCCAAAGCCGTTAGATGAATCAACTCCCTATAGTCAGCGAAAAGATGTCACTCTGTTCGGTTTAGCGCTATTCCTTCTGGCCCTCAGCCTTTTAAGCAAGTGGTGGATACAGCAGCTATGTCATCGTGAGCTGAAATGAAGCGGAAGCGTAGCGGCCCAATCCGTTGTTTGTAATATTTTGGACGCTTCTTCCACTGTCACCCTCGTTTTCTTTCCCTGCCCCCTCGCGCTTCTTTCCTGTCGTCCTTGCCCCTTTACTTGTCTTCCTCGCGAAAGCGGGGATCCATAAAAAACCCTGGGTTCCCGCATCAAGTGCGGGAAAGACAAAGAGGGTGGTTACGGGAAGACAAAGAAAGGTGTCCGTGGGGACAAAGAAAGGTGTTCTGGATGACAAAGAGGGGTGTGGGCGAAAGACAAAGAAAGGTGTCCGTGGGGACAAAGAAAGGTGTTCTGGATGACAAAGAGGGGGTGTGCGGGGGGACAAAGATAAGGTGTGCGGGATGGCGCAGTGTAATCGGCTGTCTCAAGCTGGTCTTCATCCGATTTTGTCACTTAATAATAATGCCCCAAATAATTATACCTTGCATAATAGGCTTTCTTTTTCAATTCAAAGTCAGTCATTTTTATGCCTGCTTAAAAGCTTACTAATTGAAGCAAGAAAACTCTTTAATGCCTCGTGATCTGTGAAAAAATCAAAGGCAAGACTCGCTTGTGCATTTGATAAATATTTTATAGCCCCAATTATTTGTATTGCCCCTTGAGAACTCGTGACAAACTCAAGCTTTATGTCATCTTCCATATTTTCAAATTTTGCTCGAGTACTGCTAAGGGCCGATCTTAAGGCTTTTTCAAAAAGTTCCAAATCTGATAAATGAAACATAGGAAAGATTTTACCGATAAATTCTCCGATTTTTATACATATGTTAAGATTAACCCACTTTTTATCGTCCCCATGTTTTTCATATGGAAAATCAATTATAATGCTTGCCCCATCTCCATTAAGACAGACCTGCTCAAACATAACATCTCCTTATTTTACTATAACAGTAACGACTTCGCCATTTTCGTTTAAAATAACTCTAAGCTGATTGCTCTCGTGCATCACGGTACTACCATGACTTTGTATCCCCTGAGTTGATTGAATTGTATCTTCAACAACTGTTGGTGTCACACCCCTTTCTTGCATCCGATCGAGTGCGTGACCTTTATAATTTCTGCCAGCAATAACACTTGGTAAGTTGCTACTAGGAGTAACTTCAAGTGGCTTTCCTTTATGCCCAATAGGTGTTGAGCTATGCTTATCACTAATAACTCTTTCCACATTGGCGCTAGTACCCTCCTCGGGCTTGAGGGCGGATTCGAGTTTATCGCGTGCGATTCGGGCGGCAAGGGTCTCTACTGCCTTTTCACCGGCCGCGTAGGCGGCACGAGCAGCGCCTGCGCATGCCACTCATTGCATGTTAACCCATTCTAACTCCTACAAATCAGGCAATAAATTAAATTCTGTTAAAACATTTTTTGCTGCTTGTATCACAGCTTGCCAATCTGTAGCTTTGATGATTTCTTCCGGATTTGATAAAGCAGGGGTTTGGTTGCAAAAGTCCTCTAGGATATCTTTAAATATAGATAAGGCTGAGAACTGTTTTTGCGAAAGACTAGCTACAGACAAATCGCCATTTAAAAATTCCTCAAGAGAATAATCATCAAAAATGTAACAGACTTCTTCTTCAAAACTAGAGAATCTGCCATTACACTTTCCTTCCAGCCAACAATTTTTTTGAAAACTTTCATCGCTAAGTACTTTTACTGATTCCAGAATTAACCTTATTTTTGAATCAGCCTCAAAAACTGTATTTTCTTTCATAGTATCTGCCTTTAATCAAAAAATTTAAATTCACTTAAAGGTATATGAGCCTCTTCAGCAGAGGGCTTAATAGGGTTGCCGTTTTTATCCAAAGCCTTTCCGTCTTTCATCCGTACTGCATAAGGATTTTGCTGCATTGGCCAAGGACTCTCCTTATTTCCAGGCATAACTCTAACATAATCATGGTTAGGGTTATTAGGGTTTTGATATTTTATACCATCACCCTTCTTGGAGGGTGAGGTTGCCCAATGCTGGGGTATACTATGTTCACCACTTGCTAACCGCTCACCAGCATTGGCGTTAGTACCCTCCTCGGGCTTGAGGGCGGATTCGAGTTTATCGCGTGCGATTCGGGCGGCAAGGGTCTCTACTGCCTTTTCACCGGCCGCGTTGGCGGCACGAGCAGCGCCTGCGGCCAGGCCAGCTCCTTCCGCAACAGCCCCTACTGCAGCTCCAGCGACTCCTCCTGCAACCCAAAAAATCTCATCCGCCTTCTCAAGGTGGCCGTCATCGGGGGATTCAGGGGATCGAACTTCAACAGTGCCAAAATTCGGGTTGCCTTGTTCCGCTTCCACAAAGGGAGTTGCTTCGCCCGACGATGAAACATGCATGGCCTCAGCGTGAGAAGGAGTGGGGGCTGCAGTTGGCTGATGATGGCTTTGCCGAATGGCTTGATCTCGCATGGCTCGCTCGATAGCTGCTTCCATATTCGGAGCAGCCCTAAGGATCGTATCAGCCGCCGGTGGCCCGCTTCGCTCTTGTGGTCGGTGAGTTTCCTTCATAGCCGTTTCAACCTGCTGGCGCACATGGGCTGTGTTCATGATGCTTCGAGGGCCAGAGTGTTCCTCATGAAATGGACGAGGCTCGATATGTGGTCCGGATGGTGTTGAGGCTCTTCGAGCGGCATCCTTTTGATCGAGATCAGGCATACTGTGTTTTTGATGTACCCTGGCCATCACTCTTGCAACAAGATTTTGTTTTTCAATGTCTTGTGGAATTGCGCCTGGCCGCCCTGCAGGCGCCATGCCATAGACAGGCATAGACATTATCAGGGATAACATAAGTACAAAGATTGTTTTTAAATAATTAATCACACTATCCTCCAGATCCAGTCGTCACATTGAGCGTAAGGTCATCACCAAACAAACCAGGGTTATTTTTAATAAATTCATTAATACTTTCTTCAAACTCAGTTTTTGTTTCAGGATCAATATCGAGACATTCTCGCTCAAGCTGTTCAAAAGCCTGTACAATTTGCGGCAATAATTCTGTCACAATCCACGAATAAAAAGCAGGCAGGAACACGTACCCTGCAGCAAAACGGCCATAAAATGGCTCCGTTTCTGTCAAATGCCCCTCTTTAATCCCAAATAAACTTTCCTTATATTCCATTATGACGGATTCAAAATAACCAGCTTCATCGGCTTCTTGTTCACTAGCTTGATTGGCCGTATGTTCCGTCACCTTTATTGTTTGGACACCGCCACTGTATAAATGCTCTCGTCCTTCCCAATAGGTTTGATCCGCAAAATTAAGATTTTTAAAAGGGCCATAAGTGGGCAAGAGATTGAATAAAGAAACAACCTTGCTCTCCTTGGCCAAGATCAATCAGCCCAGGCGCGCCACAATCGCCAAAAAATGGTAAGCCTGGAAGTGTTCCTTCTGATACATTGTCATTGAATTCTGTTAAGAGTTTTTGTTCTGGCGTTACCATTAAGATGTTTCTTGCGGTTCTTCGCCGTTTATCGTTATAGGCAATGTTAACATTACCCTGCCCAGTTGCGCCTACTCCTACTGTTTTCATTAGTTTATTTTGAAGCTCAGGAGTGTTAACGTGTTCTCTCAAGGGTAAAGGGGTGAGAGGGAGTCCTGGATATATCAGCGCAAAGCCAAAATCATTTTTGCTCACCAAAATACCATCGTTCCACGCATTTGGATGCGGAAATGAAGATATAACCCTTGCATGATAAGTCGTTATCGCATCATTTAAAGTAGCTGAAAATTTATATGTTGTATCTTCCTTCTTAGGCAAACAATGAGCTGCTGACATAATCAGATGGCCATTTAGAACGTGAAGCCCTTCAATAGTAATTAAAAAGGCCGTGCAATAAGCAGTTTGGTTGTAAATTATTCCTACCCCTGGATACTTACTGCCCTCATTTAGATATAATGAATCTTCGCAGGTGTGATGACGAATGATGGCATTGGCCTCGGCAGAAATTAATGTATGAGCCAGTATAACTGCAAGTTTTGTGAGATAATTTTTAATATATTTAAAAAAATTTATTAGCAAAATACCATGCTCCGAATTGCGAATACAGGAAGTAGGTGTATCTTTAAATATAAATTATTTCGATTTGAAATTTAACTTAAAACATTGACCTGATTTGTCAACCGCACTTGATGGGTCTTGTTGGATGGATGAGGGAGGGTATTGGCAAGAGAGAAGAGTTGCGCTACTAAGCGAGAATGAAAAAACACCGAAAAGAGCGCAACTGGTCGCAATATAACCAAAAGTTAAAAACAATAGCAAGACTAGAATTC
>Ga0066256_1000092_pt3 | contig 85258 bp, 84 predicted proteins | sample ThiBio_1000_biof_FD_87107 | JGI IMG/M metagenome (GOLD analysis project Ga0066256, IMG submission 87107) | Wastewater bioreactor microbial communities from Cape Town, South Africa - Thiocy_expt_1000_biof (version 2) | ecosystem: Engineered > Bioreactor > Thiocyanate-remediating >... | reverse complement strand
GCGGGCGGCGCCATGGTCGTGTGGGAATGGAAGGGGATGACGGATCGCTTCCCGGATGATCCCCTCACGCGCCGCACCTGGCTGGCCTTCGGCTTCTGCTATGTTGCGCTGGCGGCGATGGCGATGCTGGCGCTCTATGCCGCCGGTGCCCTGATGCTGGTGCTAGCGGCCGTGATCGCGACGGACATCGGCGCCTATTTCGCCGGGCGCACAATTGGCGGCCCGAAGATCGCGCCGGCGATCAGCCCCTCGAAGACCTGGGCCGGGCTCGGCGGCGGCATGGTTGCCGCAGCGCTGGTGATGGTGCTGGCCTATAGCGTGCTCGCATCGGCGTGGATCGACGATCCGACGCGTTCCGATCCCACCCGGTTCGATCTGCCTGTCGCCTTGCTCGTTGCCTTGTCGGGCGCGCTGATTGCCGTGGTTGCGCAGGTTGGCGACTTCTTCGAGAGCTGGGCCAAGCGGCGCGCCGGCCTCAAGGACAGCGGCACCTGGATTCCGGGCCATGGCGGGCTGTTTGACCGTGTCGACGGGCTGCTGCTTGCCAGCCTTGTCACTGCCCTGCTGCTCTGGTTCGGAAGGATCGTCCTGTGATGGCGCCGCGCTCCGTCTCCATCTTCGGCGCGACCGGATCGGTCGGTCAGTCTACCCTCGATCTCATCGGGCGTGATCCCGAGGCCGTGGTGGCGGATGAGAACTGCTATGCCGATCTCAAGGCCGCGCTGGCCGGCACGGGCATCGAAGCCGCCGCAGGCGCCGCCGCGCTGGTCGACGCGACCGATCTCGGGGCGGACTGGACGATGGCCTCCATCGTCGGCTGCGCCGGCCTCGCGCCCACGCTGGCCGCCATCCGGCAGGGCCGCACGGTCGCGCTCGCCAACAAGGAGGCGCTCGTCTCGGCCGGATCGGTGATGATGTCCGCCGTCTCGAACAGCGGCGCCACGCTGCTGCCCGTGGACAGCGAGCACAATGCCATCTTCCAGTGCCTTGCAAGCGGCGGCATCGAGGCGGTGTCGCGGATCACGCTCACGGCGAGCGGCGGTCCGTTCCGCACCTTCTCGCGCGAGGAGATGGCGCGGGTGAAGCCCGCCCAGGCGCTCAAGCATCCCAACTGGTCGATGGGCCGCAAGATCAGCATCGACAGCGCGACGATGATGAACAAGGGGCTGGAGCTGATCGAGGCCTGGCATCTCTTCCCGGTCGGGCTGGAGCGGCTTTCAATCCTCGTTCATCCGCAATCGGTCATTCACTCGATGGTGGAATATCGTGATCGCTCGACCATCGCTCAATTGGGTTGCCCGGACATGCGCGTGCCCATCGCCAGTGCGCTGGCCTGGCCCGAGCGCATGGAGACGCCCTGTCAGCCGCTCGATCTGGTGAGCATCGGCAGGCTGGACTTCGAGGCGCCGGACGAAGTGCGCTTCCCAGCGCTGCGGCTTGCCCGCGAGGCGATTCTGGCGGGCGGCAGTGCACCGGCCGTGCTCAATGCGGCCAATGAGGTAGCCGTCGAGGCCTTCCTCGACGGGCGCATCGGCTTCCTTGATATTGGCCGGATCGTGGAAGACGTGCTAGCGCGCATCGACATGGCGCCAGTTGCGAGTATTGACGACGTCTGGGCCATCGACATGTCGGCGCGCCAACTTGCCGAGCGCCTGACTGCGGAGCTCATCAATTGACGGACAATCCCGGCTTCCTGTTCACGGTCCTCGCCTTCCTCCTCGTCATCGGGCCGCTCGTCTTCGTCCATGAGATGGGACATTATCTGGTGGGCCGCCTGTTTGGCGTGCATGCCGAGACCTTCTCGATCGGCTTCGGCCATGAGCTGGCGCACTGGCACGACAAGCGCGGCACCCGCTGGAGGATCGGCGCGCTGCCCCTCGGCGGCTATGTGAAGTTCGCCGGTGACATGAACGCGGCGAGTCAGGCCGATCCCGCCTGGCTGACGATGAGCCCGAGGGAGCGCGAGCGCTGCTTCCCTGCCAAGCCGGTCTGGCAGCGGGCGCTCATCGTGCTCGCCGGCCCGCTTGTGAACCTCATCTTCGCCGCCCTCATCCTCGCCGGCTTCGCTTTTGCCTATGGCGAGAACGTAACGCCGGCCAAGGTCACCGCCGTCGAGACCGGCTCGGCCGCGGATAAGGCGGGCCTGAAGCCGGGCGACCGCATTCTCGCCATTGATGACGTAAAAATCGATCTGTTTCAGGACCTCAAGCAGGAGGTCGTGACGCGCCTGCCCGGCGAGCGGGTCGACATGACGGTCGAGCGTAACGGCACCCATCTGGTGCTGCCTGTCGTCATCGGCGCCTATGTGGAGCGGGATCGCTTCGGCAACGAATATCGCTATGGTTCGCTCGGGGTGCGCAGTCTCGAGTTCGTGCAGCGGCCCGTTAGCCTGCTGGAGGCGCCGCTGGTCGGGTTTCGCCGCACTTTCGAGCTTACGGGCATGATGGCCGATGGTCTCGTCGACATCGTCACGGGGCGCCGCGCGCTCACCGAGCTGGGCGGGCCGCTGAAGATCGCGCAGATCTCCGGGGAGCAGGCGGCGCTCGGTCCGGAGGCGCTGATTTCCCTGATCGCGCTCGTCTCGATTAACTTGGGGTTCATCAACCTGTTGCCAATTCCCATGCTCGACGGGGGTCATTTATTCTTCTACGGGATTGAAGCCATTCAGCGCAGGCCGGTCAGTCCTCGTTTCCAGGAGATGGCGTTTCGTTCGGGTCTGGCGCTGCTGCTGGGGTTGATGATTTTCGTCACGTTGAACGATCTGGCGTCGTTCGGGCTCTGGCGGGGCCTCTCCGGCTTGATTGGCTGACACGGTTGGGGCAGGTAGCAGCGCGCACGCCTGCGGGCAGGCGCTTTTTCAGGTACAGGGCAGGCGAGGAAGCTGGGTTTGAGCGATACTAGACGGATTTCGACACAGGGCCGCCTCGCGCCTCTGCTTCTGTGCGGAACGATCCTTGCCGGCCTGTGCCCCGTGTCCGCCAGCGCGCAGGATGCGCCCGCCAGCCCGCCGCGGCTGCCCGCGCCATCCATCCCCGCGCTGACGGGGCAGGCGCAGACCATCAAGTCGATCACGGTGGAGGGCGCCCAGCGTCTGGAGCCGGACACGGTGCTGTCCTACACCAAGCTGCGCGTGGGCAACAGCTACACCCGCGAGACGCTCGACGAGGCGTTGCGCGAGCTTTACGAGAGCGAGCTGTTCTCGGATGTGCAGATCCGCGACAATCAGGGCGCGCTGACCATCCAGGTCACCGAGAATCCGGTCATCAACCGCATCGTGCTGGAGGGTAACAAGCGCCTGAAGGACGACAAGATCCTGCCCGAGATCAAGATGGCGCCGCGGCAGATCTACACGCGCTCGAAGGTGCGCGCGGATGTCGCCCGCATCATCGAGCTTTATCGCCGGCAGGGCCGCTTCGCCGCCGTGGTCGATCCCAAGCTGGTCAAGCTCGATCAGAACCGCGTCGACATCGTCTATGAAATCTCGGAAGGGCCCAAGTCCAAGGTCCGCCAGATCAACATCATCGGCAATAATGTGTTCGGCGATGGCCGCCTGCGCAGCGAGATGGCGACCAAGCAGGCGCGCTGGTTCCGCCTCTTCTCCTCGGGCACGACCTACGATCCCGATCGTCTGGCCTATGACCAGCAGAAGCTGCGTCAGTTCTACCTGACCCAGGGCTATGCGGACTTCCGCGTCGTTTCGGCGGTCGCGGAGCTTACCTCGAACAAGCAGGACTTCATCATCACTTATGTGGTGGAGGAGGGCGATCGCTACAAATTTGGCGACGTCACCGTGAAGAGCGACATTCGCGACCTCAGCTCCGACGGGCTCACCCGTTCGCTGCGCATGAAGAAGGGCGACTGGTACAATGCCAAGGCCGTGGAGGACACGGTCGAGCAATTGAACCAGACCGCCGGCCTGTTCGGCTATGCCTTTGCCGACGTCCAGCCCGATTTCGATCGGAACAAGGACGCGCAGACGATGTCGATCACCTTCCGCATCGCTAACGCGCCGCGTGTCTATGTCGAGCGGATCGACGTGAACGGCAACACGATCACGCAGGACAAGGTCGTCCGCCGCGAGTTCCGTCTGCACGAGGGCGACGCCTTCAATACCTTCCAGGTGCGGCGCTCGCAGGATCGCATCAACTCGCTCGGCTTCTTCCAGGAGAAGCTGGAGGTTGAGCAGAAGCCCGGTTCCGCGCCGGACCGCATCGTGCTGGAAACCAACGTCGAAGAGAAGGCGACCGGTGAGCTTCAGCTTTCCGCCGGCTTCTCGTCGCTGGAGCGCTTCATCCTCTCGGCCTCGGTCACCCAGCGCAATTTCCGCGGCATGGGCCAGGAGCTGCGCACCTCCGTCAATTATTCGAGCTATTCCAAATCCGTGAATGTCGGCTTCACCGAGCCTTACTTCCTGGACAAGAACATCGCCGTCGGCGCCGACATCTTCCGGCAGGACGTCAACAGCTTCAACTATATCTCGGGCAACGAGCGCAACACGATCTACAGCCAGATCCGCACCGGCTTCCAGATCCGCGCCGGCATCCCGGTTACCGAATATCTCTCGCTGGCGCTGCGTTATGGCCTCACCTTCGACAAGGTGTCGGTGGACGCGAGCCAATATTACAGCGATCGCTTCCAGCCGGGCACCTTCCAGTGCGATCCGGTGCTGGCCGGCCAGTATCTGTGCGACGCGATCGGCCGCCGCACCACCTCCACCATCGGCTATTCGCTGATCTTCGATTCGCGCGATAACCGCATCCGCCCGACGCGCGGGCACAGCCTGACGTTCAGCCAGGATTTCGCGGGCGTCGGCGGCAGCGTCAAATATCTGCGCAATCGCCTCTCGGCCGACAAGTACTGGCCCCTCGGCAGCGGCTTCATCTTCTCGCTGCGCGGTGAGACGGGCTACATCAAGTCGTTCGAAAGCGGCGCCAGCGCGAGCAGCGATCCGGTGCGCCTCGTCGACCGTTTCTTCCTGGGCGAGCCGCAGATGCGCGGTTTCGACATTCGCGGCGTTGGCCCCCGCATCATCCGCAAATATTACAATGCGGACGGGACGTTCAACGAGGATCGCAACACCTGGTCCGACGACTCGCTGGGTGGCCGCGCTTATTATCTCGGCCATGCCGAGATCGAGATTCCGCTCGGCTCGGGCGCGCGCGAGATGGGCTTCCGGCCTTCGGTGTTCATCGATGCCGGCGCGGTCTATGGTGTGAAGCGGCCGACATTGACCAACAGCCCCTATCCCGACGGCATCTTCATGCCGAGCCGCGACGCGGACGGCAACGCGCTCTACACGCAGATCAATACGGCCGAAGTGCGGGATGGTGTTTGCGTGCCGACGTCGAGCGCGATCGTCACCGATCCGGTGAACCCCAATCCGCCAGCCTGCCTGACAAGCCCGAACAACTCGGCGATCGGCAACACACTGCCGCCGTTCTTGGAAGAGTTCTACGGCAATACGTACAAGCCGCGCGTCGCGATCGGCTTCGGCGTCGACTGGAATTCGCCATTCGGGCCGTTCCGCATCAACGTGGCCTATCCGCTGCTGAAGCGGAAGGGTGACGATACCAAGATCTTCTCCTTCAACGTAGGTACCCAGTTCTGATGAAAGCACGTCTCTTAGCCGCCACGCTGGCGGTTGCTCCGATTCTCGCCGCGGCTCCGGCCTCCGCCCAGGTCAACGGGATCGCGGTGACTGATCCGGCCATCGCCATTGCCAGCGCCCAGGCGCTGCAGACCGCCTATGCCCAGATCGGCACGACCTTCCAGGCGCAGCGCACGCAGCTTGAACAGGTGCAGGAGCAGCGCGCCGGCCTGTTGCGCCAGTTCGACACCAATAATGACGGCCAGCTCAACGAGGAAGAGCAGCGCGCGGCCCAGGCCAATACGGCGGTGCTCCAGCAGATCCAGGGGCTCGATCAGCAGATCAATACGATTCAGCAGCCGATCACCCAGGCGCGCGTCTATGTCATCGAGCAGCTGCTGATGCAGTATTCGGCGGCCCTGCAGCAGGTCACCACGCAGAACAATATCCAGCTGGTGCTCAATCCGAATAATGTGGTGTGGACGACCGATACGGTCGACATCACGCAGAAGATCGCCGCCGCGCTGAACCAGCTCGCGCCCACGGTTTCGACCAGTGTGCCGCAGGGCTGGCAGCCGAATCGCCAGTCGGTGGCGCTCTATCAGGAGGTGCAGGACATCCTGCTTTCCGCCGCGGTGCAGCAGGCACAGCAGGCCCAGCAACAGGGCCAGGCCGCTCCCGCGCAACAGGGCCAGGCCGCTCCGGCTCCGGCACAGCCGGTCGGCCGTTGAGCCTGGCAGGAAGCAACAGGGCATGAGCGAAGCCGAAGCCGCGGGGACCGGGGGCGAGCGCGTTTACGACATCGCACAGATTCTGGCCGCCCTGCCGCATCGCTATCCGCTGCTCCTCGTCGATCGGGTCAAAAGCCTGAAGATCGACGAGGAGATCCACGCGGTGAAGGCGGTGAGCTTCAACGAGCAGTTCTTCCAGGGGCATTTCCCCGGAAGGCCGATCATGCCCGGCGTGCTGCAGATCGAAGCGCTGGCCCAGGCGGCGGCGATCCTGGCGATCGAAACGCTCCAGCTCGCCGGCAGCGGCAAGCTGGTCTATTTCATGGCCATCGACGAGGCCAAGTTCCGCGCGCCGGTGGAACCTGGCTGCCTGCTCGATCTCAACGTCGGCTTTGTCCAGAAGCGTGCGCGGGTGTGCAAGTTCTGGGGCAAGGCCAGCGTGGAAGGCAAGGTGACGTGCGAGGTCAGCTTCACTGCGATGGTCGCGGACCCGCCCAGCGCAGGCTGATGCCTGCGCCGCCGCGTTCGTGTTTAGGCACGACGCGGTTCAGGGCGGGTATCCGCAAGGTTGCATTTCGCCGGCGCGCTCTGTAAGGGCGCCGCTTTCCCGGACATTGCCCGGCCGGTTGGAACCGGCCTTGCGCGCGAAGGACTGATTGCCATGAAGGCCGATATTCATCCCGATTACCACATGATCAAGGTGCAGATGACCGACGGCACCGTGTTCGAGACACGCTCCACCTGGGGTGCCGAGGGCGACACGCTGCATCTCGACATCGATCCGACCAGCCACCCGGCCTGGACCGGCGGGCAGCGCCAGGTGGACCAGGGCGGCCGCGTGGCGCAGTTCAACAAGCGTTTCGGCGGGCTTACGCTCAAGAAGAGCTGAGCGGCTTCGCTGCGAAATACCAAGGGGCGGTCCGTGAGGGCCGCCCTTTCTCGTTGGCGGACTATTTCGTGCCGACCGGCTGGATGTAGCGTGACAGCAGCCGGCGCCGCTCATCGAGCGCCTCGCGCGATTGCCCCAATGCGGCGCGCAGGCTCTCGGGCAGCGCGTCCTGATCATAGTTGCGCTGGACGATGCCGCCCGCGCCCGGCTCAAACTGGGTGCCCAGCACCTGCGATCGGCCAATGCTGAGCAGATAGCGATCGAGCGAGGAGGCGGCGATCTGCTGCGCCTGGAGACGACCGCGAGCGAGCGCGGCCATGGCCAGCACATGCGCGGTCAGATAATCGTCAGGCCGGCTGCCGTGCTCGTAAAGGACGGCTGCATAGTGGAAGTCCTGCCCGGTCCGTACCGCGCCGGCCTCCAGCAATTCGGCGATCCGCGCAAGACGTGCCCGATCGCGCGGCCCCACCACAGTCCAGTCGATTGGCGTGGCGGAGCGATCGGCTTGATCGGCCGTGAACATCGACGCGATCTCGGCATTGTCGGCCTGCACGGCCGTGGCTTCCTGGGCGGTGGCTGGACTGGAAGCGAAGCTTGCAAGCGCAAGGGCGCCAGCGATGGCGTGTGCGAGGGGCGAAGCGGTCACTTCTCCGCTGCCTCGAACTTCAGCCGGCCTGCCACGCGCAGCGTTCCGGTGTCGCGCGCATGGTGGATTCCGTCCACCACCGCGACATTAGGAAAATCGGCATAGGGATCGAGCCCGAGGCAGGCCACGTTCACGCCGTAAGTATCGGGATCGGAGCGGCGCTGGTGGAACGTGTAGCTTCCGCAGCGCGAGCAGAACCAGTGCTTCGCCACGCCGGTGTTGAACCGATAGCAGGTGAGCAGGGCCTGCCCTTCGGTCACCTCGAGCGCATCCAAAGGCGCGCCCACGGTGACGGCGCCCTTGATGCGGCAGATCGAGCAGTTGCAGCGCGAAGCGCGCGGCGCTTCGGGAAGCCGCACGGTGAACCTCACGGCGCCGCAATGGCAGGCACCCTCCTGCTGTCGTGTTTCGCCGTTCACCATCCCCAGGGCCTTTCCCGATACCATTTGGTTATCACGTATTTCACGCCCTTGCGCACTTTCATCCCGTGATGGATCGTGGCGCCGTTGAGCGTGCCGTCGGGCCGGTGATTGTTCCAGCACAGCAGCTTGCCGGCTTCGGGCTGGAAGATCTTGCCCACTTCCTTGAACCGCGTGGCGCCGCCGGCCTCCACATCGTTGAGATAGATCATGAAGGTCCAGGTCCGCTGCCCGGCGACCGAGCAGAACTTGGCGAAATCGCGGCCGCTCGGCTCGAAATAGTCGGTGTGGGCCTTGAACTCCTGACCGGCGAGATAGCGCTGGCCCTGCACCGGCTCCCCATGGGCGGGATCGATGCCGTTCAGATCGAACAGAGATTTTTCGAGGCTCTGCACGGCGGCGTCCTCGGCCGGGAGATCGCAGGTTTCGCTGGTGCGGAAATAGGCATCGCCGTTCTCGTCGGCGATCGAGGATGGGCGGCGATCGCGTTCGATCAGGGCGATCAGCGCCTGGCACAGTTCCGCCGAAAGGAAGCCCTGCCGATCGAAAAGCTCCGCGCGCGGCGTGGGAACGCGCCGCACGCCAGGGAAGGCCAGAAGGCGCGCTGCGGTGGTCTCGCCCGGATTCGCCATGCGCCGACGATAGCCGTGGAGAATGAAGCCATAAAGTTGCGGCGCGCGCCGCGGAGCGCACATTTCGCTTTGCTTGGCGCGTGGCTTTGTGCAACAGGCTCGCGCCCGCGCTGATGCCGCTTGACCGGCAGGCGCGGTGGCCTGATTCCCGATCCCGACATGGTTTCGGACGGTATGGGCTGTGGCGATTGTAGCTCAGTTGGTTAGAGCGCCGGTTTGTGGTACCGGAGGTCGCGGGTTCGACCCCCGTCAATCGCCCCATTCCCTTCCATTCTCCGACGCTGGCGCGAAGGCTGTCCGGTATGCGCCGCCGGGCCCCCAATCTTTGACTTGGTCGGGAAGGTGACGCATCAGCCTTGCCCGCAGGTTCAGCACCTGTCAAAGCGGCGCAGCTTACGCGCACGGGACCCATGCACGGCTTCGCCAATCCTGCCCGTTTCCTGAGGATCGCTCGCTGGCTTACGCCGGCGCTGCTGGTCGTGGGCCTGGCGATGACGGCCGCGACCGTGGTCTATGGCCTGTTCTATGCCCCGGCCGAGCGATTGCAGGGCGAAACGGTGCGGATCATCTTCCTGCATATCCCCACGGTGTGGCTGGGCATGGCGGGATGGACGACGATCGCCGTCGCCAGCTTCGTCGAACTGGTCTGGCGCCACCCGCTCGCCGGGATCGCGGCGCGGGCGGCGGCGGTTCCGGGCGCGGTGTTCACCGCGCTGGGCCTTGCCACCGGCTCTATCTGGGGCCGTCCGGCCTGGGGCGCCTGGTGGGTGTGGGACGGGCGGCTGACGTCGTTCCTCGTGCTGCTGTTCCTTTATCTGGGATATATCGCCCTGGCGGATTCGGTCGATCGCGAAGGGGGATCGAGCCGGATCCCGGCGATCTTCGGGCTGGTGGGCGCGATCAACATTCCGATCATCCACTTTTCGGTCACCTGGTGGAACAGCCTGCACCAGCCGCCGAGCCTGACCACGGGCGGCTCTGCCATGGCGCCGGCTTTCCTGTGGGGTGTCCTGGCGGGCGTGCTGGGCTTCTCGCTGCTGTTCGGCGGCGTGGTTCTGGCGCGGATGCGTGCTATCCTCGCCGGCGTGCAGGCCGAGGCACGGCTGCGACGCAAGGCTTTGGAGGGATAGCGCGATGCGGGAGGCGCTCGATCAATGGGATTTCGTCATCGCGGCTTATGCGGTGACGGTGATCGGCACCCTGGCGCTGGTCGCGTGGTCATGGCTGGCGATGCGCGCGGCTGAGCAGCGGCGAGAGCGGGCGCGGCGGAAATGAACGCGCTCAAGCCCAAGCATCAGCGGCTGGTGCTGCTGTCGGTCGCTCTGGTGGCCCTGATCGGCGCGGCGCTGCTGGCCGCCTGGGCGCTGCGGAACCAGGCCAGCTATTTCTATGTGCCCAGCGACATGGCCGCGAATCCGCCGGCGCCGGGCCAGGCCGTGCGGCTGGGCGGAATGGTGGAGCAAGGCTCGCTGAAGAGGCGGGCGGACGGCCTGACGATCGATTTCGTGGTCGGCGACGGCAAGGCGCGGGTGCCGGTGGTGTTCTCCGGCATTGTGCCGGACTTGTTCGTCGAAGGCTCGGGCGTGGTCGCCGAAGGGTCGCTGCGGCCTGACGGCACGTTTGCCGCCACCGACCTGCTGGCCAAGCATGACGAGAACTACATGCCGCGTGAGCTTGCCGACATGACCGAGGCGCAGAAGCGCGAAGCCATAGCGGAAACCGAATGATCGCAGAACTGGGCCTAGCGGCGCTTTGGCTCGCCACCGCGCTTGCCGGCTTGCAACTGCTCGGCGGCGTCCTCGGCCAGCGTGAAAGCGGGGCGGATCTCGCCGCGCTGGTGCGGCCGGCGGCGGTGATGCAAGCGCTGCTCTGCGCGTTCGCGTTCGGCACGCTGGTGCTGCTCTTCGCGCGGACCGATCTTTCGGTGGCGCTGGTGGCGCAGAATTCCCATTCGGAAAAGCCGCTGATCTTTAAGATCGCCGGTCCCTGGGGCAACCACGAAGGCTCGATGTTGCTGTGGATCACGGTGATGTCGCTGGCCGGCGGCCTCATCGCGCTGGTGGAGCGGCGCCTGCCGGAAAAGACCTTGCTGGCGACGCTCGCCGCGCAGGCCTTCGTGGGCCTGGGATTCTACGCCTTCCTGCTGGTGTCCTCGAACCCGTTCGAGCGGCTCGATCCGGCGCCGGCCCAGGGGCTGGGGCTCAACCCGCTGCTGCAGGACATCGGCCTGGCGATGCATCCGCCCACGCTCTACTGCGGCTATGTCGGCCTGTCGGTGGCGTTCAGCTTCGCGGTGGGCGCGCTGCTGACGCGGCAGGTGACGCCGGACTTTGCGCGGGTGATACGACCCTGGGTGCTGGGCGCGTGGATATTCCTCACCTTGGGCATCACCGCCGGGTCCTATTGGGCTTATTACGAGCTGGGCTGGGGCGGCTGGTGGTTCTGGGACCCGACGGAGAACGCCAGTCTGATGCCCTGGCTGGCCGCCACGGCGCTGCTTCATTCGGTGAGCGTGCTGGCCGCGCGCGATGCCCTGCGCACCTGGACCATCCTGCTGGGCGTGGTCGCATTTTCGATGAGCATGGTGGGGACCTTCCTGGTCCGCTCCGGCGTCGTGACGAGCGTCCATGCCTTCGCGGTCGATCCCCAGCGGGGCACTTTCATTCTCGTCCTGCTGACGATCTACATCGGCGGCGCGCTGGTGCTGTTCGCGACACGGGCCGGCACGATCGCAGAAGGGGAGCGGTTCACGGTGATGAGCCGCGAAGGCGCGCTGGTGATCAACAACGTCGCCCTTTCGGCGCTGCTGGGGATCGTGCTGCTCGGCACGCTCTATCCACTGCTGACCGAAGCTTTCGGCGTGAAGGTTTCAGTGGGGCCGCCCTATTTCAATCCGGTGGGCGCGGTGTTCCTCATGCCCTTGCTGGCGGTGCGGGCGGTGGGGCCGCTGCGGCGCGGGCGCCGCGCCAGGTTCGCGCGGATCGGGGTGCGGGGGGTGGCGGCGTTCGCGGGGGGGCTGGCGGTATGGCTGGGCAGGTGGCTGATCGCCGGAGGGGCGCTGCTGCCGCTGCTGGGCATGGCAGTGGCGGCCGTGGTGGGGATCGGCAGCGTCCTTCCTTTGCTGGGGCGCTCGCTGCGGCGCCTGCCTCTGGCGACATTGGGCATGGTCGTGGCCCATTTCGGCGTTGCCGTGGCCCTGTTCGGCATGGCGGCCGACAGCGCCTTTTCGATCGAGAAGCTCGTGGCGGCGCGCCAGGGCGATACCACTGAAGTCGGCCCGTGGCGGGGGACTCTGGCCTCGGGCGAGCCGGTCGCCGGGCCGAACTGGACGGCACTGGAAGCCCGGCTTTCGGCAAGCTATCGCGGCGGCGCGCCCAGCGAGATCAAGCCGCAGGCGCGCAGCTTCTGGGCTCCCCCGCAACAGACGAGCGAATCCGCGCTGCTGACGCGCTGGAACGGCCAGCTTTACACGGTGATCGGCGGCGAAGCGGATGGCGACCGCTGGCAGCTGCGCCTGTGGTGGAAGCCGTTCGTCACCTGGATCTGGTATGGCGGGGCGCTGATCGCGCTGGGCGGGCTGCTGGCGCTGATCGGCCGATTGCGGACCGATCTCAAGCGCCGCACCGTTCGCGCCCGCGTGGCGGCCCGGCGCATGGAAGCCGCGGCGTGATTCGCGGCCGGATATTCCTGTGGGGCCTGGTGGCCCTGACCGCCGGCTTGTTCGGCCTGTTCGCCTATCAGCTGAGCCAGCCGAAGGATGAATTCATCCAGAGCACGATGATCGGCAAGCCGATCCCGCCGTTCGATCTGCCGCCGAGCGTGCCCGAGCGGCCGGGCCTTGCCAGCGGCGACCTGGCGGATGGCCAGCCCAAGCTGCTCAACGTCTTCGCCAGCTGGTGCGTGCCGTGCATCGCCGAAGCGCCCAACCTGGCCAGGCTGGAGGCGGCGGGCGCCAATATCGTGGGCATCGCCATCCGCGATCGGTCGCAGGATACCGAGTTCTTCCTGCGCCAGAACGGCAATCCGTTCAGCCGCATCGGCAGGGACGATATCAGCGCGGTGCAGCTCTCGATCGGCTCTTCCGGGGTGCCCGAGACCTTCGTGATCGATGGCCAAGGCATCATCCGCTATCAGCATATCGGCGACATCCGCGACAGCGACGTGGCCCTGCTGCTGGAGAAGCTGAAGGAGGCGGGGGCGTGAACGCGCTATCTCTCCTGCATTCGGTGGAGCGCTTCGCGCGCTTCGTCCTGCGCTGGGTTCCGACACTGGCGGGAATCACGATGGCGGCGCTGGCCCTCTGCCTTGGTCCCGCCGCCGGGCAGGACCTGCTGCCGCCGGCGCCTTACGCCTATCGCCAGCTCGACGATCCCAAGCAGGAAGCCAAGGCACAGGCGCTGATGGAGACGCTGCGCTGCCTCAAGTGCCAGGGCCAGTCGATCGCCGACAGCGATGCGTCGATGGCGGGCGACATGCGCCACCAGGTGCGCACGCGGATCGCCGCGGGCGAAAGCCCCGAGGCGATCCGTGCGTGGATGATAGAGCGCTATGGCGACTACGTGAGCTACAAGCCCGAGCTGAGCACGACGACCTGGCCGCTGTTCGCGCTGCCGCTTCTGCTGATCGCGCTGGCCGCCTTGATTCTGGGTCGGCGGCTGGGGGGGCGCGGCAAGTGAGCTGGGTATGGGTTATCGCACTGGCGCTGGGCGTTTTCGCGCTTGCCGTCTTCGCCTTCCACATTGGCCGCAATAACTGGTCCACCTTCGCTGCCTCCCTGGCGCTCGGCCTCGCCGGCTATGCGCTCCAGGCAAGCCCCGGCCTGCCCGGCGCGCCTGCTTTCCAGGCTCGCGCAAGTAGCAGTGACTGGGCGCTGGTGGATGAACGCAAGGCCATGATCGGCGATGCAGCGCGTTCGCACAACGACAAGGTGCTGGTTGCCGACGGGTTTGCCCGCCGGGGGCAATATGGCAACGCGGCAACCGTATTGCGCGGCGCGGTGGCGGACAATCCGCGCGATGCCGAAGCCTGGCTGGCGCTCGGCAACGCGCTGGTCGAACATGCCGATGGATCGCTGACGCAGCCGGCGCTGCTGGCCTATCGCCGCGCGGCGGAGTTCGATCCGCGGGGCGTGGGGCCGGGCTATTTCCTCGGCCTGGCGCTGATCCGGCAGGGGCAGATCGAACAGGCCCGCGCCATATGGGCCGAGACGCTGCAACAATCCGCCCCCGATGCCACCGGGCGTGAATTGCTGCGCGATCGGCTGGCGCGGCTCGACGCGCTGCTGCGCGGCGAAGGGCCGCTGGCCGTCCCGCGATAGGATAACCCCGATCATCCCCGGCGCTCGCATTGCCGCGCCATGATAGCGCTGCTAAGCGCCGCGTTTCGCCGCGACGAGTCGCAAAAGGGCTGAAATCCCGATGAGCGCCGAACCTGGGGAACAGCGCACGTCCGCCAAGCTGAAGCTGGCGGTCGGGGCAATCGGAATCGTCTTCGGCGACATCGGCACCAGCCCGCTTTACGCCTTTCGCGAGACGTTCGTCGGGTCTCATCCCCTCAGCATCGACGACTTCCACATCTATGGCGTGATCAGCCTGATCTTCTGGTCGATGACGCTGGTCGTCTCGGTCCAGTACGTCGGCATCCTGATGAGCGCCGATAACAAGGGCGAAGGCGGCACGCTGGCGCTGGTGGCGCTGCTTTCGCGCAAGATCGGCAAGACGCGCTTCGCCGGCCTGACGGTGCTGCTGGCGGTGTTCGCGACCTCGCTGTTCTACGGCGACAGCATGATTACCCCGGCCATCTCGGTGCTCTCGGCGGTGGAGGGCCTGGCGGTGGTCAATTCCGGCCTGAGCGATCTCGTGATCCCCATCGCCCTGGTGCTGCTGATCGGCCTGTTCGTGATCCAGAAACGCGGGACCACCCGCGTGGGGGCGTTGTTCGCGCCGATCATGCTGGTCTATTTCGCCAGCCTGGCGGTGCTCGGCGTGTTTCACATCCTGCGGATGCCGGAAATCCTTCTGGCGCTGAATCCCTGGTACGCGGTGCAGTTCTTCCTGACGGACAAGTGGCTGGCGTTCATGGCGCTCGGCTCGGTGGTGCTGGCGGTGACCGGATCGGAAGCGCTTTATTCGGACATGGGCCATTTCGGGCGCGGGCCGATGCGGTTTTCGTGGTTCAGCTTTGTCATGCCCTGCCTGCTGCTCAACTATTTCGGGCAGGGGGCGATGATCCTGGGGCTGGGCGATGCCTCGGCGGCGGAAGCGATCAAGAACCCGTTCTTCTTCCTCGCGCCTGAGGCATTCCGCCTGCCGCTGGTGCTCCTGGCCACGGCGGCGACGTTCATCGCCAGCCAGGCAGTGATATCGGGCGCGTTCTCCGTCACCCACCAGGCGATCCAGCTCGGCTTCATTCCCCGGCTGTCGATCCTGCATACCCATCAGCAGCACCAGGGGCAGATCTACATCCCGCTGGTCAACTGGCTGCTGTGCCTGGCGGTGATCGCGCTGGTGCTGTTCTTCCGCACGTCATCCAACCTGGCTTCCGCCTATGGCATCGCGGTGACCGGCGCGATGCTGATCGACACCTGCTTGATGGCGGTGCTGTTGTTCACGGTGCGCAAGTGGAAATGGTGGCTGGCGGTGCCGGTGGTGCTGGTGTTCTTCGTGGTGGACGGCGGCTATTTCGCGGCCAACGCGGTGAAGATCCCGCATGGCGGCTGGTTCCCGCTGCTGGTGGGCGCCTTCGCGTTCACGCTGCTGACCACCTGGGCCAAGGGCCGCAAGCTGATGCGCGAACGGATGAGCGAGGTCAGCCTGCCGCTGGAGATCTTCGCCAAGTCCGCCCGCAACAGCACGGCCCGGGTGCCCGGCACGGCGATCTTCATGAACTCGGGCGCGGCGGGCACTCCTTCGGCGCTGCTGCACAATATCAAGCACAACAAGGTGCTGCATGAGAGGGTGGTGGTGCTGACGGTGCAGATCGCCGGCGTGCCGTTCGTGGAGCCGTCGGAGCGCTTCTCGCTCGCGGACGTGGGCGACGGATTCTACCGCGTGGTGCTGAACTATGGCTTCATGGAGGAAACGGACGTGCCCGGCGCGCTCAAGGCGCTGGGGAAGTGCGGGCAGCCGTTCGACATGATGCAGACGAGCTTCTTCCTCTCGCGGCAGACGCTGCTGCCTTCGGACAAGCCCGGCATGGCGATCTGGCGGGAAAAGCTGTTCGCCTGGATGATGCGCAACGCGGCGACACCGATGGAATTCTTCCGCCTGCCGACCAACCGAGTGGTCGAACTGGGCAGCCAGATGGAGATCTAGCGGCGGAAAGCTCGCCGACCGAGTACCATCGCGCCGACGATGCAGGCACCGAACAGCAGGCCCTCGAAGCAGCCGGTCGCCACGCGGCTCATGGGCCCGAACTCCGTTTCACCGAACAGGCGCCAGACCGCGCCCAGTTGCACCCGTGAGCCGGGGAAGCTGTGGGCCAGGAGATCGAGGCTGCCGGCCATCATCCGCCCACCGAGCAAGGCGATGAGGGCGCCCGCCGCACCGCCCGTTATCCCGCCCCAGGCCATGCCTCGCTCGATTGTCGTTGCCCGGCGCGCGAACCAGGCGCCCAGGCCAATCGCTCCACCCAGAGCGGCGCCTTCGGCCGCGCCGGTGATGTCGCCCGGCGAATGGCCGAACAGCAGGTTCAGCGCGTCGATCCCGATCAGCTTGACCACTGCGCCGACGATCATGCCGCCCAGCGCGCCGCCTGCCACGTGCCAGATCCATAGGCGGTGCGAAGCGAATACCGACGCCGCGATCCCGAAGGCCACGCCGGCCGCGCCGAGCGTCGCCATGGCCACGGTGGCGAGGGCGATGACCAGCACGACCGAAAGCGCGGCCATCCCCGGCGCGAGCGGTTGCACGGCGCCGGCGAAGCCATAGATCAAGCCGCCGATCGTGCCCGCCACGGCGCCGCCCGCCGTGCCCGCGCCGCCGAGCCGGAGCCATTCGCTCCAGGGCCTGGGCGGAAGCGAGGGAGGACGCCACTGTGCGATGCCCGGCTCCACCTTGGCAATGAAGCGACAGCCGTGCTTCGGCACCGTTTCGATGAAGCGCGGACTGGCGGCATCGTCACCCAACTGGCGGCGCAGCGTGCGGATGCATTGGGTCAGCGCTTCGTCGGTTACCGGCACGCCGGACCACACTTCATCGAGGAACCGCTGCTTCGAAACCAGCTTGCCCCGTTCCCCGATCAACAGCGCCAGCGCATCGAAATAGCGGCTGTTCAGATCAACCGCCCTGCCATCGCGATGCAGCCGGCGGTCACCCGCGTCGAACAGGAAGCCTTCGAAGCGAAGGCATCCGGGGCAAGCGTTATCAGCCATTTCCCATGACTTGCTCACGCCCTGTCGAGGCCCCCCCAGCGTTGAATCAATCCGCGGGCGGAGGGCTGGTCTTTTCTTCTTCCGCGCCTTCGAGGCTCAGCCCGTGCCGCAGCAGCATCGGCAGCTGGGTGAAGGTGAACAGAAACGAGAGAGGGATGAACACCCATACCTTGGCCGTCAGCCAGTCCCCGAAGCTCAGCATCTGGCGCAGCACTTCGTTGAGCACGGCGAGGAACAGGAAGAACACGCCCCAATTCCGGCTGAGCTCGAGCCAGCCTTCATCGTTCAATCCTTCGAACGCGGCTTCCAGCAGCCATTGCAGCAGCGCCTTGCCGCGCAGCCAGCCGGCCAGGAGCACCGCGCCGAAGAACAGGTAAAGCGCGGTGGGCTTGATCTGCACGTAGAACGGATCGCGCAGGAGGACGGTCAGCCCGCCGAAGCCGACGATCAGCGCCGTCGAAAGCGCCAGCATCCGCGAAATCTTGCCGGTCAGCCATTTGGAGAGGGCGAGCGCGATCAGCGCGGCGACGATGAATGCCCCGGTGCTGCGGATCACGGCAAAGATCACGCCGATCCCGTCTTCCTTGTTGGCCGGCGCGTAGAGCCAGTAGACCACGAAGAACACGATCAGCGGGCCGTAATCGACCAGGAGATTGACCCAGCCGGAGCCGGCCTTCTTCGGCGCGGGCGAGGGGGCGTTCACGTCAGCCATCGGAATGCCTCCGACAGGCGGAGATGTTGACGCAGATCGGGGGTGCAAGCACTGGGACGCTTCTGAAGATCATTTAATCTTTCCAATGGCTTCTATGTCATTTCGGACATTGCCGCCGTGGCTTTTCGTGATGGGGCCGAAGCCGCCGCAAGATGGGATCATTTCGCCTTGTGCCAAGGGATGGCTTTATTGGAAAACGATTTCGCGGAAATGCCGGGCGAGGGGCATGTCTCAAGCGACCCCTGCGATCACCCGCGCGACCAGGTCCGGATCGAACGGGCGCAGGTCGTCGATCTTCTCACCCACCCCGATGGCGTGGATCGGCAAGCCGTATTGTTCCGCGGCGGCCACCAGCACGCCGCCGCGCGCGGTGCCGTCGAGCTTGGTCATGATGAGGCCGGTGACGCCGGCGACTTCCTTGAACACATCGATCTGGCTGAGCGCGTTCTGGCCATTGGTGGCGTCGAGCACCAGCACGACATCGTGCGGAGCCTCGGGATTGAGGCGGCCGAGCACGCGGCGGATCTTGGCGAGTTCGTCCATCAATTCGCGCTTGTTCTGGAGGCGCCCGGCGGTATCCACGATCAGCGCGTCGATGCCGGTATCGGTCGCCTGCTTCACGGCGTCGAACACCACGCTGGCCGGATCGCCCCCTTCAGGGCCCCGCACGATCGGCACACCGATACGCTCCGCCCAGATGGCCAGCTGGCCGATCGCGGCGGCGCGGAAGGTATCGCCGGCGGCCAGCATCACGCCGTAATCGTCTTCCTTGAACAGATGCGCGAGCTTGGCGATCGTGGTGGTCTTGCCGCTGCCGTTCACGCCGATGACCAGAATCACCTGCGGCCGGGGAAAGGCGGTGACTTCCAGCGGCTTCGCCACAGGGCGCAGGATCGCGGCGATCTCTTCGGCGACAGCTTCCTTCAGCTCGCGCTCGCTGGTCGCCAGCCCGAAGCGCTTCTCGGCCAGGCGGGCGCGGATGCGCGCTGCGGCGCCGGGGCCCAAGTCCGACAGGACCAGCGCATCCTCCACCTCGTCAAGCGTGGCATCGTCCAGCCGGGCAGTGGCGACCGCGCCGGCGAGATTCTGCGACAGCCGTTCCGACGTCTTGCGGAAGCCGCCGAACAGCCGCTCGCTCCAGCTCTGCTCGCTCATCGCAGCAGGCCCCCTTCAACCACCGAGGGCGTGACGGTGACGATCGCCCCCGGCGGAGTGCCTGCGGGCACCCTGACTTGCGCGAAATTGCCGGCGTGACCCACGCCGCCGATCTCCGCCAGCACGGACAGGGGCCGCCCGACCAGTTCCGCCAGCCAGGGCCTGCGCACCTTGTCCACTTCGGCGCGCAGCGCGGCGGCGCGGCGGCGCACGGTCGCTTTGTCGAGCTGCGGCATGCGGGCGGCCGGCGTGCCGGGGCGGGGCGAATAGGGGAAGACATGCCCGTGGACGATCCCCAGTTCGCCCACGATCGAAAGATTGGCGGCGTGCATCGTTTCGTCCTCTGTCGGAAAGCCGGCGATCAGGTCGGCGCCGATGGCGATATCGGGGCGGCGGGCGCGCAGGCGTTCGGCCAGCCGTACGGCATCGGCGCGCAGATGGCGGCGCTTCATCCGCTTCAGGATCAGGTCATGCCCGTGCTGCAGCGAAAGATGCAGATGCGGCATCACCCGAGGCTCACCCGCCAGCAGTTCGAACAGCTCGGGGTCGATCTCCACGCCGTCGAGCGACGACATGCGCAGGCGGCGGAGCCGGGGGAACCTGTTGAGAATGGCGCGCACCAGGCTGCCGAGCGGCGGCTGGCCGGGCAGGTCATGCCCCCAGCTGGTCACATCCACGCCGGTCAGCACGACTTCGCGGGCACCTTGATCGAGATGGCGTTCGACCTCGCGCAGCACGCCGGGGACCGGCAACGAGTGGCTGGCGCCGCGCCCTTGCGGGATCACGCAGAAGGTGCAGGCGTGATCGCAGCCGTTCTGCACCGCGACAAAGGCGCGGGTGTGGGCGGGCGTCACCTGCGCGGGCCGGGCGGGAACGTTCCAGGCGCGCGGGTCGAGCTTGCGACCATTGGCGATCAGGCCATCGACTTCGGGCATGGCGGCGATCTGTTCGCGTTCTATCTCCGCCGCGCAGCCGGTGACCAGCAGCCGCGCATCGGGCCGCAGGCGGCGCGCCTTGCGGATCGCCTGCCGCGTGTGGCGGACAGCCTCGGCCGTGACGGCGCAGCTGTTGACCACGACGATGTTCCGCTCACCCGCCAGCAGCGCGCGGATGCTTTCGCTTTCGGCGATGTTGAGCCGGCAACCCAGCGAGATGACTTCGGGTGCCCTCCGTTCGGAAGCCGGGCCTTCGGGCGGCCTGATCGCGGCGCTCAAGCGAAATCGCCCCAGTCGAACGTGCCGCGGAAGCTCTCGGCGGCCGGCCCCGTCATGGTGATACGCCCATCCTCCCCCCAGGCAATTAGCAGCGATCCGCCGGGGAGGGTGACGGTCACTTCCCGGTCCACGAGGCCCCGGCGCATCGCCGCGACTGCCGTGGCGCAGGCCCCCGTGCCGCAGGCGCGGGTGAGGCCGGCGCCGCGTTCCCACACGCGCAGGCGGATCGTGGATTCGTTCTCCACGGTCGCGACATTGACGTTGACCCGTTCGGGAAACAGCGGGTCGTGCTCGATCTCGGGGCCGAGCCGTTCGAGGTCCACCGCGTCGCAATTGTCGACGAAGAACACCGCGTGGGGATTGCCCACGTTGACCGCGGTGGGCTGCTCCAGCTCGTCCCAGCCGACGGGCAGGGATGCGGTATCCATGGCATAGGCCAGCGGGATTGCATCCCATTCGAAGCGCGGTTCGCCCATGTCCACCGCCGCGCCGCCGTGGCCGGGACGCGCCGTGAGGATGCCGCCCGCCGTTTCGATCCGCGCCGGCGTGCCATGCAGCAGGGCGACGGCGCGGGTGGCATTGCCGCAGGCGCCGACTTCGCTGCCATCGGCATTGAAGATGCGCATGCGAAAGTCCGCCGCATCGGAGCTTTCCAGCAGGATCAACTGGTCGCAGCCGATGCCGGTGCGCCGGTCTGCCAGGGCGCGCGCGACGGCCGGAGTCATCGGCGGCAGCGCCTGGGCGCGGGTATCGAGCACGACGAAGTCGTTGCCCAGGCCATGCATCTTGGTGAACGCGGCGCGCATGGGCGCCACGTAGGGTCTGCGGTGATGGCTGGCAATGGCCGAGACGGGTCAGCCGGCGCGGCGTTCCCGATCAGTTTCCGCCGCCGGGGCCGGGCTTTCGCCGGCCAGCAGGTTCAAGTTCTTGAGCCGTTCGCGGGTGGTGGTGGAATCTTCGGGCTGGCCGTAGAGATAGCCCTGGCCCTTGAGCTGGCCCATGGAGCGCAGCATCTCCAGGATGGCCGGCGTTTCCACCCCTTCGGCGGTCACCGGCAGGGACAAGCCGCGACCGAGCGAGATGATCGCTTCCACCAGCTCGTGCGTGGTCGGGTCTTTCGCCAGTTCGGCCACGAAGCTGCGATCGATCTTGAGCCGGTCGAACGGCAGCGTGCGGAGCTGCGACAGGCTGGAATATCCCGTGCCGAAATCGTCGAGGCTGATGCGGATGCCCTGGTTCTTCAGGCTGGTCACCGTCGTGCGCACTGCGCCGACGTTTTCGTGGAGGCAGCTTTCGGTGATCTCGATCTCCAGCCGGCTGGGCGGGAAATCGGCATCGAGAAGCAGGCGGAGCAGCTTTTGCGCGAACCACGGATCGCGCAGTTGCAGCGGCGAGATATTGATCGACAGCGTCAGTGCCGGATTCCAGTTGCGGGCTTCGCGCAGTGCCTGGCGGACCAGCGTTTCCGACAAGTCGGCGATGACGTCGATTTCCTCGGCGATCGGGATGAATACCTCCGGCGTGACGAGGCCGAAGCGCGGCGAATGCCAGCGCGCGAGCATCTCGAAGCCTACCAGTTCGCCACTCGCGAGATCGATCTGCTGTTCGAAATAGGGGACGAACTCGCCCGCCGGGATGCCGCGGCGAATGCCGGCTTCGAGTTCCGCGCGGTGGCGCAGCTCGCTCTCCATCCGTTCCTCGAACCAGAAATGCCGATTCCGGCCGCGCTTCTTCGCGTGATACATGGCGATGTCGGCGTGGTGGACCAGCACATCGCTGCCGCTGCCGAGCGGCGTGCCATCCTCCCCGCAACTGCTGGCGATGCCGATCGAAACCGTCACCTCCACACGCAGGCCGTTCTCCTCGATCGGGCGGGAGGCTGCGGCCACCAGTTCGTCGGCCAGGCGATCGATGCGTTCGCCGTGTCCGGGATCGTAGCTCAGCGCGCAGACGAACTCGTCGCCCCCGATGCGGGCCACCACGGCGCCTTGCGGCAGAAGCTCCACCAGCCGCGCGGTAATCTCGCGCAGGACCCGGTCGCCCATGGCGTGGCCGTTCAGGTCGTTGATCTGCTTGAAGTTGTCGAGATCGAGCATCAGCACGGCCACGGCGTGCCGGCGCTTTTCGGCTTCGTGCAGCAGCAGGTCGATCGCCGGCACGCCGCTGCGCCTGTTGAGGCAGCCGGTCAGCGGATCGCGCGAAGCCAGCTCGTGTGCCAGCGTTTCTGCCTTGCGCCGTTCGGCGATTTCGCGGTTGAGGTCCTTGTAGCGCCGCCAGCCGAAGATCAGCAGCGCGATGTTGAGCAGCACCGCATTGGTCAGCAGCACGTCGGGCGCCTTGGCCATTCCCATGCCCATGGTCGCGCGGACGATCTCGGGCATGATCGTGCCCCCGGTACCCACGAACAGGATCAGCGAGGCAATGGCGATCCCCAGCGCGACGATGTCACGCTCTGCAGTGCGCAAGACGCGCGGTTTCCCGGATTGCTCACTGCTCGGTGAATTCGCCAAGACACTGCCCCCAACGTCGGCAACGCTTATGAGAGCACATGATCAATTTTCAGTTAATTGCACGGGCGGGCGGCCGGCGATAGGGCGGGATCAAGGAGGAACCCGATGCCCACGCGACACTGGCTGATCAAGTCCGAACCCGCCGCCTATTCCTGGGAAGACCTGGTGAAGGACGGCGAGACCTTGTGGGACGGGGTGCGCAATCATCGCGCGGCGAACAACCTTCGGGCGATGCAGCAGGGTGACCTGCTGTTCTTCTATCATTCGGTAACCGGCAAGGAGATCGTCGGCATCGCCGAAGTGAGCGAGCCAGCACTGACCGATCCGAAGGATGAACAGTGGGCTGCGGTCAAGGTGAAGCCGGTGCGGGCGCTGAAACGGCCGGTCACGCTGGCCGAGATCAAGGGCGACGCCGCGCTCGAAGGCATCGAACTGGTGCGGCTTTCGCGCCTTTCGGTGGCGGAGATCAGCCCGGCGGAATGGGACCGGATCCTCGAACTGGCCGAAAAATGACGTGGAACCGGGCGCTTGCCCGAACCGTTGCATGATTCTGAAAAGGAGAATGTGATGGGTGAGCTGAAGGATAAAGCAAAGGGCATCGCCAACGAGGTAGCCGGCAACATAAAGCAGGCTTCCGACGATCCCCGCGTGCGCGCCAAGGGCGTCGCGCAGGAACGCAAGGGAGAGGCGCAGAACCTCAAGGGAAAGATCAAGGGCGCACTCGGCGACAAGATCTGACGCGAGGCTTCTCGCCAGGAAAGGGCCGCCCGCGAGGGCGGCCTTTTTTCTATCGGCCGCGCAGGGCGCTGACGGTGGCTCCGGCGGCGCTCAGCTGCTCGATATCCACCATGCAGTGGATCAGGCGAATGCCGCGCCGTTCCACGGCTTGTTCCAGCGCTTCGCGGAAGGCATCGGTGGTCGCCACGCGCTTGGCCCAGGCACCGAAGCTCACCGCGTAAGTCACGAAATCGGGGTTCCTGAGGTCCGTGGCGGAGACGCGGCCGGGATAGGCCCGTTCCTGATGCATCCGGATCGTGCCGTAGGCGCCGTTGTCGATCACGATCACGAGCAGGTTGCAGTGGTATTGCGCGGCGGTGGCGAGTTCCTGCGCAGTCATCAGGAAGTCCCCGTCTCCCGCCACGGCCAGGACGCAGCGGTCGGGAAAGCGCAGCGCGGCCGCTACGGCGGCTGGCACGCCATAGCCCATCGCGCCGGCCGTGGGCGCGAGCTGCGAGGGATAGCCGGCATAGGGCCAGTAACGATGCCACCAGCCGGAGAAATTGCCCGCCCCGTTGCAGACGATGGCATCGGCTGGAAGGACCTCGCGGGCGGCGGCGAGGCAGGCCGCCAGGTCGAGCGCATGGCCGGTATCGCCCGGCGTGGACCATTCGCGCCATTCGCGATGCGCCTCGGCCCCCGCATCGAACGGGATGATCTCGCCTTCGTCCCACAGCGCGGCGCATTCGGAGAATTCGCCCACGTCGGCGCAGATGGCCAGATCGGTGCGATAGACGCGGTTCAATTCGTTCGGGTCGGGATGGACGTGGATCAGCGTCTGGCCGCGATGGTCGGGCGTGATCAGCGTATAGCCATCGGTAGTTGCCTCACCGAGCCGCGCGCCGACCGCCAGGATGAGGTCGGCCCGCCGGACTCGTTCGGCGAGCTTAGGGTCGGGGCCATAGCCTAGATTGCCGGCATAGACGGGCGAGGCGGGGGAGATCGCGTCCTGCCGCCGGAAGGCCGTGGCCACGGGCAGACCGATACGCTCGGCGAACCGGGCGAAGTATTCATGCGCCTTGGCGCCCCAGCCGGCGCCGCCGACCACGGCGAGAGGAGCGGCGGCATCCGCCAGCAGCGCCATCATGGCCATGATCGCATCGGGGCAGGGCGCTTGGGCCGGGCGGTGGACGAACGGGCGCGGTGCGACGTCCAGCCCGCTTTCGTGCAGCATGTCTTCCGGCAGGGCGAGAACGACCGGGCCCGGCCGCCCTGAAATGGCGACGGCATAAGCGCGGGCGACATATTCGGGAATGCGTGCCGCCTCTTCGATACGCGCGGCCCACTTGGCGAGCGGGGCGAAGAAGGCCGGGAAATCGACTTCCTGGAAACCTTCGCGATCGCGCATGGGGCGGCCCACGTCGCCCACGAACAGGATCATCGGCTGCGAATCCTGGAACGCCACATGCACGCCGATGCTGGCATTGGCTGCGCCCGGGCCGCGGGTGACGAAGCACACGCCCGGCCGCCCGCTGCCGGACAGGTTCATCGCCCCGTCGGCACAGGCCATGAACGCTGCGCCCCCTTCGTGGCGGCAGGTCACGGTCTGGATCGTCTCGCTGTCGCGCAGTGCATCGAGCACCGGGAGAAAGCTTTCGCCCGGCACCGTGAACACCCGATCGCATTGCTGGGCGGCCAGGCATTCGACGAGAAGCTGCGCGGCGGTCATGGCCATGGTGGACGGTTAGACCTGCAGGCGGGTTCCCGCCAGTGCTGTCCCGTCGGCCCTGTCCCACCTGTGGACAGAGCCGGGGGGCCGGGTGCCAAATGGTTACTCGTGCGTTAACATCTCGCTATGCGCCGTTCGCTCGTCCTTACAGACGAAACAGCCCGCCATCCTTTCCGGGCCTCGCTGCCGCCGCATGTCTGCGCGCTGGCGGCGGATGACCTGGAGCCGCACGTGCCCTGGCGGGAGCGTATCTATGCGGACGTGCGCGGCTTCGCCCAGGCTTATTGCGCGTGCTTCGTCGCCGTGGCGGTATTCATTTCCTAGGCGGCGGCCAGGGCGCGTTTCTCCGCGCGGTACAGGCGCACGGCGAGCCAGGCGGAAACGAGGCACATCACCGCGCTGAGCAGGACCTGCTCCACCAGCGGAACCCCCACGGCGCTGAGGGCCCCGGCGAGTATCGAGCCGAGGACCATGGCCCCCGAATTGACGATATTGTTCGCCGCCACCGTGCGCGCCGCCTGCGATCGTTCGCACTTGGTGGTGAGGAAGGCATAGAGCGGCACCACGAACATGCCGCCCGACACGGCGATCATCAGCAGTGCCAGCAGCACCAGCGGCGCCAGCGGCTGGGCGATGAATTCGCCCACGGTCACCAGCCCGGCGTGGTGCACATCGGCCGTCCATTCGTGGCACACGAACCAGAACGCGGCCACGAAAGCACCCATGAACAGCACCGATACCGGGGAATAGCGGGCGGATACCTCACCCTTCAGCAAGGCGTTCACCGCCACCGAGCCGATCGCGACGCCGACCGAGAAGATCACCAGGAACAGGCTGGCGACTTCCTTGCCGGCCATCAGCACGTTCTTGGCCAGCGGCGGGAACTGGATGAACAGCACCGCGCCGATCGTCCAGAAGAAGCTGATCGCCAGGATCGCGTAGAACACCTCGCGCTGGTGCATCGTGTTGCGAACGAGCACGATGGACGAGCGGATCAGGTGCCAGTCCAGCGGCTCCCCCGGCTCATGCGGCGGGGCCGGCGGAACGTGGCGGCTGGTGAGAAAGCCGATCACCGCCGTGACGAACACGGCCAGAGCGGCCCATTCCGCCGAGAGGTAGCCCGCCAGGATCGTGCCGGCGAGCACGGCGACATCAGTCCCCGCTTCCACCCAGCCGGTGCCGACGAGCACTTCGTCCGACCTCAGGTGCTGGGGCAGGATCGCGTATTTGATCGGGCCGAAGAAGGTGGAATGGACGCCCATGGCGAAAATCCCCGCCATCATCAGCGGGATCGCCAGCGTTTCGATCGCCACCCCCTGCCACGCGAGCAGCAGGCCGCTGCCGCCCACGGCCATGATGCCGATTTCGGCCGCCTTGACGCGGCGGATGATCTTCGCCTTGTCGCGCATATCGGCGAGCTGGCCGGCCAGCGCGGAAAGGATGAAGAACGGCAGGATGAACAGGCCCGAGGTGATCGCGCTGAACTGCGCCTCTGCCTCTTCCGAGTTATAGACGCTGTAGACCACGAACAGGACCGCGGCGGTCTTGAACAGGTTGTCGTTGAAGGCGTTGAGCAGCTGCGTGGCGAACAACGGCAGGAAGCGGCGTCGCCGCAGCAGGTATGTCGATGTCAGCATGGCTGCCTGTGCGGTCTCAGGATTCCGCCTTAGCGCCACGAAGATTAACGACAACCCCGCGGGCGCACTTTTTCCCGGCTCGGCATGGCGCTAGGAGGGGGCCGGAATGTTGACGCTGCCGAACCTGCTGACCCTGTCCCGCATCGTCGCGCTGCCCTTGCTGGCCTTCCTGCTGTGGTGGCCGGATTGGCAGTTCGGCTATGCGCTGGCCTTCGCGCTCTACTGCCTCATGGGCATAACGGACTATTTCGACGGCTACCTCGCGCGGGCCAGCGGCACGGTGTCGAAGCTGGGCGTGTTCCTCGATCCGATCGCCGACAAGATCATGGTCGCGGTGGTGATCCTGGTCCTGACCGCGCAAGGTTTTCTGCGGGGGCGTTACGGGGGCGACATACATGTGATCGCCGGCCTCATCATCCTGGTGCGTGAGATCGCGGTGTCCGGCCTGCGCGAATTCCTCGGCGGCTTGCAGGTCTCGGTGCCGGTGTCGCGACTCGCCAAGTGGAAGACGACGTTCCAGCTCGTCGCGCTGGGCGCGCTGATCCTCGGCGGCGCCTTGCCCAAGGAAGGCTGGATCCATCAGGTCGGCCTTGCCAGCCTATGGGGGGCGGCGATTCTCACGCTGGTGACCGGCTGGGATTATCTGCGGGTCGGCCTGAAGCACATGGACTGAGATTATCGCGGTGAAACGGCAGGGCGATGACAGCCCAGCGCCAGTTGCACACAAAGCGGCGCGTTTTGCAAAGCAGCGCCCGGCGGACCCCCGCATAAAGCATCGTCGGGATCGGCGAACGCGGAGATTCCGGTACTGGAGGGTCGCCCTTCGGGTCGCAAGCCAGCCGGCGGACAGGTGAGGCACGCCTCGCCACAAGCCGCGACCGGCTTCCGCGTTCACCCCCCTCGCGTTCGAAATGACCCGTCTCCAGCCGCTATCGGCTTTTGGAGCCAAGCTGGCGCTGCCCAGATAGTGCGGGAGACTTCCGGCCGGTTGCCGGCACGAACAGGCTAGCCCGCCCGAAGCTCTTTCGCGAGCATCCTGAATTCCTCGGCACGCGGCGAGTTCTTGCGCCAGATCAGCGCGATCTCGCGCTTGGCGTTGGTGGCCTTCAGCGGGCGGGCGACGACATCGGTTTCGTGGAGGATGCCGGCGTCGATCGCCATCTCGGGCAGCATGGTAAGGCCAAGGCCGTTATCGACCATCTGCACCAGCGTGTGCAGGGACGTGCCGATCATTGCCGCCGAGCCGCGCAGTTCCGGCCGGTTGCAGGCGGCCAGGGCGTGTTCCTTCAGGCAATGGCCGTCTTCCAGCAGCAGCAGGCGGCCTTCGTCGATCATCGCCGGCGGGATCACCTCGGGCGGATCGCGCGGATCGTCCTTGGGGAAGGCGACGAACAGGCGATCATCGCAGATATGTTCGTACTCGACCTCGCCCGTGGGGAAGGGAAGGGCAAGCAGCACGCAATCGGCGCGGCCGTTATGAAGCGATTCGACCGCGTCGCCGCTCACTTCCTCGCGCAGATAGAGCCTGAGGTTCGGCCGTTCCCGCCGCAGGCGCGGCAGGATGCGCGGGAGAAGGAAGGGCGCGATCGTGGGGATCACGCTCATCCTCAACTGGCCGGAAAGTGGCTTGCCGCTGGCCTGCACCAGATCCGAGAGTTCTTCCGCTTCGCGCAACAGGCGGTGGGCCTTCTCGACCACCGCGTTGCCCAGGGGGGTGAAGCGCACCACGCGCCGGCTGCGCTCGACCAGCGTCACGCCGAGCAGCGATTCGAGTTCGCGCAGGCCGGCGGACAGCGTCGATTGCGAGACGAAGCAGGCCTCCGCCGCGCGGCCGAAATGCCCATGTTCATGCAGCGCGACGAGATATTGCAGCTGCTTGATCGTGGGGAGGTAGGTGCTCACTCCGCCGCCTGTTGCTGCGCGCCCGCCGCCTCGTCGTCGATACGGGTCATCTTGAGTCGGCCGTTCTCCACCCCGAAGCCGAGCCGCCCTTCGACCAGTTCCAGCGCATCACGGCCGAACACCTCGTAGCGCCAGCCTTCCAGCACGGGCACATTGCGCACGCCGGCGGCCAGCGCTTCCAGCTCGTCGGAACGAGTCAGCAGGCGCGCGGCGACGTCGATCTCGCGCGTGCGGATCTTGAGCAGCAGCTTGAGCAGGTCGGCGACGAGCGCGCCCTCCTTGCCGAGAGGCGCGCCGCGCCGGGGCTTTTCCGGCAGCTCGTCATCGGGCAGCGGTTCGGCATCGCGCAGCACACGCATCAGCCGGCGGCCGATGTCATTGTCCTTCCACGCCTGGCTGAGGCCGCGGACCTTGGCCAGTTCCTCCTGCTTCTTGGGCGGATGGCTGGCGAGATCGGCAAGCGTTTCGTCGCGCATGATGCGCCCGCGCGGGATGTCCTTCTGCTGCGCCTCGGTCTCGCGCCAGGCGGCGAGCGCCTTCAGCCGGCCGAGCACCTGCAGATTGCGGCTGGGCGCGCGGACCCGGTGCCAGGCGGTATCGAGATCGTTCGCGTAATGCTCTGGATCGGCGAGCTTCTCCATCTCGGCATCGAGCCATTCGCCGCGGCCGGTCTTGATCAGCTTCTTGAGGATCTTGGGGAAGATCCGGGCCAGGTAGGTCACATCGCCGATCGCATATTCGATCTGCCGTTCGGTCAGCGGGCGGCGGCTCCAGTCGGTGAAGCGGGCACCCTTGTCGATCGTCTTGCCGAGCCAGGATTCGACCAGGTTGGCATAGCCGATCTGTTCGTTCTGGCTGATCGCCATCATCGCGATCTGGGTGTCGAAGATGGCGCGCGGGGTCTTGCCGGTGAGATTGTAGATGATCTCCACATCCTGCCCGCCGGCGTGGAAGACCTTGAGAACATCATCGTTCTCGGTCAGCAGCTCGAGCAGGGGGGAAAGATCGATGCCCTCGGCCAGCGGATCGATCGCGGCAGCTTCCTCCTCGTTGCCGATCTGGACCAGGCACAGCAGCGGGTAATAAGTGTTCTCGCGCATGAATTCGGTATCGACCGCGATGAACTCCGATTTCGCCAGCCGCTGGCAAAGATCGGCCAAGGCCTCGGTACTCGTGATGAGTTCATGGATCTTCATAGCTTCGCTGCCAGTCCGGCACGCGGTGATTGTGCTTGATTCATTTTGCGCTCTTAGCGGCCCAGCAAGTCACCGAACAAGCGGCACCGGTCCAATGTCAACATCATGTAAGGCGTGCATCCACGCATGTGTGGGCGATTTCCCCGCAATACAACCCAATCGCGCAAGCCGGCCGTGCATGTGTGTGACTTGACAAACACCCGGCCCGCTTGTGTTAGGGCGCCGCGTTGCGCCTGAGGGCAGGCGCCTGTTTCCCGTCCTTTCCGGAAAGCCAATTCGCCATGCACGCCTATCGCACCCACACCTGTGCCGCCCTGCGCGCCGAGAACGTCGGCCAGACGGTCCGCCTTTCGGGCTGGGTGCATCGCAAGCGCGATCACGGCGGCGTGTTGTTCCTGGACCTGCGCGATCATTACGGGATCACGCAAGTGGTGTGCGATTCCGATTCCCCGGCGCTGGAAGTGCTCGACCATCTGCGGGTGGAAAGCGTGGTCACCATCGACGGCGAGGTGAAGGCGCGGTCCGCGGAGACGGCGAACCCCAACCTGCCGACGGGCGGGATCGAGGTCTATGCCCGGTCCGCCACGGTGCAGAGCCGGGCCGAGGAACTGCCGCTGCCGGTGGCGGGGGAGCAGGATTATCCTGAGGACATCCGCCTCAAGTACCGCTTCATCGACTTGCGGCGGGAGACGATGCACCGCAACATCATGCTGCGCAGCGAGGTGATCGCCAGCTTGCGCCGCCGGATGATCGACCAGGGCTTCAACGAGTTCCAGACGCCGATCCTGGGCGCGTCCAGCCCCGAAGGCGCGCGCGATTACCTGGTGCCGAGCCGCCTGCATCCGGGGCGCTTCTACGCGCTTCCGCAGGCGCCGCAGATGTTCAAGCAGCTGCTGATGGTCGCCGGGTTCGACCGTTATTTCCAGATCGCCCCGTGCTTCCGCGACGAGGACCTGCGCGCCGATCGCAGCCCGGAGTTCTACCAGCTCGATTTCGAGATGAGCTTCGTCACGCAGGATGACGTGTTCAACGCGATCGAGCCCGTGCTGGCGGGTGTGTTCGAGGAGTTTTCCGGCGGCAAGAGTGTGACGCCGGCCGGCCAGTTCCCGCGCATCCCCTACAAGGAAGCGATGCTGAACTACGGCACGGACAAGCCGGACCTTCGAAATCCGCTGCTTATCAGCGATGTCTCGCATCATTTCGAGCAATCGGGCTTCGGCCTGTTCGAGAAAATCGTCGGCGCGGGCGGCGTGGTGCGCGCGGTCCCCGCGCCCGCGACGCATGAGAAGAGCCGCAAGTTCTTCGACGACATGAACGATTGGGCGCGCAAGGAAGGCTTCGCCGGCCTCGGCTACGTCACCCGCAAGCAGGGCGAGTTCGGCGGCCCAATCGCCAAGAACCATGGGCCGGACAACATGGCCAGGCTCTATGCCGAGCTGGGCCTGGGCGAGAACGACGGCCTGTTCTTCGCGGCGGGCAAGGAAAAGGAAGCGGCCCGGCTCGCCGGTGCCGCGCGCACCCGCGTGGGCGAGGAACTGGGTCTGATCGAGCCGGACTGCTTCAAATTCTGCTGGATCGTCGATTTCCCGATGTTCGAATACGACGAGGATCAGAAGAAGATCGACTTCAGCCACAATCCCTTCTCGATGCCGCAGGGCGAGATGGAAGCACTGGAGACGCAGGACCCGCTCGAAGTGCGCGCCTGGCAGTACGATATCGTCTGCAACGGCTACGAGCTGTCGAGCGGGGCGATCCGGAACCACCGGCCGGAGATCATGTACAAGGCGTTCGAGATCGCCGGCTATTCGAAGGCCGATGTGGACGAGAACTTCTCCGGCATGATCGAGGCGTTCAAGCTCGGCGCCCCGCCGCACGGTGGCTCCGCGCCGGGGATCGACCGCATCGTCATGCTGCTGGCTGACGAGCCCAACATCCGCGAGGTCATCGCCTTTCCGCTGAACCAGCGGGCGCAGGACCTGATGATGGGCGCACCGAGCGAGGTGAGCGCCCGGCAGTTGCGCGACGTCCACATCCGCGTCGCCGCGCCCAAGGCGGATTGACGCCGGCGGCTTTCGGTCCGAAGCTCGTCCGCTAACAGGGGTAGAGCGTTGGCATGCTGTTGAGGTTGCTGGCCGCCGTTGTTCTCCTGGCGTCGCCCGCGGCGGCCAACGTGCGGGCGACCCAGGCCGCCCTGCCGCTGGAAGGCGGCCCCGATCCCTACGCCATTCCAGTCGCGAGAACGGTGGCGTCGATCATCGAATATTCGCGCTGGCCCCAGGATCACCCGTCGATACGGCTGTGCATGGCCGGCCCGGCCGAACATGCCGAGCGCATTGCCGAGCGGCCGCTGACTCGCTCGCGCGCCTTCATGCCGCTGGCGATCGATACCCCCGCCGAAAGCCTTGGCCAGTGCGACGTGCTCTATATCGGGCGCATGGGCCTGGACGATCAGCGCCGGTTCACCGACGCGGCGCGGGACAAGCCGGTCCTGACGATCGCCGAGAACGATCCGGCATGCCGCAGCCAGGCCATGGTGTGCCTGCTGTTTGAGGCGAATGGCGTTTCCTTCCGGATCAACATCGACGCGATCTCGCGATCGCACGTACGCATCGATCCGCGTGTATTGCGGCTGAGCGTCCAGGGAGGCGCGCCGTGATCCGCTGGCCCCGCCGCGCGGCCGAGGAAGGCGGCCTGCCCACCTTGCGCACGATCCTGGCGCGGGGGCATTTCCGGCTGGTCGTCCTCGCTGTCCTGCTCGCCGCGGTGAGCCTCACCGTGGGCGGGGCCATGCTTCTGCGCAGCTATGCGCAGCTGAACCTGCAACTGGCCGCCAAGACGCTGAGCTATGCGGTGGAGCCGGCGGTCTACTTCGGAGACACCGAGGCGGTGCATGAGGCGATCCGTTCGGTGGACGCGCGCGAAACCATCCAGCGGATCGAGGTGTCGGGGAAGGCGGACGGCCTGCTGGTCGCCTGGGAACCGGAAGCCGGCCGGCAGGACAACGCCTTCGAGATGTGGGTCAGCCGGCTCGTCTGGCCGAGCGCGGTCGAAATGCCGATCCACGGCCAGTCGGGAGACGTGATCGGCAAGATCAAGGTTTTCGGCAGCGCGCACGGGTTGCTGTCCTATTCCATGATGGGGGTGGTGGTCGGCCTTTGCTGCCTGGGCCTCACCGTCCTGGCGACGCGCATGCTGGCGAGGAAGCTGGAGGAGGAAGTGGTGCAGCCGCTGGTCCACGTGGCCGAAGTGGCCGCGGCCGTGCGGAACGAGCGCGAATTCGGCCGTCGCATCGCCCCGTCGAGCATTGCCGAAGTGGATAGGTTCTCCAGCGATTTCAATGGCCTCCTCGCGGAACTTGAGGGGTGGCACAAGAGCTTCGTTTCGGAGAACCAGGCGCTGGCGCACATGGCGGACCACGATACCTTGACGGGTCTGGGCAACCGGGCGCTGTTCGAGCGCGAGCTGGGCCGGGCGATCGAGCGTGCGGATGCGACGAAGCAGGCCTTCGCGCTGCTTTATATCGATATCGACCACTTCAAGCTGATCAACGACACGTGCGGCCACGCGGGCGGTGACAGGGTGCTGAAAGAAGTGGCGTCGCGCCTTCTCGCCGCCTTGCGGGCGCGCGATCAGGCGTTCCGCCTGGGGGGTGACGAATTCGCGGTGCTGGTCGATGCCTGGGGCTCCGAAGCCAGCCCCGACCATATCCGGGGCCGGCTGCTGGATGCGATGGCGGAGCCTGTGGCCTTGGACGAGGATGAGGAGATCCGCATACTGGTGAGCGTTGGAATCGCCAGCTATCCTCGGGACGCGCGGGATGCGCAGGCGCTGGTGAGGTGTGCCGACCAGCACATGTACACGTCCAAGAGGAGGCGAAACCTGCGTGTCATTTAAGGGGATGAGACCACACCGCGCCCTTATCGCGATAGCCTTGCTGATACTCGGTGCCTGCGCCACGGTTCAGAACGCGTCCGGCTTCAGCCGCGAACAGATCGCCGCCCTGAGGGACGCGGGCTTCGAGCATGTGGGAGACAATTACGAGCTGGGCCTGGAGGACAGGATTCTGTTCGAATTCGACCGTGCCGATCTGCGCCCGGAAACCGCCCGGTCGCTGGCGCGGCTGGCCGGCGTCCTGCTTTCTGTGGGTATCGACGGCGCGATGATCGAAGGCCATGCCGATTCCACGGGTGACGACGCGCATAACCAGCAGCTGTCGCAGTGGCGCGCCGAAGCGGTGAAAATCGCGCTGGCCCGCGAGGGGATGCCGGCGGACAACATCCGCACCTGGGGGGCGGGGGAAAGCCATCCGATCGCCAGCAACGACACCGAGGAAGGCCGCCGCCAGAACCGCCGCGTGGTCATCGTGGTGACCCCTGGTGACGCATCGGGGCGCGATTGAGCACGAATTTCCACCAATGTGAGGGTTCGCATTGCCGAGACTTGCCAGCCTTCGCGCCGTTGACTAGGGCGGAATCCAGACCGGCAACCCAATTTCTTGGAAGGGCAACACATGAGCGACACCGCCGATCGCGTGAAGAAGATTGTGGTCGAACATCTCGGCGTCGAAGAGGACAAGGTTTCCCCTGACGCGAGCTTCATCGATGATCTCGGTGCGGACAGCCTTGATATCGTTGAACTGGTGATGGCCTTCGAGGAAGAGTTCGGGGTGGAAATCCCGGACGACGCCGCCGAGAAGATCAACACCGTCGGCGACGCCAACAAGTATATCGAAGAGCACAAGGGCTAAGCCCACCCAACTTTACCCGTTCGCCGGTCCTGAGCTTGTCGAAAGGCGCGGGCGTTCTGCGGACGGGCTCGAACAGGCTCAGCCCGAAATCGGGTTGGGCCTGTTTCAATTTGGAGAGATATTATGCGCCGTGTGGTCGTAACCGGACTGGGCCTCGTCACCCCGCTGGGCGGCGATGTCGAGACAAGCTGGGCGAACATCCTCGCCGCGAAAAGCGGGGCAGGGCCGATCACCAAGTTCGACGCTTCCGACCAGAAGTGCCGCATCGCCTGTGAGGTGAAGCCGAAGGATCACGAATACGGCTTCGATCCCGACGAGCGCGTCGATCACAAGATCCAGCGCCAGGTCGATCCGTTCATCGTCTTCGGCCTCGATGCGGCCGGCCAGGCGATCGAGGACGCCGGCCTCACCGACATGGACGAGCAGACGCGCCTGCGCGCCGGCTGTTCGATCGGCTCGGGCATCGGCGGCCTGCCGGGGATCGAGAAGGAATCGATCGTCCTGTACGAAAAGGGGCCGGGCAGGGTCAGCCCGCACTTCGTCCACGGGCGGCTGATCAATCTCATCAGCGGCCAGGTGTCGATCAAGTACGGCCTCATGGGGCCGAACCATGCGGTGGTCACCGCCTGTTCCACCGGCGCGCATTCGATCGGCGACGCCGCGCGGATGATCAAGGATGGCGATGCCGACATCATGCTGGCCGGCGGCTCCGAATCCACCATCTGCCCGATCGGCATCGCCGGTTTCGCCCAGGCGCGTGCGCTCTCCACCCATTTCAATGATGAGCCGACTCGCGCCAGCCGCCCTTACGACAAGGATCGCGACGGGTTCGTGATGGGCGAAGGCGCCGGCGTGGTGGTGCTGGAGGAATACGAGCACGCCAAGGCGCGCGGCGCGAAGATCTACGCCGAAGTCTCGGGCTATGGCCTGTCGGGCGATGCCTATCACGTCACCGCGCCGCATCCAGAAGGATCGGGCGCCTACCGCTCGATGGAAATGGCGCTGCGCAAGGCGGGCCTGGAGCCGGCGGATATCGATTATATCAACGCGCACGGCACCTCGACGCCGCTCGGCGACGAACTGGAACTGGGCGCGGTGCGCCGGCTGTTCGGCAGCGCCATTTCCACCGTGTCGATGAGCAGCACTAAGTCCGCCATCGGCCACCTCCTGGGCGGCGCGGGCGCGGTGGAATCGATTTTCTGCATCCTGGCGCTGCGCGACCAGATCGTTCCGCCCACGCTCAACCTCGATAATCCGTCGGAAGGCTGCGAAGGGGTCGATCTGGTGCCCTACAAGGCGAAGGAGCGCCAGGTGCGCGCCGTGCTGAACAACAGCTTCGGCTTCGGCGGCACCAATGCCAGCCTGGTGATGAAGCAAGTCGTCTGAGGCCCGGACCCATGCGTCGCGGTTACCTTGTCGCTGCCGCGCTGGGCGCTGTTCTGCTGGTGATGGCGTTCGCTTCCACCTGGGGCTGGTGGGGCGCCAGCCGGATTGAAAAGGATGCGACTTTCGTCGTCCCGGCCGGCTCGTCGCTCACCGGCGTTGCCGCGAAGCTGGAGAAGGAAGGCCTGATCGGATCGTCCGAAAGCTTCCTGCTCTGGTCCAAGCTGCTTGGCGGCCGCGATCCGATCAAGGCGGGCGAATTCCTGCTGCCGGCCGGCACCCCCCCATCGGGCATCCTCGATATCCTGCAGCACGGTGAGGTGATCCGCCGCTTCGTCACCATTCCCGAAGGCATGCCGTCGATCATGGTGTGGGAACGGCTGATGGCCGAGCCGCTGCTGACCGGCACCGTGCCCGTGCCGGAAGAAGGCTCGGTGCTGCCCGAAAGTTATGATTTCGAGCGGGGAGAGAGCCGGGCAGCAGTGCTCGCGCGCATGCAGAAGGCGATGAGCGATACCCTGGCCGAGCTATGGGCCAAGCGCGCCCCCGGCATCGCGGTGAAAACGCCGCGGGAAGCGATCATCCTGGCCTCGATCGTGGAGAAGGAGACCAGCGTTCCCGCGGAACACGGCATGGTCGCCGGGCTCTATTCCAACCGTGTCAGGCAGGGGATGCCCTTGCAGGCCGATCCCACGATCATTTACCCGATCACCAAGGGCAAGCCGCTCGGCCGCCGCATCCGCCAGTCGGAGATTCGCGCGGTGAACGGCTACAACACCTACACACGCGTGGGCCTGCCGGAAGGGCCGATCACCAATCCCGGGCGCGCGTCGATCGAGGCAGTGCTGAATCCGGCCACGACGAACGCGCTTTACATGGTGGCGAACGGCGAGGGCGGGCATGTTTTCGCCGATACCCTGGCGGAGCATAACCGGAACGTCGCCCGCTGGTTCGCCATCCGCCGCGCCCGTGGAGAAATGTGACGGGAATGGCGGTTGACCCCGCGTCGGGCCGGCCCTAAATGCGCCGCCTGCCACGGCTGCAAGCCGCCGCGGTTGCCCTTGGGGCGGAGTAGCTCAGCCGGTTAGAGCAGCGGAATCATAATCCGCGTGTCGGGGGTTCGAGTCCCTCCTCCGCTACCAGGCAAGCGATTTATCGTGTTGTTTTCACACGATAATCGCTTTGTCGGCGAAGCTCACACCACACCTATTCCCACATTTTGGATAGGGCCGGATGGCATGATTCGGGCCGCACGTTCGGCCGTCGCTTCCGGCTATTATACCCGACCTTAAAGAATGTGCGCCATAGAGGCGGAAACGGTGCGTTCTGCCAACGACGCATTGATTGCCGCGTATAGCGAGGATAGGTCGTGCGAATTGTTTTGAGCCGCAAGGGATTTGATACAGGGTCCGGCGGCACGGCCTCTCCAATTATTGGGGCCTATATACATAACTAGCCGCCGGACCTCACTTCCCCGGCGGTTTAAGGAACATCGTGAACTGGACCGGCTTCTTGCCGTAATGTTGTGCGACGCGCTGACGAAGTTCATGAATATCATCGCATGTCTTAGCCATGCCGATGATCTCGTAGCAGCGTGAGACAAGCTGCCTGACTCCGACGTTCTCCGTGAGTTGACGGTGCCAATGCACCCCACCCTTAGGCTTGTTCGCTTTCAGATACTCAGCCACGTCCGGGTCGAGAGTATCGTAGATCATTTCGATAACCAGCTTCCCCCACCACTTGGGGCGAGAGTGCAAGGCTCCCTTCCATTTCGTCAATCGACCGAACTCCTGCCAAAGCTCATCCGGGAAGGTTTTTTCCCAATCCCTTAGTTCGTCGGCAATAAAGGCACGCAGTTTGACCTGCAGGGCGTCTTCCGCGCGCTCGTACTGGTAGCCGGTTGCTTCATCGACCAGCGCATCAAGACCCGTCCGGGTAAGGCCTGCCGTCAATACCGCGCAGCGGATCGCAATTTCGCGCTGCCGCTCGGTAAGGGACGCCCCTTCGTAGAGCGCCTGCACGTAGCCACGGCAGATCAACTCGAAGTGCTCCGTGGTAATGCCAAGCCCCGGCCACTGCGTTCCGGGGATGGAAAACCTGACCACTTCCTGCAGGATTTTATCTATATTTATGTATGGGTTAAGGGCCTTCTGTCCCACATAATCCTGCAGGCTCCCGCGTTCCACATTTGCGATCGCTTTGGTTGTGGAGCCTGACGACAAGACGCGTGTTCCATCCTCAAGGACGTAGCAGTCTATTTCGTTGCCGCCCAAGTCCAGAACGCCGCGCCAGGTCGCAACCGGGAGGCTTTCGTCCGCTACCTCTCGATTACCCTTACCGGGGCCTTCCGGCGCACTGCCCGTCCCTGCAGCAACTATAGCCTTAGTTACATCATCAAATGCCGCGTCTATCGGCTCAATCATCTTTTTATCGTCAGGCATGAATCAGACCTTTGTAGGTGAGGCGCTTACCGACCATCCGGCTAATGGTCATGTCGATGAACGGCATGGTGCCGGTGCGTGCCGTGTTGTGACGGAACGAGTATTCGTTGACATAGCGGTGCAGGTGCTTCGCACTCATATAGTGGTAAATGCCGATGTAGCCGCGCTTCAGCAGTGACCAGAAACTCTCGATGCCATTTGTATGGGCCATGTCGCGGACGTATTCGCCAACCGAGTGATTGATGCGAACATGATTGAAACCAGCAGCGGCGAGGCCGACGTAGCCGCCGTGGGTGTCGGTCACGACAGTAGCGCCGGGGTTCGCGTAGGCTCGAACAAAAGCGCCCAGCGTACTGGCCTTGGTGTCCTGCACCACGACGGCGCGGACTTCGCCAGTTTCGGAGCGGATGCCTGCTACGGCAGTCTTGCCAACCGAGCCACGACCAGCGCGAAGCTTCCTATCCGCGTGCTTGTTCTTCTCTCGCCCGCCGACATAGGTTTCATCGACTTGAACGTAATCGCCCATGCCTCCGCCTTGGCCAGACAGCCACGTTTCACGGATGCGCTGGGCAAGGAACCATGCCGACTTTTGGGTGATGCCAAGTTCGCGTGCCATCTGCGTGGATGGGATGCCCTTCCGCGCCGTGGTCATCATGTAGATCGCCATCAGCCACTTGTGCAGTGGTAGGCGTGATTCAGCCAGAACGGTGCCAGTGCGAACGCTGAAGTGCTGGCGGCAATCCCTGCAGCGATAAGGCATCGGCTTGAGGTTCTTGATTCCCGCAACCGACAAGCTCCCGCAGTGCGGACAAGCCACTTCACCGCCCCAGCGGTTGTTCTCGAAGTACTGGCGAGCAGCTTCCTCGTCCGGAAAGCGCTGGAAGAACTGATAGAGGCTGACAGATTCGGGCTTGTCGGTCATGCCGACTTTCTAGCCGTAAAATCCTGCAGGTGTCAATGAATTTTGGCTAGTTATGTATATAGGCCCCCAATTATTGAGGGGCGTCCGATAAGCCTTCCCATTCCCACGCGCCGACGTTCGATCACAACATACGATCATCTTGGGTTAGGCGAGATTGTCGAACGGGTTACGCGCGGCAAAATCGCTCGGGACCATCTTTGCCATGAAGACCCTATGTTCACGCGCGGCCAATGCTTGTTTGGTCAATGTGGCGCGGCGCAATCTCACCTTCGTAATATGGGGGTTGGGGCTGGCGATGTATTCCTGTTTTTCGGATTGTTTGCCGATGAGCAGTCGGGCGAACGCCACCACCGGATATTTGGCTATCTTCGGGTTGATGACGTGATTTCGCCGTCGACCGGCGAGCTTGGCGAATTGGATCGGCCGCACCCGCATACGCTCGGGGAGTGGAACGAAAACAACACCATCTATCGGGGTGCTGGCGAGGTCGCGCGCAAAGACCATGAAACCTTGCGCCTGACTCAACCGGGTGGCCCTCTGCGGCATTGGGCCGTGCCGGATTGGCTTAGGGCGGCTGGATTGTCGTTCCACGGCAAGCCCGAGCGTTGGTTGGCCGATAACCGGCTTGAGGTGGTCGCGCGTGGACAAGAGTTCGTTGCCGACATTGGCGATGACGCTGCCGCCCGCGACTGGCTGGACCAAACCTTAGAGACAATCCGGTTATGACGCGGATTCTGCGCTACATCTTGCAGCACGATACCAGCATGGCTCCGTGCATCGACCGTGGGCTAGTGTCGCTGGCAACGTGCAAGCCCAAAATCCGGGCGAGTGCGAAACCCGGTGAATGGGTTGTCGGATTTCGTCCGAGTCCGGCCCCGCGCGGGATTGTTGTATGGGCGGGGCGGGTTGCTCATAATGTGGCGGTTGGCGACTATGAGCGCCAGCATCGCGGGCGTTCTGACGCGGTGTATCGTGCAAAGCGGGGCGGCGGGTTCAAGCGTCTGCGGCCGGACTACCATCCCGAAGACGATGAGTTTCGGAAAGACACGTCCGCGCCGGTGCTGATCTTCGATCCAGACGCAACATGGTATTTCGGGGTGGAGCCGCACATGCTTCCCGGAAAGCTGATTCACCTTGCGGCTGGAGGGCGAGGCCATCGGGTCAATGGTGTGAATGAGGGAGACGCCGCCGAGCTTCAATTGTGGCTATCCAGTATCGCGGCACCCGGTACATGCCCGCCCGCACAATCCCGCCCCTAAGCGCCTGCGCTGCTCATAGAGCGTGTTGCGCGGGGTTAGGAGGTCACGGCTTTGCGTAACTGGCCTAGCACTGACGCCAGCTTCTGCCCGTCGCGCTTTAGCGCAACCAGCATTGCTTGCGCCTCGCCCTGATCTAGAGTCGATCTGATTGAGGTTTACGCATAGCCTGCGTTTTGGATGTAGTTGGTACATTCGAGAGGAGAGAAGTGATCGAGCAGGGAGCCGATGCGGCGCCATGTGGCTTCGACGGTGCGCTCGTTGGCCTTATGCAGCAGGCGTTTGAGTTTGGAGAAGACCTGTTCGATCGGATTGATGTCGGGTGAGTAGGGCGGCAGGAAGAAGAGCTTGATGCCGGCCGCCCTGAGGAGCTTTCGCACCCGGCTGCCCTTGTGGCTGCCGAGGTTGTCGATGACGACGATGCTGCCCGGCTCCAGTTCGGGGATGAGGAACTGCTCGACCCAGGTCGCGAAGGTCTCGCCGTTGATCGGTCCGTCGATCACGCAAGGCGCGACGATGCCGTCGTGCCTGAGGCCAGCGATGAAGGTGAGCGTCTTCCAGTGTCCGTGCGGGACCTTGGCGATCAGCGGCCGGCCCCGGTTGCCCCAGCCATGCGTGCGGGTCATGTTGGTCTTCGCCCAAGTCTCGTCGATGAAGACCATGCGCCGCACCGTCGCAGGGTCTATCCGGCGCTGGAGCCAGAGCCAGCGGGCACGGCGGCGGACGACGTCCGGGCGATCCTGCTCCTTGGCGAAGAGCGTCTTTTTTTGAACGACTTGCCGCAGCGCTTGAGGAACCGCCACAGCGTGTCACGGCAGACCGTGATCCCACGCTCTTCGCGCAGCGCCGCCACCAGGTCGGCCAGCGTCGGATCGCACTCGCGCTCGAGACGCGCCAGCAACCACTCCCGCTCGCCGGCCAGAACCACCGGCCTGCGGCCGCCCATCGCCTTCGCCGACAGCTTCCCGGTCGCCCGCCATCGCTGCGCCCACTTCACCCCGGTGCTTGCGCTCACCTCAAGCTGGCGGGCCGCAGATCGCGCCGACATCCCGCGATCCAACGCCCGGCAAAACCGCTCTCGCAAATCCTCAGAATAGGCTCGTGCCATCGCTGCTGGCCTCCTGCCCAGCCAGCAGCTTGAATCATAAAATCAACCTCGTGGGAATCCCTCTCGAGATTCAATTTCAATCAGATCGACTCTAGAGCCAATGCGTTTCGCTCCGCCTGACGCGAGCGGATTGACAATTGACGCAGAACGAGAACCCATTGACCGCCACAGTCAACTGGGACCTCCGCTACCAACAACAATCTTGAAATCGCCGGACACTTCCGACCAGCGGCCGCGCTATTTCCGAAGCTGGCCGTCCAGTACCTTGGCGAGTTCGCGGGCGAGCCGGAGATCGTTGTCGTCGGTGAAATGGCTGTCGGGAAGATAGCCCCTCGGGTCCATCGGATCGACGTAATCGTGCGTGGCGATGTAGGGGATGTCGTCCCGGGCGAGCGTGTCGGCCAGGGCGCGGTATAGCTGGTCGCCATAGCCGAAACTGTCGACGACGTAGATCACCGGCACCAGACCCCTCGCCCGCGCCTGCCTGGCGAAATCCGCGACGATCGCATTCGCCACCCGCACCGGTTCGCTCTGCGGATCGTAGCCCTGGGCGGTCAGGACCTTGGTCCGCCAGGTGCGATCGCGCTGCTGCGACCACGCTCTTCTCAGCAGCCGGACCACGGTGGAATTGTCGAGCCAGGTTCCGCGGACCAGGAGCGGATCGAAGAACGGGTCGGTGCGGGAGAATTGGGCGAGGGCCGCTTTCCACAAGGCCGGATCGTACAAGGCGCGGGTATAGCCTTCGAAGCTCTCGTAAGGTGGAGGAATCCGCTTCAATTCCTGCCCGGCGACAATGAACCTGTCCGCAGTGTAGGGCATGGCGAAGCTGGTGTTCCAGTCCATCGGGGTCGGCGAAACGATCATCGGCAAGGTCGACGACATGATGGCGAGGACCACGGCGCGGCCATGGCCGCTGTCCTTGTCGCGCAGGAACGCGCCATAGGACCAGTTCGTGCTCGCCCCCGGCGCGCCGACGGAGCGGACCCGATAGTTGGGTGAGACCTTGTGCAGCGCGTCCGCCAGCCGGACCGCATGCGACATGCCGTAGATCGTCACCTCGGTGCTGCCGGGTTTCGCCGGCCGTTCGACCGCTTCGAGCGGCTCGTACCAGCCGGACAGCGTGATCGGTGCGGTTTCTGCCGGGTCCGGGCGCGTGCCTCGCCGCAGGCGCCCCTCCATCGATCGGCCGTAATCGAAATAGAGCTGCAGCGCGCCGGGATTGAGGTCCTTGGGATCGCGGGGATAGGGGAGGGCGATATTCACGGCGATGTCGAGCACCACGAGCCAGAGCAACGCCCAGGCGAGCGTGACGAAGCTGCGGCGGCGCATGGCCGGCTCCTCAGAACTGGAAATAGATGAATTGAGCGGGTTCATTGCTCATTCCCATCAGGGTGAGAAACAGCATCAGCGCGATTGCCAGGCCGACCAGGGCCGGGGGAAGGCGGCGATAAAAGCGAGGATCGCCACCAAGGCGATATTGGGTGATTTCCAACACGATCAAAAGCAGAACGCCTGCCGCTGCCGAGATCGCGGGAAGACCGGCTTCGAAGACAAGGCCCCCGCGGCCTGTCAGCAGCGTGGTGGTATAAGTGGCGATCTGATCGAACGATCGTGCCCGGAAGAGAAGCCAGCCATATAAGGTGACGATCCCGAACCCGGCTATCTTGAGCACCACTTTCGCCAGTCCGTCGCGTGCCGGCCCGACACGAGAGACGAGCACGCGATGGGCACTGAGCGCGGTGCCGTGATAGAAGCCCCACAGGACATAGTTCCAGGCGGCGCCATGCCACAGGCCGCCCAGGACCATCGTCAGCATGAGGTTGCGGCAGGTGAAGGCCAGGCTGCCGCGATTGCCGCCAAGCGGCTTGTAGAGATAATCGCTGAGCCAGGTGGACAGGCTGATATGCCAGCGCTGCCAGAATTCGCGTGGCGACCGGGCGAAGTACGGCTGGTTGAAATTATACCTGAGTTCGACGCCGAACAGCTTGGCCACGCCGCGCGCGATGTCCGAATAGCCGGAGAAGTCGCAATAGATCTGGATGGCAAAAGCTGCCGTGCCGACGACAATGGTCATCCAGCTGGGGTCCGGAATCGCGTAAGCCTGATCCACTGTCGAGGCCATGCCGTCGGCGATCGCGATTTTCTTGAACATGCCGAGGACGATCAGGAACAGGCCGCGGCGGATCTGGTCGGCGGTGATCGTGCGGGGGGAAGCCATCTGCGGCAGCAGGTGTTTCGCCCGCTCGATCGGCCCCGCCACCAGCGGCGGGAAGAACGATACGAACAAGGCAAAGTCGAAGAACCGCGCGGTCGGCTTGAATTCGCGCCGGTAGATATCGATGGCGTAGCTCATCGACTGAAATGTGTAGAACGAGATGCCGACGGGCAGCACGATGTTGAGGTGCAGCCTCTCCGTCTGGACTCCAAGCTCTCCTAGAGCCTCGGTCAAGCTATCGACGAAGAAGTTGAAATATTTGAAGAACCCCAGGACAAGAAGCTGCATGAGGATGCTAAGGGTCACGCAGGCCTTGCGTCGCCGCTCTTTTTCCAGCCGGGACAGAATGTGATAGGCCAAGGCCGCGACTGTCAGGAAAGCCGGTATGCCGACGAGGACATAGGGCATGAATTCGGAAATCAGCGGCGCCCGGGGCGCGCCGCCTCCGATCCGGTGAAACACCTCCGATGCGTCGAAGCCCACCAGAAACAAGGCGGCCCCCGACAGGAAGATGGCCGGTATGAGCTTTTCCGCGAGGCGAAGGCGGCCTCTATAGAGAACCAGCCCGGTCCAGAAATCGATCGAAGTCGAAAACGACATCAGGAACAGGAAGCGCCAGTCCCACCATCCGTAAAAAATATAGCTGGCCAGAAGGAGCAGCCAGTTCTGGCCCCGGAAAGGAAGAACGCGGTAGAGCGGATAAACGATGGCCAGGAAGATCAGGAACGTGATCGAGTTGAACAGCATGGCCTGTCGCTATCTCTCGTGAAGAACGCATTTCGCCATGCCTACGCCTCCCCGCCCCGGCACATCGCTGTCCCCGGCCTATGGTAGCGAAGCAAAGCCCCGAAGCGCTTTCGCACGCAAATTCGCTATTTCGTCAAGGAGGTGCGTTTCCGTGTCCCAAATTGGTTTGGTCCGGCGGAGGGGAAATATCGCTGATATTCCAAAGAGACGGGGCCCACGCGACATTTTTAAGCAGCGCTAGGGTTTGACCTGCCTTTCGCCCTGGGTGAACGCCGAGTGCGCGGGCGGGGCAGTCACCAGTCGGCGCCCGCCCCACAATAAAGACCGGTCGGCTGTTGGCGGTCAGCTTGTCTTGGAGATCGCGGAAACCAGTGACCGCGGGCTTGGATTGGTCCAGCCATACGTCGGCTGGGACGCGCCGATCAGCTGCTTTCCGTTGCCCAGATCACCGCCCGAGCAACTCAATCCCTTCTCGATGCAGTTATTGAGCCACATCGACTTCACGGTGCCGACCCAGGCTTCCATGTAATCGGCGTGCAGCGTCTCGCCCGGCTTGGCGCCCGGCAGCATATCGTCGCTGGACAAGCGGACCCGTGAAGTCCCGTTCGGCCCGATCATGTCGGCCGTGACCGTCCACATTGCCTTGTTTTCTTCTTGCGGGATCAAATAGGGATGGCTGGCGGGGCATTTGTAATAACCCCAGTTTCCATAGCTGCCGTAAGCCATGTGGCTGCGATGATCGGGCGTATCGAGATATTTACCATCCCAGCAGTTGGGGGCGAGGGTATTGGCGATCAAATCATCCCCCACCTTACAGCCGCTCGCGAAGACATCATCGATATTGGTGTAATGCTGGCCGGTGCCGCCCGTGCAATGCCACGACGCGCCTTCGACCTTGGCGGTGGGCCGGGTCGGGTCCCATCCGAAGATGAAACGGATCTTGTTGGGTAGGCCAACGCATTTGCCTATGAAAGTCGAGCTCTTGGGGTCGCAGAACGGCGATGCGCTCGTTTTCCGCTTGTAATAGACCGACACCAGATCTGGCCGAATGGCTTCACCCTTGTCGTTGACCAGGGCCGGCATCCAGTAGCTGGAACGGTTGGCCGACCAACTCGTGTCATTGCAATTCGTGTCGCTGCTGGCTGCCAGGGATTCCGAGGTGATGCTGGCGTCGAACTTGGCGTTCCCCCAGGCATGATGGAGGTGGCTCTTGCCGGGCTGGGCGGGGTAAAGCAGGGGATCGTCATAGGCGAGATCGCCATTACCGCTGCAGGTAAAGCGAAAGGCGCCCTCGTAGGTGTCGTAAGGGCTGGGGATCGCTCCGGTGCCCCACGCAGGGACCAGGCCATTCTCCACGTCGAATCCCGCTTGAAGAGGCGCCGCCCCTTCCAGGCTTGCCGCGCGGACATAGTCGCCGGCCTCCGGCTCGACTACGACCGCTGTGGGCGACGGGGTGGGCGTATCAGCCACTGCGCCGGGTGGACTGCCGACGCCTGCGGAATTAGGGGGCGAAACCGCGGATTCGCCACCACAGCCGGTCATTGCAACTAGAATGGTTGCAGCAACGAAGGCCGACTTGTAATTTCGCACAGTTAATCCCCAGACAATCAATGCGCTGAAAGGCATGTATTGATATTTGTATAAGAAACTTATTCTTAAGCTGGTTAACCTGAAAGTAACCATGACAGTTTCTTGTTTTCTCATTCCCCCGTGATGAAAGGATGTGAGCTGGACAATAACGAAGCGATGTGGCGTGTATTTCCTCTGTCGAATGGATTTCGAATTTTATAAATAAAAGTTCACAGGCGTGTCGTAACTATTTGAGTGAATTGGGATTCAAGTGCCGCGCGTTGGTCACGCAGATCCATCATTTTCTGCTCTATCTGCTTTGATTCGGGGGCTGTTGCGGCGGCTGCGCCAAGTTGGCCGTAAAGGGCGTCACGTTTACGGACGAGTTCCTCGATCTGATCCGTGAGGAGCATCTGTCGTTCGCGCAGCCGGTCGACTTGCGAGGTCGGCCCGGCTTGCGCGGCCAGCCGGGTTTTCGCCAGCTCCGCCTCGAACCTCAGGGTTTGCGCGACGGCTTCGCCGACCGTGCGTGCCGTTTGCCGCGACAGGCCGATCGGATTGCCGCAATAGTTCTTTGAACCCGGCCAATGCACAAGCGCGTAAGTCGTAAAGGCGCGCCGCTGGCCGTCGGGAAGCTGGCGAGCGATCTTCCCGACAACGCGCGCGTCGTTCAGATCCAGGCCAGCCAGAGGCATGTCGGCAGCCGGTGCGCTGCACGCGGCAACCCATATCATAGCCGACGCCGCCACGATCGCGCGGATCATTCACCCACCTCCATGCGCCGCGAGCCCTAGGACCGGTTAGTTAATATCCGCTAAACGGGGGCGCCGTCCCGACCGGGTTGCGACGCACGGCCCGCGCCCCGCGATGAGACGAAAGCGGGAGACCGCAGCACGGTGCCGGCGCGGTGCGAGAGGCCGGCCAGGGGCGCTGGCTTGGGTTGGCGATAGGGATACGGCTCCGCCAGGGAGAACCCTGCATTCTCTCATTTTTTGACGCGGTGTTGTCCGCGAACGAACCTTTTTCTCCCCGGTTCACTCTGTGCTATCTGACGGGCGTCGCGCCGCAGAGCCAGGCCGGCAAAGAACGGGGCTATGCGCGCTTTCCGGGCCGCTGGATTATTGAAAGTTAACCCGCTCGGCTGTTGCGAAATGGGACGCCGCCGAGCCGCCTAAGGACTTGATAACCGTATCTGTGGCAAGAAGGGTGGGCCGCTCGGCCAACCGCGTCTAAGGGGAGTTTGATCAAGATGGAACGGCTGGCTTGATCCGCATCGATGCAATTTCCGATGAATAGACCCTTCAAATTCGCACCCGTCTCCGGACAAGGGACGCCTTCGCGCCTGCCGATGCGGCGCGAAACGCTGCGCATCGCCTTGATCAGCCTGACGGTTTTCCTCGACTGCATCGCCATCATCGCCGCGTTCAAGCTGGTGGAGGAGATGCGGCAGTTCGACTGGCTTTCCCCCGGGGGGGTGTCGCTGCTGGTCATCGCGCTGCCGGCCTACGTCTATTTCGGGTCGATCGGTTCCAGCTTCTCCTCGACGAACATCAATCGGTTTTCCACGTCGTTCGCCGGTGCCATGCGGGCATTGCTGTGCGCGATGCTGGTGCTGATCGTCTGCGCGTTCTTCGCCAAGTTCAGTTTGAAGATCTCACGCTCGTCATTCAGCTATGCGATCGTCCTGTCCGCGCTGCTGCTGGCGGTCTCGCGCGCGAGCGTGGCCCTGTTCATACAATGGAAGTTCAAGAGCCGGCTTTCGGATCGCCTGCTGATCGCCGACCGTCGCCCGCTGGAACTCCCTTCGTCGCTCGACCTGCTGGATCTCAGCGAGGTGCGGCTTCGCCCGGATCTCTACAGTCCCGCCCAGATGGCGGAAATCTCCGAACGCATCGGGCGCTACGACGTGGTTTACCTCCAGTGCGCCGATGAGCTGGAGCGTGAGGGCTGGATCACCACCCTGAAGGCAAGCGGTGTCGCTTGCGAGATCGTCGTTCCAGCGAAATCGCTCCACGCCGCTGTCGGCCTGGGCAGGCTGGGCGATGCCGATACACTGGTCCTCTCGCGCGGGCCGCTCAGCCTGGGCAGCCGGGTCAGGAAGCGGCTGTTCGACCTGGTCGTCGGCGGGGCGATGCTCCTGTTCCTCGCCCCACTCATGCTCATCGTCGCGCTTCTCATCCGGCTGGAATCGCCGGGGCCGGCGATCTTCACCCAGATGCGTATCGGGCAGGCCAATCGGCCATTCCGCATCTACAAGTTCCGCTCCATGAGACAGGCCGAAGCGGACCCGGACGGCAACCGTTCCACGGCGCGGGATGACGATCGAGTGACGCGCGTCGGCGCGTTCATTCGCCGAACCAGCATCGACGAGATCCCGCAACTGTTCAACGTCATGCTGGGGAACATGTCGCTGGTCGGCCCGCGGCCGCACGCGGTGGGTTCCAAGGCGGGCGAGCATCTGTTCTGGGAAGTTTCCGAGCTGTACTGGATGCGTCACGCGCTCAAGCCCGGCCTGACGGGGCTGGCGCAGATCAACGGCTATCGCGGCGCCACGCATCGTCGTGACGACCTGGAGGCCCGGCTGCGGTATGATCTGCAATACCTGCAATCGTGGAGCCTGTGGGGTGACGTGATCATCCTCGCGGCCACGGTGAAGGTCGTGTCCCATGCCAATGCTTACTGATCATCTTGAATTGGCCACTGTAAGCATGAATGGGCAGCTCAGAAGGGGGGACGGGTAATGCGCTTCGTCGCCCTGGCGGTAATTCTGCTCATGCTGCCGCTATTCGTGGTTTGGCTCCAGTCGTCGTCCAAGAACCGGGACATGGCCCTGACGTTGTTCGGCCTGCTCGTATTCGTGACGGGAGACATTCAGGTCGATGCGGCGATTTACAGTTGGCCGTTCTGGCAAGGAACGTCGCGCGGGTTGCTCATCTCGCCGGCTGACATGCTGGCAATCGCCCTGCTCATCACGCGCAAGCCGGGCGGCAAGACGTTACCCTTTCTATGGCTGATGGCCTGCTACCTGGCCGTCTTGCTGCTGTCGCTTGGCTTTTCGCGCGTTCCCATGGCCTCGATATTCTCGATATGGGATTTCGGGCGCGTTTTCCTGGCCTTCCTCGCAGTCGGCGTCGAACTGGCGAGGCCCACGGCCTATGCCGCGCTGCTGCGTGGACTGTCGGTCGGCCTCATGATCCAGGCGGGCTTCGTGATCAACGAGAAGCTTCATGGGGTCGTGCAGGCAAGGGGGACGATGGTGCATCAGAATCTGCTTGGCATGGTGACCGAGATCACTTTCCTGAATCTGCTTGCCGCCGTGCTGGAAGGAAATCGGAGCCGGCTGATCAAGCTTGGCCTCCTTTCGGGACTTATCATTGCCGCAGGCGGCGGGTCGCGGGCCACGCTGGGTTTGATCGGCGGTGCATCGGTCTTGCTGATCGTCGTCTCGCTGCTTCGGAAGAGCACGCCGCGCAAGACCGCCATGGCGGCTGCCAGCGTCGGCCTCCTGCTGGCCGCGATCCCTTTTGCCATAGGAACGCTTGAGGATCGTTTCGGCGGGCTGGAGGTGACCACGGAAGAGACTCAGCGCACCGCCATGGAAAAGGCGGCGCACGCGATGAGCGGCGACCATCCGTTCGGCGTCGGTGCCAATCTCTACGTCTCCGTCGCGAACACCGATGGGTATTCACAGCGCGCCGGTGTTTCATGGTGGGGGATGAACCTCGCGGTTCCGGTCCATAATTCCTATCTGCTGGCGCGGGCGGAGCTTGGATACCAGGGCCAGGCCATGCTTATGCTTCTTCTTCTGGTCCCGCTGGCTGCAGGGCTGCGGCATGCTTTTCGCCGACGCCGTTTATCCCGGGATGGCTGGGTGCTGGGGTCAGTTGCCGCCATGGGGGCGATTGCTGTGCATAGCTCTTATGAATTCAATACGATGATCTACACCGTGCAGCTGCCCTTGATGATGAATATCGCAATCATTGCGGGACTAATCCGTGCGTCCCGTATCGAGGGAGCGACAACGAACACGAATACGCCCGCGCCGGAGCAGTCCGGTGCGCGGGGCCAGATGGCCGTCGCACGGATGCCGATCGTCCCGACGGTTGGCGCTGTGCCGCGGCGCCAGGAACAATCCGCGGACGGCCGCTTGCCGCTCCGAAGCCAGGAGACCAGGAATTGAAGATCGAACCATCCAAGGCTTGGGACACCGCAATCGCGAGCTATGCGGGCGAGCTAAAGAACATCGTTGCCGCCTATCCCGATGCCAATATCCTTGAGCTGGGCGCTGGCCGCTTTCCCTCATTCTGGATCAGTGAGATGCCGAAGACGATCGGCTCATACACGGTCAACGACATCAGCGAGGAAGAACTTTCCCGCCTGCCCGAAGGCTACGAAAAGGCCTGCTTCGACGTCAGCGGCGATGCCGCCAATTTCCGCGACACCTATGACGTCGTCTTCTCCCGCTTTCTGGCCGAGCACGTACCGGACGGGGAGGCGATGCATCGCAATGTCTTTAGCGTCCTGCGCAAGGGCGGCACAGCCTTTCACCTTATCCCGACGCTTTACGCTTTTCCCTTCGTAATCAACAAGCTGTTGCCGGAGAGGCTGACCGCCAAGCTGCTGAGCGTGTTTTCGCCCGGCCGGGCGATAAGTCCCAAGTTTCCAGCCTATTATTCGGCCTGCTACGGCAGTCCCGCGCGCATGACGGCGCTGCTGAAGAGCATGGGCTATAGCCATGTCGAGGTGCGCAATTTTTACGGGCATTTCTATTACGAGAAAATTCCCGGGCTCAAGGAAGTCCACGAGCAGTTCTCCGCTCTTGCGGCGCAGCGGAACTGGAGCGTGTTGAGCAGCTACGCTTATATTCGCGCCGTCAAGTAATCGTACCTGGTGCAAGGCGGCGGCTTCCGACGAACGTGACCCTTTCGCGCACACTGCAGAGCCGCGCCGGCGGCCTTGTCGACCTGTTCGGGCGAAATCGGCTGGGCAGGCAGGCAATCTGGATCACCGCTCCACTGGTGATCCAGATGCCGATCCGCTTGGCGAGCAGCATCACTCTCACGCATCTGCTGGCGCCCGAGATGTTCGGCGTGATGACGCTGGTCGTGACCTTGAGGACCGGCACGGAGCTTCTGTCGGACGTCGGTATCGGCCAGAGCATCGTCAGGTCTCCGCGTGGTGAGGAGAAGCGCTTCCTCGACACGGCCTTTACCGTGCAGCTGCTGCGCGGCCTGCTGCTCGCCGTGGGGATGCTCGTAGCCGCGGGCCCGATCGGCAGATTATATGGCAAGCCGGAACTGACGCCCGTCCTGCTGACCACCAGCATCCTGTTCGTGCTCACTGGCCTGCAATCGCCGGGCCTGTTCATGGCGCAGCGGCGCATGTGGCTGCGCGCCCGTGCGATTTATGACGTCGGCTGCACCTTGTTCCAGTTCGTGTTCGTCATAACGTTGGCCCTGGTGATGCCGTCCGTCTGGGCGCTTGCCTGGGGCCTCGTCGGAAGCACCCTGTTTGCAACCGCGATGACTTATGCCTTCGGGCGGAAGTACTGGCCCTCTCTGGCCTGGGATCGCTCCTCTGCGCGCGAGATACTCCACTTCGGCAAGTGGATATTCCTTTCGACCATGATCTATTTCGCGGCCACGAGCACGGACAATATCTATTTCGTCGGGGCGCTGCCGCTGGCCGTGATGGGCGTCTACAGCATCGCGCGGACCATTGCCGATCTGTTCGATCAACTCGGCCAGCGGGCGGGGTCCATGCTTCTCTTCCCGAAGATGGCTGCGTTGGGAGAGGAGCGGCGAGAAGCGGCCGGTCGGTTGAGGTCACGGCGCAGGTCGGTTCTTGCCGTGGTCGCCCTGGGTGTCGCCGCGGCCATGGCGGGGACCGACAAGCTGATCCTGCTGGTCTACGACGAGCGGTATCATTTTGCGGCTTTCATGCTGCCGCTGATGCTGGCCGGGGTGTGGTTCAGGGTGCTCGGCTCCTTTGCCGATGCCATGTTGATGGGGTGTAGCCGCCCGGGCCCGGGCGCATTCGCCAATGGCGCCAAGTTCCTGATTCTCATTGTCGGGCTGCCGCTCGCGGTCGGTCATGTGAACCTGTTCGCGGCGCTGCTCGTGCTGATCGTGGCCGAAGTCGCGCGCTGGGCGGTGCTGGCTCCCGTGCTGCAGCAGGAGCGGCTGGCCACCGTGACCGACGATATTGCGCTGACCGCGCTGGCGGTGGTGGGAGTCGTCGTCTTCAAGCTGATCGCGGGCACGGTGGGTGTGGCGCTGACCTTTTCCGAATGGTGGGCGCTGGGGCAGGGTCTCCATGGCTGAGGCGCGGCAGCGGCTTGCGGTCATTGCCATCGGCCGCAACGAAGGCGCGCGCCTGGAGCGTTGTCTGCGCTCGCTCGATCCCCGGCGCGTCCCGGTCATCTACGTGGATAGTGGCTCGACGGACGGGAGCCGGGATTTGGCGCGGGAAATGGGGGCAACCGTTCACCTGCTGGCATCGGATCGCCCCTTCACCGCCGCCCGCGCCCGTGCCGAGGGATTCCAGGCCATGCTGGCCACCATGGGCGAGCCGGAATACGTGATGTTCGTCGATGGCGATTGCGAGGTGGAAGCCGGCTGGCTGGAGCAGGCGGCGGCCTTCCTCGATGCGGAGCCGCGCTATGCCGCGGTCTGCGGCCGGCGGCGCGAACGCCATCCGGAAGCATCGCCCTATAATCGCCTGATCGACTGCGAATGGGCAACCCCGGTGGGCATGGCCGAGGCTTGCGGCGGCGATGCGATGTTCCGGTGCAGCGCCTATCTGGCTGCCGGCGGTTTCGATCCGGCGATGATTGCCGGGGAGGAACCGGAGCTCTGCGCCCGCCTGCGCGCGTCGGGGTGGGCCATTATGCGCCTCGACGCCCCGATGACCATTCATGACGCCGCGATGACCCGGTTTTCCCAGTGGTGGCGGCGCGCCGTGCGTAGCGGGATTGGCTATGCGCAAGCCTGGCTGGCCACCGGCAATTCGCCCGGCGGTCGGCTCTATTCCCGGCAGCTGACGCGCGCGATCCTGTGGGCCGGCCTGTTGCCTCTCGCCGCCTTCGTATTGGCCATCGCCTGGCATCCGCTGTGGCTGGCCCTCTGGCCGGCCGCTGCTCTGACCCAGTTCCTGAGGAATGGGCGGCGCGACGGGTGGTTTGCCGCCCGCCTGGCAGTGGCCGGCAAATATGCCGAGTTGATCGGTATCGTGCGCTTCGCCGTTCGGCGGCTGAGAGGCCGGACCGGCGGAACGGTGATGTACAAATGAACGCTACCTCGCCCAATCCGCGCGTCGCTTACGTGATGACGCATTATCCCAAGCTGGCGCAGACGTTCATCTCGAACGAGATCGATGCGCTGGAGCAGGCCGGGGTGCAAGTGGCGTGCTTCGCGATGAATCCGCCCGATGCCATCGAGCGTTCGCGCGAGGGAGCGGACGAGCGCATCGCGCGCACCACCTATCTCAAGTTCATGCCTCTGCAGGCGGTGCTCTCGCTGCTGCGAAAGACGCTGCGCCACCCTCTGGCGATGGCGAGGGTCTGGCGCACGGCGCTGGGGAGCGGGGGCGGGGACCCCCGGCGCGTGGCCCGGAGGCTGGCGCACCTGGCGCAGGCCGCGCTGGTGGCCGATGGCGCGGCCCGCCTGGGAATCGCGCGCTTGCACGCCCATTTCGGGCTCGCCCCGGCAACGATCGCATGGCTCGCTTGCGCCATAAGCCGCGCGCAGGGGAGGCCGATCGAATTCAGCTTCACGATCCACGGCTATCACGATTTCGTCGATCCGGCCGAAGCCCGGCTCGATCTCAAGGCGCGGGATGCCGCGGCGGTGTTCTGCATCAGCGATTTCACGCGCTCGCAGCTCTGCCTCGTCACACCGCCGGTGCTGTGGCCGAAATTCCACGTCGCGCGCTGCGGGATCGACCTTTCGGGCTTTTGCTTCCGTGAGCCGTCCGATCCCGACGGGGCGCCGCTGCTGCTGGCGCTGGGGCGCCTCTCGCCGGAAAAAGGCTTCAACATCCTGATCGAAGCAGTCGGCCTCTTGCTCGATGCGGGAACGCCGGTCCGGCTGCGGATCGTCGGAGATGGACCTTATCGCGGTGAGCTGGAGGCCGCCGCCCGGGCGCGGGGCATCGCGCAGTCGGTCAGCTTCGCCGGCGAACTGCCGCCGCCCGCGGTACGCGGGGAACTGGAAGCAGCCGATATTTTCTGCATGGCTTCGTTCAGCGAGGGCTTGCCCGTTTCGCTGATGGAGGCAATGGCGGTCGGCGCCCCTTGCATCACCACCTGGATCGCGGGAATTCCTGAATTGGCTGAAAACGAAGTCACCGCGCTGACTGTACCCCCTGCGCGTGCCGATGCGCTGGCCGCGGCGATCGCACGACTGGTGCGCGAACCCGAGTTGCGGCTTCGGCTGGCCCGGGCCGCGCGCGAAAGAGTCGAGCAGTCGCACGATCTGGCCGCCTGTGCCGCGCACGTGCGGCAATTGCTTCTTGATGGGGCGCGGCCATGACGGTGGAGAGCGGCGCGCCTTTGCGCGCGGCCGTAATCGGCTGCGGCGTGATCGCGCATGATCATCTGGCTTTCCTGGCCCGCACATCGAACGGGCGGCTGGTGGGCCTTTGCGACAAATCCGCCGCGCTCGCCCAGGCGGCGTGCGATCACTACGCCGCGGCGCCGGTCTATACCGATGCATCGGCGATGCTGGCGAACGAGAAGCCCGACATCGTCCATGTCCTGACGCCACCGCAGACGCACGACGCGATCGTGCGGCAAGCCCTGGCCGCCGGGGCGCATGTCATTTGCGAAAAGCCGATGACGGGCACCGCGGCTGAGACCGCCGGTCTGCTCGAGGCGGCGGCGGCGGCGGGGCGCGTGCTTGTCGAAAGCCGCAACCTGCTTTTCAACGATCCGGTCCTCTCGCTGCTCGAGACGATTCGTGCGGGCCGTATCGGCACGGTGCGCGAGTGCGACGTGTTGCTGCAGCTCGATTTCCTGGCCGGCCCTTTCGGGGACACGAACCTGGCGGGCCCTGGCGTGGATCTTCCAGGCGGGGCGGTCCACGATTTCCTGCCCCACCTCGTTTATCTGTTCCAGGAGTTGACCGACACGAAAGAAGTGAAGGCGGTGCATGGCCGCCTGGAAAACCTTTCGGGAAATCCGCGTGCGGGCTTCGATTTCCTCGACGTGCTGGTCGATGCGGGCGAGGCCCGCGGGCGGCTGCGGGTCGCCACCGATGTCGAGCCGAGCGCTTTCCGCGTGATCGTGCGCGGATCGCGGGCGAGCGTGGAGACCGATCTGTACAACCCGTTTTTCCGTTACGAAGGGCCGCCCGACATCGGCAAGCGCGCACCGCTGGGGCAGATGCGCGCCGGCTTCGGCCTGGTGGGCGCGGGGCTGGCGAACCTGCGGAACAAGATCGGCCAGCACGGGACCATCCACGGCATGGGGCGGATGCTGGAAGCGGTCTATTCGGCGATCAGGCGAGGCGAAGCGCCGCCGATCACGCCCGACGATATCCTCGCGACGGCGCGAATGACCGATGGGATCGTGGCACTGGGGGCAGCCCGGTGAAGGTGCTCGTCACCGGAGCCGGCGGTTTTCTCGGACGCGCCGTGGTGGTTGAAGCCTTGGCTGCGGGCCACGAGGTGCTGGCGATGCATCGGCCGGCATCGCTGCCCGAAGCCGAGATGGTGCCGGCGGGCGTAACTGTGGTGCCGGGCGACCTGCGGCAAGGGGGAAGCTGGCGGGATGCGCTCGGCAGCATCGATGCCGTGATCCATTGTGCGGCGGCGGCGAGTGGGGATTTACCGACACAGCTGGCCGGCACGGTGCTGGCGACGGAAAACCTGTTGGCGGCGCTGCCTTCGGGGCTGGCGCGCTTCGCCCATGTCAGCAGTTTTTCGGTCTATGATTTCGCCGCGCCGAATTGGCCGGCGGTGCTGGATGAAAATACGCCGCTGGAGCCGCGTCCGCTGCGGCGGGATGCCTATACCCAAACCAAGCTGCGGCAGGAGCGGATGGTGCGCGAATTCTGCGCGGCGAAGGGCATTCCGCTCGCCGTGTTGAGGCCGGGCGCGATCTATGGACCGGGCAAGCACTGGGATTACGGCAAGGCGCTGGCGATCGGGCCATTCGACCTGATTTTCGCGCCGCTTTCACGCATGAGGCTGATCCACGTCCGCAATTGCGCGGCGGAGATCGTGGCGGTGCTGGAACTGCCCGAGCCCGGCGAGACCATGATCAATCTGGTGGATGACGAGCAGCCGACACACTGGGGATACCATCATGGGGCGCGGGGCGCCGGTGCGCCGGTGGGGCTGGCCGTGCCGGTTCCTTACCTGGCGGTTAGAGCACTGGGCGCATTGGCCTGGCTTGCGAGCAAGACATTCTTCCGCGGCCGGGCCCGCCTGCCGGAATGGCTGGACCTGCCGCGCCAGCAGGTCCGCTGGCGGCCGATACGCTATCGCAACGCGCTGGCTCGCCGGCTTTTCGGCAAGCAGCAGGTGCGGCTGAGCGAGGGTTTACAGGAGACTGTGGCGACGACGCTTCCGTAGTCGTCATATAACCTATTTGGATATATACTGCTTTCCTACACGCCTGGAACGGTGATAGCCGATGTGCGAGGGCGCCGCTGGTGGGGCGCCCACGACAGAAAGGTTTCGCCATGTCTTCCGACCGGTTCTCCCATCATTCCGATTCGCCGAGCAGCCCCGCGCGTCATGCCTTTGCCGTGTCGCCCAGCGATTCGGTTTCGCTGTCACCGCTTCCGAAGGCGCTGTTCGTCGGGGGCGCGGGCACGATCACGCTTCGGACGATCGATTCGCCGGCCGACGTCACGCTCGAGGTTCAGGCTGGCCAGATCCTTCCGCTGAGGGCGCTCTATGTTCGTGCGAATGGCACCGCGGCGAGCGGCCTGGTGGCGCTGGCATGATGCTGGACGCGTCCATTTCCTGCACCGGGCTCCCGGCGACCCACAGCGTGGCGCGTGGAGAAGCCGCACCACCCTTCAGGGTTTCCACCGTGGTCATCGAAGGCGACGGCATCACCTCGGCGCTGCCTTCGGCCCCCTCGAACGATTTCTACTCTTATCGCTATGCCGAGAGCCGGCCGGACCTCGCCATCGCGGTCCGGGCGCAAGAAGGTCGCGTTATCGGGACGGCCGCGAACCTTGATGACGGCGGCAATTCGCTGATCGGCAAAGTGGCTGAGGACATGGCTTATGAGCCGGACCTCATCACCGCGCTGATCGGCGCGCATGACATATCGACCGGCAGTGCGGTCACATACAAGGCGACCCTCATCGCCTGGCATGCGGCCGTGAAGGCGCGTCGGCCAGGGTGCCGCGTGGCCTGGTCCGCCCCCCTTCCTTACAACCCCGACCAGAGCCAATCGACTTACGCCAGTTTCACGGCGCAGCGGGCGATCGTCATGGCCGATGCGCGCGATCCGGCGGTGTGGGGCCAGTGGGCGGATTATTACCTGCCGTTGGCCGAGCATCCCGATTGGGCGGAGATCGGCAGCGCGCTCTATGCCGACAGCATGCATCCGACCGCCTTCGATGCGGTGAACGGGATGGGCGGGCAGAACCGCCTTTACGACCAGTTCGCGGCGGCGCTTGACAGCATAGCGGATGCGACGCGCATCAATGCCAATGCGCCTTACGGCAAGGTGTGGCCGGAGGATGAAGACGGCCTGGCTACCGAGGCTCAACTCGTGCGGCGATTCGTCATCTCGGGCATTGCTCATAAGGGGCTTTCATCCGGCGTCTCCGTGTCCGGGGGCGAGGTGCGGCTGAACGGCGGCGCTTACGGCACCCGCATCGGGCGGATTTATAATGGAGACGTGATCGACCTCCGGCTGACTACCAGCGCCGAGGGAGAGACGGCCACCGTGGTAACGTTGACCATCGGCGGCGAGACGCGTGAGATCGGCTATACCACGGCGGCCGGGGCCGGGGGCGAGGTTCCACCGAAGGTCCTCTCCGAAGGCGATAGTATCTCGGCGTCCACCGATCCGGCCAGCTTCACGCGCCTCTGGGCGGCGGATCATCCGACCGTCGTCTACGCCAACCATGCGGTCGGCGGGGCGCAGCTTGGCTTCACGGGTGACACGCTGCCGGCGAATACCCTCTATGCACGGCAAGCGGATGCACTGGCCTACGAGCCGACGCACCTGGTGCTTCTGATCGGGGCGAACGATCTGGCCGGCGATACGACAGCTTATGTCTCGCGGCTCTATGCCTACCTCGCGCCGTTCAAGGCGGCCGGCACCACGATCGTTCTGTGCACGGTGCTTCCACGCGATTCCTCCGGGTGGCAGGACAAGATGGATGCGTTCAACGCCCGCTTGCGGCTCGACGAGGGGACGGAGTTCGATTTCCTGGTCGATTTCGCGACGAGTGAGGCGGGAGCCTGGGGCGCGCAGCTCGATACCGCCCTCTATGGCGACGGGCTCCATCCCACGGCCGCTGGCCATGCCTTGCTCAAGCGGGTGTTCGCGCCTGTCATCAATCATGCGCTGGGCATCCCCAACGAGCCGCTCGACTTCGCGTTCGAACCCCAGGCCGCGGCCGATGCGGACACGGATTACGACAGCGCGCCATACGCCGTGGCCGGGCTCTATCCGGGCGAGACCCGCCCCTATTCGGTGAGCGCGGGCGGTGCGATCTCCAGGAACGGAGGGGCTTACGTCATCGATGGCGCTGGATTCGTCGTCAACGGCGACACGATCAGCGTCCGCAATCATTCCTCGACCGACCCGGCAGTGCAAACCGATGTGACGGCGATAATCGGCACGAGTAGCGCGACTTATTCGGTAACGACGGCCGGCGCTGGATCGCGTTTGTGGGTGCCGAGTGATCTGGGCTCTAAGTTGGCGCTTTGGTTGCGGCCGGAGGATATCCTCGGAGATGACGGCGATGAGATCGACGCCTGGACGGATTCGAGCGGCAACGCCGTCGCCGTCTCCAGTGCCGGATCGAGCAGCAAGCCGCGTATCAAGATCGCCGCGCTGAACGGGTTCAAGGTCGTGAACATGGACGGCGTGCGGCAGGGGCATTTCACGCTGCCGACCGCATACCTGGACGGGCGATCGACGTCCGCCACGTTCTTCGTATCGAAGAACAGTTTCGACCCGAACACCAGGGACTTCGCGCCACCGGTGGGGCGGTTCGGCACCGATGGGTCGGGCGAGTTCTACCCCTATACGACCGGCGACATCTATTCCGCCTATGGGACGAATACGCGTTACCGGATCAGTGCCGCGAGACCGGGCCTTGCCGAGTGGCGCTTCGCCTCGTTCCAATCCGCCGCGAACGATTGGCGCTATTATGTTGACGGCAGCGTGATCCACGCCCTGATCGCCAATACCGTGGCCTTCGGCACTACCCCTGCGATTGGGGCAGGGTATTATAACGATTATTTCGACGGCCAGATCGCCGAAGTGATCGACTGCAACGAGGCGTTGACCACGACCGAACGGCAACGCGTCGAAGGCTATCTGGCCTGGAAGTTCGGCCTTGAGAGCAATCTCCCGGGCGAGCATCCATACGCGTCCGCCGCGCCAACGATTTAGGAGCAAGATGATGATGCGCCATCTCTTCGCCGCTTTGGTTCTGGCGCTGATCCTGCCTGTTTCTGCCCGGGCACAGCAGGACACCGAGAAATGCGCCACTGTCACCGTCAGTCGCGCGAGCGAGGCCGATGTGCCCGCGCTGTTGGCCGATGCTGCGTGTTTCGCCAGTGCGCTGGTCTCAGCGGCGGATAGCCAGGAATTGCGGCTGAGGAAGGCGCGCGAACTCGTCGGCCGGCCGGACGGTCCGCCGGAAGCCAGCCCTGGCGATCCGCATGCCGGCCACGTCATGCCTGCGGCGCCGGTGGGCGAGTGGGTGCCTTCGCCCTCGCTGGAAGGCAGTGCGCCCTTGAAGGCCGAGTTCCCGGTGGCGCAGGGCCTGGCCCCTTCTTGGGGCACCGGCGCCATTCCCGACATCTACGACAAGAACGAGGGCGCTTTTCGCTTCACCTGCGGGGGCGATGGGCCGGTCAATTATGACGATCCGCTGCTTTATCCGAAGCAGCCCGGCAAGAGCCACCTGCACAAGTTCTGGGGCCCGGCGAAGATCGATGCCTTCAGCACGACGGAGAGCCTCGCCCAGCAGCGCGATTCGAACTGCAATTATGGACCGAATACGCTCAATCGCTCCGGCTATTGGATGCCGGCACTGGTGAACGAAGCCGGGCAGGTGGTGAACCCGGACCTGGTGAGCGTCTATTACAAGCGCTGGCGCTCGATCTCGCCGTTCTGCCAGGCGCGCAGCGGCAAGGCGGCGGGAACCTGCCTGCCGCTGCCGAACGGGATCAAGTTCATCTTCGGATGGGACCCGACCCGGCCGGACGAGCCGGGCCAGGGGATGAGCTGGTATTGCGTGGGGCCGAAGAACGAGGATCGCGGCGGGCACTTCCCCGATCTGGATGCGCTGTTCGCCAGCGGCTGCAAGGCGGGTGATACGCTGGTGGCGGACCTGATGGCGCCGAACTGCTGGGATGGAAAGCATCTCGACGCGCCGGATCACCGGGCGCACATGGCCTGGGGCGACTATGGCGATTGGGGCTACTATCGCTGTCCGGCCTCCCATCCATACCTGATCCCGCAGACCCAGAACAAGGCGACCTGGATCGTCTCGGCCGACATGATCCGGCCGGACGGGACCTCGGCCGTGCGGCTTTCCAGCGATGCGATGAAAGCCGGGGCGAAGCCGGGCGGGACGCTGCACGCCGATTACATCGAGGCGTGGATCGGCGAAGCGAAGGCTATGTGGACCGAGCACTGTATCGAGGAAGGGCTGAGCTGCTCCGGCGGTGATCTCGGCAACGGAAAACAACTGATCGGGGCTTCGCAGCCGAAATATGGATGGACGAACCCCAAGCGGCTGGCGGCGGCTCCGGCGCAGCCGTAGCGGCGAGACCTTAACGGCCGCTGCTGCTGATCAGCCGGCGGGACTTGCATGAGGCCCGCCGTCCTGTTGCTTATTCAGCGTTAACGATTGGCGGCTAGAGGTCCGTGCTTGACAGGATAAGCGCGTCGCGGCCATCGCGCTGGGTGCCTGGGCATGAAGGGGGTCGGGACTTTGTCCATCAATGTTGCGGTGGTTGGGCTCGGCAAGATGGGCCTTTCGCACTTGTCGATCCTGAACGCGCTCGACGATTTCACCGTCGCCGCGATCTGCGACAATTCGACGCTCGTTGGCGGCGTGCTGGGCAAGTACACCGGCCTCAAGTATGTGGCCGATTACGACGACTTGCTGGCCTTGCCCGAATTGCAGGCCGTCGTCATCGCCACGCCCACCGTCGCGCATGAGCCGATGGTCCGCAAGGCGCTGGAGCGGGGCCTGCATGTCTTCTGCGAGAAACCGCTGACTCTTTCGGCGGAAGAGAGCGAAGCACTCGCCGCGCTGGCGGATTCGAAGGGTCTGGTGACCCAGGTCGGCTATCACAACCGCTTCATCGGCACCTTTGGTGAAGTCCGCGCCTTGATCGGGAAGGGCGCGCTGGGGCGTGTGACCCACGTGCAGGGCGAAGCCTATGGCCCGGTCGTTCTGCGGCCGACCAAGCCCACCTGGCGTGGCAAGGCCGGGCAAGGGGGCGGGTGCCTTTACGATTACGCGGCTCATCCGCTCAACTTGCTCAACTGGTATTTCGGCCGGCCCGAGGCATGCAGCGGCGCGCTACTCAAGACGGGTTTTTCGGCCGAGGTGGATGACGAGGTCTATGCCACGCTCGGTTTTCCGGGCGGGGTCACCGGGCAGCTGTCGGTCAATTGGTCCGACGCTTCGGTCCGCAAGATGACCACGCGCGTCACCGTCTGGGGCGAAGGTGGCAAGATTTATGCGGATCGGCAGGAGATCCAGGTGTTCCTGACCGGTACCGCGCCGATACCGGAAGGTTATCGGGAAGGCTGGACCGTGCGGTATATCACCGACCTCCAGCCGCCCGTCAGCTTCTACCTGCGCGGCGAGGAGTATAGCGCCCAGCTCGAGGCGTTCGGACGGGCAATCCTGGATGCCGGATCCGTGCGCGAAAACGGCTTCGGGGCTTCTGCTGATACAGATGCGGCGATCGAGATGATCCGCGCCGCCGCGTCGGGTGACGTGGGCACGATTGCTTCCACCCCGACACCGCGACGCACAGGCGGTTTCATCGGCCGGGTTCTCGGGCGCTGATGAACAACGTTATTCCAGCTGAACGCGCAGGCTTCCTGCCGTGGACGCGCTCCCGGCTGCTCAACGCCTGGGTCGACAACCTGACGATCCCCGAGATCATCGAGCGGCTGGACGAGGGCATGCTGTTCACGCTCAACCCCGATCATCTCTATCATTTGCAGCGCAATCCCGATTTCGCGGCAGCTTATCGGGATGCCGTCATGGTCTCTTCCGACAGCAAGTACGTCTATTGGGCATTGGGGCTGATCGGCCGGCGCATCCAGTGCAAGACATCCGGGTCCGACATTGTGCCGGCCTATTACAGGCATCACGCCGCCAATCCGGACGTGCGCATCTTCTTTCTCGGCGCCAGGCCGGGGATTGCGCAAAGGGCATTGGAACGAGTGAACGGCATCGTCGGACGTAATATCGTGGTGGGCGCGCATGGCCCTTCATTCAACTTCGTGAACGACGCGGATGAGACGCGCGACGTGATCGAAATGATCAACGCATCGGGCGCCACCTGCCTGATCGTCGGTCTGGGCGCACCCAAGCAGGAAGTGTGGATGCATCGCAACCGCCACCGGATGCCTGGGGTGAAGGTCTACATGGGGGTCGGTGCGGTCATCGATTACGAGGCGGAGGCGGTGAAGCGGGCGCCTGCCTGGATGAACCGAGTGCGCCGGGGTGGGTTGCCGGGCGGCCCCGCCGCGCCCCCCCGTTATGGGGGGCGCTACGCGGGGACGCGGGAGTTTTTCGGGCAGGCCCGGCGCGCCGGGCGGGGCTTCTGGCGGCCGCCGCCGTTCCCTCCGCCCGCCAGCGAAAGCGGCCGCGTGATCACGCCGCTTTCCCGCCACGTATGGGCTTCGAACGAGACGAGATAGGCCATGGAACGCATCCTTTTCGGCGACAACCAGTTCTTCGGCGTCAACCATATGTCCGAGGAGAAGGCGCGGCAGCAGGCCATGCGTTTCCAGGATGTCGACGCGATCGTCGATGTGCTGCAGTCCGCCTTGCACGCTGGCGTCGGTGGATTCATGTGCACCACGCACGACAAGATCGAGAAGATCGCTGACCAGGTCCGCGCGGACCCGGCGAAATGGGAAGGCTTCACTTTTTATCCGGGCATGCCCTACGCCCACAAATACGCCAATGCGGTGACCGAGCTGGGCTATTTCGACGCCATGCGCAAGTTTCTGCCCAAGGAAGGACTGGTCGATACTGTGCTGCGCGGTTCCAAGGCTGTGCTGGGGCGCGACATCGAATCGTTGATGACCCTGCTGGTCGATGCCGAGATGAAGATGTTCCGCGGGCTCAAGACTCCGGTCATCTTTTTGCAGAACGTGGTGACCGACCTGATCCTGGGGCTGGGTGTTGGCAATGCCTTCCGCGTCTTTTCCGACCATTTGCGAGAGCGCTACGATGCGGAGGCCGGCTTCATCACCATGAACCTCCCGAAGCTGCTACCGCTATTGAAGGATGCGGGGCTGGAGAACCCGATCGTCTGCGCGAACGTCAACAAGATCGCCTTCCGCATGAGCGGCGGCATCGATGGCTATCGCTGCGCCACGGAGCAGTATCCGGCGCGCGTGATCGCCATGTCTGTCCTGGCCTCAGGCGGCATTCCCCCGCGCGAGGCGATCGAATGGGTCGTGGGGGAGCCTTACGTCCAGTCGATCCTGTTCGGCGCCTCGGGCCGCGCGAATATCGAGAATACCGTATCGCTGATCCGCGAGTTCGACGCCGCGAAAGCTGGGGTGGCCGCCTAGCCGCAGCCCCTCATCAGCGCCACTGCTGCCCGAACAGCGGGTTGGTGTACCGCTGGCCGGGGGGCAGGTCGATGCTGAAGTCCTTCTTCGCTTTCTCAAGCCCTTCGCGCGCGGTGGCGAGGCAGCCGTTGTCCTTCGCTGCCTCGCATGTCTGTGCCAGCAGGCGCCATGAGCTGGGGCGGTGCGGGGCGCGGTTGGTCAGGCGGTCGGCGATGACTTCGGCGGCGTCTTTCCGCCCGGCGTTCAGTAGCCAGCGAGTGTAGGCGGCGGAAAGCGCGTAATCGTCGGGATGGGCGGCCAGCCCTTCGCGATAGACCCGCACGGCGCCCGCCGCGCGATCCTGCTCGCCATAGGCGCGCGCGAGGAGCAGATAGCCATCGCTGCTGTCGCGGCATTCGCTGGCGGCCCTTTGCGCGGGCTCGACCGCCGCCACAGGCTTGCCGTTCCGCAAGTTCCATTCCGCGGCGGCGATCAGCGCATCGCAGTTGGTCTGGTCCTGTCCGATGATACCGGCCGCGGCGGTGATCGATCCCGGTTGATCGGTGACGACCGCGATCCGCGCCCGCAGGCCCATCGCGAGGGCATCGCGCGCGTCGCCGAGAAGGGCCTGGGCCACGTCGGGTTTGCCTTGCTCGAGATAATGCTGCGCGGCCCTGATGCGCGCATTGAGTGCGCCGCCTTGCGCCAGTTGCGCGCGCGCTTCCGGCCGGAGGGGATCGGGATCGTATTCCCGCCACAGGGCGCCCAGGCGCTGCATGGCGGTGTCGCTTTCGCCGAAACGGCCGAGGATGTCTTCGCCCATCGTCCGCGCCCCCGCCATATCGCCGCTCTTGTAGCGGACATTGGCTTCGTCGATGGCGAGGTCGATGCTTTGTGGCCGCGCTTGCCGCAGGAGCGAGAACTGTTCGAGCATGATGGGCACGTCACCCGCGTCGCGGGCATTCTCAAGCAGGGCGGTGGCGATCATCTCGTCATTGCCGATCGTCTCGGCCGCCTTGCGCAGCATGGCCAGGGCTTCCGGCCGATGGCCGGTCAGCGCGAGGACGCGCGCCTTCAGCACGATGCCGCCCCGATCGCCGGCATCGTTGGCCAGAAGCTGATCCGCCACCTTTGTCGCTTCGGCGTAATCCTTGCGGTCGAGCGCGTTTATGCCCTTGATGAGCAGCGCGTCGGGCTGGCCGGGAATCATCGTCAGAATCGTTTCGACCGCTTCGCGCGATTGGCGCGTGTCCCCCACGGCCATGCCAAGCTGGGCCACGGCGAGCAGCGCTTCCGGCTGGCGCGGGTCGATCGCGAGCACGGTGCGATAGGCATCATAGGCGCCGCGCACGTCACCGGCGCGAGACTTGATTCGGGCGTCGAGCAGCAGGATGTCAACCTGATCGTCGCGCAAGGCCAGTGCCTTTGCCATGGCAAGCCGGGCGCCGGCTATATCCCCTTGATTCATCAGGGCTTCCGCGGTCTGCGCTTCCTGATAGGCCGCGGCGGTGTTATCGCCGCAGCCGGCCGTCATCAGGGCGAGTGCCGAAACAAGACACCCCCATCCGAAAGCTTGCCGCCGCGCCGGCCGCCCGACAAAGAACTGGCTAAGGATCATAGGCCTGCTAATTAATGGCGCGGGTCTTTCAGTAAACTGTTAAGAGCAAGGAGCTATTCGACGGCTATGTCGCAACGACACCGTTCCGCAGGCAAGGTTTTGCTCGGGTGCGCTCTCGCTCTCGGTCTGCCCGTTGCCGCCTCCGCGCAGGCCGGGCAGGCTTCCGCCGCCGCGGGGGCGCCCGCTCCGGCCCAGGCCCCGAGCCAGAATCCGGCCGCGACAGCCGCGCAACCCACGCCCGCCGTATCGTCGTATCGCATCAATCCGGGCGACCAGATCGAGATCTACGTGTGGGGGGAAGAACGGTTGCAGCGGGCGCTTCGCGTGCTGCCCGACGGCACGATCGCCTTTCCCCTGGTCGGCCAGTTGAAAGTGGCGGGGCATCTGCCGCAAGAAGTGGAGCAGATGGTCAGCGCCCGGCTGCAAAGTCAGTATCGGGGCGAGGTTCCGTTCGTGACCGTGTCGATCAGCGCGCCGGACGGCATGCAGTTCTCGGTCCTCGGCAAAGTGCGTTCGCCGGGATCCTTCAGCGCGGGCCGTTACGTCAACGTGCTCGATGCGCTGAGCCTGGCGGGCGGCCCGGCGGAGTTCGCCAACCTGGGGAGGATCCTGGTGATCTCCCGGCGCGGCGACCAATTGACGACCACCACGGTGCGGCTGGATGATCTGTTCAAGGGCGGCGCCAGTACGCGGGATGTCCAACAGGCGAATATCGTCCAGATCATGCCTGGCGATATCGTGATCGTGCCATGAGCCGCCGCGTGCGAACTGGCCGGCGCCTTGCCGCGATCGCCCTCACCGGCTGTGCGCTGGTGTGCACTGGCGCTATCGCCTCGCCCGCCGGCGCCCAGGCGCTGACTCAGGAAGTGGCAGTGCGCCTCGGCGGCGAAGTTGCCACCAATCCTTATCTCGACGAGAGCGATTCGGGCGTGACCGTGGCGGGCACGGCGGAGGTTCGCCCGCGCCTCTCGTTCGACAACTCGGTCACGCGCTTCGATCTCGAAGCCTTCGCGCAAGGCCGTGCCTATGCCGACAAGTACGATTTCGAGGACAACTATGGCGTCGCGGCCAGCGTGAGCCAGAGGATGTCGGACCGGCTGAGCCTTTCGCTGAATGGCAGCGTCGATTCGACCGTCGCCCAAGGCGGCCAGGGATGGTGGAGCGGCATTGGCGGCGGTGTTGAAGGCCCAACCTTTCCCCAAGTGCCGGGCGACGTCACCGTCCTGGGCCGGCGCGGGCGCACCACGTCGATAGCGGGCAGCGCCCGCGCCGACTATTCGATCGACGCCTATAACCAGATTTCCGTCAACGGCGGCTATCGCACGATGTCCCTGACGCAGCCTGGGGCGTCCGAATATTCCGTCGCGAACGTGGGGGCCCAGTACAACCGGGTCATCTCCGAGCGGACGAGCGTGGGATTGGTCGCCGGGTATCGCCTGTTCGACTACAAGGATTCCGCGCTGGCCGATGCGCGCAGTCTCTCGTTGCTCGGCTCAATCTCGCTCGTGCTCGCCGAGGCTTGGACGCTGGAGGCATCCGCCGGTGTCGAGCGGACGCGCAACGAGCAGACCTTGTTGAGCCCGGCCTTCACGCACACCGGCTTCACCGCCTCGGCAAGCCTGTGCCGGCGCGATTCGCGTGAGAGCATCTGTCTGGATTACAGCCGCCAGTCGGAGCCCACGTCTTTCGCGGGTATCCGCACGTCCGACTTGCTGGGCCTTGCCTACAGCCGGCAGTTGACGCCCTATGACAGCTTCACGCTGGGGGCCAACTATTCGCACAGCGGCGGGCTGGGCACGGGGCCGGGCAACATTCCGCCGACGACTCTCGCCGGCGTTCGCGGCGGCCTCGATCATCGGTTCAGCCAGCGCCTGAGCGGCTATGTCGAAGCTTCGCTCGATCGGCTGCGGCGGCGCGATATTTCCATCGATCCGCGCGCGCGCCTTGGCGTCGGCATCCGTTATCTATTCGGGAGGATAGGGTGAGCGCCCAGGACCCGCAGGAAGAAGCGACCGGCGGCAGCATCGGCGCGCTGATCGCGCAGCTGCCTTCGATCCTCTGGCAGCGTCGCTGGTTCATCATTGTTCCGGCCGTGCTGGCGCTCGTCGGAGCGACCGCCACGGCTTTCCTGCTGCCGACGAAATACGAGTCCTCGGCGGTGATGATCGTGCAATCGCCGAGCTTGCCGCAAGACGTGATCGGCACCGGATCGAATTCCGCTATCGACCGGCGGCTGGAGGCGATCCGTCAGCAGATCGTCAATCGCCCGGCCTTGCTGTCCATGATCGAGGCCGACCAGCTCTATCCTAACGAGCGCCGTTCCGACCCGCTTTCCGAAGTGATCGAAACGATGCGGGATGCCATCACGCTGGTGCCGGAAAAGATCGATCTCGGTCCCGGTGAGAAGGACAACACGATCTCTGTCCGGCTCTCTTTCACTTATGAGGACCCGGTGAAGGCGCAGCGGGTGACGCAGGCGCTGATGGAACGGATCGTCGAGGTCAATTCGACATCCAACACCGAGCAGGCGGTCCAGACGGTGCAGTTCCTGACGGAGCAGCAGGCGAACGTCCAGCAACAGATCAAGGACGTCGAAGGGCAGATTTCCGCGCTCAATGCTCGTTTCGGCGGTGTCCTGGCCGCGGCCGGCAATCCGGTGATCGCCGGCAACGGGACCAGCTTCGACGTGCAGATCGCCGCCCTGGAACGGGAGAACGCGACCCTGCGCACACAGCGCCAGACACTGGCCACGGCCGATACGCGCGACCCCGCGGTGGTCGCGGCGGAAGCGCAGCTGGCCGCCGTGCGGGCGATCTACAGCGACAACCATCCTGACGTGGTCCTGGCCCGCAGCCGCCTTGCCGAGGCGGAACAGCTGGCCAAGAGCAATGTCGCCAAGCTGCCTACCGAGAATATCGACACCCAGATCGCCTTCAACGAACGCCAGATCGCCCAGCTTCGCGCCGCGAAGTCCAATGAAACCGCGCAAGTCGCCTCGGTCCTGGCCGAGCGGTCGCGCGCTCCGGCGGTGCAGCAGCAGGCGGCGCAGCTTCAGCAGAAGCTGCAGGGGTTCTACGATCAGTACGAGGGCATCTCGCAGCGCCTGCTGGCCGCCAGGGCCGGTGCGCGGGCCGATGAAGAGCAGCTGGGCGAGCGGCTGCTGGTGGTGGACCCGCCGGTGGTGCCGGACAAGCCCGCCTCGCCCAATCGTCCGCTGATCCTCGCCCTGGGTATCGCGGCCGGCCTGGCGCTCGGCTTTATCCTTGCCATGGCGGTGGAACTGTTCCTGCGCCCCGTGCGCGATCCCAAGGCCATCGCCGCTATCACCGGGGCGCGGCCCCTGGCGATGGTGCCGGTCATCACGCATGAGCGGCGCAAGCCGCGTCGGAACGACAAGGGCCGCCGGCGGTTCTTGCGGCGCAAACGCCGCACGGCGGCTGAAACAGAGCCGGAAGGTCTGATTGAAAATGGCTGATATGGACAGTCGGGCTCACGGCTCCAGCTACACTTTCCTGCCGGGCGGCATACCGGCCGTCGAACTGTCGGCGGAAGAGCTGAAGGACCGGCTGATCGTCGGCTTCGACAGCGCCGATGGGCGGTCGCGCGCGTTCAACCTGCTGCGCACGCAAGTGACGAAGCTGATCGACGCGCACGGCTGGAAGATGCTGGGCGTGACCAGCGCCACCCCCGCGGCAGGCAAGAGCTTCACCTCGATAAATCTTGCTGCGGCCCTGTCGCGCGCGGGTAGCCGCACGGTGATCCTGTGCGATCTGGACATGCGGCGCGGCTCGGTGATCAAGCAGATGGGCGTCGAGGTGAAAGTCACCCTGGACGACTATCTCCACGGCAAGCGCGACGATTGGCGCGAGGCGCTGTTCCGCGTGAACAACGACAGGCTGGTTGTCCTGCCGACCCGCGCGGGCCTGCGCGATTCGAGCGAGATGCTCACCAGCGCGCGATTTGGCACGCTGATGGCGGACCTGCGCGCGCTGAGCCGCGATTATATCGTGCTGTGCGACCTGCCGCCGGTCTTCGCCAACGACGATGCGATGCTGACGATGAGTCATCTCGACGCCTATCTGCTGATTGTCGACCATGGCCGTACGACTGCCCGGCAGATCGACGAATCGCTGGCGCTCATGGCGCCCGCGCAATGCATCGGCACCGTGCTCAACCGCTATCAGGGCGGGCTCGCCGATGCCTATGGCTATGGCTACGGCGATACCTATGGCCTGAAGGACTACGGCGCCCAGGCCTGATCGCCGCGCCCGCCGGTCAGGCCCGCTGGATCAATCTGCCAGCAAGGTCGAATTGGAGCCCCGCACGGTGAGCTCGCCGTGCTGCCGATCGGCCTGCAACGTCGGCGATGGCTGTTCGGCGGCGATCGTGCCGGAACGGTCGGCTTGCAGCGTGGCCCCGGCGGCGGGGCCGGCCGGAAGGCCGTTGCTGCCCCCCAGGACGGACATCGGTTCGATGCGGGGGGCGCCCGTGCCATCGTCCGCCGGCGTCGCCACCAGGGGAACGGCGGCCAGGGCCGGGGCATACTCGTCCGCGAAATCGTATTTCGCCTGGAAAGCGGCAAGGCCGCCCCCCTGCCGGGGCAGCGTGTAGAAGATGTGGCTGCCGATCAGCGTCACCTTGTCCAGCGACGAGGCCCAGTAGGGGACAACGTAAGTCGCATGATAATGCGTGGAAAGGCCGACGGGCGCTTCGACCCAGCCGGACAGCGCCGCAAGCGCAACCTTGCGCGCCCGCGCCCAGCCATCGCGCGAAGGCTGGCGCAGCAGGCTGCCGTCGCAGGTGAAGGTGAATTGGCATCCGGTGGGCAGTTCGGCGCCCTGGTAGACCACGCCGCACACGCTATGCGGAAAGCCTGGATGCCGCACCCGATTCAGCACCACTTGCGCCACGGCGCGCTGGCCCGGATCGGGTTCGGAAGCGGCCTCGTAATAAACGGCCTGGGTCAGGCAATCGAGCGCGGACTGGAAGCGCGGATCGGCGCGAAACGAATCCTTGACGGTGAACGGCCGGGCGGCGGTGATCGTCTGCACCTCGGCCCCGCGCAAGCCGTTGAGCCGTTCGGCCTCCTCGCGCGAGATGGGCATCACTTCGGTGGCCAGCGCGATCCTGGGAATCGCCGCCGGTGGATCGTGCGAAAGCTCGGATTGGTCGCGCGGGGCGGATAGTCCGGGCAGGCCCGGGCCGGACTGCAAGTAATAGCCGGCAGCGAACAAAAGGATCACGGTCGCCAGTGCGATAAGCACCGGCCGGTTTATCCTGCGGCGGCGCCTGCGCATGCGGCGCGGAAGCTCGGTTTCGGTCAACGGCAGCATCGTTTTCGCGCCTTGGGAGCGCTAGGGCCTATTCGCCCCGGCCATCTCCCTGCGAACCGCCGCGCAGGAAATCCGCGGGCGGCCACTTCAGCACCTTGTAGACATAGGCCGCCACGAGGACGAGGCAGATCGCCGCGATGACATCGGAATAGTTGTTGCCGATGTAGTTGGCGATCGCACAGCCGGCGGCCGGCACCAGATATTGCGCCAGATGATCGACCGGCTTTTCCTGCGTGGACCGGTTGAGCATGAGCACGACGAGGCCACCAAAGGCGATGACCGTAAGCCAATCCCAGATCGTTTCCATGCTCGTTCCTATCTGCCCGCCTGTCGCCGGGTGCAACCATTCCGATGGCCGGCTTCCGCCTGCTTCGGCCCACGCCAGTCCGCGTGTTCGCCCCGCGCGAAGCGGAGCCTTCATAATTGCAGATACATGACCGAAGCGAAAGCGCCTAAGGCCCCGGTTGCGGCGTGCCGATCCGACACAACCGGCGTGTGGGGCCTATTTGGGGGAATGGCATGGGCCCAAGGTCCTGCTATCCCGCAGTGATGAGGGCAGGGCAGGGCAGGGCGATGAAGGCCAGCGAAACGGCGAAAATTGCGCAGCAGGGCGATCGGCCGCTGCGTTTCCTGTTCGCGCTGCCGGGCTTCCATGCCGAGGATCGCGGTGGGGAAGTGGCGCTGCTGGCGGTTGCCGAGCAGCTCGCCCGCTCCGGCGATCAGGTCACGGTCATAGGCACCGGCCCCGATCGCCCTGCCGCCGCTTACACCTATCGCCGGATCGCCGCGATCGGCCGGCGCCGGCTCGAATGGTTGCCGCATATTCCGTTCTTCCGTTCGGAAACGGCGTGGGAAGACGCCACATTCGCATTCAACCTGCGGCGCGCCTATCGGCCCGCGGATTTCGATGTGACGGTGACGTGCAACTATCCCTTCACGCACTGGACCCTGCGCCGCGCCGGGGGAGCCGCGGCGGCGCCGCTGCACCTGTTCGTGACGCAGAACGGCGACTGGCCGGCTTTCAGCGACAAGGCGGAGTTCAAATACTTTTCCTGCGATGGACTGGTCTGCACCAATCCCGATTACCAGGAGCGTAATCGAGAGCGCTGGCGCACGGCGCTGATCCCGAATGGGATCGATCCCGCGCGCTTCGCCGGCGTGCAAGGCGATCGTGCGGCTTTCGGCCTGCCCGAAGGAACGCCAGTCGTGCTGATGGTCAGCGCCCTGATCGAAAGCAAGCGCGTGCCGGACGGAATGCGCGCGGTTGCCGCCTTGCCGGGAGTCCATTTCGCGGTGGCGGGAGACGGGCCGCTGCGCGACGAGGTTGAGCAGCTGGCGGCGGACATACTTCCCGGGCGGTTCACCCGGCTGACGCTCCCGGCGGATCGGATGCCCGCGCTTTATCGCTCGGCCGATGCCTTCCTGCACATGTCGTTGCAGGAATCGTTCGGCAACGTCTTCGTCGAAGCGATGGCCGCCGGCCTGCCGATCGTGGGCCACGACAGCAGCCGATTGCGCTGGATCGTCGGCGAACGGGATACCTTGTGCGATACCGAGAAGGGCGAAGCCCTGACGGCAGCGATCGGCCGCGCCCTCGCGATCGGCCAGGGCCAAGCTGACCCGCGCGCCCAGGCCTTTGCATGGCCGGAGATCGCTGTGCAATATCGCGCCTTCGCCGCTGAACTCATGGCTGGGCAAACAGCGGCATGAGCGTGCTGCTCGGCGTGGTTGGCTGGCTTCTCGCCGTGGCGGCGGGCATCCCCCTGGCGGTGTTCTCCATGGAGCTGCTGGCTGGCCTGGCACCTGCGCGACGCGCCCGGGAGGGGGCGGCTGCTCAGGGGCAGGCCGCGATTCTCATTCCTGCCCATGATGAAGCCGCGGGAATCGCCGCGACGCTCGCTGCCTTGTTCGAGGAAGGTCCGACGGGCACGCGAGTCCTCGTCGTGGCCGATAATTGCAGCGATGAGACCGCGCGCATCGCGCGCCAGGCCGGTGCCGAGGTGGTGGAGCGCCATGATCCGCAAGCTCGCGGCAAGGGGTATGCGCTGGCCTTCGGCCGTGACCATCTGGCCCGGACAGGTGCGACGCCTGACGTGGTGCTGGTGCTCGATGCCGATTGCCGGCTCCTGCCCGGCTCGGTTGCGGCGCTGGCGAAAGCGGCTGCGCATCATGGCGTGCCGGTACAGGCCATCAACCTGATCGAGGCGGACCTCGGCGCGCCGCCCATGGTGCAGATATCGAGCTTCGCGATGCTGGTGAAGAACCTCTATCGCTCGCGCGGGATGCAGCGGATGGGCGGCGCGGCCCTGCTGACCGGGACGGGCATGGCCTTTCCCTGGAAGCTTTTTGCGGGGGCAGACCTGGCGACCGGCTCGATCGTGGAAGACCTTGCGCTGGGTATCGCCATGACGCGCGCGGGTCATCCGCCGCGTTTGGTGGGCGAGGCCGGCGTGCGCAGCGCGCCGGCCGACATGGCCGATGCCCTGGCGCAGCGCACCCGGTGGGAGCATGGTTTCCTGCAAACGCTGAAGGGGCAGGCGCTTCCCGTGTTGCTCGGTGCATTGCGAAGCGGATCACGCGCCGAGCTCCTGCTCGGCTTGCACTTGGCGGTGCCCCCGCTGGCGCTGCTGCTCATCCTGGCAGCGGCGGCGCTTGCCCTGCAGGCGCTGCTGGCGGCACTCGGCGGAAGCGTCGCCGCGCTTGTCGTTCTGGGCGCCCTAACGGCACTGGCGCTGCTGCTCGTCGTCGTCGCGTGGCTCGGGGGCGGGCGGACGTTCCTCAGCGCCGCCGCCCTGCTGCGCGCGCCGCTCTATGTCTTATGGAAGCTGCCGCTCTATGCCGGTTTCCTGCGCAAGCCCGAAGCCCGCTGGACCCGCACCCCCCGGCGCCCGCCGCAATAGCGGCGCCGGTGGCCCGGTCAAGCGACGGCGCACACGCCGCAGGGACCCGGCGATGTCCCGAATGACCGGAAGCCGGTCGAACCAGCGCGTCACACTGGTGTCAGTGCGCGAAAGAGGTTGCACGCCGGGAATCGCAAAGGCCGTCACAAGCTCGGGATGCGCTCGGCGCAGCCAGACATACAGCCCGTTGATCGGCGGGCGAGCGGCCCGCGGGACCGGTAGTCCTCCGATGGAAATCATGCCGGGCGCTGGCGCCGGATTGGGCCGGCTAGCCAAGCGCCCAGGCATGGAAGGTGTCTATTGTGCCGGGGCCGTGCTGGCCGCGGCCTGGAGCGCCTTTTCCGCGGTATCCGTCGCGGCGGCCTTGGGCGGGGCGAAGCCTTGCTGGTAGTCGATCCCCCCTTCGGCCTTGGCCGTCTTGAGCATCGTGTTGAGTTCGTTGGCGAGGTTGCGCCGCTGGATCATGGCGGTTGCCGCCTGGTTCACTTGGTTTTCCGGCAGCGGCGCGGGCCGGCTGGAAACGACCATATTGACCGACACCACGCCGGGCCCCGGAACGACGAACGGCTCGCTCGACCCGATGGAGGAGATTTGCTTGAACATCTCCGGAGGCATCGTCGCGGTGTCCGCCTGCGTCGTCCCGCGCTCGAACTTGATGCCCAGCCGGTTGAGCGTGGTCACCACTTCCGCCATCGTCTTGGCGGGGGAGAGGGCCTTGGCGTAATCCTGGTTCGCGGGCGTGGGGAAGCGGATCTGGTCCACCGTCAGCACGGCGCGATTGGCGAACATCTGCGGGTTCTGCGCCACGAAGTCCTTCACTTCCTGGCTGGAGGGCTGCTTCATCGGCCGCGCGGTGCGCTGCGCCAGCATCTGCACCAGCAGGGCTTCATCGAGCTGCTGCCGGCGCATGATATATTCGGGGCTGCTGTCGATGCCCTGCTGCTTTGCCACGCCGGCCAGCAGGCGCCGGTTCACGATGTTGTCCAGCGCCTGATTGCGGGCCTCGTCCTTGGCGGCGCCTTCGGGGAGCTGCATGTTGCCCAGTTCGGCGTTCAGCTCCTGCTGCGTGATCTCGTCACCATTGACGACGGCGACGACCTGCCCTTCAGGCTTCTTGTCGCATCCCGCCAGGAACGTGGCCGTCAGCAGCGCAGCGGACCATGACAGGCGCTGGAGCGCTTTCCGCTTGCTCGATCGATTGTACATCCGTCAGTTTCCTTCTGCCCCCGTGCCGCACTGCGCCGGCACCGGAAAATGATCATGCGATGGTCGAGCCTAACAGAACCTTGCGCAAGGCCGGCGGCGCGGCTCCGATAAGTTCGGCCATGAAGCTTTCCAGGACCTTGAGTTCCCCCGGCATGTCGCTGCCCAGGGTGGATGCCCTGACCAGCAGGCCGTCCGGAACGATGCCTTTCAGATTGGCTTCGATCACCGCCAGCCGCTGCTCGGACCACCGGCGCGGGAAGGCGTTGCCGAGCCTGGTCCAGTAGAGCACGGTTTCGTCACGATCGCGCCCGCTTGCCAGGAAGGCCTTGGCCGGAAGATAGCCATTGCCCGCAAGCGGCATTCTGACATCCTGCGTGGGGGTCAGCTCATAGCCGCCTGCCGGATAGCAGATTTCCGGCCGATGGATCTGCAGAACGCCGTCCTGGCGGTTGTTGTAGGCGATCAGGAACATGACCGGCCGATTGGTGCCGTCGCTGTAAACGCGCGTCACCAGATTATCGTAGAGGCGATCGGAGAGCGCATCCTGCGGTGGCAGGACCACGCCGCTTTCGGTCACGAAACGCCAGGGGCCGATCACATTGGGGATGAAGCTCTCGAACTGATCCTTGGGTATCGGCGGATTGTTCGGCGTCGGCATGCGGGCGAACGCCGTTCCCGAAGCGGCCACCATGCCCAGGCCAAGCAGCATCTTGCGGCGGCTTAGCGCGAACCGGCCGGCATCCTTTCGGGCGAGGTCTTGAAGGGTTTCGGTCATGATGCCGCGGGCTGCTTGTGGCTGGAGTGACGCTTCTTCATCATGCGCTGCAAGGCCAGATCGAGCAGATAGATCAGCAGCAGAGCCGTGGCGAACATGGTGATGCCGGCAAGATCGTGCATGAAGCCCTGCGCCGTCGCCTCCCCCGCATGATAAGTCAGCAGGATCAGGATCAGCACGCGGATGAAGTTGGCGGCGACGGCCACCGGCACCACGGCCAGAAGCAGAAACACCGCATAGCGCAGGTTGTTGCCGTGCCGGACGTAGATGTAGAAGATCGTCAGGGCCGAAAGCGAAACGATGGAATTCAGTCCCGAACAGGCCGCCGCGACCAGCAACTGGTATTGGCCGATCTGGATGGTCACCCCGGTGCCGCCGATCGGATAGCCGAACAGCTTGAGGAACGCGATCGACGCCTCGCTGATGCCGATCTTCAGCGGCATCGTGATCGCATAGATCACCGTTTCCGGCGGCGGGAACATGAACGCCAGGTAGAACAGGGGGAACGCCAGCTTGGCCAGCACCTTGCCGCCGACCAGCGCATAGGCCACGGCCAGCACCGTGGCATACATGACGTAGCCTTCGATCTCGACGATCTGGGTGATCCTCGTCACCGGCAACAGGAGGAGCAGCGGAACCACCAGCAGCGCTGCCTTCCATGCGGGCGGCGGACGGACAGCGTCGCGCACGCTCGGCCATTTGGTCCACAGTAGCCAGATGCCCGTCATCAGCACGATGGGGCCGTGGGCGCCTTCCTCTGTCGACCAGGTCGATTTCGCGACGAAGACCAAGGTGGGAACGATGATCGCCAGCAAGCCGGCGAAAAGCAGCAGGTCGGCCAGTGCGAACCGGCGACGCTGGGGGAGATCAGCGCTGCTCGCGCCCGTCACGGGTGTTCCCGCATCCGCCTCTTCAGGCGCCTGCTCGGGCGTGGGCGCGTGCTGAACACGCGCGTCTTGCGGGAAGTCGTCCCCGAAGCTTCGCGCCGTGTTGTCCACTAGTCCTCCCTAAGCCCCTAAGCCCGGAGTGGCAGGCAATGCACTGTACGATGGCGCGATGGAAGCGCTATTTGGCAAAGCGTCCCGTTCCGGTGCGGCCCCGCCCAGGCCGGGCTCCGGGTGAGGAGCCCGCCAGCGCGAGGCCAGCCGAAAAAGAAAAGGGGAGCCGGCGTGCCGGCTCCCCCCTTCGGTTCGACGTTTGGCAGGCGTAAGACCTGTCACACGTATCTGATGCGCACGGCCTGTTCGGACGAGCGGCGCCGCATCGCGAAGCCGACCCCGAGCATGCCCAGGATGAGCATCATCCAGGTCGAAGCTTCGGGAACGGCTTGCACGGCGACGTTGTCGATCTCGAAGGCATTGGTGTCGCCCTGGCCGTTGTTCGACCTGAGCCTCAGCGTCGTGGCCAGACCTTCGGCGCCGCCACCCAGCATAAGGGTTACCAGACGGCTGCTGGTGCCGAACGTTCCGCCAGTGATGACGTCGGCCCCGGTAACCGAGCCCAAGACGTTGTTCATCGAGTCGAGCACTTCGATGATATTGTAGGTATCTACCGAGCCCCACACGAAGCTGATCGAGGAGATGCCGGTTAAGCCGAGGCTGGACAGATCCAGATCCGCCGGCGATCCACCCGTGGATGGCCCGGCGGCAAAATAGTGTCCGTCACTGGGCGTGCCGGCCGGGGCGACATAGCTTCCCGTAATGCTGCCTGTGACAATGCCTCCCCCAGTGTGGGGAACGGCGCTTTCGAAGTCCCACGTGGGTGCCGGGCCGGAATAAGTATCGGTGGCGTCGGTTACGGAGAAAGTCACCGACGCATTGGCGGCGGTACCGCACATGGCCACACCCACAATAAGTGGCAATAAGGCGCGTTTCATGGTTGCGTGTCCTTCTATTAGAGACATTGCGACCGTTTTATGAATTTTTTTGTGTTAATCCGATTGCCTCCTGACATGCCCCGAATAAAGTTCGGCAGGCCATGTGACGAATCGCTAAGGAGTTTCATAGCCCGCCCGAAAGCGGCGGTAAATAGCGCGTTAACCATCGTGACCCGCGGAAAATCGTAGAAAATCAGGCCCGTCCCCTTATGGGACAGTGTTTTACGCTTCACGAAACGCGGCTTCCGCCGATACCAAGCCGTCGCCTGGTGCGTCCCAATCCTCCTCAGCGGCCGCAGCGCCCGAAGCTTTCTTGTCCAGCCGCGCGGCGCGGGGTAGGGCGCCGGCATGAAAACTCAGGTCTGCATCATCGGGGCGGGGCCGGCCGGGCTGCTGCTTGGCCATCTGCTCAGGGCGGAGGGCATCGATTGTATCGTGCTCGAGCGCAGGGCGCCCGAATACGTGCTCAGCCGCATTCGCGCCGGGGTGCTCGAGAGAATAACCGTTTCCTTGATGGAGCGTCTCGGGCTCGACGCCAGGCTCAAGACCGAAGGGCTGCCTCATGACGGTTTCAATCTCGCCGATGGGCAGCGGTTGATTCGCATCGATGTGGCCGGCCTGACCGGCAAGCATGTCGTGGTCTACGGCCAGACGGAACTGACGCGCGACTTGATGGACGCGCGGGAAGAGCGGGGGCTGGAGGTCGTCTACGAGGCCGCCGATGTCGAACTGCATGACATCGACGGCGATGCGCCCTGGGTCGATTATACCCATGGCGGAACCCGCCATCGGGTGGATGCGCGTTTCATCGTTGGCTGCGACGGCTTTCACGGGCCCAGCCGCAAGGCGATTCTCCCTCGCGGAAAGGAATACAGCCGGGAATATCCGTTTGGATGGCTGGGCGTCCTGGCCGATGTGCCCCCGTGCAATCACGAGCTGATCTATTCACATCACGATCGCGGCTTCGCGCTGGCATCGATGCGCAGTGCCACGCGTAGCCGCTACTATATCGATGTGCCGCTGACCGAGCGGGTCGAGGACTGGCCGGACGAGCGGTTTTGGGACGAGCTGACCACGCGCCTGCCTGACGAAGCGGCCGCGCGTGTCGTTCGTGGTCCGGCGCTGGAAAAGTCGATCGCGCCGCTGCGCAGCTATGTCTTCGCCCCGATGGGGCATGGCTCGCTCCTGCTGTGCGGTGACGCCGCGCACATCGTCCCGCCGACGGGGGCCAAGGGCCTGAACCTTGCGACGAGCGACGTGCATTATGCCGCCGACGCGCTGACCGCCTTCTTCAAGGCCGGTGATGCGGGCGCCGTTGCGGGCTATTCGGCGCGTGCCCTGTCGCGGGTGTGGAAGGCGGAGCGATTCTCATGGTCGCTGACCCGGCTGATGCACCGCTTCCCGGAAGATGGCTCGTTCGAACGCGCCATGCAGGTCGCCGAACTCGATTACATCGCGTCGAGCCGCGCCGCGCAGACTTCCATTGCGGAAAACTACGTGGGATTGCCGGTCTAGCCAAACGGCCGCGCAATGGCCGGCAAGCGTAGCATTGCTGCAACAGGTCCGGACAGAACCCCGGAAAGCCGGGGTAAACGCCCGGAACGGGCCGGTCGCAACGCCGTTTCTGGCAGCGGCGGGCAAGCGTTAAGAATGGTTTACGGGACGAAAGCCCCTTGCGGCGAAACCGCCGATGCGCTTAAACGCCCTCGAAATAACGGCCTGGAGATGGAAATGCGTAAGTTAATCCTCGGGGCTGCCGCGGCGGCCATGCTTGCCGGCGGTACCGTCGCTCAGGCCGCGCCGATCGCTCGCGCGGCTGTTCCTGTGTCCAATTCGGAAGAGTTGGGTGGTGGCGGCGGTGCTACCGTCGTCCTCGGTGTGCTGGCGGCGGCGCTGCTGGTGTTCCTCCTCGTCCAGATCAACGATCAGGACGGCAAGGACATCGATCTTCCGACCAGCCCGTAGGCTGCGGCAGGATTCATTGTTCAAGCGGCGGCCGCCGGCGGAAACGCCGGCGGCCGTTTGCGTGTTGGTGATGGCCGGTGGGTGCGCGGTCAGACCAGTGCGATCATCGCACGCAGGATCAGCGCGATCAGTACCAGGCTCGATAGGGCGAACACCGCAAAGCGCAGCTTCACCCGGTTCCTGGTCGCCTGGATCGGCGAGTGAATCACGCGCAGCACCACGTATAGCCAGGCGAATACCGCGCTGAGCCCATCGCCCTGGCCGACCAGCGCCAGCACCAGCGCCACGGCGTAGAACACGGTCGGCGCTTCGTGCAGGTGATTGTAATTGTGCGCCTTCCACTGGACCTGCGGGGGAAGCAGCGCATCCAGCTTCTCCTTGGTCAGCAGGGAAAGCGCCGCGTCGTCCAGCTTCGCGCGGTCCAGTTCGGGGATGCGGGTCCAGTACATCCATGCCCACATCACCATGGTCCACGCGGCCAGCGCGATCACCGGCGGCAGGGTGCCCACTCCGATCATGCAAGTCTCCTCTGTTCCGCTCTCGGAACGCCCTGTAGCGCAAGCGCGCGGTCAAGATCAGTGCGGGCACCAGGCGCCAGCAGGGGCGCAAGCGCCGCCGGGTCCACATTGCCGCCGCTGAGCACCACGGCCGTGCGCCCGTCCGGCGGTATCTTGCCAGCGAGCAGCGCGGCCAGCCCGGCTGCGCCGCCCGGCTCGATGACCAGGCGCAGATGCGTCAGGGCATGGCGCTGCGCCGCCGCCACTTCAGCCTCGCTCACCCGATGCCACGACCGGCAGCGGGCTTTCAGCACGGCGAAGTTGATCGGCCGGGTAGCCGGCGTTTGCAGCGCGTCGCACGCAGTGGGCGGGGCATCGGGGGCGATTCGCTGGATGGCTCCTGTCTCCAGGCTGCGGCATACGTCGTCCCAATGCTCGGGCTCCACCGGCACGATTTCGGCTTCGGGGCAGGCGAGGGCCAGGCCGGCGGTCAGCCCGCCGCCGCCGCAGGGGGTGACGATTCGTGTCGGCCCGCCGCCCGCCCAGCGTTCCATCTGCGCGGTCAGCTCTATTCCCACGCTGCCCTGGCCTTCGATCACCCACGGATCGGCATAGGCATGGACCAGCGTCGCGCCGCGTTCTTCGGCCAGCGCCTCGGCGATCGCATCGCGATCCTCGCGGGCACGGTCATAAAGCACGATCTCCGCCCCCAGCGCGCGGGTCCGCTCCAGCTTCACCGCAGGCGCATCGCGGGGCATCACAATCGTGGCGGCGATGCCCAGTTCCCGCGCCGCCCAGGCGACGCCTTGCGCATGGTTGCCGCTCGACACCCCGATCACGCCGCGCGCCCGCTCGCTGTCCGAAAGCGCGGTGAGCCGGTGCCACGCGCCGCGGATCTTGAAGGCGCCGATCGGTTGCAGGCTCTCCGCCTTGGCCCGCACCACGGCATCGCCCACGCACAGCGGCAGCAAGGGAGTGGGCGGCAGCAGGCCGGCGATTTTCGCCGCGGCCTGAAGCACGCCTTCGCGCGTGGGTTCCCGCGTTGTCATGGCCCCGCCACGTCGCATATTTACTTGCCCGCAACCAGCTTCTATCGGGCGCGCCTTTTTACGCGGAACCCGCTAGAGACGCGGCCAGTTGCCCTTTGATGACCCCAGGAGGACCTCCCGAAGTGAACGATGCTCCCTTGAACGACACGCGCAAGGCCGAACTGCTCTCCACCGAAGTCGAGCATATCGACATCAAGAGCTTCGATGCGCGTCCGATCATCGATGCGATGGGCAAGATGAGCTTCACCAGCCGCGATCTTGCCCGCGCCACGCGCATCTACAACCAGATGCTGGAGGACAAGGACTGCACGATCTTCCTCGTCATCGCCGGATCGACCAGCGCGGCCGGCTGCATGGATGCCTATGCCGAACTGGTGCGCAACAACATGGTGGACGGCGTCGTCGCCACCGGCGCCACGATCGTGGACATGGATTTCTTCGAGGGCCTCGGCCACAAGCATTACCAGGCGCTCGAGATACCGGACGACGATACGCTGCGCTCGCTCTACATCGATCGCATCTATGACACCTACATCGACGAGGAGGATCTCCAGAACGTCGATCACACGGTGTTCGAGATCGCCGAGACGCTGGAGACGCGGCCTTATTCCAGCCGCGAGTTCATCCGCGCGATGGGCGCCTATCTGTCGAAGCACGGCAAGAAGGAGAATTCGCTGGTCAAGCTCGCCTACGAGCATGACGTGCCGATCTTCTGCCCGGCTTTCACCGATTCGTCGGCCGGCTTCGGGCTGGTGAAGCACCAGGTGGATGCGATGAAGGCCGGCCGGCCTTACCTGACGATCGATTCGGTGGCGGACTTCCGCGAGCTTACGCAGATCAAGATCGAGGCCGGGACCACGGGCCTGCTGATGATTGGCGGCGGCGTGCCGAAGAACTTCATCCAGGATACGGTCGTCTGCGCGGAAATCCTCGGGCACGAGGATGTGGAGGTCCACAAGTACGCGGTGCAGATCACCGTGGCCGACGTGCGTGATGGCGCCTGCTCGTCCTCGACGCTGCAGGAAGCGGCGAGCTGGGGCAAGGTGAACACCGGCATCGAACAGATGGTCTTCGCCGAAGCCGGCTCGGTCGTGCCGCTTCTGGCCAGCGACGCCTATCATCGCGGTCATTGGAAGACCCGGCCCGAACGGCGCTGGTCGAAGCTGTTCGCCTAGGCGCAGCCACCCCCGCTGGACAGGTAACCCTTCCGGTGACACCTTCGTCATCGGGAGGGCTGCCGCATGATCTGGTTCCTTGCCTTGCTGGCGGCCGTGCAGGCGGCCGCGCCGCTTCCGCCGCCGCCGTCTCCTCCACCGCTTCCAGCGAGGCCACGCGGCCCGCCTCCCGCAAGACCGGCGCTCGATCCGGCAATGACGCGGATGGTCGCGCTTTATGATGAGGTATGCCTGCAGGCCTTCCCCGACGATGGCGCGGTGGATCGCCTGATGGAAGCCAAGGGCGCCGTGCCCCTGAGCCCGGAAGAAGTGCGAGTGACCTTCCAGGGCGATCCCGGGCGCGGCTGGCTGCTGAAGGATGGCGAACGCAACATCCAGATCATGCTGGAACTGCCGCCGTTTCACGCCTGCTCCGTCCGCCGGACGCTGAGCCCTGGGTTCGGCATTTTCGAATATCGCGCTGCGGCCGATGCCTTCAAGGCGGCTCGTCAGGGCTTCGTCCCCGTGCAAGAGGAAGTAACGGAAAGTCGCGGTATCCGGATACGCGCGCAAGGCGAACACAGGCCGCTGCCCGATGGCCGCACGGAGGCCTTGCTCATCATCGATCAGCAGGTTTCGGACCCTGCGCGGCGGGCGCGCGGCGAGGTCGGCGTCGACATCCGCTTCGTGCACCAGATCGTCGACGCGAGCGCCGGTTAGAGGGGCGATCATCGACCCTTGGCACGCCGCCAATCCGGCTGGCGGAAAAGGGATCGTCCTGGCCGCATTTTCACTTGCAGTTCAGCGGCGGCGGAATATATGCGCCTTCCGCTGCCCCATGGGGACTTCCAACCGCAAGGCAGCTTTTATCGCTCGTTCTGTTGGGGGTCCCTTGAGTTGCACAATCATCCTGATGCCAAGGCTGTAGTCCGCGCCCTCGCGCCGGACGAACCCGTGATCTGCAATCGCCCGCATGCGGCGGCGCGAGCCGCGCGTTTCTTTGCCGAAACCTTCCCCGGCAAGTCGATGTATGCGGTGAAGGCGAATCCCTCGCCCGATCTGCTGCGGATCCTGTGGGATTCGGGAATCACGCATTTCGATGTCGCCTCGATCGCCGAAGTGCGCATGGTGCGCGCGCTGCTGCCGGCGGCCACGCTGTGCTTCATGCATCCGGTCAAGACGCGCAGCGCCATCGCCGAAGCCTATCGGGATCACGGCGTGCGCACCTTCAGCCTCGACACGCACGAGGAGCTGGCCAAGATCGTCGACGCGACTGCCAGTGAATCGGGCGAGGCCGCGGGTGACCTGAACCTGCTTGTCCGGCTGCGCGTCTCGTCGGAACATTCGGAGCTTTCGCTCGCGGCGAAGTTCGGCGTCGATCTGGTCGATGCTGCGCCTTTGCTCCAGGCGACTCGCCAGCATTGCGATGCGCTGGGTATCTGCTTCCACGTAGGCAGCCAGGCGATGACGCCGTTCGCCTATGTCCAGGCGCTGGACCGGGTGCGCGCCGCCATTGCCGAGGCCGCCGTGACGGTGGACATCCTGGATGTGGGCGGTGGCTTTCCCTCGTCCTATCCCGGCATGGAGCCGCCGCCGCTGGAAGATTACTTCGCGCTCATCCACCGCCATTTCGAAGCCCTGCCGATCTCCTATTCGGCGGAGCTGTGGGCGGAGCCGGGCCGGGCGCTGTGCGCCGAATACAGCTCGATGATCGTCAAGGTGGAGAAGCGCCGGGGCGACGAGCTCTATATCAACGACGGCGCCTATGGCGCGCTGTTCGACGCCGCGCATGTCGCCTGGCGTTTCCCGGTGCGCGCGCTGGAGGACGATCTGACCCAGCCGCTGGCGGAATTCGCGTTCTATGGCCCTACTTGCGACGATGCCGATTACATGAAGGGCCCCTTCATGCTGCCGGAGGATATCCAGGCGGGCGACTGGATCGAGATCGGCATGCTGGGCGCCTATGGCGCGGCGATGAAGACGGGCTTCAACGGCTTCGGCACGGCCGAAGTGTCGATCGTGGAGGACGAGCCGATGGCCAGCCTCTACACCGGCGAACGCAGGGATCCGCGCGCGAGCGACAATGTGGTCAGCCTGCGGTGAGGCACCGCGCGGCATAGGCGGCAGGCGGGCGCTATCGCCGCCCGCCGCCTTTTGCCTGTCAGTATCCGAAAATGCTGATCCCGCGCGATTGCCGCTCGGTCGAGCCGCGCAGGATGCCTTCGCTGGGGATCTCCGGCTTGAACTGCTTGTGGCATTCGAGGCAGTTCGCGATCAGCCGGTCGCCCACAGCGCGCCATGCGGCTTCGTCGGTGGACTTGGCTGCGGCCAGCTTGACCGCCTCTTCGCCGATCCCGCTCAATTCCTGCGCCAGCCGCTGCCATTCGGGCTCTTTCACCCATGCTGCATCGAACGGCCCGGTGCCCGGATGGCGGATCACCGCGCCGGCGAGGACGATTTCGTAAGCCGAGTTGCCGACCAAGTG